>Ga0075163_10014345_pt1 | contig 10229 bp, 10 predicted proteins | sample JI1023141ADNA_FD_71478 | JGI IMG/M metagenome (GOLD analysis project Ga0075163, IMG submission 71478) | Wastewater effluent complex algal communities from Wisconsin, to seasonally profile nutrient transformation and Carbon sequestration -... | ecosystem: Engineered > WWTP > Effluent > Algae... | reverse complement strand
GCATTCCCATTAAAGTAATAGGTATTATCGTTTGTATAATCTACCACTGCATCACCACCATCACCGAAGTAAACGATCTCATTATTTCCATCGCCATCATAACGGTGCTGACCATTATCCTGTGAACCTAAATAATTCGCCTCATAGTTACCGAAGATGTTTGCATCTCTATCGAGTCCAACACCATAATACTGCGTAATAGAAAGGCCATTATAGTGGGCTGTCCACTTAGAGAGCGGATCGGAAGGAGTATATTTAAAAATACCACCATCATTCCCCACCCACATTGTACCCGAAGCATCGTACTCATAGGCATGTTGATCAGGGTGCATATTATCATTTCCTGCCTGATAATAGCTGCTTTCACGACTAAACGAAACACCGCCGGTTGTACTTCGGTAAGTATCAATTCCACCAATGAAAACCTCATTAATATTAGAGGGATTAACTGCGAATGCAAAATCATAATGTGCCTGCGACACAGTCCCTGTGCCATTTTGAAACACATCAGCAGTTGTTGCCGCTGATGAAACCAGACTCCAGCTACCCGCTGATCCAGAGGTAGTTGACTTCCACAAGCCGATAAAACCAGGGATCGAACTTCGACCAGCAGCAAAATAAAGCGTAGATGGAGCCGCAGGCGAAACAGCCACCGCACAACGTGTAGATCCTGTACCACTCAAACCAGGAATAGCAATGGGTGTCCATACTGATCCGGTATTAGTAGAGCGATAAAATTCTGTAACTGTTGTTGCATACAATATAGAAGAGCTACCCGGCATAATTTCTACATCCATAAAGAAACCCACCTGTGCGTTGATCCAGGTATCTCCACCATTCGTCGACTTCAATAACCCCACACTACTTGCTATAAAAATTGTTTGAGTAAACAGCGGATGCCGCAATAACTTATAACAACGAACTCCTGCATCACGATCCCACTTCAAACCGGTTTGCGACCACGACAATCCACCATCCAACGACTTCAACAAACCAATACTTGGATTATCTCCACCATCTCCATCACCGGTAAGCAATAAAATTTCAAGTGGATTTGTTGGATTCACACTGATTGACGAAACACTAAGATTCGGAATTGAATTGGTAATACATGTCCATGTTCCACCTGAAGAAGCACGTTTCCACGCACCACCTGCAGCAGTACCAACCAGAATTTCAGAAGCAGCAGTATTAAACGCCACACAGTTCACCCTTCCGATACCTTGCTGCGCAGAAGGAATAAGCGAATTCACTTGAGTAGGCCCCAGACTCACCCAATCACCGCCGGGCAATGCACGTCCCTGCTGAACAGCATCCATTAATTGCGAATGAGCCTCCACAGATTTCCACTGTGTATTTACAGTAAAACCATCTGCACCCAACCTGTTTTTATTAAACCAATGCCAGCGATAAAATTCCTTCGAAGCACGAGCCACCTGTTTTTTTTCCGCAGGCGTTATAGCAGCTTTCTCTTTCTCTCTCAGCCACGACTCATATTGTTCAACATACGAAGAAAAATGGACTGAAGTATTTTTATAATCGGGCAAACTTTCCCGTTGTTGTGCATCTGTTTTCAGAAACAACACCAACATGAAACACCCGACAAGGATGATCATTTTTTTCATGGTTTTATTTCTTTAATTGTTCAACTGCCTGATTTAACTGCTGAATTTTTTCTTCCTGTTTCAGAATATACAAGGTCAGCTCTTCTATCTTCTCCACCAACACGCGTTGCAACTCTCCCACTTCAACACCGGCAGAGCTATTCACATCATCAGAAGAAGGAATACCCGGCAAGTGACCATTTGTATTTATGAAATCACTCAGGTCAGAAAGTTTCATCAACTTATAATCAGGTTTAAAAACATAATCAGGCCATGACGCCAGTAATTGTACTTTCAATTCTGTACAGATCACTTTCCCATTCACTGACATTTTATATCCGGCAGGAACATAAGTAGTACCCACACCCACAACACCTGCACTTTGATCCTGCAAAATCACATACCCCGAATTAGCAGCAGAACGCAGATACCAATCGCCGGTAGCACCAAAATGACCATAACTGATATTCGGACCTTTCGAAGTATTAGTCAATTCGAAAGTAGGGCTAGCAGTTCCGGTTTGCACCACTGACAAACGGCTCACCGGAGTAGTTGTACCTATTCCCACATTTCCTGAGCTATTCAATGTAAAACGTGGTGAAGCTGAAATCACCAGGTGTACACTTCCTGTAGTATTTCCACCACCAGTACCGAAATCCATATCGGAACTTGCACCGGAATACGAACCGATGTATCCACGATAATTCGCATTCTCATAAAAGGTCATGTACATACCGGTTGAATTCAGCAATGAAGTACCGCCAGTCAGCCGAAGTGCTTCTTGCGAAGTTGTGTTCACGTGCAGAGCTGCTGCAGGATTAGACGTACCGATACCCACATACGAACTACCGGAACCAATCTGCAGAAGATTATTATTCGTTGCCAATACCTGCACTCCATTGATCCGATAAACAGAATCTGTATTTACACTTCCGCCTTTTACATCCAACTTCCAAACCGGCGAGCTGATACCGATTCCAACTTTACCGTTCGAAAGAATACTCATACGTACATTATTATTCGTACGGAATCGCAACGCTTTACTATCGGTAGTTCCGATAAAGTTTACCGCCGGGTCAGTAGCAGCATTTCCTGTTAACGACCATGTTTGAGCAATTGACAAGTCCGCCATGAACAGCAGGCCAAGGACAGCCATTGTAGCTTTTAAGAGAGGTTTCATGATGATAGATATTAGAATTCAACTGAAAGCTACTTATCGTCACTCTGCCAGAATTAAGGAAATTAGTATGCGGTAGAATGGGGATATTATCCGGCAGATATCCTGAGTATTCAAAATGAAAAACCTGAGGATTTCAGTAAATACAAAAAGGCGAGATACATGAATGAGCGGAGAAGAAAACGGGTATAAAAAAACGGGCCCCTGAAATCAGAAGCCCGTTAAGTATTTTATATTTTTCTCGTTATGGAGTTACTGTAATTCGCCGTGAGAAGGAACCATCTTCACTCATCACTTTAATAAAATAGAAGCCGGGTTTCTTACCACTCAGATTGATCAGAAAGGAACCGGAAGCCTCACGTTCCAGACTCAAATTATCCTGTAGATTTCCGATCATATCGTACACCAGAACTTCAGGAGTTGCGGACATAGCTTTATTAAAGGAGATATGCAGTACACCATTCGTTGGCATCGGATACATGGAAATAGTAGTTTCCTTTGTTGCGAGTGCCTTATCGCCTGCATCAGCCTGGGCCATTGATTGAATGCCAGAGAGGGAGAGTGCAGCAATAATGAAGTAAGAGTAGAGGATGCGTTTCATAGGCATCTTGTGGGGGTTTGGTATTTTATACGTAACAAATATCTTGCCGTTACTTATTATTAAACATATTCATCGTGTTTTGAATCCCAACGGAAGCGAAACTCTTCACGATATCCTCAGCAATTTTAATCTTTTCCGGCAGGCCAGCAGCTTCCTGAGATGACCAATGCCCCAGCACATAATCCGATTGACGGCCTTTGGGGAAATCGCTCCCAATCCCGAACCTCAATCTTGCAAACTTCTCATTTCCAATACATTCTATAACACTAGTTAATCCATTATGACCAGCTGCTCCACCGGAAGGGCGCAATCTTAAGGTTCCAAACGGCAAAGCGAGGTCATCTGATATAATTAACAGGTTTTCCTGCGGAATTTTAAGCAGAGTCATCCAATACCTTACAGCCTCCCCGCTCAAGTTCATGAAAGTAGTGGGTTTCAGCAAGATAAGAGATCTTCCTTTAAAGCGAGCTTCAGCTTTCCAGGCTTTTTTATCATTTGAAAAGGAAGCATCGAGTGATTTTGCCACAGCATCCACCACATCAAAACCAATATTATGGCGTGTATGCACATAATCGGGTCCGATATTTCCCAGTCCGACAATCAGGTATTTCACAGGTAAACCTATATTAAACGCCAAAAGGAACCTTTATTAGGGTTCCTCCCGGCTATGAATTTGGGTATACGTTATTAACTAACGGAGTGATTACTTCTTATCACCTTCAGCTGCTACCACGTTACGTGTCATACGCACGCCGACGATAACATTCGAAGGAGAATCGAGGAAGGTAACACCATTTACATTCAGGTCACGAACACGGATATTTCCACCGATATTCAGAGGGGTAATATCAACAGTTACGTAATCAGGTAAATCAGCTGCCAACGCTTTCACCTTCAGGCGACGCACTTTAGTAACCAGTTTACCACCCTGCTTCACACCTTCAGATGTACCGGTCAGTTTTACCGGAATATTGATGGTAACAGGCTTACTTGCTTCAACGGCGAGGAAATCAACGTGTTGGATAATATCCGTTACAGGATGAAACTGGATATCCTGCATGATACAGAGATATTCCTTTCCTTCCACGTTCAATTTCACCATGTGTACATCCGGAGTATACACCAGACCTTTAAAATCAGCCAGTGCTGCTGAGAAGTGTACAGGTTCAGTGTTGCCATAAAGCACACAAGGCACCTGCTCATTATCGCGCAGAGCTTTTATGGATTGTTTGGTAAGTTCCGTTCTTTTTGAACCTTTGATTTCAATCGTTTTCATTGCTGAGAATTGTATTAACCTTTAACAAAGAGTGAGCTGATGGATTCATAAGCATACACTCTCTGAATTGCTTTTGCAAAGAGAGCAGCTGTTGAGAGCTGTTTAATTTTTATCCCCGGCTTGCGCAGAGGAATTGTATCACAAACGACCACTTCCGTGAGGTGCGAATCGGCGATACGTTCATATGCCTGACCACTAAGAACAGGATGTGTACAGAAGGCACGAACACTGGCAGCACCACGATCAATCAACAGACTAGCTGCTTTCGTGAGAGTGCCGGCTGTATCCACGATATCATCCACCAGGATACAATCGCGACCGGTAACATCACCGATTACTGTCATTCCTTCAATTTCATTTGCCCTCTTACGGTGCTTATCGATAATTGCCATATCAGCATTAAAGTAAGAAGCATAAGTACGAGCTCTGTGAACACCTCCCATATCAGGAGCACAGATCATCATATTAGGAAGGTCAAGAGTCTTAATATAAGGTACGAAGATGGCCGATGCATCGAGGTGATCTACCGGAACATCAAAGAAGCCCTGGATTTGCGGAGCATGAAGATCCATGGTCATCACACGGGTAACGCCAGCCGCCGACAACAGATTAGCTGTCATTTTGGAAGCGATAGCCACCCTTGGTTTGTCTTTACGGTCGCTACGGGCATACCCAAAATACGGGATAACCGCAGTAATATAGTGAGCTGAAGCCCTTTTCGCGGCGTCGATCAGCATCAAAAGTTCAAAAAGGTTGTCAGTTGGCGAAAAAGTACTTTGTATGATAAATACATCACAACCACGCACACTTTCATCGAAAGAAGGAGAGAACTCCCCATCGCTGAAGCGGGCCACCTTCACATCACCCAGCGGAGCACCGTAACAATCAGTGATTTGCTCAGCTAAGTAGCGAGATGCAGTACCGGAGAATATTTTAACCTGACGTGCCATGTTGATTTTCCCTTTATTTAAAAGGGCTGCAAAGAAACTAAAAATTACCCGTTTATCAAAATGAATAAACAAATAGATGTTGAAAATTAACAAGGCTCTAACCCTGTTTCATAAATAATTGATTTAAAACATTTTAACAACAGGTAAAATCCTGAAATCAGGTCCATTCCGGGGCAATTCTGTCCATCCTCCCAGCTTGCTGAAATAGCCCAAACCAGAATCAATACAAAAAACAAAAAATCCATAACGGCCGAATATTCGTTTTGTACTATCTTCGCAGTCCCCGAAATAATTGGGGTTTATTGCCCGGATGGCGGAATTGGTAGACGCGCTGGTCTCAAACACCTGTGCCTTCACTGGCATGCCGGTTCGACTCCGGCTCCGGGTACAGAAGGGCAAGTAACGGCTCTTAAGGGAACAAAAGGTCACGTAACGTAAGTTAGTGACCTTTTTTCTTTATTGTTTTTTCAATTCTTTAATCCAAGATTTTATAAATTTCTCCTTATCCTTTTTAACTTCTTTCAAAATTGCCTTTCTGTCTTCAGGTATAGAAGAATATTTTTCCGCCCAAAGATTTATTTCGATCATAAGGGGTAACAAATCAATTCCCTTTTGAGTTAACCTATAAAGCACTTTTGCTTTGCTATCAGGATGGTTTAATTTATCAATCACCCCATTCTCTTCCAAAGTTTGCAATCTGGAAGCTAAAATATTAGTTGCAATCTTTTCATCGGACTTTAAAAAATCGCCATAAGTACACTCTTTTTTAAACATTAAGTCTCTGATAATCAATAACGACCATTTATCTCCCCAAACATCAAGAGAGCAACTAATTGGGCATTCAGATCTTTTCTTAGTAGTGTCCATAAAAAATATTTTAAATAATCACTTGCATATTGCAAGCTCTTTTATACATTTGCACTTGCAAATTGCAAGCGAATTTACGAATTAATAACACAAAACAAGTAAAAATGAAAAAAAATATTTTAGTTACAGGCGCATCTTCAGGCTTTGGTTTACTGATAGCAAACAGGCTACACCAAAGTGGTTATAATGTAATTGGTACAAGTCGTAACCCACAAAAATATCAAGACAAACTGCCATTTAAATTATTGGAATTGAATATTACTGATGATAAATCTATACTGTCCTTTGGTAAGCGTTTGTTCGAAAACATAAGCCAATTGGATGTATTGATAAATAATGCAGGGTTCTATTTATCCGGACTTGCAGAAGAAACTTTGATTGAACAAGGCAAGTTGCAACTGGAAACTAATTTTTGGGGAACAGTTAAACTCACCAATGAGTTATTGCCTTATTTTAGAAAGCAACATTTCGGCAAAATAATTACTGTAGGCTCTATCATGGGATTGATAGGTCTTCCGGGGGGGTCTTATTATGCTGCTTCCAAACATGCTTTGGAGGGTTATTTCAAAGCTTTACGTTTTGAATTAAATGACTTTAATATAAAAGTAACTATGGTTGAGCCAATGGGTTTCAAAACAAATATTGTCGCTAACTCTATAGTCGCTGAAAATAAAATAAGTGATTATGGTTTATATCGTAAGAAGCTTGAAGATTACACAAAAGATCTATTTGAAAATGCACCTGAACCCACTCCTGTTATTAATACCTTATTAAAATTGGTAGAAGATAAAAATCCGAAATTTAATCATCCAGTTGGAAAAGGAGCTTCCATAATCCATGCATTGCAGCATTTTGCATACAAAACATTTGAAGGTTCAATTATTAAAAACATAAACAAATTTAAAAACTAAATAAAATGAAAGCGTATCAAATAACAAAATACAGTAAAAAAGAACAAATGCGACTTGCACAAGTCGAAGAGCCAAGAGTGGCAGAAAACGAAGTATTGGTACAAATACATTCGGCTGGTGTGAACCTATTAGATTCTATGATAAAATGGGGTGAGTTCAAACTATTTCTTCCATATAAAACACCACTTATTAATGGTCATGATATGGCAGGGGTAATTACAAAAGTAGGCTCTAAAGTTCGCAAGTATAAAGTAGGAGATGAAGTATATTCAAGAGTAGGAGATTATAGAATTGGAACATTTGCAGAATACATTTCTGTAAATGAAAATGACTTAGCTCTTAAACCAAAAAATTTTTCTATGGATGAAGCCTCTTCTATTCCTTTAGTTGGCTTAACAGCATGGCAAGCGTTGGTAGAAATTGCAAATCTTAAAAAAGGGCAAAAAGTTTTTATTCAAGCAGGTTCGGGCGGAGTTGGCACATTCGCCATTCAGTTGGCAAAACATTTAGGGGCTTATGTTGCAACTACTACAAGTACAAAAAATGTAGAATTAGTAAAAAGCCTTGGTACCGATTTGGTCATTGATTACAAAACACAAGATTTCTCTAAACTCTTGAAAGATTATGATGTAGTGTTGCACAGTAACCGTGAAAAAATAGTTTTAGAGCAATCGTTGGGCATCTTGAGAAAAGGCGGCCAACTTATTTCATTAGTAGGACCTCCTACACCAGAATTTGCTCAAGAAATTGGCTTGGCTTGGCATTTGAAGTTTGTTACAAAATTACTCAGCTCAGGAGTAAAGAAAAAGGCTGAAAAACTAGGAGTGCATTTCAAATTCCTTTTTATGAGAGCAGAAGGGAATCAATTAAGTGAAATAACCAAATTAATTGAAGAAGGTGTTATTAAACCAGTAATCGATAAAGTATTTTCTTTTGAGCAGACTAATGAAGCTTTATCTTACGTTGAAACTGGACGGTCAAAAGGTAAAGTAGTTATTAAAGTTAAGTAGTGTTTTAATTACACTTTTTATTAATCTCAGTCACTAATATTTCATTATTCTCATTAGTTATTTAAATTACAGGATCGATTTCCAACAACGCGAGTTCATTACTATTCTAAGTGCTTGAAAGTCATCAATAAAGTTCGATAAATCCAACCCGTAGGGTACAAAAGTAAAAAACCTCTCCAATGGAGAGGCTTTTTACTTTTTATATCTCTACCTTTGTTTCAGAAACCCCAATTAAATGAACTGCATCATCGTTGACGATAATAGAATGGCACGTGCAGCTACCAAACAACTTGTTGCGCAAGTTGACTTTTTGAATTTGGTTCAGGAATGCTCGAGTCCAATCGAAGCATTTAATTTTTTAGAAAAAGAATCGGTCGATCTTATTTTTTTGGACATTGAAATGCCGGAAATGACAGGCATTGAACTCATACAGAATTTAAAAAAACATCCTCTTATTATCCTTATTAGTGCAAAAAAAGAATATGCCGTTGAAGCATTTGAATTAAATGTGGCAGATTACATTGTGAAGCCAGTTGAGCTTTCGCGCTTTATGATGGCTGTTTCCAAAGCAAAAGAATTATTTGATAGCAAAGTCCAACAGTTCGAAACAAATCAAGAGGAAAAGGATTACATTTTTGTTCGCTCAGAATCTGTTTTAACAAAAATTAAAATAAAAGATATACTATACATTCAGGCAATGGGCGATTACGTGAATTTTTTTACGCTCGAGAAACGCCATACGGTTCATATTACCCTTAAAGGAATAGAAGAAAAACTACCCAATCATCTTTTTTATAGATTGCACCGCTCCTATTTAATTGCTCTTAATCATATCGACAATGTAGAAGAAAACACAGCCTATATCGGCAAACATCCAATCCCAATTGGCGAGCAATATAAAAAAGAACTACTAAAAAAAATTAACTTAATATAGCATAACCAATCCACTAAACATTTCACTTTCTTCAAAACCACTATATAATTTACCCTTCTCGGCCAACCATTTGCCCTTTTCAACGAATATCAAGCAATAAAAAACAACAACACAGATAACTTTAAGTTATTAATTAAAACTGTTTTTAATGAATTCTAAAAAAGGAGGACCAAATGGAAACGCGAACCTTAAATCTTTTTATCGTTGATGACAATCAATTAACGGTAGTAGCTCTCAAACACTATATCCAAAACAAATTTGGGAAAGGCATTAAGATTTCTACCTTTTACGATGGCGAAAGTTGCATTAAGGAAGTAAATAAAAATACTGATTTAGTAATACTTGATTATTTTCTAGGTGGCAAAAATGGGTTAGAAATCCTGAAAGAAATAAAAGAAATAAACCCAAAAACTGAAGTAATAATGCTATCCAACAATAATGATATCGATTTAGCAATTGAATCACTTAAAAATGGCGCAACTGACTATGTAATAAAAGGACCTAGTTCGTGGAATAAAGTAGCAGCTTTAATCAAGCGTGTTTTAATGGCACCTATTCGACTAATTGTAAGAGAATTTGAGGTATCTAAATTTATGGCGATATTCTTGATGACCTTTACAACAATGGGACTGATTGTATTATTTGTACTGTATCTAATGCCCAAATAAAGCAGAAATAGCATTTTAAACTCTATTTTTGTAAAAGCACACCTAATAATTTTGTAATGAGATCGATAAAAAATGAGAAGAATCTGGAATTTTGATATTAAATTAAAAATTGGCTTTGGATTTGCACTTGTTTTATTTGTTCTAATCATCGTACAATATGCGCTAAACAAGAGCATTTCCAATGTAATTTCTTCTCAGGAGGAGATTATTAAAAGCACAAAACTCTCAACG
>Ga0075163_10014344_pt1 | contig 10230 bp, 7 predicted proteins | sample JI1023141ADNA_FD_71478 | JGI IMG/M metagenome (GOLD analysis project Ga0075163, IMG submission 71478) | Wastewater effluent complex algal communities from Wisconsin, to seasonally profile nutrient transformation and Carbon sequestration -... | ecosystem: Engineered > WWTP > Effluent > Algae... | reverse complement strand
TCCGTCCCCCGCGCTGCCGGGCGCCGCCGTGCGTCGTGCGTCCGCGATCAGTATCCCGCGCCGACGCGCTTCCGCAGGTGCGTGCCCTCGCGGAGCGAGCGGATGAGGAAGTCGGCGACGTCCTCCACCGAGATACGGCGCCCGCCCTCGGGGAGGAAGTCCTCGAGCGTCCGATAGACGCCGGTGCGCTCGCCGGGAACGATGTCGCCGGTGGCGATCATCGTCCAGTCGAGTCCGCTGTCGCGCATCGCGTGCCAGGCCTGCTTGTGGCGCTCGCTCACCAGCTTGAAGACGGCGGGGAAGGACGGTTGGTCGTGTCGCAGGCCGCCCTCGACCGAGTCGAGGATGCCGCCACCCGCGACGCCGAGGACCCGGCGCACCCCATGCCGCGCCATGCCGGCGACGATGTTGCGCATGCCTTGCGATTGCGCCTCGCCCGGGTCAGCGATGCCCGCACCGCCGAGTCCGGAGACGACGGCATCGGTGCCGGCGATCACGGCGTCGACCGTCGGCGCGTCGAGGACGTCGCCCTGCACGACCTCGAGGCCGGGGCGCGGCTCGAGCTTTCCGGCATCACGGACGAGGGCACGCACGGTGTGGCCGTCGGCGAGGGCGTACTCGAGGAAGCGGCCGCCGACGCGACCGGTGGCACCGAAGAGGGCGATGAGCATGACGGAATCTATCGGTAGTCATGACTCCTCACCGCATCCTCTCCGGCGCCCGCCCGGAGCGGTGCGAACGACTTCGCGCGGATGTTGTAGACCCCGCTCTCCACCTGCAGCACGCCGCGCACGAGGAGCAGAGGGGTCCGCGAGATCAGCATCGCCTGCCGCTCGAAGCGCTGTGGCGTGATGACGACGTTGATGGTGCCGGTCTCGTCCTCGAGCGTGAGGAAGACGAATCCCTTTGCGGTGCCGGGCCGCTGGCGGCAGATGACGAGTCCCGCATGCGCGACGGCGGTGCCGTCCGGCAACGTGAGGATCTCGCGTGACGACCGCACGCCGTTGGGCGCGAGCAGGGCGCGGAGATGCCGCATGGGATGGCCGTTGAGCGAGAGTCCGGTGAGGCGGTAGTCGGCCTCGGTGAGCTCGGGGGCGGCGAAGGCGGGGAGATGCGGCGGCACGCGCGACTCGGGGAAGAGCGCGAGCGGTCCTGCCGGTGCCTTCTCCGCGTCGAGCACGCGCCAGAGCGCCACGCGCCGTCGCCGTGCGGCCGGCTCGTCCGCCACGAAGGCGTCGAACGCGCCGGCCTCGGCGAGGGCGCGCAGGTTCCGGCGGTCGAGCTTCGTGCGCTCCACGAAGTCGGCGATGCTCGTGAAGGGACCCGGGGGGAGCGCCGCCTCGATCCTCCGCTGCGCATGCGCCCCTAGGCCGAGCACCGACCGGATCCCGAGTCGCACCATCGGCGGCGCGCCCCGCCCCGCCCCCGGCTCGAGCGTGTGGTCCCACGCGCTCCGCGTGACGTCCACCGGCACCACCTTCACGCCGTGCCGCTTCGCATCCTCGATCAGCGTCCCGGCCGAGTAGAAGCCCATCGGCTGCGCGTTGAGCATCGCGCAGAGGAACTCGGGCGCGTAGTAGTGCCGCAGGTAGGCGCTCGCGTACACGATGAGCGCGAAGCTCGCCGCATGGCTCTCGGGGAATCCGTAGTCGGCGAAGGCGTTGATCTGGTCGTAGATCCGCTTCGCGAGGTCGGGTGCGATCCCGTTCGCCTCCATCCCGCGCAGCATCTTCTGGCAGATGTCCGCCATCCGCTCGGCGCTGCGCTTGTGGCCCATCGCCTTGCGCAGCAGGTCCGATTCGCCCGGCGTGAACCCGGCCGCGGCGATCGCCACCTGCATCCCCTGCTCCTGGAAGAGCGGCACGCCGAGCGTGCGCTTGAGGATCGGCTCGAGCGACGGATGCGGATACGTCACCGCCTCGACCCCGGCCCGCCGCCGGAGGTACGGGTGCACCATGTCGCCCTGGATCGGCCCCGGGCGGATCAGGGCGACCTCCACGACGAGGTCGTAGAAGCAGCGCGGCTTGAGGCGCGGCAGCGTGTTCATCTGCGCGCGGCTCTCCACCTGGAAGACGCCCACGGTGTCGGCGCGGCAGAGGTCGTCGTACACGGCCTGGTCGGCGCAGTCGAGCTGGCCGAGGTCGATCGCGACCCCCCGCGTGCGGCGCACGTAGGCGAGGCAGTCCTGCACCACGGTGAGCATGCCGAGCCCGAGGAGGTCGATCTTCACGAGCCCGACGGGGTCGAGGTCGTCCTTCTCCCACTGGATGACGGTGCGGTCCTCCATGCTCGCGGGCTCGATGGGGACGACCGTGCGGAGGGGCTCCTCGGTGAGCACGAAGCCGCCGACGTGGATGCCGCGATGGCGCGGCGCCGAGTCGAGCTGCTCGACGATGTCGGCGAGGCGTTGCACGCGCGGGTCGTGCGGATCGAGATTGGCGCGCTTGAGCAGGGTGTCGGGTTCCGCCTGTTCGTTCTCGTGCGCGTCGGGTCGGGTCAGGACTCCGCCCCCGCGATGCTCTCGGACCGCTGCGCGGTCCTGCGGCCGCATCGCGGGAACGGAGCCCTGACCCTCCCCTCCTGCGGACCCTCCTGCTGAACCGCTCTCCCCTCGCGCGACGACCTTGACCGTCCGCTGCTCGGCACGCGCCTCCTTGATCAGCGTGCTCGCGTGCGTGCCGACGATCAGGTCGCTCGCGACCGCGTCGACCAGTGTCGCTGGTCGCATCGGGAGCACGTTGCGGCGCGTCTGCACGTCGCGGGCATTGCCCATCTCCGCCACCGCGCGCGCGCCGGCCTGCTGCGCCTTCACCTCGATCGCCTGCGGGGCATCGCGCAGCGCGCGCTTGGAGTAGTTCGCCGGGCCCATCGCATCGCCACGTTCCGGCGCGAACGGATCCGACTCCTGTGCGGCGGCGGCCGTCTCGTCGTCGAGCGCCTGTCCCGGCGTCCCGACGCGTAGCGCCGCTGCCGTGTTCCGCGCACTGTAGCGATCGCTGAAGCTCGCGAGCGCCCCCGCCTGGTCCGGCGAGAACCCGAGCACGCGCGCCGCATCGCGCACCGCGCTCCGCCCGCGCCAGGTGATGTGCTCGCACACCATCGCCGCATGCTCGCGGCCGTAGCGCGCGTACACGTACTGCAGCACCCGTTCCCGCTCGCGGTGCGCGAAGTCGATGTCGATGTCCGGCGCCTCGGCGCGTTCCTCGCTCAGGAAGCGCTCGAACAGCAGCTCGAGCTTGATCGGGTCCACCGACGTGATGCCGAGGCAGTAGCAGACCGCGCTGTTCGCCGCCGAGCCGCGCCCCTGGCAGAGGATCCCCTCGCGCCGCGCGAAGCGCACGATGTCCCACACGATCAGGAAGTAGCCCGAGAGCCCGAGCTTCGCGATGAGCGTGAGCTCGTGCTGGATCTGCTTGTCGTGCCGCGCCGTGCGCTTCCATCCCCAGCGCTCCTGCGCGCCGGCCTCCACCAGGCGTTCGAGGTACTCGTCCTCGCTCACGCCGCCCGGCAGCGGGAAGTGCGGGAGCCTCGGCTTGAGCGTCTCGAGCCGGAAGGCGCACCGTTCGGCGACCGCCAGCGTGTTCGCGAGCCCTTCCTCGCGGCCGCGCCAGCGGGCGGCCAGCTGCGCGTGCCCCTTGAGATGCCATTCGCCGTTGGGGCGGAGCCGCGTCCCCATCTCGTCGAGGGTCGCGCCATGCCGCAGCGCCGCGAGCACGTCGTGCGCGATGCGGCCGCTCGCGCGCGCGTAGTGCACGTCATTCGTCACGACCCAGGGGAGGTCCTGCGCCTTCGCGAGCGGCAGCAGTCGCTCCACGAGCGCGCGCTCCTCGGGCAACGCGTGGTCCCAGCATTCCACCGCGAGGCGCCGCTGGAACGCCTCGCTGAGCGTGCCGAGGGCCTCGCGCGCGAGCCGTTCCGCCTCGGCATGCGCGAGGAGCGGGGCGGTCCGTGCCGTCCCCTCGCCGAGCGCGAGCAGTTGCGGCACCCAGCCGCGCGGGCAGGCGGTGAGCGCGAACAATCCCTCGGTATGCGCGACGAGCTGGTCGAGCGTCACGCGCGGCTCGCCGCGCGGATGGTCGAGCCGCGCCCGGGTGATCAGCGTGCAGAGGTTGCCCCATCCCGTGCGCGACTCGGCGAGCACGACCACGTGCGTGCGCAGGCGCGGCACGCCGTCCTCGCCGAGCGCGAGGCCGGGCAGGGCGGGGAGGAGGCTCGGCGCGGCGCGTCCCGCCGTCCGCTCGAGGGCCGGCGGCAGCGGCACATCGACCGTGAGCTCGGCCCCCTGGATCGCCGCGAGGCCGGCGGTGCGTGCCGCGGTGGAGAAGCGTACCGCGCCGCCCACGTCGTCATGGTCGGTGAGCGCGAGCGCCTGCAGCCCGAGTGCCACCGCCCGTTCCACGAGGCGCTCGGGATCCGACGCGCCATCGAGGAGCGAGAAGGTGGAATGGCAGTGGAGTTCGGCGTAGCCGCTCACGCCGTCGCGCGCGACGCGTCGGTGTGGTCCGCGCCGGCGGGCATGCGGGTGTCGTGCGGCCCGGGGACGGCGCGCGGTCGTCGGCCCAGCCCTGGCGCTGGATGCCACCCGCGCCGCACCCCGTACAGCGGCACCGCCCCCGCCAGGCGCGCACGCGGTGGGGCGTCCCGCCCGTCCCGCATCGGCCCTTGCTGGCCATCGGCCATCTCGCCATCCGTCGTCTGGTCAGTCATACCACCCCTGGAGTCGCCAGCCCCCGCTGTCACGGTAGAGCAGCAGGTCCTGCCCCAACTCATCGCTCTCGCATCGCCAGTAGTCGCGCGCGAACGGCACCGCCTGCCACCACTCGCCCGAGAGCCGCTCCGGGCCGTGCGCGCGCTCGAGCGCGAGGCGCCGCCCACGCCAGAACATCACGAGCGGCGTGCCGCGCCTGTCCGTCGTGATCGTGACCGGCTCCGGTGACTCGAGCAGTCGTGCCGCGGGGACGGTCGCGACCGGGGCCATCCCCGTCGCCACCGCATCGAGCGTCGGCACCTGCAGTTCCGCCTGCTCCACCTCCTCCCATGCCCCGGCGCGCTCGGGCGCATGCGAGTCGCGCCGCACCGGCCGCACCACCGATCCCGCGCCGAGCGTCGCGCGCAGTCGCGCGAGCGCGGCCTCTGCCGCCGCCGGGTCGCGCCAGGCCGGCGCCAGCAGGTCACCCTGCTCGGCCATCGACGGCGCCGAGTCGGCGATGCGCACCTCCACTGCGCGCACCGGCGCGTCGAGCACCCAGGTGTCGAGCAGTGCGCGGCACCGCTCGAAGAGCGGCGCCGCGCGCGCGATCGGCCGCGCAGGGCGCGCCTCGCGCGTCACGCGACGGCCCGGCGCCATCGTCGTCGGCAGCGCGCCCGTGCCGACCAGTGAAGCCTCCTCCGGCGCCTCGAGCGTGAGCGTGATCGCCACGGCACTCACCGCGCGCCCCTCCGCCGCGAGCGTCCGCACCAGCCGGTCGAGCGCCGCGCGCACGAGGAAGAGCACCGGCTCCATGGAGGACGCACTCGTCGCGAGGTCATGCGTGACGGCCCGCGGGTCGTCCGCCCGTGCGAGCGTCGCCCGTCGCGCATCATCGCCGCGCGCGAGCCGCCAGGCCGCGAGTCCGTCGCTCCCCCAGCGCCGCTCCACCTCCAGCGGGTCGAGCCGGGCGAACGCCCCTGCCGTGCGCAGCCCGAGCGCCGTGAGCGTCTCGCGCAATTCGGCGTCCATGGGGACGAGCGCGATCGGCACGCGCGCGAGGAAGTCCCCATCGCCTCCCGGCGCGATGTGCAGCGGCGATGCGGCGGCGCGTGCGCTCCACGTCGCCGCATGCGCGGTGATGCACGCGTCGGCCACCGCCACCCGCGCGCGCGGATGCCAGACCCGCGCCATCGCCAGCAGCGATTCGGCCAGCATCCGTTCACCGCCGATGCCATCGAACCCATCCGCCCCCACCCACCAGATGCCCGGCGCGCCGCGCTCCGGCGCCACCTGCGGGCTCGCCGCGAGGAAGGCTGCGCTCACCCGCGCCGTCTCGCGCGCGATGAGGCGCGCCTCCCACGACAGGGGCACGAGCGCGCCGCACTTCGCCCGCGCCTGGGCGAGCGTCATCCCCGTGCGCACGCCGAGGTGCGTCGCCGCCGCGCTCGCGGCGCGCACGAGCGTGCCCTCGATGAGCGCGAGCGGCTCGGCATCCCAGTGCAACGCCGGAAGGGTGGCCGGGCCGGGCGCGGTGCGCGGCGTACCCTCACCCGCGTCGCGCGGGATACTCGGGCTGCGCGGCGCGCCGCCCGCGTGTGCCGACCCGGGGGCGCGATCCACCCACACCGCGCCGATCGGGAATCTCGGGATGCGTACACAGGCGACGCGCGATGCCGTGCCCACGGCCCACCTCCAGTTGGATGTGCTGATAAGGCCCGCCCTTCTCGAGCGTGGCCGTGACCCGTGGCGTCGCGGCTCCCGGTGACCGCGACCCCGCGAGACGGAGCCGAAGCGCTCCGCCGACCTCCGATGCCTTCGTCCCTTCGCCGAGCAGCAGCAACGCCGCATCGGATTCGCGTGCGAGTTGCGAGAGCCGCACCGCCACCGCCCGCGGCAGCACCGGCGCGCCATCGAGCACCACGAGCGCGAAGGCCGCCGACCGCAGCAACAGGTCGGCGCACCAGGGGCCGCGCGCCGCATCCCCCGGCCGCACCACCCAGAGCGCGTCGTACGCCGCCGACTCGGTGGCCCAGTCACGCGGATCGAGCGTGCGGGTCGCGTCGATCCAGGCCACGCCGCCACCGCCGCGGATCGTCGCCGCCACCAGCGACCGCGCGAGCGTTGTCTTCCCCAGTCCCGCCGGCGCCAGCAGTTCCGTCAATCGACCGCGCGGCACCCCACCGCCCGGCAGGATCGCATCGAGCGTGGCCACCCCGGTGGGGAGGCCTGGTGTGCTGCTCGGCGTCCCGGCGACGACGGCGGCGAGTTGCTGGCGGAGGGCAGCGAGGGACATTTCAATACCAATGGGGACCGAACAGAACGGGCTGTAATTACCGAATAAACACCGAAAATCGCAAGAGTGAACGGCTCACACGGCTATCTTCATGCGGTGCATGGGGATGGCCCGCGTCAGCCCCGCGAAGACCGACTTCTTCTCACCGCCGATGCCCCCGACCGCCCCCACCGCAGCCCGGCAGTTCTTCCGGATCGGCGCCCTCTCCGCCGGTCTCGCCGTCGCCGCCGGCGCCTTCGGGGCGCACGCGCTCCGCGCACGCATCGAGCCGCGCCTCCTCGAGGTCTTCGAGACCGGCGCCCGCTATCAGATGTATCACGCGCTCGCACTGCTTGCGGTCGCCTGGCTCCTCGATCGGGTCGCCGACCCGCAGCAGCCGGATTCGCGCGCTGCCCGTGCCGCGACCATCGCCGGCTGGGCCTTCATCGCCGGCACGGTGCTCTTCTCCGGCTCGCTCTACGCGATGGCCTTCACCGGCATTCGCGTGCTCGGTGCGATCACGCCGCTGGGCGGTGTCGCCTTCCTCACGGGGTGGGCGAGCCTCGCGCTCGCCGCATCACGCGCGCGCTGAGCGCCGGCGCTGAGCGTCGGCGTCCCCGCGCGGGCCGCCGGCCGACCTAACGCCCGAGCAGCGTCACCGCGACGAAGTCCCACCAGTGCTGCAGGCGAGCGGTGTGATGGCGCACCCGTACGCTCACCGGTTCCGGTGCCGTGCCCCGGAGTTCCTCGGCCCACTTCAGGTCCGAATCGAGGCGACTCGCGACGCGGTGCCCGCTCCAGCGTGGCCGCAACGCCGCCCGCCAGAGCAACCGGGACATCCCGATCGACGGGCTCGGCGGCGCCTCACCCGGCACGAGCGCGGCGATGAAATGCCGCTCGAGGGCGGCGCGCACGAACTCCGGCGTGGGGGGCGCGAGCGCGGCGAGCACCGCGGGCGGCACCTCGAGCGCCCCCATCCGCTGCCCGAGCCGGAGCGTCCAGTAGCAGCTCGTCGCCGCGCGTGCCTCACGCGCGATCGTGGTCAGCCGCTCCCACGAGAAGCCCGGTGCGGTGCTGGCCACGCCCACGAGCCGGAAGGTGCGCCATGCGCCGAACTCCATCGCGTGCTGCCAGGCGAAGTGGATGCACGCGTGCAGCACGAGGTGTTCGGGACTCGGGACGAGCGCGCCGGCGAACGGGGCCGCCGCCGGTCGCGCCTCGCGCCGCAGGTGCGTCTCGTCGAAGGCGAACGAGTGGTCCGCGGGGAAGAGTGCGACGTGCAACTCGACGCGCATGCCCGGTAGCTGAGGATCGAAGTAGGGCGGCAGGTGATGATGCCCCTCGTCGAGCAACGCGTGCAGCGTCGGGTCCTCGGTCTCCTGCCATCCGGCGGCGACGAGCGCGGCGCGCGCGCGCGGGACGTCCTCAGGCACGACGAGCAGGTCGAGGTCGGTCATCGGCCGCAGGCGGAACGAGGGATCCGCGATCGCGCCGAGGGCCGCCCCCTTGAGCAGCACGACGGGGACCTGCGCGGCCGCGAAGGCCGCGATGGTCTGCTGGAGCCGACCGGCGAGTTGCTGCATCCGGAAATCGCCGAACATCGCGGCGCGGCGGAGCGCCTCCGCGACGGGTGCAGGGAGATCGCGCACCTCGCGGAGCGCGCGCCAGAGCGTCGGCGTGGCGAGCTCGCCGTCGGCGAGGTGCACCGCGCGTCCCCAATCCTCGATCACGGCGGCGAGGGGCGCGAGCTCCGCGCTCCCGCACCGCACGTCGGCGCTGCGGAACACCAGCTGGGCTTCGGGGGAGCGCGAGAGCGGCATGGGTCAGAACTGGGCGAGCGTGCCGGCGCGCCGCGCGTGCCGGAGTGCCGCGCTGAACGCGATGGTGCCGACGACGAGGCCCCCGCCCGCGATCGCGGCGAGCACCGCGACATCGCCGGCGACCGCCGCGAGCGGCGCATCGGCGAGCAGCAGGCGGCGCGTGGCGCGGAGGCCGTACGTGAGCGGGAACAGCCCCGAGAGCGCCTGCAGCCAGCCGGGGATCGCGGTCGTCGAGTAGTAGACGCCCCCGAGCAGGCTCGAGCCGCCGACGACGGCGGTCACGAGCGGCCCGGACGTCCGGAAGACGAGCACGAGCGCCGATGACACGAGCCCGAGCGCGGCGTGCGCGGCGATGAGCAACAGCAGGATCCCCGCCACGGCGGGGAGCATGAGCGGATCGAGGCGCACCCCGAGGACGACCGCCCCGAGCACGACGATCGTCGCATTGACGAGACTCTGGAGCACCGGGTATGCCGACATCCCGACGAGCAGCACGGGCAGTGGCGTCCGCGTGACGAGCAATGCCTCGAACGTCCCGCTCCCGATGCTCCCGGCGAGGGCCCCGGGCAACGCCGCGCTCGCCGCGAGGATGATGTACGTCGACGCGATGCCGAGCACGATGAAGCCGAAGTAGTCGCCGCTCTCGAGCCGGATCGACTCGCGTGCCATCGGTTCCACCGCGCGCGCGATGAACCACACCGGCACGACCGACGCGAGCAGGCTCACCGTCGAGAGGGCGGTCGCCACACGGTAGCTGGTTGCCGAGAGCCAGGCGGCGCGGAGCAGGGCGAGGATCGCGCGCATCAGGCGGGGCCCTCGCGGTCGGCGAGCACGCGCTCGATCAGGTCGGCGAGCGAGGGTTCGGTGCGCTCGAAGCGGGCGACCGCGAGCCCGGCGGCACTCAAACGCGCGAGGGCCGCGGCCGCGCCGTCGGCGCCCCCGGGCAGCATGCACTCGAACTCGTGCCAGCCGTCCTCCACGCTCGCCCCGGCATCCTCGAGCGGCACGCCGAGCGCGGCGGCGGCCCCTGCGGCGGCATCGGCGCGGAGCCAGAGTCGATGCCGGTCGCCACCCGCGCGATGTCGCAACCGGGCGGTCTCCTCCACCGCGAGGAGGCGTCCGCGCTCGAGCACCCCCACGCGGTCGCACAGGTCCCACACCTCGTCGGCGTCGTGCGTCGCAAGGAGCACGGTGCATCCCTCGGCGTCTACGACCGTTTCGCGGAGGAAACGACGGAAGTCCCGCGCCGAGATCGGATCGAGGCTCCGCGTCGGCTCGTCGAGCAGCAGCACCCGCGGACGCGCCAGCAGCGCGCGCGCGATGAGCAGCCGCTGCCGCATGCCGGTCGAGAACGACCCGACCATCTTCTCGCCGGTATCGGTCAGGCCCGTGATCGCGAGAACGCGTTGAACCTCGGCGCGCGCGGCCGCGCCGTCGAGGCGTTGCAG
>Ga0075163_10014343_pt1 | contig 10230 bp, 11 predicted proteins | sample JI1023141ADNA_FD_71478 | JGI IMG/M metagenome (GOLD analysis project Ga0075163, IMG submission 71478) | Wastewater effluent complex algal communities from Wisconsin, to seasonally profile nutrient transformation and Carbon sequestration -... | ecosystem: Engineered > WWTP > Effluent > Algae... | reverse complement strand
CTCAACAATGTACCAACCTGCGGCGTTTTGGTTATTGATATTGAAACAGAAGACTGGACTTCAATTGACATGTCTAAATTTAGGCTACACCAATTCTTATATCCTAAAATGAACAATGAATAAGATTTTTTGGCTAATAACAGCTGTAATTATGCTGTCAATTGGTTGTTCAGAAGATAAATCAGAAGTTACTCTACCTCTTCCAAGGGCAAAGGTCAGAAATATTCTGGCTGATATGTATCTGGCGAATGCTGCTGTAGAATTGCATCCGTCTTCCAATAAAGATAGCTTGCAACAAATTTATCTCACAGAAATCTGCAAAATCCATCAAATTACTCCTGAAATGATGGCCCGCTTCCAAAAAGTGCTCAAAAATGACTTAAAACTCAATTCTGAAATTCAAAAAGAGGTATTGGATTCTGTCAATTTGATTCCAACAAAAAAAATGACCACACACTGAGGTAATTATTTAGAAACAAACTTAATAATTAATTAATGTACAATAACCTGCACCCTGTAAGAAGTCACTTAACTTTGTGTTAATCATTTATAAACCTGCATGATTAAAGACATAAAAATCCTTATTGTTGACGATGAAGAGGATATTCTGGAGTTTTTAGAGTACAATCTCGACAAGGCAGGTTACTCTGTATTTAAAGCCAGCGACGGCTTACAAGCCATAGAAATGGCTAAAAAAGTAATTCCCCACCTGATTGTGATGGACATCATGATGCCTAATATGGATGGCATAGAGGCATGTGAGCAAATAAGAAAAGTGCCCAGTCTCGCCCATAGTCTGATTTGTTTTCTGACTGCCAGAAATGAGTCATTTACCCAAATCAGCGCATTGGATGGTGGAGGTGATGACTTTATCACCAAGCCGATTAAACCCAATGTTTTTATCAGTCGCATCAAAGCCATTCTCCGCAGGCACAAGGATCTGATTAGTTCAGATGACAGCCAGCTGTTGCAATCATTTGGTAAACTTAATATCAATCACGAGACTTTTTCAGTTTCTTTGGAAGGAAGAGAAATACCTCTGGCAAAAAAAGAATTTGAGCTTCTGGCCTTGCTTGCTACCAAGCCAGGAAAGGTATTTAAGCGGGATGAGATCATGAAAAAAATCTGGAGTGAAGACATCATTGTAGGAGACCGCACACTGGATGTTCACATCCGAAAAATCAGAGAAAAGATAGGTGACAACTACATTTCTACTTTGAAAGGAGTAGGTTATAAATTTGAATTTTAAGAGCAGACCCCCAAGATTGACAGGGTTACGCTAAGTTTCGCTAAATTTGCGAAAAATCCTATATGGAAATCCTTGTAATTATTATCCTCATACTTTTAAATGGGATTTTGAGCCTGGCAGAAATGTCATTGGTTTCGGCAAGGAAGTTTAAACTCGAGAACGAGGTAAAAAAAGGCAATGAAAGGGCTAAAATCGCTCTGGAGGTGTCACAGAATCCAACCAAACTTCTATCCACGGTTCAAATTGGAATAACGGTTATCGGCATCTTACTTGGTATTTTTAGTGGGGCCAATATTACCGATGATTTTGAAAAGCTGTTGAGTACCGTACCGTGGCTTATGGACTATGCCCACATGATTGCAGTTGGAGTAGTGGTTGTACTGATCACCTATTTTTCCATTGTTTTTGGTGAATTACTTCCTAAAAGAATAGGTCTAACCTATCCCGAGTCAATAGCCATCGTAATGGCAAGACCCATGCAGATTCTGGCCTTGCTCAACAGTCCATTCGTCTGGTTACTCTCAGCTACCAATGACATGATGCTTCGCCTCCTCAAAATAAAGCCATCCTACGAAAGCAAGGTGACAGAAGAAGAGATAAAGTCGATGATCCAGGAAAGTACAGAAGGGGGAGAAATTCAGGAAATAGAGCAAGACATCGTAGAAAGGGTTTTTGAAATGGGCGACCGAACTGTGAATTCGCTAATGACCCATCGATCAGATATTGTTTGGATAGATCTTGACGATGCCAGAGAGGTTACCGAAGAGAAAATAAAAGGAGAGATTCATTCTGCTTATCCGCTTTGCAAAAGCGACCTCGATCATATCTACGGCCTGATTCTGTTAAAAGATTTGTACTTACAGCAAAAAGAAGGAAAATACGACTTAAATGTAATTATCAGGCAGCCCATTCTGGTTCCAGAATATACATCCGCCTACAAGGTGCTCGAAAAATTCAGACAAGAGAGAATTCACTATGCCATTGTCATTGACGAATACGGCGCCACGGCAGGTTTTGTCACAATGGATGACCTATTGGATGCCTTGCTGGGAGATTTTACAGAGATGCACCATGAAGAATACGGGGTTAGGGAATTGGATGACAATGTTTGGGAAATTGATGGCCAATACAGTTTTTTTGAGTTTTGTAAGTATTTTGACCTGCATGAAGAGGAAGAGATGGAAGGTGATTTTAATACCATTGGCGGACTCTTTTTTTACCAGATGGATGAGGTTCCAAAAACCGGAGACACCTTGGTCTTCCAGGGTTATAAATTGGAAATTACTTCCATGGAGATCAACCGAATTATAAAATTGAAGTGTATTAAAGTATAAAGGTAAATGCTCAACAGGATTTACCGATACCCCAGAAAATGGCTAACCAAATCAGTCCTTTAATTAAAAAGAAGAGAAAGCCAGCAACTCCGAGTGTCTTCAGATAGGATTTAAAACCCTTATTGCTTTTTTCATCAGCTGTTGGATGATTTTTATCAAACTTATTGGTGGTTTCCTGCCCCATGACGGCAAATAAACACAGAAATAGCCATTTGGTTGACCAAAACGATTAAAAAAGTAATCATTTCACGGCATTTTGTTAAGGTAAAATTGCCACGTATTCATGGGAAAGAACTTGGTTTTAGTCTAAAAGACCAGAAAAAATCGTTAAAAAGTGTACTTTTGCAGCCTCAACAAGCATAGGTTGATATAATGGAAAGAAATCACATCATAGGATTCATACTAATTTTCGCTACCCTACTCATTTTCAACATCGTTAGTTCTCCTTCGAAAGAAGAACTCGAAAAGAGTCAGAGGACGAGGGATTCCATAGAAATGGCATCCAAACCCAAACCGGCTTCAAAGGCGGCGCCTTCCCAAGCTGCGGTACCTGGCAAGGACACTACATCTCAGGAAACAGCAACTGTTGCAAGAGATACACAGATTGTTCTTGAGAACGAGGTAATGAAAGCTACCCTGAGTTCGTTAGGTGGTCGTTTGGTATCTGTTGAATTAAAAAACTACGACAAAGTCCAGGAAATTGACGGCGTACCCTCTAAATCAAAGGTGAGATTGCTCAACGATGAAAAAAATGTATACGACATCAGGGTTATCAAAAATGGTAAAAAACTATCTACCCAAAATAGTATTTACGCTCCTACCATCTCGGGAAATACCATAAAATTTGACTTACAACTGGACGATAAACACCAGGTTACTCAGACTTATACGCTGCAGCCCAATAGTTATGTACTTGACTACAATCTATCAGGCACAGGTTTTAATGACCGGGATGTAAGTGTCCATTGGATCAACTACATTGATAAAATAGAGTTGGGACACAGGTATGAGCAACAAACGAGTACCGTTTATTTCAAAGATAATGCTGAAGACAATGCAGATTATTGCAGCTGTACTTCAAATGACAGTGAAAACTTAAGTGGAAAAAGTGTTCAGTGGCTGGCCCACACCAATCAGTTTTTCAACAGCTCATTGATCAGTAAATCCGGTGGATTTAAGGATGCAGCTTTGGCCACAGAGGTTATTGATTTTACCACAAGTGAGGATCTCAAAAAACTAACCTCAGATTTCGAAGTACCCCTTACCAATGGTAGCCACCAAATGCAATGGTACATCGGCCCAAATGAATTTCACACATTGAAGGCTTTTAATATTGGACTGGAAGAAATCATTCCTTATGGATCCAGTATTTTTGGTTCTCTCAACAGGTGGGTGATCAGGCCCTTCTTTGATTTCCTGACTGGCTTTATTTCAAGCAAAGGATTGGCCATCATCTTTTTGATTTTCCTGATCAAAATGATGCTTTACCCGCTGTTGTATAAAATGTTGCACAGTCAGGCAAAAATGGCGGCTCTGAAACCTGAGCTAAATAAAATAAAAGACAAACACAAAGAAGACCTCCAGAAGCAACAAATGGAGTCAATGAAAGTATACCAGGAATTTGGCGTGAGTCCCCTCGCCGGCTGTTTGCCAATGTTGTTGCAAATGCCGATCTGGATTGCTTTGTATCGCTATTTTCCTGCATCTATTACCTTCAGGCAGGAATCATTTTTGTGGGCTCCGGATTTATCTTCGTTTGATGCATTTATCAGACTTTCGTTTGAAATACCATTTATGGGGTCACACCTGAGTTTGTTTACCATATTGTGGGCGGTTTCAACGCTTGTTTATACCTATTATAGTACCAAGGACGTAGATATGTCGGCCAATCCTGCCATGAAATATGTTCAGTATTTTATGCCTCTGATGTTCCTTGGCTTTTTCAATAGTTATGCGAGCGGTTTAACCTGTTACATGTTTTTCAGTAACCTGATCAATATTTTGCAAACCATTATTACCCGTAAGTTCATCTTTGATGATGAAAAAATTCGACAAGAGTTGGATCTTCAGAAAAACAAGCCAAAGAAAAAAGGAGGATTTCAATCTCGTTTGGAAGAGGCCATGAAACAGCAGCAGCGACTGGCGGAAGAGAAAGCAAAAAATAAAAAATAGCTTTGAAACCGGCTGGTGTCATAGGTGCTGGTAGCTTTGGTATTACTGTTGCCAAACTACTTTCTGAAAATGTCGATGTGCTCTTGTTTTCCAGAAAGGAAGCCTTGGTCCATCACATCAATAATAAGCATGAACACCTTGGCTATGCTCTCTCAGAGCGGGTTACGGCTACCATGGACCTTAAATTTATTTGTGCCAGTTGTGATGTCATTTTTTTAGTAGTTCCCTCTGGAGCCATGCGGGCCACTATGCAGGCCATGAGTGCTTATCTGAGGCCATACCACATAGTCATCCATGGAACCAAAGGTTTGGACACCAGTTTGATCAATGATGAAGACCTTGAGGCTGGACATTTTGACATCAAACAGGTTTGCACGATGTCAGAAGTTATATCTCAGGAATCTTCTGTGTTGAGGATAGGGTGTATGGCTGGCCCCAATCTTGCCAAAGAAATTCTCTCGAACCTGCCTGCAGCCTCTGTAATTGCCTCTGAATTTGATGAAGTGATCAAAACGGGTAAAGACTTACTTACCAGCAAACGATTTACCATATTTGGAAGCTATGATCTCAAGGGAGCTGAGATATCAGGTTCATATAAAAATATCATAGCATTGGCGTCGGGCATAGTTAGCGGGCTAGGTCTGGGCAAAAACATGGAAGCACTTTTAATTACCAGAGGACTGTCAGAAATGATTGAATATGGTACTTCCCTGGGGTTATCGGGACAGGCCTTTTTTGGTGCGGCCGGTTTGGGTGACCTCATAGCTACTTCGACCAGTGAGAAGAGTAGAAACTTTGCCTTTGGTTACAGATTTGCAAGAGGTGAAAAACGGGATGACATAATTAACAGCAGTTCAGAAGTAGTTGAAGGGGTGAGGACATTAAAAATAATTTATTTTTTGGCCAAGTACCACCAAATTCCACTGCCAATAACCAACCTCCTTTACCGTGTAATTTATGAAGATTTTGATGTTCGAAAGGCCATTGAAATTCTTATGAGCATACCCAATGCACCGGATGTAGACTTTAACATCGTGAGGTGATCGCAAAGCTATTTTTTTTAAAATCATCCAAATAATACTTCTACCATGAATGTAACCATCGCTATAGTAGCAATCACCTGTCTTGTATCCTGGCTGGCATTCAACAATAGGAATTTATTTGACCAGCTGTGTCACTATCCTTTTGCTGAGTTCAAACGTGGAGAAAAGTATCGCTGGTTAACAGGGGGCCTTATCCATGCGGATGTTTTCCATTTGTTTATCAATATGTATGTATTGTATGAATTTGGTAAAATGGTAGAATATTATTTCACGGAGGTACATGGTATGACTGGTGGAATGATGATGTATGTAGCCTTTTATTTTTTCACCCTGGTTTTATCCAATTTACCCACCTACTTAAAACACAGAGACAATGCCCATTTTCGTGCTGTAGGTGCATCAGGAGCTACTTCAGCCATTGTTTTTTCATTCATTGTCTTTGAGCCAACAGCTATGTTAGGCTTATTTTTCATTTTGCCTATTCCAGCGGTATTGTTTGGCATTTTGTATTTATTTTATTCGAGTTGGGCCGGCAAAAAGAATGCTGACAACATAGACCATGAGGCGCACTTTTACGGTGCTATTGCCGGTTTTCTTTTTACAATTGCTATGAAACCTGCTCTTTTTTCACTTTTTATTCATAAAATTGTAAGCGTATTTTAATGGAGCCAAAAAAGCGAATAAGAAAGAGGAGTTATATTCCCAGCATCATTACCTTGATGAACCTGGGATGTGGTTTTATGGCCATTGTTACAGCTGATTATTATAGAAGTTCCATTTTCCTCCTTTTTTCCCTTGTTTTTGATGTTTTGGATGGATTTGCTGCCCGAAAATTACAAGCTCAAAGTGAATTGGGCCGAGAATTAGATTCTTTAGCCGATCTCACCAGTTTTGGGGTGGCACCAGCCTACCTCTACTTTTTATTGAGTCCCATTCAGGGCTGGCCTGCAATGATTCCGCCCCTTGCTATCGTTACTGCGAGTGCAGTGAGACTGGCTAAATTTAATTTACTCCCTCCCTCACCCTACTTTACGGGACTACCAACCCCTGCCACCGCGATGTTTTTAATTGGCCTTTTTTTAGGGATGGAATATGACAGTCAAATCATCAAAACCATTTTTAGCAATACTTATGCTTATTGGGCAATAGCCTTCTTTTTTGCCTTTATGATGGTAAGTACGGTCCGAATGTTCTCTTTAAAAGGACTCAACAAGGATATGCGGCAGAATAAACTCCAACTTGTATTATTGGTAGTGTTTATCCTGCTTTTATTGGTTGATAATAAATTGGCGGCTCCAGTTGTCATTCTACTTTACATTATACTGTCACTGGCACAATCTCTTTCAAGAAAAGCCTAGCCAAATAAAATTCATAAGTTTTTTCTAAATTATTAGTTAATTATACTGTATAAGCACTGTTTATTTAAACAGTTTAGAATAATATTTTGTTATTTTGCATAATATCATTTTTACGACATGGCCATCATAATCACAGATGAATGTATTAATTGCGGGGCTTGTGAACCCGAATGCCCAAACAATGCTATCTACGAAGGTGGTGTTGAGTGGGCCATCAAAGATGGTAGTACCATTCAAGGCAAGTACGTTTTAGAAGACGGCAGAGAAGTCAATGTAGACGATTTACAAAAACCGGTTAGTGATGATTTTTACTTTATTGTTCCGGATAAATGTACAGAATGTGTTGGATTTCATGAAGAACCTCAGTGTGCTGCCGTATGTCCGGTAGATTGTTGTGTTCCCGATCCTGATCGCAGAGAAACCGAAGCCATTTTATTGGCTAGAAAAGAAAGACTCCACTTGTAAAAATGAGAATTGCACTGCTGGGTTACGGAAAGATGGGAAAGGCCATAGAAAAAGTGGCGCTACAGAGAGGACATGAAATCGTTATAAAAATAGGCTCCAACAACGCAGAAGAGCTTTCCACCTTAAGTACTTCAGTTGCTGATGTAGTGATAGAATTTAGCAGGCCCGAGTTGGCTGCGCGACACATCACCATTTGCAATGAGCTTGGACTTCCTGTGGTCTGTGGCACCACGGCCTGGCAATCTGAAGAGGTTAGTGTCTATGAAAACATAAGAAAAAGAAATGGGGCCCTGGTTCATGCTTCTAACTTTAGTCCCGGCGTGAATCTATTTTTTCTTCTAAACTCCTACCTTGCCAAGCTGATGTCTAAATGGCCAGACTACAAGGTGTCACTCACTGAAACCCACCACACTGCCAAATTAGATGCCCCAAGCGGAACAGCCATAACCCTGGCACAGGCAATTATAGACAATCGCCAGGATCTGCAAAGCTGGACCTTGGGTCAGTCAGAAAGTAACGAAGTTTTGAGCATTCAGGCCATCAGAAAGGACCCCGCACCCGGAACCCATACAATCCATTATTCTAGTACCATTGATGAAATATCAATCACCCATGAAGCTCATAACAGAGAAGGTTTTGCCACCGGTGCTGTAATGGCGGCAGAATGGATAATTGGAAAAAAGGGTGTTTTTGCTATGAAAGACGTTCTTGGTTTTTAATCCAATTTAGCCTTCAAAATTGAAAGTCAATGTGAAAATTTGGGAAGTTACGTTTTCCAATACCTTTGATTCATTGAGGTCTTTGTTGTAAATCAAAATGTTTCCTAACCCTCTGCTGTATTTAATTTCCGGGGAAAAAATGAAGAATGGGTAGAAAAATTGCATTCCAAAACCAACCTCCCATTGAAAATCATGAGGTGAAATTTTGATAAGCGTAGCAGCTTGTCTGGACTTGGAGCTACTGGCTATGTCATAATTATATTTTAAGCCACCTGTAACAAAGACCCTTTTGTCTTTATAAGGCATTGACTTGTATCTTAGGCTAAAAGGTAGTTCAAAAAACACAGACTCTACCTGTCTTTCTTGCAACTCATTAAAAATAAAGGATCGATAGGAGAATGCAAATCCTGGTAAAAATCTGAAGTCAAAGTATTCACCCATTTTAAGGTTGGCTATCATATGGATATTGAAGCCCCCTTTTCGTTTGCCTTCAGCGATTCTTATGCTGTCATTGCCAATAAAATAGCTGGATTGATTGATGCGATACCCTGAAATGTTGGTGCCGAAGGCCATTCCAAAGTAATAAGATTTGCCTTGAAAATCCTGATAGTTGTAGTTATCTCTTGATCGTATTTGACCAGAGGCCGCTGCTATAAATAGCAACACTCCAACAAAAACCAAACTTATTTTTCTGCTACGTAGACGGAACATATTCCAAAGCTTAATGCATAATAACGTGAATTTTTAAATCCTATTTTGTTCAGAACTGCCAAAAATTCTTCAAAACAGGGAAAAGCGCTCGATGATTCGTACAAATAGTGATAGGCTTTGTTGTCTTTTGAAATCCATTTGCCAATTGTGGGCAGGATGTATTTAAAATAAAATGAATACAGCTGCTTAATTGGAAAAACTCTTGGTCTAGAAAATTCAAGGACCATAATTACGCCTCCGGGTTTTAAAACCCTGTACATTTCAGAGAGGCCTTTGTCAAGGTTTTCAAAATTCCTGACCCCAAATGATGACATTACGGTATCAAAACGATGGTCTTCAAATTGTAGATCTTCGCTATCACCGGCTACAAATTCAATTATTTGATCCTTACCAGCCTTTTTCGCCTTGATTTTACCAATCTCCAGCATATTAACAGCAATGTCGAGGGCATATATATGGTCCGGTGCAAATTTTTTACACGCCTCCAAAGCCAGATCACCGGTTCCTGTTGCCACATCCAGAATTTGTTTGTTGCTATAGCTCGCTATCTTGTTCAAAGCTATTTTTCTCCAAAGGATGTCACTTCCCAGCGATAAAAAATGATTGAGAAAGTCATAGGACCTGGCAATGCTGTCAAACATTGATTTAACCTGATGTTTCTTCCCCTCTTCACTTTCATAAGGGGTGACATTGTCGTGTTTAAACTGAGTCATCTATTATTGTAACGCGCAAATATACACATTAGTTTTTATATGTAGGGCGGGCTCTCTTGCTTGTAGCGACCCACAAGTTATTTTACAACAATTACAGATCCTTCTGAGTTACCTCTGAATTCAGGGGCATACAGACACTCTATGCTTGCAAGGGCGCCGCTGTAAGCCCCTCGATGCACCACCCTTTGTCTGGATTCAAATACATGATCTCCTTTTGCCAGCCGGTCAATAAAATAGTGGGTAGCGCCATCTGTCACATTTTCATAATACCCCAAACCTCCTTTCCAATTGTAACTGCTTAGGGCACGGAAGGGTTCAAGGCCACTTCCCCTAAGGTCACTCAAGTGCACAAACTCAAGATCTCTGTCTGAATGCACCACGAGTCTGGAAACCAAAATATCGCCAGGTGTCAAAATTACCTCTGTGGATAAAGGAGTGAGCCTGATGGTACTTCCTACCCTATCCT
>Ga0075163_10014341_pt1 | contig 10230 bp, 8 predicted proteins | sample JI1023141ADNA_FD_71478 | JGI IMG/M metagenome (GOLD analysis project Ga0075163, IMG submission 71478) | Wastewater effluent complex algal communities from Wisconsin, to seasonally profile nutrient transformation and Carbon sequestration -... | ecosystem: Engineered > WWTP > Effluent > Algae... | reverse complement strand
GGCCACAGTACTTGAGCAAAAAACAGAAATATGTAAGTTGTACTTGTTTTCAACGATGCATCAACAGGATCAGCTAAAGAAAGCCACAAAAATGCCTCTGAAAACTGCTGGATTGCAAAAATTATCGGAATGCTCGCAAAATATATATGCGCCTTTGATTCAACCTTTCGAATTGAAGCAACACCTATTACTGAAAGCACTACTCCTGCTCCAAAACTCGCACTGGCTGAAAAACACATAATCAAGATTTAGAATCGGTTGTTAAATTTTTGGCTCCATCACACTTCCCATGAATAGAATACTGCCGGTTTTCTTTTCACGGATAACAATTAAAAATGGGTGGTCAGCATTGAAGAAAATATCTTGTTTCAAAGCAGACGTCGTTTTAATTATAACGGCTGTTACAGCAGCTGCTACACTACCTTTTTCATTCACTTCTATAACTGCTTTATGAATTATTCCTCCAATAAATACACCATTGGCCATTCCTGTAAAATCTGCTTTTCCCGGATTAAAAGCATCCGGCATTCCCATAATAGACAGTACATTTTCAAGATGAAACTCGGATTCAAAGGAAAACTTTGGCAGATAAATATTAACTTCTTGCTCCTCCAAGCTCTTAATATAGGAAGTAAATAGTTTTACATTAAGTGCCGCAGAAAGTTTAGAAATAGAATTCGATTCTTTCGGAAGTATGATCGTCATTGACATTGTTTCACCTTTATATGGTAAGTCAATCACTTGATTATTTTCATCCTCAAAATAACCTACCTGATTTACTTGAAACATCATGTCAGTCTCGATCTCTTTACCATATGCAGTTTTGAACATCGATTTCTGAGTTTCCTTTTCATTAAAACTATTCAGCCAATCGCCTTTAAAATAAATTGCATTGGTTAAAACCATTTTGGCATCAGATAAATCACCATCCGTTACAATTTCGGTTATTTTATTTTCTGTGTTTTTCGCAGCCCATTCATTGATCGGTTTTGCTCCATTCAATGTATATATATTTGTTTTATAGTACTTCGTATTAAGATCAAGAAATTCCTTTTTGAAATTCGAATCTTTTTGCTTCCAGATTGCATTGGCGATAGAAAGTTTCAATTCAGAATCCAACTTGTATCTTTCTAATTCAGAATTAATTTCAAAAAATCCTTGGTGAGTTAATTTCTGATTAAGGTCAAAATGTACAACCTGACTCATCTGTTTTTCGGTCTCATTCCTCGCCCCGGCATATGTCATGGCAAGAGCAGAAGAGATACTATAAGGAGATAAGAACACATTTGCCTTTTCGTCAAAAACATTCTTAAAAAGTTCAAAGGCAAATGCATTGTTGCCCCCCACCGTTTTTTCTATCGATTGAGAAAAAACTGAACCGGTAAAAAGAATACACAATAGTATGGTCAAACAACTTCTATATTTCATTCTAATTAAATTTAGACTATAAAATAAAGAAATTTTGTTGATTCTTCTACAAATCTCAACTATTCTTCTTAAAACTACAAAATACAAAATTTTGAATAGACCCTGAAGGTGTTTGATGATCTATGGTTATACACTTGATTTTATCAAAATACTTCTTTAATCGGTCAGTCATGGATGACTCGGAATATTGCTTTATTTCAATACCACTGCATTTTTTCGGTCCCCGATCAGAAAATGTACCGATTACCAGAACACCACTATGATTGATATTTTGCTGTGCTGTTTCAAGATAATTGGAAATTTCCGTCTCTTCCGTTAAAAAATGAAAAGCTGCACGATCGTGCCAGAAATCGTATTTCTCTGTAGGCTTAAAAGTTGCAGCATCTGCTATAATCCATTTTACTTTGTTAGCCTTGTCACCTAAACGCAGTTTAGCCCTTTCAATTGCAGTCTCAGAAATGTCCAGAACGGACAAATCCTTGTATCCCAATTCAAGCAGATGGTCAACTAAAAAACTATCACCACCACCCACATCAATGATTTTTGCAGTTAACGGCACATTGAATTGCTTAAAAAAATCTAGAGAAGTTTCCGGAGTTGGCTGAAACCAACTTACTTCCTTTAATTCTTTAGTCTGGTAAATCTTCTCCCAGTGTTTCTTTCTGTCAAAATGTTCCATACACTCTTATTATACCTACGTGAAAAACGTATGTGAAATTTGAATCCATTGGACAACTATTACTTCTTATTCATCTCCACAACCCAAAGCCCTCTCAATTCATTTGCCTGATATCCGATAGCTTTATCAGTAGGATACAATTTTTGAATTTTTTCAAATGTCTCCGTATTGATATTTGCGTCCTTTTGACCATGACACTGAAGACACATATCTTTCATTACTATAGGATAATATCCAACCATCTTGCCGTCTATTTCCGCTAATTTTGCTTCAGGAATTTCACTTTCTTTCAATTTGCTACTTACAAGTTGCATGAAGGCTAACTCATTCTCATTTGCCTGATTAACTGCATTTCTCGGCTTATCACTCACACGTCTGATATTTGCATTAAAATTATTTGCCAAGCTATCAGTCAGAGAAATCGCTTTAGTATTGCAAAATTCCACAGCAAATGCAGAGCCACCCTTTTGAATTGCGTTTAGCAGATTGCCTGCCAAAGCAGCTTGTGCTTCTGTTGAAATTCTTTTTCCTTCAGCTAAAAAATCAACATCAATATCAGGACTAACAACCGCACTTACGTGAGAAGTTGAATCATTTATAGTTGACTCCTCTTTAGTAGTGGAATTATTACAACTAAAAAACAAGGCAGAAAAATATACCAGAAGAATTGTAGCTTTAGTTTTCATTGGAAATATTGATTAAACGTTACAAATGAATTTTTTACATCCTGAAACAATTTTTCAGAATCCGCACCACCTTTCGCCTCCGAAAATGCATTGACCAGATCAATGTAGGGCAACAACCATTTATGCAATTCATCGTGTGCCTGACCTTTCATTGTGCAATTTGAAGTGAGCAAATCAATATTGTTTTTCAGTTTTTCCGATAAAGAAATGTATTCTGCCAACTCACTTCCTTTAAAACTTGCTACATCATTTTCCATTGTTCTGATTATTGAAAGCATTTCTGCATCAACTTTCCATTTCTGCCCTTGATTCAATTGAATCTCTTCATCACCATGGGCATGTGCTTGTGCAACAGAAGAAACCTCCGTTTCGATTTTACCATCAGAGTTGTTTTTGCAACTGACGGTTAATATCGATAAACACAATAAGACAATTTTAAATGAATTCATAGCTATGTTTATTTTTTCATAATCACTTTTCTAATCGCTTTTTCGTACTCCGTCTCAACAGTTAGAATATACTTTCCACCTCTCACAAAATCAGAAGATCTTTTCTCAAATGTATGTTTACCTGCAGTCATTCCTTGCACGGTAGTGTTTTCAATTACTTTACCATTCATATCATAAATTGATATTTTTACATCTGACGAACGAATTAGATTGTAATTCACTTTAAAATTTCCATCATTAGGATTTGGGTAAACCATTAATTTTAATGTTCCAGTACTTTGCTCATTCAAATCATCTATTCCAACCGGAGCATTTTTAATTACATACACTTCAAATATCTGACTACTCGCACTACTTTGAGTGCCTGTATTTGTAAAAAATACATTAGCAGCTGTGCTACTGATTCCGCCATAGATGTAACCCACTAGAGTAGTATCAGCAGTAAACTCATCCAGTTTAAATACCTCATTGTTGTAATGTGGCAATGTTTCAACAGGAATAAACTCAGAACTTGCTCCTAAAAGTGAAGGCATTTCTATCGGTAATTTATATTCAGCCATTACTCCACTTGCATCTCTGGTAACTCTAGCAATAGTTTTGACAAAAGGAACATTATTGTCCTGAACCAGAATTCCGGAACTATCAAAGTATTGCGCTATTCCACCAAAAAACAATGTATGCATTTCATTGTTTGCCGCACTATACAATGGAATATGTGCACAATGGTAATGATTGTAATATTGTGTGAATGCATTGTTCACAGTATATCCTACGCTATCAATATTCACACAATTTAAAAATGGCAAATTCACAGCCTGTTGGAATACACCAGAAAATGCAGTAAGACCTTCCTCCCCACCGGGAAAGATCTGAGCAGCCACATTGTAATCTCTTCTGTGTAGATTAACGGTATCTGTAATAGAAGGCAGATGTGTAACAGTTATTGTCGTTCCATCATCATCGATCGTGAATTTGCGAATAGAATTAGTATATTCCTGAATAAAGCCGGGGCCATGAGTTGGACCCATTGGATTATATCGTCCTAAAAATTTCTGCCCGCCTGTTATGTAGTAGGTATCATTAATTTTATTCAAATATCCACCGGTAACACGAAACATCGTATCCGTAATTTGTCGGAATTCAGTTGTAAAAGAAGTCCCTCCGATAATTGCATTAACGGTATTTGGAACATTGATGGCACTCATATTCGGATATGTAGTATGGTCAGCAACAGTATTACTATAGCCATATCCTCCTATCAAGTAGAGATAATCTCCTTCCTGATAAAACTCCATATTTGTAGAACTCAATTGCTCCTGCATACCAACTGGCAAAGATGACAAAGGCGCAGTCCATTTCTGCTGTGCAACAGGATCAATAACAATGAGCTGAGTATTATGCCCTGCTATATCAAATGCAGCAAATGGTTGTCGTTGATGCAATCCGTCCAATCGGCCACCAACTATAAGCCACTTTCCATTGTATTGTCCCCAGGCGAAAGCCTGAATACCACCTAAACCTGAAATGTTTACCGGCTCCAATGCAATCTGAAAGGGTGTTGATTGAGTATAGCCTACTATTGACATTGTAAATAATAAGGCAATAAGGAATGTTGTTTTCTTAATCATGACTCTTTGTTTTTTGATCTGATAATTATTTTGAATTAATATTCTCTTTTTTTCGTTGAAGCTTTCTGCAAATTCCATTGCAAATGCACATTCATTTTGAGCAGTGCTTTATTAAAACCAGCACTGACTGAATCATTTTATCACCATTTTTCTTAATATCAAACTTAAAATTTGCAACCCGCCATCGATACATTTGAAGTCTGAATGTCCCTAATACAATACTTATTATTTCATCCGCTGAAATCTCATTGGTAAACACTTTCTTTTTCTGTCCCTCAACAACTATCATTTTCACGTGCTTCATTTTCACATCCATGACTCTTAAAATAGTCTCATTGATTCTCTGGCTTGCTTCCAATAATCCATCTGAAAATACAGCAACAACATAATGCGGATTCTTTTTGAAGAATGAAAATTGATTTTGAAAAAGGGAAACAAATTTCTCTTCAGGCCCTACTTCGAAAGAATTCACTTTAGCCAGTCTTTCATCCATATCATTGGAAAGATAATCGAGCAAGGCAATTATAATTTCTTCTTTGCTGGTGAAATGTCTGTAAATAGCACCTTCAGAAAATTTCATTTCGTTGGCAAGATTCTTTATGGTCAAACCACTTACACCCGAAGCTGTCAATATTCTTCCGGCTGCGTCAATGATCTCTAATTGTCTTACTGAAATTGCTTCTATCATACCAATTAAATTAAAAGAAATTTGTAAGTGAATACTTACATACAAAATTACCTAAATTACTTTCCTCCTCCCAATATTTTCTTGAAAATTTCTTGAATCATGTCAAGAATCATGTTTTCTCGCATCATCAACTAAATAATAGACCACCGGAACTAAAAACACTGTTAAAATTAACGAGGAAAGAAGTCCACCAATGATTACCCAAGCAAGGCCATTTTTCCATTCTGCACCTGTTCCTGTTGCCATCGCAATTGGAAGCATACCAACTACCATTGAAATTGTTGTCATTAAGATTGGTCTCATACGACCTTTTCCAGCAATAATAAGAGCTTCTTTAAAATGCCTTCCTTCTGCTTTCAATTGATTGGTAAAATCCACGATAAGAATAGCATTTTTTACCACCAAACCCATTAACATAATTAAACCTAGCAGGGCGAACAAACTCAAATTGTTTAACGACAAATTTAAAGCGAAAAATGCTCCAATTGCTGCTAAAGGAATAGAAAACAAAACTACAAATGGATAAACAAAATTGTCATAAAGAGCTACCATAATCAGGTAAATCAGCAAAAACGAAATTAGCAATACTGAACCTAAAGCTCCAAAGCTATCATTCTGACGTTTTATATCGCTACCCCATGTCATTTGCAAACCATTTGGCAAAGGATTGTCATTCAGATAGGCTACAACATCGTCTGCTACCGTTCCGGAAGGTCTTCCTAATGCGTCAGCAGTAACCGTAACTGAAGGCTGTCTGTCTTTTCTTTCCAACAATGAGGGCGAATTTTCTTGCTGAACGGTTGCAAATTGTGAAACCTCTATCGGTACTCCAAATGGATTGATAATAGAAAGTTTCAGGACATCCATATAATTTTGCCTGCTAAATTCATCTAACCAAATTCTCACCGGATACTCCGTTCCATTGTCGGTGAGTGCTGCATCGACATTTCCGGTAAAAGCTGTTCTCATATTCATGCCAACATAAGCTGTTGTTAAACCTAAGCGTTGCATTTTATCTTTGTCGGGTACAATTATGTATTCGGGATTACCTGCTTCCACAGATAAGCGAACATTATCTGCGCCTGGAACTTTTTCAATTATCGCTTTTAGTTCACTTCCTGTTTTCATTACCAAATCTAAATTGTTTCCGCTTAATGTAATTTCAATCGGTGCTGAGCGAGGTATTAGGCCTAAAGCAGCCATTGAATAGTTTATGCCGGGAAATTCTGATTTTAGATCTTCTCTAAGTTTTTTCATAAATGATTCGGTAGGCAAATTTTTAAGTTCACTTTTTGACTTTAACTGAATGGTAAATTCTGATTTATTTGCTGCACCTACTCCTAAACTTCCAATACCTGTGCTTGGTCCACCAATATTACTGAATATCGTTTGCACTTCCGGTTGTTGAATTATATATGTCTCAATTTTCTGTGTAAGGATATTATTCTGCTGTATAGAAGTTGATTTGTCAAATTCCAATGCCATTCTAAATTTTCCCTGATCACCTGTAGAGATTAATTCTTTCCCAATGATTCCTTGCTTCATAATTCCTAAGGTCACTACAAAAAGCAATAACACAAATACTCCAAAAATTAATTTGTGACGCAAAACCCATTCCAATTTTCTCCCGTACCAATCAGTAAATAACTCCAGTTGGAACTCAAACCAAAGCAAAAAGCGATTGAAATAATTAGTTGGTTTCAAATCTTCCTTTTTACCAATACGAGAAGCTAACCAAGGTGTAAGTGTGAATCCAACCAATAAACTGGTAAGTGTTGATGTTATTACGACGACCGAAAACTGTTTGAGCATATCCGCAACAAAAACTTGTACAAAAAGTATAGGCAAAAACACCACCACATCAACTAATGTGATCGACAATGCTGCAAAACCTATTTCCATACGACCATCCATTGCAGCAATTCGTTTGTCTTTTCCTTTGTCTAGATGCTTTTGAATGTTCTCCAATACAACAACAGCGTCATCCACCAAAATTCCGATTATTAAAGACATTGCGAGCAATGTCATTAAATTGAGCGTATACCCCAAAAGCCACATAACAGCAAATGCAGTTACTAAAGAAGTTGGAATGGCAATGATTACGATCAACGAATTTCTGAAACTTCTTAGGAACAATAGCATCACTAATGAAACCAATACCACCGCCAATATTAAATCAAAAAAAACTGATTTAACTGCAGCAATAGTATTATCAGTACTATCGTCAGCAATTATAAATTTCACACCAGAACTCAAATTTTGCCTTTCAATAGACTGAATTTTATTTCGAACCAATTTTGAAACATCCACAGCATTTGCATCACCTTGTTTTTTCAACATTAACCCTATTCCATTTTTACCATTATAACGACTTATAGATCTTGTCTCCCTTATACCATCAATAACATTGGCAACATCTTTTACATATACCGGACTACCCGAAACAGGAAGTGCAACCTGAACATTTTTAATATCTTCAACCGTTGTATATTTTCCCGCTAAACGAACTGATTTATTTTCTTCATTAGTTTGAACGTTACCGGCAGGCATATCTAAGCCTGTACGATTAATTGCTTCAACAACCTGTAAAAGTGAAATTCTATAAAACTTAAGTTTATCTTGATTTATCTTTACTTGCACTTCTCTTTCCTCACCACCCAAAACAGTGATCTCTGCAACACCTTTTAATTGTTGAATTTGAGGCAAATAATCATCCTTCATTTTTTGATAAAACTCAGCTGCAGATAAATTACTTGTAGCACTTATTGACATAATAGGCAAATCGTTCGGTGAAACTTTACTCATTACCGGACTTAAGATATCTTGCGGCAAATCCTTCCTAATGTTGTCAATATACCGTTGAGCATCTTGCATCGTTTTATCCAGATCAGTTCCGTATTTTAGATTAGCAATAATTATAGAAGCATTCGGAAGGGACTTTGTAACTAAGTAATCGACACCTTCTAAATTAGACAATGCATCTTCAATCTTTCGTGAAACTGATGTTTCAACTTCATTCGGTTCAGCACCCGGGTAAGCAGTTTTAATTACAACTACCGGCTGATTAAAGTCCGGCATTAATTCATAACTTAAGTTTTTATATCCTAAAATGCCCAATAACGTAAATACGCTGAAAAGCACAATTATCAGAGATGGCCGTTTAATTGAAATTTCTGTAATGTTCATTTTTCGTAGATATTATTTAAAAGTAACATTCGCACCGTCAAAAAGATTTATAAATCCAATTGTTACAATTACATCGCCTTCCTTTAATCCATTTGACACAATTGCTTTATTCTTCACTCTTGTTGAAATAGAAATGTTCTGCAGCACTGATTTACCATTTTTAATCAAATAAACTTGTGGTTGACTTGCAGTACCAATGATTGCCGATGATGGAATAATTAAGCCTCTTTCACCGGTCTCATTCTTCAAAATTACTTTACCAAACATTCCTGATTTTATTTTCAAATCTGAGGTATTATTTACCGCAAACTGAACAGGAAAACTATTACCTAAATTTGCTTTGCTTCCAATCATAATTGCTTTTCCTGAAACTAGAATTTCAGAATAAGCGTCAGTTGTAATCGAATAACTTTGATTAAATTTAAAATGACTCAACTCACTTTCCGGAACATTGACTGTAAATTTCAAATTTGTTATATCAGAAATTTGAAGCAATGGAATTCCGGATGCAGCAAATGCTCCTACTTCACTTAATTTAGCAGTAACTATTCCATTAAAAGGGGCTTTAATAGTTGTTTTATCTATTTGCTCTAATAAAATAGCTTTCTGCGTTTTAGCAGATTTCAATCCCAATACAGCTTTCTCCAATTGAACTCCTTGAATAGCATCAGCATTTGCTAATATGGTGTAACGGTTTACATCAGCTTCTAATCCTTCAATTTGCACTTCATTATTCTTGACTTGAAGTTTCAATAATGAATTATCTAACTGCACCACTGTTTGGCCTTTATTCACATAACTCCCAACATCTACAAAGATTTCATTGATTTTTCCTTGTATCTCAGCACTTAATTTAGTTTCCTTGTTTGGCTCAAATGTTCCGGAATAATTAATTTCTGAACTCAAATCTTCAATTTGCAATGTGTCTGCCTGAACATTTATAGGTTGTTCCTTATCATATTGATAAACTTTATCTTGTGCAACTTTTTTGTTATTTTTCAATTTGACTACTAGAACTGCAATCAACACCAATGGTACAATAAAGTATAATGCTCTTTTTAACATTCTTGGTTTTGTATTCATTATAATTATTATTTAGTTGTTGAAATATTTCCGGTTAGTTTTTTAATCTCTAAATCCGATTTAAGATAATCAATTATCGCAGACAGGTAATTTTGTTGCGCTTCACGCAAGGCATTATCAGCAAGCAAAACATCTGTTAAACTTGCTGTTTCTAGTTCTTGCTGAAGAATAGTTTGTTTGTAAATAGTTTTCGCTAATTCAACTTGCTTTCTTGTTGTTTCAATTGAGTTCTGGGCAATCGCTCCTTGCAGCATAGCATTTTCACTGAGCATTGAATTTTGCTCTGTAAATAGACCAAATTGAAGTTCACTATTTTGCAATTCGATTTTTTTCTGATTGATCTTCCGTTGAGTAACAGTTCCATTGAACAAAGGTTGGGATAATTGAAGTCCTGCAAATCCAA
>Ga0075163_10014340_pt1 | contig 10230 bp, 7 predicted proteins | sample JI1023141ADNA_FD_71478 | JGI IMG/M metagenome (GOLD analysis project Ga0075163, IMG submission 71478) | Wastewater effluent complex algal communities from Wisconsin, to seasonally profile nutrient transformation and Carbon sequestration -... | ecosystem: Engineered > WWTP > Effluent > Algae... | reverse complement strand
GGCGTGGCCGGTGAAGCCGTGCGCGACGAGGACGATGTCGTACGAACCCTGGCGGATCCGCGCGAGGAGGGCCTGGCGACGGCGCGGGTTGCCGGCCGAGGCGACGGCCTCACAGCGGACGCCGAGGTGCTCGGCCAGGAGCGCCTCGATCTCCGGGGCGCTGCGGTTGCTGATGAAAAGGACGCGGCGGCCGGATAATTGCGCCTTTAATTGAGGGAGCCGCGGGTCCGCCGGATGAGCTCCGGTCGAGGTTTGTTTGGCATTTTGACCAGTTTTTGGGGCTGGGCGTGGCTCGAGCTGGAGAAGCAGTTGATCAAATCGCCGACGGCGTCGGCGGTCGGCGAATTGCGGCTGTAGGCCGGCGATCCGCGTTGTGAGGTGCATGCACAGGCGGGCCAGGGTGGGGGTGTCGAGGACGTCGAACGCTGACACGAGCCAGGTCAGGAGCTTGGCGTCGGAGCAATCTACGCGGGGAATCTGCCCGAGGACTTGCTCGCGCGCGGGATCACGTCCGAGGTGGATCGCCCAACCCTTCAGAGGGACGATAGACGGCGACAGGAGACCGGCGAAGTCGTTGTCGGCCCCGACGGCGCGCGCGAGGCCGCGTGCGCGTCCGATCGCCAGACCCCATGCCTCCGCCGGGGCGGTGCCGCGGAGCCAGCGGAGCGTCGCCGCCGCCCGGACGAGCGACGAGAGCCGCCGGCGAGCATCGGCGATCACCGCGGGTGAACGATCTAGGGGGATGCTGTGACCGAGCGGGCCGCCGAACGAGCAGAGCACCTCACACGTGGCCGCGAATAATTCGGCGGCGTCGTACGGCGGGGGGATGCGGGCTGCGTCGTCGGCCCAATTTTCGGCGCGCTCCAGTCGGGCGCGACACCATACGGCGACGTCTTGCCAGTGCTTCTGCGCGGCGCCATGCCATGCGGTCGCGGGTGTCGAGCGGGGATCGAGCGCGGCGATACGGCCTGGCCACCATAGCCGGCTGAGGCGATGCAGCGTCTCCGCGGCCTGGGCGACTTTTTGACGGGCCCAATTTCCGCCGAGGATTGCCTCGGCGGCGCGGGCCCGGGCGATCCAGGCGGTGAAGGTGAGCCGTTGGCGTTCGGGCGTTGCGATCGCCAGAGATGGACTGGCAGCGTCCATTTCTGCGAGGAGCGCCAGCAGGTTATGGCTCGCGGATAGGGACTCGGACGGGGTGTGCGGTGGAACCATCGTGGACCTCGATGGCTGGTCCACGCAGAGCCGAACTTCGGCTCAATAAATAATTAATTATCGCGGCGGTAGCTGTCCTCGACGTCATCGAGGCTGAGCGGGTTGTCGCGCTCCTCGGCCTCGCGCGCGAGCTCCTCGATGTGGCGGCGGGCCTCGGCGAGGCGGCGTTTGACGGTGGCGAGGCTCAGGTCCATTTGCTCGGCGATTTCCTCGAGTGCGAGGCCCTCGCAGCGCAGGAGAAAGGCGGTGCGCTCTTCCTCGTCGAGACGTTGGAAGAGGATCTGCACACGGAGCCGGCGATCGAGGCGCTGGCTGGGAGACGTGACGTTGTGGGGCATCTGCGAGCTGCGGAATTCCTCGCTGGTGCGTGTACGAGTGCGAAACTGCAGAAGTTTTTTCCGGGCGATGCCCATGAGGAACGGGCGCGGTTTGCCGATCGTGGCGGGGTCCTTGCCGAGCAATGTCTCGAGGGTCGCCTGGGCCAGATCCTGGGCGTCGGCGTAGGGCACGCCGCTGCTGCGGAAAAATCGGTTGAGCGCGTCGGCGTGCTCGTTGACGAGCGCGGTGATGATGGAGGCGTCGGGCTTGGTCATGGCAGGGTCTCGCAGGCTCGTCACACGAGCCGTCCAGTTCGGCTCACGGCTGGCGGTAAGCGGCGAGCACACCCCGGGTGAGCTCGCCCGTGCCATCGGTCGGGGTGGTCTTGAAGGTGCCGAAAACCGGATCCCAGCCGGCCAGGATCCAGGTGTGTTGGAAGCCCTCGCCCCTCAGCTCGAGCTCCCATCGGCGATCTCCGGTGATTTTTCCGCGACCCACGACGGGCCACGGGGCGCCGTCCTTTTGCGCGTCTGCGAGCTCGAGGTGGCACGTCTCGGCGTCGAGGCGGAGTTCGTAGCGGTGAGCGCTCCGATCCTCACCGCGCCTGGTGCGGGCGTGGACGACCCAGGTCGCATCGAACCACGGGTCCGTGCCGGCGGGGCAGTCGGCAGAGTTCGTGCTCCACGAGGGGAGGGTTAGTTTCGCGTCATCGTCGGGCGCCTCGCAGACGGGTCGCGCCGTCCGATCGGCGCCGCACTGCTCGCGACAGCGAGCGATAGCCTTGGCGCCGAGGCAGCGAACACCGCACTGGGCGGCGCACGGCTGGTCGTCCAGCTTTGGCGTTTTCCGGTCGGATTCGGTGCGGCCGCCTTGCAGGAGGCCGAAGAATTGATCTGAGACGCCCCGCGCCCGAAAATCGCCGCGGATCTGGTTGCCGTCGAAAATGAAGAAGAAGTCGTAGATGTAGCCGTCGAGGGTGAATTCCTGGGTCGCCCCGGCGGTGAACGGGGGGAGGGCTTCGATGGTCAGATCCTGTTTATCTGTCGATAGCCGGTCATTCGGGCCATATTTGCGGAGCATCGCCGAGAAGCGGCAGTTTTTTTGGTCGGTCGGCGACAGGAGCAAGTCGTAGCGGCCGACCTTGTCGAGGAGCATCCGCTCGTTGGCCCACTGCGAGGAGGTATGGAAAAGCCATTTCTGGCCCACGGTGCTCGCCAGGCAGGAGAACGCGGCGACGGGCGCTGGCGGGGGTGTCGACGGCGCCTCGGGCGGCGCGGCGTCTTCTGGTTCATCCGCGGCGACGGCGAGGTCCGGTTCTTCTTCGCTGTCCCAAAAACCCGTCATCACCAGCACGCCGGCGACGGACGCGGCTCCGAAGGCGGGGAACGCGAGCCAGGCCCATGAGCGTCGAGGGACGGCCGGTGCGGAGGTTGTGGCGGCGGAGGGGTTCGTGTCGCTCATCAGGTTGATGGCGGCCGGGATTGCCGGGACACTCGCGCTCGACGAGGCCGCACGGAGTTCGCCCTGGAGCTGGCGCAGGTGAGCGATGAGGTCGGCTATTTTCGGGAAGCGTCGCAGCGGGTCCGGCGCGAGCGCATGACGGAGGCAGTCGACGAGGGCGGGCGGCAACTTCTCCGATCGTGAAGTGGCGGAGACGACGCGATGGTTCGGGTCCAAGTCGTCGATGCGGTACGGGAAGTCGCCGTGCAGCGCCTCCCACAGCGCAGCGGCGAACGAGAATTGATCGCTGCGAGCGTCGGCGCGGCCGCGAAGGGCCTCGGGCGCCATGTATGCGAGGGTGCCGACGATCGCACGCTGCTCCGGATCCGAGCTGTCGAGCTGCCCGGTGGCGGGGACGTCCAGGAGGGCGAGACCGAAGTCGACGAGCCGGGGCTCGCCATCGTCGTCGAGCATCACGTTCTCTGGCTTGAAGTCGCGGTGGACGATCTCGCGGGCATGCGCCGCGGCGAGGCCGTCACCAGCGCGGCAAAAAACTTCGACGATGTCGCCGATCGGGCGCGGCTCGGCCATCCAGTGGCGCAACGTGGTGCCCGACAACAACTCCATCACGACGAGGAAGCAGCGGATCTCGCCGGGCCGAAATTCCTCGGCGTCGAAGTCGTGGACGACCACGATGTTGCGATGCTTGAGGGCGGCGAGCATCTGGGCCTCGGTGCGGACCGCCGCTGCGAGCCGATCCTGGGCGATGCCAGGATAGAGTTTGAGCGCGACCTTGCGACCGAGCTTTCGGTCCAGTGCCTCGCAGACGACCCCGCTCGCGCCGTACCCGAGCGATCGCAGGATCTCGAGCCGACCGCCGCGAGAAATAAGCCGCTCTCCGCCCAGCCGGGCGATCAGCAGCGCACGCCGGAGGCGGGACTCGAGGTCCCGCACGGCTTCTTGGCGATCGAGGAGGGTGACGCCCGCCACGGTCTCCCCACGGTACACCATCTGTCTCCACCAGGGTCAGCGGGCCCTCAGAGCCTCAATTCCCCATAATATTCCACTGACAGACGAGCGGGCGCGAACGGGGTAAATCCGAACGCGGGATTCGCGGGAATTCGAGGCTGAGGGCCAGCCAGGACGCCGTTTATGCAGCCGGGCATGAATGACGAGACTCAGCAGCGGTCGTCAGGAGCCAGGACATACTTCACCCAAGTGCGGCTACACCCCACCAGCTTCGCCAACAAGGCGGTCCTGTAGTCCTTGCACCAGATCGTCCAGCACAATAAGCGTCTGTTGCAAAACAGCATGCTCCACGGACAAATCTGCTGCTGGCAATCGTAAGACTTGGTCTTGGTGCGAAAAATCTGCGCTCGTGCCGTCGTTATTCTTCGTCTGCGGGAACAACAGATGCATATCGCTTGCGGCCCCGAAAGAGACGTGCAACGCAGCGACCCGCCGGCTTCTGTTACGCTTCAGGTAGGTAGGGATAACAATGAAAGCCTTATAGTCGTTGCCGCTACGGTGCTGAAGCCAGTCCTTCAACGAGAACGGCGCAGGAGGAGCATGGTCGCCAAATTCCGCCCTAATTCGTTGGTACTCCACGTTGTTGAATAATTCAATCCCCGCATTTTTGGACTCGGGATCAGCCCATTCTAAATCAATCCAACGGACACTTCGAGTTCGAAGACATAGAACCGCAATCGATTTTTCTGCGAATTTCTCGCGGAGGCTTCCCGCTTGCGATGATAGATAGACCGCAGATTTACCATCCTCAGCAAGTAGACTGACCGAAACGCGGACAGTACCACCCTGAGTTTGACTAGCGGTTAGGGGGGCCAGACGCCGCGCGAGTACCGCCTGTACGTTTGCCTGCAATTCAGAGATGACTCGCTGAACAATGCGATGATGCTCCTTCTCCGTTCGGTCCAAGAGATCGGCCAACGAACTCGTCGCCTGCTGATTTCTCCCTCGGATGAAGGCACAGAATGTGTCCAGGTAAACGATTTCAGAATCCCGAGCGATCTGCCGTTCCTCCTGACGCAAATCGGCTGCCTGAGTGCGCCGTCGAAGTGCCTGCTCGACACGGCGGCTCTCATTTCGGGCGTTAAATCGGGCAGCCCAAATCAAGAGAAAGAAAAACCAGAAAATGAACCAGAAAATGTAGAGAAGAACGCGAGTACCGTCTGGCATCGACGCGTTCCCCGTCGCACCAGCATCCAGTAACGGCTTAAGGACGGAAATGGCTGCCACGCCAGAGAGGCCAGCAACGACCGTCTTCGCCAGATTGCTCTCGAGAAGCGCTCGCCCACCCTCTGCTTTAGACTCTCCCACCAGTTTCTGAGGTTCGCCTCCATCCTTCTTGGGGCTCTCCTCTTTTGGTGGAAGAGTCCAAAGTTGCATCACTGTTAGGTATGCCATCAGCAATCCTATGAACATCACCGCCCAGCATGTAAGGCTGCCAAAGATCGCTTTAAAAGGACTGCTAGGATCGAGGAAGCTTAGAATACATACTACGATAAGTGCTAGCAAACAAAGCGCGAGAAAGGTCCCATCCAGCCGACCAGATTTGCACAACCACTTCTCCGCTCTCCGTGCCTCCTCCTTTTTTTCTCTTTCTAACTTTGCCTCCGCTTTCGCTGCCGTGACAGCCGCGGCCATAGCCTCCTTCGCGGCTATAGCCTCCTTCGCGGCCTTCGCTTTCTCAGCGTCTTGTTGTGCAGCTTTTTCTACATCTGTTGTCATAAGCATCTCCGATAAAACTCAGCGATTTACAAATTCAACAGGTACTCCAAGAACGTCAGCGATTTCGCCGATATGGCTCAGGGGGCTCACGTTTCCTAGGATTCGGATCCCCTTTCCGGAGGCTTTTGCAGTAGTCGCCGCCTGTCGAAAATCCTCGATTCCGCCTGTTCTGAATGTGAAGGTAATCCACCTGACGTCGTCAACCGAATGTGGGAGCGAGGCCTTCTTAGCAATCGAATTGACTTGCAAGATCCAGACGTCAACCCCATCGAAGGCCCACTCAATGCTTACAGGGCCCAATCGACTAACCGTGAGTTGTGCTGTTCGCCGAACAGCGTCCTGCACCTCGGAAGGGAGTGCTTCCGCAGGGGTGTCTCCAAGCATAAATTCCTCGCCTGTACCCGAGACACCTGCTACCTTCCACTTGCTGTCAGTGTCTCCGATCGCCAAGATCCTTCCCGAAAATCGCGCCTCGACCCCCTCCTGTACGAGCACAGAGGAGAGCGGCTCAGGCTGTACCTCCGCAGGATTTCCCCGAGTCACTTCTTGCCAATGAGTGAGCATGTGATATGGATCGTGCCATCCGCGGACTGAGGGATAGTAGCCTGGCACTTTGACTGCTGGGGCTGTACGCGTCCATTGCTGTCCACTCCCCGTTGAGCGCCCAAAGCTGAAAGGGAATAGGCCTCGCTTGGTGAAGACCATCGTTCGAGGCACCAGTAGGCCCTCGAGATCTGCAAGGAGCAGCCCGTACACCTTGTCCCCGAGCAACCGACTAAACCGGTTGGGCCAAACCGGACACGCGTCCAAGCCCTTTCCAGGGCGTTGTTCGGTTTGCCAAATGACGGTTTGCATTCTGTTCCAACCCCGAGGTCGCGGATGAATGCTAAATTCGACACGCGCCCCCTCAAATCCGTCTAGAGCCGGCCGTACCCCGTATACGGTCTCCAACATTCTCATTCCTTGATGGAATGGTAGATAAGCCGTGCCAGCCTCAGGGTCGTCCACAACGCGTGGCGTCGCGTCCGGTGCAAATTCAATCGCGCCTCGATAGGCGACCCCCGAAACACCTCCGTCAGAGATATCAATCCTCTCATTCAGAATCGTGTACAGGCCATGCTGCTTGCCTAACTTTACCAAAGCCGCATGGATATCATCTACGCGGTTGAGGTCCCTTAGAAAAGGGTTACCTTCTGGTCGGGCAGGATCGAAGGAGCGGATGTTCAGCATTCCCTCAGGGGCGCAAGCCAAGAGAGTCTCAATCGCGCCTCTAAGGGACCTGTATGGAGTGTTTGCAGGTTGGCCTGCAATTCGCGAGAAGCGGGGCTCCAGTGTGAATGGGGCGAAACTCACGAACTGAGCGACGTTCGCAGATCGCGCCAAGCGATCGAGAACTTCGTCCTTGTACAGAAGACGTACGTCCGCGGCCACAGCCCTACGACGTTGAAGTCGCTCAAGGACCGCAGTAGGACCCTGCAATGGAATTTCCTGCTCGGCTGCTTGGCTTGCCGCTTGTTCTAGCATGGAGATTGCGCGAGGAACATCAAGTGGCTTCAGATCTTGATCAACGCAATCGAGCCCTAGCGAGAAAGCATGCTCAAGCTCTAACGTGCATCCAGTCGAGTGAGCCCAACCTGTCATGAAGATGACTCTACGGACATGCTTCTCAAGGATCTTTAGCCAAAATTGGTGGTAGTCTTGCTGCTCCCAATCCGGCATGTCGAATGCGCTGGGGTCAATGACCGGCGAATCAATTTGCCAGCGCAGAGCCTCTATGAAGTTCCCCGCCATCTGTCGATTCGGAAGGATTACCTCGGCCCGCATGCCACGCCAGTAGGCGGCTGGATCAGCTTTCAGCTTCCGTCCTTCCCGTCTATACCAATCAAGAAATCTTGGACCGCTCGTAATCGGAGTGCTCACATAAATGGCCCTCGGAAGGCCGTCGGTAAGCCCTCTGTCCCTCTCCCAACGTTCGAGCACGGCCTCGAGAGTGCAGGGGTCAGTCCGTCCTTGGGACACGGGATTGCGATCGTCAGTCATGGTTGAGGACACCTGTGGACGGTAGCGTACGTCGTTCCTGCCGGCTTCTGTAGCGCCAGCGCAGTATGCGCCCCGGACGGGGCATGGTCAAGACCGAACATGCAGAGGCCGAGCAGGGAGTGGCGCGCACAGCGCACTGGAGTGGCTGGCTGCCACTGCCGCCGTCGTCGGTTGCGGAGAGCTCGAGCCGGGGCTTTGCAGCAGCGGCCCTCGAGCAACTTCGGCGGCAACAAGGGCGTCAGCATGCTGCTCACGTCGACTACCAGACTTCGTCCTCTTCCCGCACGCCACCGTGACGGCAAGGTCGTCGCCGTTGGCGTCCTCGGCAACGTGTTCGTCGAGATCCCCGCCGTACCGGTGCCACGGCCGACCCCTCCGTCCCCAACCCGACTGGAAGTCCACCCCCTCGAAAGGGCCGTAGCATGTCTACAGTTCATGAGAACTGGCTGACCGCATCGGTCTGCTACACCGTAGCGAGTGCGGAATATGGTGCGTCGCGCTTGGTTCGAATAGCATCACCTACGAGGAGATGGAGCGGATTGTCACGTCTGTTCTCCTGGCAGGACCCGAAGGGACAGTGAAATCATTTCTGATTACTCGCGGTGTATGCGGCGAGGACTTCAGCGGCCAGTTCGTCAGGGTCACGCTGTTGTGCACGTGCCAAAGCCTTGAATGCTAGAAGATCTGGAATAGTTGGAAAGTGCACCGAGAGCCGGGACCAATCTCGGTGTCTCGACACCGGCCAAAGTTGATCGCAAGCCCGGCCGTTCTTCAACCGCGCAACGAAGATCACTCCGTCGATGACAACCTCGCGATAGATAAACCAGGACCCGAAAAATCCGACAACGCTTTTCTGTTTGGCCTCAGGGAAGCAGGGCACCACGCGATCCCGGGCCTCTTCGCTGGAAAGAGGCTTGCCTTCGCGGATCTTGGCCTTGAGCTTTGCATCCCAAACTTTCTGAAACCTGGCATTGATAGTCTTCTCGTCGTTCTTGGGGCGAAGTCTCCAGCGGACGTCCGAGTCCTCGCCGAACACGAGCGCGTCACCACCGCGGATGTGGAACGCTTTGATCTCGGACTTCAATTCGCAAGTCACGGGCGGGGGTTTCGGGGAGTCTTTTTGAGCGTCAGGCACGGCACTCCTCGTAGGAGTCTGGGCCGCGCCTGTCAACTCATGGTCGTGCAACGGGATGCTCGAAACTGCTCGCGGACCCGCCCAGGCGTCGTGAACAAGCTGTTACGTGGGTTGAGGAAGCTCGCCTCGGCGTTGCCACTGGACTCGATATTTTACGATGCGGCGCTCCAAGGCGTGCCGCGTGAGCAGTTGTGTTCCCCGTCAAGGGGAAGCGACCACGAGGAGCCGGCAAGGACCATCGCGTTGAGGATGACGAGGAGCTTGCGCATCCAGACGATCATGATGACCTTGAAGGGCTCTTGTGACGGCCGCGACCCTGGTCGTCGAGCAGCCCGAGCTCGGCATGCTCGACAGGCGCGCTCGTCGGCGTCGCCCCCATCAACCGCGATAGCGGGCGCCAGCAAGGCCAGCGCTCCACCAAGGGCGGCCGCGGCGACATCCGCCGCGTGCTCTACAAGTCCACCCTGACGGCCCGACGGTACAACCCGGTCATCTGGGCCTTCGGCGAGCGCCTGAAAGCCGCCCGCGTCCCACCCCCGGTACGGTCTGGTCCAAAGCGGCCTTGGCAGCGTCTTCAAGCGTGGCTTCGAGGGCGTCGCGTAGCTTGGCGTCCAGCTCGGCGATCTCGCTGCCGATGCCGACAAGGCGCCTCTCGATGTGCTCGCGGACCTTCGCCCCGCAGTTCTCAAGGCGATTGGTGTACTGGTTGCGGGTCTTGAGGAGGTCGGCCCGCAGCCCACGCAGGCCGGCGATCCGGTCCTGGTTGCCGGGGCAGAGGCAGGACCTCGGATTGCCGAACCTCGGCGCGATCATCAGGGCGTCGATCGGGTCGGTCTTGGCCTTCCTCCCCATCGCTCTGGGGAACTCGCGACGTTGAGGGGCTGGACGATCACCGCCGGGAGCCCGGCCGCGCGGAGCGCCCGAAACACGTGCTGCTCGTAGCCGCCGGTGGCCTCCATAGCGATCCGGTCAGGCTGTATGATCTGAGCCGCTTCACCAGCGCCTCGCAGCCGACCTTCGTGTTGGCCACGGTCCAAGTCTCAGCAGCCCGCTTCGCAGGGCTGACGGTGCCCCCTGAGGTCACCCGCCGTTCATACAAGGCGCACAGTGCAGGACCCGGCTTCTCCAGGATTTCTCCGGGGCCGGGGTGGCCGGGTGGGCACTCCAGCGGGCCCTCAGAGTCTCGATTCCCGCGTATAACCGCGCTGTCAGGCGAGCGGGCGCGAACGGGGTGGATCCGAACGCGGAGTTTGTGAGAATTCGAGGGTTGAGGGCCGGCTGGGTGGCCGTTTGGGTCGCGCGGGAGCGCAACCTCGGTGTTCGACTTCGACGGC
>Ga0075163_10014339_pt1 | contig 10230 bp, 12 predicted proteins | sample JI1023141ADNA_FD_71478 | JGI IMG/M metagenome (GOLD analysis project Ga0075163, IMG submission 71478) | Wastewater effluent complex algal communities from Wisconsin, to seasonally profile nutrient transformation and Carbon sequestration -... | ecosystem: Engineered > WWTP > Effluent > Algae... | reverse complement strand
AAGGTAAGTCCAATCCATACCAGCCACCAGAGTAGATGGCGCAAAATAATCTGCACAAAAGGAAATTGTGACTCGACTGTAAAGCGCGATTCATCAAAAACGTAGAAAATAGATGCCGAGAGTAGTATAAATACCGCCCAAAAACTGACAACAACGACCAGAAGAAGTGCTCGCTTGTTATTCATTGCCGGATGCCACAAGTGGCACAGTGAAAGTGTGGATAGAAAAATGGAGTGATGGCTCATCTTACGACGAGGCTGCACAGCCAAACCTACACAATAGCTGTTACATTTCAAATAACCACACTGTTTGCAACAAAACGGTCAAAAAAGTGCAATGAAATGGAGATAAAAAACTTGTCCCGCAAAAAATTATTGAGACTTGAGTGAACTCGCGTTGTATTGAAGCACAACAATTCCGCAGCTAAAAGACTCTGTGCGCACAAGATTGAGATTGAGCCTGCTCTTGAGGCTTGTAAAAATGGGCATACCACTGCCCAATGCAACAGGATTGATAAAAAGATGATACTCGTCAATCAATCCATGTTGAATAAGAGCGCTGACAAAACTGCTTCCGCCGTACGCAATGATGTCGCCTCCGGCTTGTGCTTTCAGGCGGTTGATTTCCTCAACAATATCGCCCTTTGCGAGTGCTGTTCTTTTCCAATCAGATTCCACAAGCGTTTTTGAAAAAACGACTTTGGGGGTTTCGTTCATCGTGCGGGCAAAATCTTCGGCAGTTTCCGGGTTTGTCGCTTGCTCCTCCCATGTAGGAATAAAGCCCGTTGCAAGTACCCGCCCCAGTACGATGCAATCGACGGGAGCGGTTATATTCTTGACGTACTGTTTCAATTCATCGTCCCAATCCCATACCATCCAGTCCATTTCGCCATTGGCTCCGGCAACAAAGCCGTCGAGTGAAACCTGCATTTGTAATTTGAGTGTTCGCATTGTGCTGAGAGATTAGGTCGTTACGGAAGAATTGAGTTTGTGATAGCAAATGTACGAAAGCGCGAGTATTCCAAAAAACACCATCGGAAATATTGTTTGTCCGCTGAGTCCATCGACTGCCCAATGGGAGACGGTGGCAGAAATCATCGTAATGCCAAAGCCCGCGTATGCCCACTCCTTGAAGCGTCCTTTGATAACGGGAAGAATAAGTACCAATGCTCCGATAACTTTGAAAACAGTCAGCATCACCCGGAAATAGTCAGGGTAGCCCAAATGCCGCGTGCCTTCTACTGCTATTGGTGTGTGCGAAGTGAAAGCGGGCATTACGCCTTCAAAAAGAAAAATGAGGACAGTCGTTGTCCAATACAGGATAGAAAATGCTTTTGGTGACATAGTGTTGTTGAAATTGTTACTGAAAAATACGGTTGAAAATAGTACGTGCTTATTGACTGGGAACTGCTGTATCTATGCGGTGTATCAGTTCATTGATAATGCTTGCCAGTTCTTGTTTGTGCGCTTGTACGTCGTCCATCGTGCGTAAATAAAGCATTCTTCTATCCTTGTAATCGCCTTCCAATAGCCCAGACTGAATACTGACAATGGCAGGATGATGGAACACGATATGAACGGCAGCTGGATTGCGGGTGTGGAACGTAGCGAGGTCTTCTTTGTAGAAAAAACTCGGTGCGTTCCACTTTATGCGCTCAGAAATATTCGCATTTGCGCCGAGAATAATTTCTCTGACTGCCGCCCATTCTGCTTTGAGTGGATGCTCCAGGGCGTTCATATACTCGTTGACCGCATCGGGGCGGGCGTCCGAGGGTGAATAGACTTTCTTTTGTGCCATTGTATTTTGAGGGTAACAACTTGTTGAAGACGTGTGAAATCAGTGTGGTACTTTCCTATCTGTGGCTGACTTGCTGCTCGGGGTACACGTGTATCGGTAGAATGTATCAGCTTTTGACCGATTTCTTTTTTGCTGCTGCTTTTGTTGCTGCTTTTGTTGCTCTGCGTTCTGCATTTTCCATCACTCTGAATTTGACGATCTTCGTGATGAGGTCGAAGGGTATCTCGCGGTCGAGAGGAAATTGAATCGAGCCTTTTCCGGTTTTGTACGCAGAAAGTTCTTTCTGAAATGCTTTTATCCCTGTCGGCACGGGATAAAAACCGATGTGATGCTGGAAGGCAGCAAAGTACACCAAGTTACCGTCCAGTACGAAGGTTGGCATTGCGTATTTGATTGTTTCTTCTGCCTCCGGTGCTGCTTGCTTAATTGTTGTACGGATTTTTTCCAAAATCTTTTGTACATCATCGGGAAAGCCAACAATGTATTCGTCAATGGTTGTGGGGACGGACTGTTGTTTATTCATAGCTGTTCTTGAAAATTCGAGCGTTCTTGAAAAGCGATTTAACGCAAGATACCAAGAGCTACTGACAACAGTGTGTCAGGATGCTGAAGTTAGGCAAAATTTTTTACGCATAAACAGAAAACGGACACGTCGAGAATTTTTTCAACGTGTCCGTTTTTTTTATTGAGTGCCGTGACTTTTGAAACACTACCGTCGGAGGAGCTTAAAGGCTATGTTTCGTCCGTGTCCCTGCATGATGGCAAGATTTATCCATGCCAAAGCAAATTGCTCCAGCAATTCAACCTTGTCGCCCTTGCCAAAATCAATACAATCCCCAAATCCCGCATTTAACGCTAATGTTTTTGCAATATCTTTGGCTTTCGCACTGTCTCCAGCCATGAAAGCATCTATACCCACACCGTTGTACACGGGATTGAGCATATTTTCAAAGCCGGTCGTATTAAAACATTTCACCACATCTGCTGACGTGTTAGCAACGAGGTAATGATATACCGTTTTGTAGGGTTCGGGTGCATGACGCACTGCATTGGTGGCATCAATAATAACTTTATCGTATGTAGCGCTTGAGGCATCACCCATTGCGGGCAAAATATCGACAATCGCAAGCGGTGGTGTGGCTATCAGCACAACCTCAGACCTCTCGACAGCTTCTTGAATGCTGAAGGCTTGTGTGTGAGCATTGTTGAGCAAGGATGAGCCTTTGAAGTGCTCTGTGTCGCGGACACCGATGTTGATAGTGTGTCCCTGCGCAGACCACCGCGTAGCCAAGGCGCCGCCGACATTTCCGGTGCCGATAATTGCGATATTCATTGCGATCATAGTTTATTGCAGAATGGTGAATGAATGGTAAGTTTGGACGACCGATTTGTTCTCAAATACTACGACTGTTTATGACTGATTTTTTCGGGGATGAAATACATAGCCGGTACCACAAGAAATAGCGCAAATGCTATGTACACGGATACCATACTCAGCACAGCAGCCGAAAGATAGATGCTTATTGCTACTTTATTCTTCGTGCGAATTTTGTAGTGCTGCTCCAGATTGATTGCTTCGTGTAAAAGTCCCGTGAACACTGTATAGGTCCGCAAATACGAAAAAGCCAGCGCATTCAACGCAAACAAAATACCATACACAAAGGATGCCTGCCAAAGCAAAGGATGAGCACCGATAAAGTTTGCCGCAAAAGGAATCAGACTCATCCAAAAAAGCAAATGCAGGTTATACCACAACAGTTTTCGGTCTGTGCGATGTATTTGATGAAACAGTTGGTGATGATTCACCCACATTATAGCAATCATCAAAAAACTCGCAGCGTAGGACAGTATCTTCGGCAACAAGCCTGCAAGCTCTCGCCAGACATTCTTATCATCCGGGATTCCCTGAATTTTCAGGTCAAAGACCATAATGGTAATAATGATGGCGATAACACCATCACTAAAAGCCTCAATGCGGCTGCTTGGTATTATGGGTTCGTCGTTCATCATAGCAAATATCCGTTGTGTGCTTGCATTTCTTCCGGGATAGTGCGGTCGCCCAATAATTCTTTCAGATCGCGTTCTACCGTCGTGCACAATGCCGTCAAGGGGACGTCGGTGATACGATTTTCAAATGGGTCTTCGTTTACTTCGCCGACTTTCCCCATCACCGCAAAGACAAAGGCAATGATGAGGGAAACAGGCATCATCATGGCAGGCATACCCATTTTCGCAAAATCACCAAGTAATGCCAGCGGCAGAGCAATCACAAACACATACAAAAAAAGCCGTGTAAAATAATCATACTGGCGAAGCAGAGGTGTGGTTTTGATGCGTTCGCAATTGCCTTGATAATTGGCTAGTGCCAAAAGCTGACCTTCCATCTGAAAGCTGTCAAAGCCGCCTAATGTGCCATTTGCCATAGCTTCGTACACTCGTCTGCCAAGCAATAAGTGCAGGTAATTTGGTTTGTTATTCACCACAAGCAACGCTTGAAATTCTTGGTCGGGCAAAAATTCTTGTATTTCTTCCCACGATTCTTGTCCTCGCAGATGCAAGCGCAAGGCATGAACCCACGCAATACAATGGTACACCATCTCACGTTTGAATTTCTCGCTACGGTCTTTGTCATAATTTGCTTGGTGAGCATGGCTGTCGGTAAAGGTAATAATCAATCGTGCCAGAACACGGCTTGAATTGATGATACCGCCCCACAACGTGCGTGCTTCCCACCACCGCGTGTAAGATGAGTTGTTCCGAAAGGCAAGAAAAATTGCCAGTGCACTGCCCAAAATTGCAGCCACAGAAAATGGTAACACCGCCGGAAGTGCGTTCTGTTGGTATAAAACATACACCAGTACCGTTACCGTACTACTGAACAATAGCTCGACGCGGACATACTGCACCACTTTAATCGGGTTGAAAATTCGTTTGAGTATCATATCGGTTAGGTGTAAATTCGGAGGAATATGACGTTAAAATTCGTGTCGGACAAAAAGTCCAATGTTTGCCGTGTGCGCGAAGGCACTCTTGCCTGTTAATGCTATATCTGCGCCCAGACCCCACTGAAAAGAGCGGTACTGGAGACCCAGTCGCCCGCGCTGGATGAACGAAAAAAGAGCCTGCCCTTCGGTAGGAAGTGCATTGATGAGTTCAATCTGCGTAAACAAACGCCACGCATCGGTGATTTTTGGGGTGAACCGTGCCAGCAGAAAAATATCAATGGCAGGGCGCTGTTGAGTTTCGACCACTACCCATGAGAACAGCGTCGCGTCTGTGCTGATGTTGGCGTATTGAATGCCAATTTTAGGAAAAATTCCTCGATTCAGAATTTGTACAACGCCGACGGGTGCGAAACCGTTGAGGCTCGGATGATTGTAGCTGAAAGCCTCCGTAAAACCGAATTGTGGAAAGTACGATGTATCGGTTAGACGGTAATCCAAACCTGCTCTGGTACGATTAAAAAACAACCAAGGCGTATGACTATTGTCATCATTCGGAAAAAACTTGAAAAACATAATATCGAGAGTCGTCCGCTCTTGTCCAACAAAGATTTCCACAGGAATTTGTGCCCTAGCAATGCCCCTCAATTGGAGGAGCATTGCCAGAGACAGTAGCGCTACGCAAAGAATGTTTGTTTTCATGGCTGTAACGCTTTTACGACTAATTCGGCTGCTGCTGCGCCGGAGTTTTGCTGTTGTCCGGTAATCAAATTGCCATCTTGAATGGCAAATGCCGAAAACGGTGCTGCCACCTTGAAGGTCGTGCCATGCAGTTTTCTTGCTTCCTCTTCGATTCTGTATGGTTGAATTTTTTGCCCCACTGCTTGGTCGGCAAAATCTTCTTCCGCATCGGCGAATCCAGTCCATGTTTTGCCGCGTACCAGAAGCTCACCTTTTGAGGTTTTTGCCTCCAACAAAAGTGTCGTTGAATGACACACGGCTGCTGCGGGCTTGCCTGCCTCGAAAAACGAAACGAAGAGTTCTTCCAAGTCCTTATTGCCTCGAAAGGTGTACATGGGTGCTTGTCCGCCAACCAAAAAAATTGCAGCGTAATCCTTGTGGCTTACTTCCGTAAGTTTTTTGGTATTTTCAAGCATTGCAAGAAACTCCGGCTTTTGTAAATATCCTAACGAAATAATATCGTGGGCGGAATATCCGCTTGGGTCGGTAGGATTTGAGTAGCCATCCATTTGTAATTTACCGCCTTCCGTCGAGACGATGTCGATATCGTAGCCGGCTTCTTGGAATATCCGTAAAGGGTGAGTGAGTTCGGCAGCCCAAAAGCCGATGTGCCAGCCGGTTTGTTTGGAAATTGCGGGCGAACTGGCAACCATTAAAATTTTGCCTTTGGCGGGTGCGCCGTGCGGATGCACATAGTTCAATACTTCGGTTATCATTGGGGTAGTGTGGTTAAAGTGTTGTAGTAGGCAATATAGTTTGTAGCGCTTCTCATCCGACAGCTGCTGGTATCCGTCGGCATAAATCAGCGCAATGTTCACAAATTTCACTACTACAATTTGTCCGGAACTTTGTAGAAGTGATATTTGTATGAGCGATATTGCCAAAATACATTCCTTGCTTATTTTCGCAATGTATATCACCTAAAAGTTCGATACATACTTTTAGGAAAGTAACTCATCAAAAATATAGTAAGGATTGGAAACGTGGTATGCCTGATTTTATCTACAACGGAAAAGTGTACTACAACCCCGTCCAACTGGTGATGGAACAAATAGGCGGGACATGGAAAGCACCTATTCTGTGGCGTTTGCGCAATCAAATAATGCGCTACGGTGAGCTGCGGTCGGATATTCCCCATATTTCCGATAAAATGCTCACCACGCAATTACGAGAATTGGAAGCCGATGGCTACATTGACCGCAAGGTCTATGCTGTTGTACCACCAAAAACTGAATATTCTCTTACCGACAAAGGGAGGGAAATGATTGAACTTATCACCATTATACGCAACTACGGAGTAAAAATGATAGAGCAAGATAGGCTGAAGCAAGAGGAGAGTAGCCAAGATGAGCTTGAACAAGAGAGACCGTTGCCACGTTTATCGGCGGATGACAAGAGCACATCGTAAGAGTCAATAACAGCAAGTACGTAAAGCGCTTGTATTTTTTTAGGAGCCTATCTAATTCTTGCCTGACAAAGGGGGAGCGGGGTATTAAAGATAAAAATGCACTTTGTAGCAAAATTATCTACTCCGCCCCCTTTGTTACATAGCAAAACTGATTTGAATAACTACGTGCCGTTATTTCTGAAAGAAATTAGCTTCGTTTTATGAGGAGCGCATTTCTTCTTGCGATGTGGGCAGCATACTGTTGTTCAGTAATCACACCCTTGTCGAAAATGGAAAGCATGATACTTTTTTTACCGTATTTGCTAACAGTGGTATAATTGTTCGCTACGGGCAGGACACTGATTTGGGACAACTGTACGGAAGAGGTTCTTAACGAGAAAGAGCCTTTTGTGCTAGGCTTATCGGTTGTGCTTTGCAGGAAATGCACGTCGGGGAGTGCAAGCGAGAAAGAGCCTTTTGTGCTAGGCTTATCGGTTGTGCTTTGCAGGAAATGCACGTCGGGGAGTGCAAGCGAGAAAGAGCCTTTTGTGCTAGACTTATCGGTTGTGCTTTGCAGGAAATGCACGTCGGGGAGCGCAAGCGAGAAAGAGCCTTTTGTGCTAGACTTATCGGTTGTGCTTTGCAGGAAATGCACGTCGGGGAGCGCAAGCGAGAAAGAGCCTTTTGTGCTAGGCTTATCGGTTGTGCTTTGCAGGAAATGCACGTCGGGGAGTGCAAGCGAGAAAGAGCCTTTTGTGCTAGGTTTATCGGTTGTGCTTTGCAGGAAATGCGCGTCGGGGAGCGCAAGCGAGCGACTCGTTTGTCCAGATGAAGCAAACAATGTTGCGCTGGCAAGCAAGAACAGTGCTAGTGCGGTGGAAGCAAAAATGCGATTCATAATAAAACCTCGTAAGAATAAATGGTGAAAATAAAAGGGAGTATTTCTCTAAGTTGTTTGTTGCGAAGTGTGTGTGAAGAACTTTGTGCGCTGCCCGTTCATTTCAAAAAGACACAAAGAGCGTACGCAAGCCTGTAAGGGCTTCCAAAAAGGAAGCGAACAGACCTGGACAAGAATGTGCTGTGAGAAAATGTATCGGGAGAACGTATAGATGAAGACTACGCGAGTTTGCAGACAAAGAGTCTATACATTTTCTGGGTTTCTCCTTAGGAACTACATGGCGCTGGCGCTTGAGTTCACGCCGAAATGAGAATGAGCATTAGTCAACAAATAAGTATTGAAGGGCAGTTTCATTGTATTCGGTGCGAAAGACAAGTAAGTACATACCCGACGACGGAACACCGCGTAGCGCAAGATGTACCGTGTGCTGTCCGAGCGCTGCGGGCAGTGAAGAGAGTTCTTGCACAAGCGAGCCGGATATACTGTGCAGGGTAATGCGAAGAGAACGGGATTCGTAAAGAGAAAACGAGACTCGCAGAGGGCTGCCGGTCTTTGTGCGTTGTATAGACGAGCCAAGCGTCAGTACGTTAGGAACAAGAGTTTGTGTTTGTGCCAGATAGTATGCAGACGGCGGTTGCGTTTGAGTGGAATATGATTTTTCGCCGGAATACTCTGCATAGGAATCTTTGCTGCGTTGATTTGTTAGGCGTTGAGATAACGCGCCGACGCGCAATTCGCTGTACATCTGCTCTTGTAATCGTGCCGGCAAAAGTTCGATAAGTGCAGGCGTGGCGCGATACCAGAACACGATATTGCGCAGTTCTGCCGCATGAGATCCGGGAGCAGATTGTACCCGAATGGCAAGGAGCGTAACGGCGGTATCATTTTTTGCCCGCGAATCATACCCTCGAAACAAAAGCTGCCATTGCTGTTGTGCAGATTCCGACAGAGACTCCGAAGCCGGTAAGACCGAGAGCGTCCGCCCAAGTGTATCGGTGAGGATATATGGGCGAATACTAGCCACAGCATTGCGTTGAAGAGACTCTGCCGGAAGAAGAATCGGCGCATTTTTTTGCTCGTCGTTATGAGACAAAAGCACTGACGGGCGCAGTGATTCGGCGCGAACAGTCCATGAGGCAACAAGAGCCGACTTCGAGCTGTCCTTGAGCGGTAATCGCCGCATAATCTCTACCGTGCTCTTGCCGGAAATTGTTACGCCGAGCCGCGATAATTCTTCTGCGCCCAATTCCAAAAAATGAATTGATTGCAAGCGTGTTGTTCGATTAGGCGGTAAGCCCGCAAATACCGGAAAGAGAGCCTCTGTCTCCTTCACGCTTTGCACAGAAGCGGTATCATTCTTACTCTGTCGTCTATTAGCTGCGGGTAAACGGTCAAACTCCGGCTTGGAAGGATGCTTGGCTAACGATGGTTCCATACCGAGCGCGTGCTGTGCCACGTCGTTGCTACCCTCGTTCTGTGCCGTGTTGTTGGGGGCTGCTTGCGTTTCAGGAGTGTGCTCTTGGAGATAGCTTGGCAGATGCGCAATGCCGAATCCTATTGCGACACAAAAAGCGCCCGCAAGAGCCACTGCAAGAAACGGCGCATACTGTATGGTACTGCGGAGGTGGCGGAAAAAGCGCGGTCTGGGGTGTGCGGTGGCATGGCGTACCATATCCTGCATATCGTGTTTTGTGAATAGCGGAACGTTTTCTGTTCGTGCCGCCTGAAAATATTCCTCCAAACGCTTCTGTTGCTCGCTCGATGAGGAATGAGATTCTGCGCAATTTTTGGGGTCGTTTTCCGAGTCGTTATGTGAAAACTGAGTATTCATCGTTGGAAGTTTCAAGTAGAGTACAGCAAAAAAGAATGCAGCAAAAAAAATGTCAAAAATTGTTGTGCTTTGAGTCGGCTTATTGGTTATCTTCTGTCGGGGTTGTGGCATTCGCTATCGGTTTCACGCCTAATATCTGTGCTAATTTTTGTCGTGCTCGTGCAACGCGAGATTTGATGCCGGACAGTGAGCCACCTTGAATTGTCTGAATCTCCTCAAGGGACAAGCCATTAATCTCAAACAGTACGATTGCTTCGCGTTGCGCCGCGCTTAAGCGTGCAAGCGCCTGGTAGAGTATGGTAACGTCTGCCGATATGTCCGGTTGCGAGCTTGCATCCGCTTTTTCCAGAGCCGAATTTTCATTGTAGCTGTTCCAAAAGCGCAAACGCCATTGCTTTTTTTTGTGTAATCGGCTGGCGATGGTCAGCAAAAAAGACAAAAAGGCTTTTTTATTCTGAAGAGTGTGAAATTTTTCAAGAGCAATGAGTATCGTTTCGGCAGCTAGGTCGCGCGCGGACTCGCGGTCGCGTGTCATGGCGCGAGTAAACCGCGAAAGAGACGGTTCTGCCGATTGCAAGAGAGCCAGAAATTCTGCGTTGCGCTCCGCTTCGTATTCCGAAAACTCGGTGGAATA
>Ga0075163_10014338_pt1 | contig 10231 bp, 9 predicted proteins | sample JI1023141ADNA_FD_71478 | JGI IMG/M metagenome (GOLD analysis project Ga0075163, IMG submission 71478) | Wastewater effluent complex algal communities from Wisconsin, to seasonally profile nutrient transformation and Carbon sequestration -... | ecosystem: Engineered > WWTP > Effluent > Algae... | reverse complement strand
CCAGCCATTCTTCCGTTGGTACGGCGGCGCCTGGCGCAACATGCTCGGCTGTTTCACGCAGCTCTTCGTGCAGGATGAGCGCTCCAAGGAACTACTGAAAGGGATCCGTGTAGGGAACGTGATCGTGGGCGGCGACACACGCTTTGATCGAGTGCTGGCGATCGTGAAGGCGAATGAAGAACTGGCTCCTGCGCAGGCCTTCCGCGCTTCGAACAAGGGTCTCGTGCTGATCTGCGGCAGCACCTGGCCTGCGGATGAGGACCTGCTCCTGAAGGCACTGGCAAACGTGAAGGACAAGCTGCGGATCGTGGTCGCTCCGCACGAACTGACCACCGCGCACCTGCAAGCCGTTGAGGCCGGCTTCCCGAAACCGCTGGTGTTGTGGAGCGAACTGGAAAGCTCACAAGCCTCAGGTCTTCCGCACGGGATCCGAACGGCATTGGTCGACCGCATGGGCCTGCTGGCAAGGCTCTACCGCTACGGTGACATCGCGTACGTCGGCGGCGGCTTCGGCGACGGCATCCACAGCCTGCTTGAAGCGGCCGCGTGGGGAAAGCCTGTGATCTTCGGGTCGCGCCACACCAAGTTCGCCGAGGCCAAGGGATTGATCAACGCCGGTGGCGGATTCGAGGTGCGCAACGCGGAAGAGCTACGCGCCGTGTTGGAGAAGTTGCTCACCGACCCTGCTGAGCTGGCGAAAGCCTCGGAGGCGGCCGGGGGCTATGTGCGGGAGCGGGGGGGGGCGACGGAGCGCATCGTTAGCGCAATATGGGGGCATCTTCGGGGTTAGTTTTACGGAACACGAACACCACCCCTTCCTATGAGCGCGCTTCGTCCTTGGCTGGTGGCTGTCCTACTTCTCTCGACCATGTTGTGTCAAGCGACGCATGTCCGTGGAGGTGAACTACGGTACGACTATGTGGCGGCTGTCCCTGGTGGTTGGCTCTATTCCATAGAAGTACACCTGTTCTTGGACCCGAGCAGCCCTGCCGATCGGCCTGAGGTGATCCTTCACATTGGGAACCTCACGGACACGGTGCCGCGCACGGATAGCGTTCCCCTTGGCGGCTGCCCTACAATGATCCATTGCATCTACGCGACCACACATGTCTTCACCAGCTTCGGCGCATACCTGCTCACCGTGGAAGACCCTAACCGGGTAAGTGGCCTTATGAACATTCCGAATAGCGTGGATGTATCGCTTGGCCTCAGTGCGGAGCTGGAGATCAACACGTTCGGCGCGAACAGCTCCGCCCGCTTCAACGCCCCCGTGACCGACCAGACCTATACCTGGAGCACGCTCGTGCACGACCCGCAAGTGACCGATCCGGATGGGGACAGCCTCAGCTTCGAACTCGTAACACCGTTGGGCTTGGGCCTGCTCCCCATTCCCGGCTACGTGCTTCCCGATATCGCTACAGGACCCGGCGACTTCACCTGGATCGATCCGGCCACCGGTGTATTCCTCTGGGACCAGCCGAACATGATGGGGAATTTCCAGATCGCCATCCAGTGTACTGAAAGGCGCCTCGTGAACGGTACTTGGACGATCATCGGCCAGGTAACGCGTGACATGCCCCTTTGCATTGGTCAGCTGCCTACAGGGATCGCCGGTGCTTCCTCTATGGAAACGCCATTGCTCACCCCGAACGGTAGCTATGGCCTATTCACGATAACCGATGCATCCCACTTTTCAGACGTGAGCGTGGTGGATGCCACAGGGCGTATGGTCATGCAACAAGCAAGAACACCCAACGGCGAGATCGACCTTTCAGGGCTCACCAGCGGCACCTATGTGGTGTCCGTCCGCTCTGCCAGCGGTGTGGCCTCCAGCCGCGTGGCGCTGTTCCGCTGAGCCTCCGCTCCTATCTTCGGCGCACCACCATGGGCCTGAACGACATTTCCGGAAAACGCTCGCTGCTCTCCTATGCGAAAGTGCAGCGCTTCATCTCCAGCGTGATCCGCAACAAGCGGATGTTCTTCTCGAAGAAGGCGAGCACACTTCCCTACCTGAACATCGGCTGCGGCATGTTCCCCGAACCGGGCCTGGTGAACGTGGACTGGCATTGGTGCCCTGGCGTGGATGTGGTCTGCGACCTGCGCAAGCCCTATCCCTTCGCGAGCGATCGCTTCGAGGGCATCTACTGCGAGCACGTGATCGACGGCATGCCGAAGGCCTACTTCAAGCCGAACCTGAAGGAGATGCACCGCGTGTTGAAACCCGGTGGTACGCTGCGCATCATCTTCTGCAACAGCGAGCTCTATGTCGATGCCTACGTGAAGCGTCGCCAGGACCCGACCTACGAGATGCCCTTCTTCAATGACCGTGGCCATCGCACCGGCATGGAGGCGCTGGACTGGATCTTCCACCACTGGACGCACAAGACGCTCGTCGACTTCGAGACCTTGTCGCTCTACCTGAAGGAAGCCGGCTTCCGCGAAGTGAAGCGCGTGGGCTACCGCGAAGGCCGCATCCCTGCCTTGCTGCGCGACCAGGTGAGCCGTGCGCCGGAAAGCCTGTATGTGGAGGCGGTAAAGTGATCGGCTGAAAGCCCTACTTGGTGGCTTCCTTGCTGAACTCGATCCGCACGGGGAGGAAGCGACCACCGGCCACCTTTTCCGTCCCCAATGCGAAATACTCGGACGAACCGGTGCGCACCAGGCTCCACCCGCTGATGAAGTCGTTGTCCTTTTCGCCCTTGAGCACCGGCTTGACCTTGAAGCCGCCCTTCGCGTCGAAGGACACCAAGGCCGAGTACGGGTCGCGGATGTGCTTGGAGGAGATCTTGTCACCGGCCTTTCGACGCTCGGCCATCTCCTCGCTGTCCAACAGGAATAGGTAGAGGTTGTCGTCGTACACGGCACAGAACACCGGACCGATCACCGGGCTGCCGGTCACGGTCCACCGACGGAAGAGGGAGGACCAGCGTTCCCTGCCGTCCTTCTCCAGGCAACGCACCTGGATCGGGCCGTGGACGTAGCGCACCTGTTGGCCGCCTTGGGTGCTTGTGGAGGTGTAGACATAGGCCACCTCGTTCACGAGGAAGAAGCTACCATCGCTGCGTGGCAGCACGGCGATCACGTCGGTGTTCAGGCTCATGCGGCCCTTGTCCTTCGCCTCGGCCTTGGTGTCCTCGCCATCGTCGGATTCACCTTCCAGGCCCGTACCGGTGAAGGGGATCACCTCCGTGTTCACCGACTCCGTGGAACCCGCCTTGAAGACAGCGAGGAAGTTGCCGAGGACCTTCCACTTCTTCTCCGATTCGACACCATACACACCCGCACAGACCACGCGGTCATCGGCCGTATGCTCGAGCATGGCGCTCACGGGGTATTCCTCCCCACCGAGCTTCACTTTCACATCCTTTACATCCGCGGCGTTGGCGACAAAGAACTTCAGGTCCATTCGGGCATCGGTGCCCTTGGCCTCATCCTTCTCCAGTTCCGAACGGAGCGCGAAGTAGGCATTGCCTGCATTGTCCACTTCCATGTCCTCAATGAAGGAGCTGCGCGCCGCCGCGTTCACGTTCACAATGCGCTGCCATTTCACCTTGAGGTCGCGATCCACCACGGCCATCAGGTAGAGCCCTTGTTTGGTCTCCTTGTCGCGGATCTCGGGGCTGGCAACGAGCATGTGCGACGAATCAGAGGAGACCACGGCCAGGTAGGGCGTGCGGATGGCCGACCCGGCGGAAACAACGACGGCGGTCTTCTCCTTGAGCTTCATCTCCCAGGAAACCAAGGGCTCAAAGGGTTTCCCTTGTCCCACCAGTCCGGGATCCAGCACCTGTTGGTACAAGGTGGCCATGCCGTCGGTCGAGTTGTGGCCCAACAGGATCGGCCGCCCTGAAAAGTTCACAAGGGCATCGACCTTCACCTCCTTGCCGTCCTTGGTCTTCATGTTGGGCTCCTGGCTCCGCAGATAGGTGAGCTTGGTGCGGTCGTACAGGTCCAAGGTGCTCTTCAGAGTACCGAACGCGCGGACGTCGAACTCGCCACTGCGCAGCATCATCAGATTGGCATCGCCCGACCGCACCATCGCCATGGGCCGCAGCTTGGCGTCCGCGTCCTCATCCTTGCTGATGCGCACCTTCACCTTGACCTTCTCGGCAGTGGATTGGGCCTTGATCAGCGCGGGAGAGCAGATCAGGATCGCAATGATGAGGGCGCGCCAGGAAGGATGCATGAGAATGTGTATGTGGGTTGGCAATAATAGAGAACTGGAACGAAGGGCCGCTCAGCCCAACTTCGGATTGTCACGGTGCCGGTCCTTGTCCCGCGCTGTCTTCTCCTCCATCCGTTTCGCCCAAGACGCCTGCAGGTCCGTGCCGGTCTGGTTCGCCAGGCAGAGCACCACGAAGAGAACGTCGCTGAGCTCTTCCCCCAGGTCCTTCACCTTATCGCTTTCCTTCTCGCTCTGTTGACCATAGCGCCGTGCCATGATGCGGGCCACTTCGCCCACCTCTTCGCTGAGCATGGCCATGTTGGTGAGCGGGTCGAAGTAGCGGACACCGGTGGTGTTGATCCACTGATCCACTTCCTGCGCCAACTGGGTGAGCGGAGCCTCCGCCTTGTCTGTGATCATGCTGTGGTTTGCTACCACAAAGATGCTCGCGCGTCCAACACCCGGAAGGCCGATCAGGAAATAAGAAAGACCTCCTCATCGACGAATTCCACCGTTCCGTCGCCGATGTGAGGATCGTCACGCTCAGCCGTCACAGAGGTGGCTACATTAGTGATCATGAAGCTCCGGTACCGTGCGCAAGTGTGGCTGTTCATTGCCGCGGTGTTGCTCTCCGGCAACTTGATGGCGCAGTCCACCGGCATGGACCAAGTGCAGGCGGTGGTGGTCGGTCTTCATAGTGCACAACAGGCCCACCACGTGGATGTGATGCTGCGCGATGTGGAAGGTGTGCGGATGTCACGCACGGACGTGACCACACGGAATATGTTGATCTGGGTCGAAGCGAACAGCACGCTGAACAAGACCGGCCTTCAGGACCTGCTCACCCCCTATGGCCTGACCTTGCGATGTTGGAGCCGCGTGCCCCGGTCGAACGCGCCGTTCAAGCACCTCGACCCTGACCATTGTGGGGATACGCCCTCCCAGAAATGAGCACCTTGCGACAGGCCGCACTGCTGCTCTTCTGCGTGCTGAGCATGTTGGTCAAGGCGCAATGCACGGACTACGACATCGTGGTCGATGGCGGCACGGCGATCGGCGAGATCCATTGGGAACTGGTGGATGAGTTCGGCATCACCGTGGCCCAAGGAGATGCACCCGAGAACACGGGGGAATGCCTGCCCGATGGTTGCTACACCATGGTGATGTACGACGACGGCAACAACGGCTGGAACGGTGGCACATGGACGATCTACCTGGAGAACACCACCACGGTGATCGCCACAGGGACCTTGACCTCCGGCGACTTCGGCACCATCGAGGTGGACCTTGGTGGTGGCTGTAGTGGCTGCTCCGACCAGCAGATCGTGGTGACAGCTGGAAGCGCTCCGGCCGAAGTTTCCTGGGAGATCTACGATGAGTTCGGCTTCATGGTGGCCGCCGGTGGAGCCCCGTGGAACGCTGTGGAATGTCTGCCGGACGGCTGCTACACCATGTACCTGATCGATGACGGCGGCGATGGCTGGAACGGCGCAACCTTCACCATCAGCGACGTGGCCACATCCACCATCACCAGCACGGGAACACTCTCCAATGGCAGCTTCTCCCTTGTGCAGGTGATCGTCGGTGCCGGATGTGGTTCGTGCAGCGCTTTCCAGATGAATGTAACGGCCGGTACGGCCCCGGTCGATGTGTCCTGGGAATTGTACGACCCCTTCTTCGCGCTCGTGGCCGCCGGGAACGCACCGGCATCCGTACAGTTGTGCATGTCCCCTTCCTGTTATACGCTCTACATGTATGATGGTGCCAGCAACGGCTGGAACGGCGCCACGTATTCGTTCGTGGATCTGGGTACCACCGCCACAGTGGCCTCGGGCACCCTGGTCAACGGATCGTTCGGCACCTCGCAGGTGTCCATCAATGGCGGGTGCTCCAACGGCACCTGCACGGACCACACCATGACCATCACCAGCGGCACCGCACCGGCGCAGATCAGCTGGAACTTCATGAGCATGGGCACCAACTTCGCTTCAGGCAGCGCACCAGCCAGCGTGACCATGTGCCTGGACACCGGGTGCTATGTCATGCAGATGTACGATGCCGCCAGCAACGGCTGGAACGGCGCCACTTGGGCGTTGACGGATGACCTCGGCGCGACCGTCGCGACGGGGACCCTGGGCTCGGGCGGGAACGGTGCGACCGCTGTTCCGTTGGGCATCACGGGGCCTTGTACGGTACCGCAAGTGATCACCGCAAGCGACTGTCCGGACGCAGTGAACGTCTGCACGAACCTCAACTTCACCATCGATCCGAACGGATCCGGTGCCCTCTGGGAGATCCCCGCTCTTGGCTCGGTAAGTAACCCGGAGTTCCTTGCAGGAGATGCGGTGAACAGCCCCTGGGGGACCGACCACTATGGCTGCCTTATGGGACAGGAGATCAACACGACCTGGATGATCGTGAACATCGCTGGAAGCGGATCCCTTGAGTTCACCCTCGGAGCCTTGGGCACACAATCCGGATTCTACGACTGGACCATGTTCCCATACACGGCGACCACGTGCGCTGCGATCATGGCCGGCACCCTTGCACCCGTACGTTGCAATTGGAACTACGCTTCCTATGGCGGTACAGGCATCGTCAGTTCCATTCCCGGCGCAGGCGTGCCGGAGAATTTCGAACCTCCGCTGAATGTGTTGGTCGGCCAGCAATACCTGATCTGTTTCAGCAACTGGAGTTCCGTGACAAGCGTTGTCCCGTTGGTCTTCGGCGGCACCGCGACCGTGAGCTGTGATCCGCTCGTGCTGCCTGTGGAACTGCTTTCGTTCAATGCAATGCCCACCCTCTGGACCATCGACCTGAAATGGGTGACGGCCACCGAAGAGAACTCTTCGCACTTCGTTGTGCAACGTAGCTTGGACCTGTGGGATTGGGAAGCGATCGGCCGCGTGGAAGCTGCGGGCAACACGGTCGGCGAACGGCACTACCGCCTCACCGATGTAGCACCGATCGAGGATGACACCTACTACCGACTCGCGGTGGTCGATCTTGACGGAAGCGAGAAGACCTCCGCGATCATCAAGACCGAATGGGAGGCGCCGACCTTGCACTGCTGGCCCAGTCCCACACAGGGCTCATTCCTTGTGGCGCTCGGTGCCCACCGCGATGAAGTGCGACTTGCGGTGCTGGACCCCTATGGTCGCGAAGTGAGCTTCCGTCAACGACCTGAAGGCGATGACGAAGTACGCATCGTTCTGACGGACGTTGCCGCTGGGGTCTATACGGTCCGCGCTGCGCAAGGCGACTGGTGCCGGACGGGACGTGTGATCGTGGAGCGGCGCTGAACGCACCGATCACTCCCTCAACTTGCTGTCGATGATGATCGTGACCGGCCCGTCGTTCACGAGCTCCACCTGCATGTCGGCGCCGAACTCACCGGTGCGCACGGGCCTGCCGATGCCTTCGGTGAGCAGCTGCTTGGCGCGCAAGTACAACGGCACAGCTACCTCAGGCCGCGCCGCCCGGATGTAGCTGGGGCGGTTGCCCTTGACCGTGCTGGCATGCAGGGTGAATTGGCTTACCAGCAAAAGCTCGCCGTGCACTTGGGTGATGTCGAGGTTCATGACGCCTTCGGGATCATTGAAAATGCGCAGGCGTGCGATCTTGCCACACAGCCATTCCATATCCTCAGATGTGTCGCCCACCTCAACGCCGAGCAACACCAGAAGACCCTTGTTGATCCGCGCATGCACCGCGTCATCGATCTGCACCGACGCGTGGATGACCCGTTGGACAACGGCGCGCATCAGTAGGCCCGTTGTTGAAGGAACGCTGCCTTCCGCTCAAGCTTCAAGCTGTCCACACGGCCACCGGCTGCATCGAGCCAGGTGCCGTACATCGGGTTGGGCATCATCACGAAGTAACGGCTCAATGTGTCATGAAGTGCCTTCACAGTAGGCAGACCGAGCTCATTGCTGCGGTCCTTGAAGCGTTGATCGAAGTCCGTGAGCTGGTCACCGCACAACAGTGCCACATAGTGGCCCTTCGAAACCAGGGCGCGGCGATCGGTCTTGTCGCTCACATCCCCCTCCATGGTCATCACATGCGCCTCATCCGCCATGGGGAAACCGAGCTCGAAGAGGTTCTTGATCGTGGCGTTCTTCTCGCTGGTCGCTCGATTCGTGATGTAGTAGACCGCGCAATCGCGGGACACCGCGTACTTCAGGAACTCAACTGCACCTGGTAGCGCCTTTGCAGCGCCCATGAGCGCCCACTCGTTCCAGCTCTCCTTCGTGTAGTTGCCGCCCTTGGCAGCGTTGGTCACTTGGTAGGCGCTGTTGTCCAACACCGTCTCATCGATGTCCACGATCACTGCAGCGGGCAGGTCGTGAGGTCGAGCAAGGTTCTGGTCGAGCCGAAGCTTCGCCAGCTCATAGCACTGTTCGAACAGGCGTGCCCCTTCCGCCGAGGAATTCTGGTAGATGGTCGCATCGACGTTCTGCTGTGACAGAAGCGCTCCACGTTCAGCCAGTGGCGCTGCGACCGGTGGAACCACCACGGCTTGTTGCTGGTGACAGGCGATCACAGTGAGCGCCATCAGGATCAAGAGGGACTTCTTCATGCGGTTCGTGTTCAATCGAGGCGATAGGGACCGGTGTCCTCAACGCCATTGGCCATGTCGATGTAACTGAGGTAGCGGCTCTCGGCGATGTCACCGTTCTCCACGGCCGTGCGAACGGCGCACCCGGGTTCTTGCTGGTGCATGCAGTTGTTGAAACGGCACTGCCCTTTCAGGCGGAACATCTCGGGGAACTGGTCAACGATCTCCTCGGGGCTCATGTCCACCAACCCGAAGCCTTTGATGCCCGGTGTGTCGATCAGGAAGGTCGGCTTGTCCTCTGCGCTGAGCACCTTCAGTTCGAACATCTCCGCATAGGTGGTCGTGTGCTGCCCCTTCTCGCTGGACTCGCTGATCTCTTCCGTGGGCAGATCGAGGTCCGGCTCAATGGCGTTGACCAAGGTGCTCTTGCCCACACCACTGTGCCCGGCGATCAGAGTGACCTTGCCCCGCAACGAGGCCTTCACTTCTTCAACCCCTGTGCCCTTTAGCGCCGAGGTGATGATGGTGGTGTAGCCGGCCGTACGGTACACATCCTCATACTCCGCGAGCAGGTCGAAACCCTTGTCATCCAAGGCGTCCACCTTGTTGAAGACGATGAGGATCTTCGGCACCTGATAGGCTTCCGCAGTAACAAGGAAGCGGTCAATGAAGCCGTAAGAGGTACGCGGCCTCGCCACGGTGACCACGATCATCGCCTGGTCCACGTTGGCGGCGATCACGTGCTTGTGGTGGCTCAGGTTCACACTGCGTCGCACGAGGTAGTTCCGACGATCATGCAGGTCGATGATCGACCCCACTTGGTCCACGCTCAACTGTGGGAGGAAATCCACACGATCGCCCACGGCCACCGGGTTCGTGCTCTTCCACCCCTTGATGCGCAGGTTGCCCTTCGCCACGCACTCGTGCAGGGAAGCATCATCACCCCGAACGAGGTAACGGCTTCCGGTGGAACGCATGACAAGGCCGGTAGGCATGCCGCAAAGATGCGGGTGAACTGAAGGTGAATGTGTAAATGAGCCAATGTGCGAATGGGGATCCGCTCGGAGCCCTGACCGAGAGGGTGCCGGGTGGCAACAGCGCCGGTGACGACGGGCACATTCCCTCATTTGCCCATTTCCACATTGAAGCTCGGCATGCCACGCTAGGGATAACTTAGCGCCCGATGTCCATTTCCGTCAGTCACATCACCAAACTCTACGGCCAGCAGAAGGCACTGGACGACGTGTCGTTCGAGATCGGCGGCAGCGCGGTGGTCGGCTTCCTGGGCCCGAACGGGGCGGGGAAGAGCACGATGATGAAGATCCTTACGTGCTACCTACCCTCCACCTCAGGCACAGCCAGCGTCTGCGGTTTCGACACCCGCGAGCAGAGCATGGACGTGCGCCGGAGCGTGGGCTACCTGCCCGAGCACAATCCGTTGTACACCGACCTCTATGTGAAGGAGTACCTGGAGTTCGTGGCCGGCATCTACAAGCTGAAGAACGTGT
>Ga0075163_10014337_pt1 | contig 10231 bp, 12 predicted proteins | sample JI1023141ADNA_FD_71478 | JGI IMG/M metagenome (GOLD analysis project Ga0075163, IMG submission 71478) | Wastewater effluent complex algal communities from Wisconsin, to seasonally profile nutrient transformation and Carbon sequestration -... | ecosystem: Engineered > WWTP > Effluent > Algae... | reverse complement strand
TCCCTTCCTCGCCTGGGCGCGCGCGCACGGCGCGCACGCCTCCATCGACGGCCTCGGCATGCTGGTCGAACAGGCGGCGGAAAGCTTCGCGCGCTGGCACGGCACGCGCCCCGACACCGACCACATCTACGGCGAACTGCGCGCGGAAAGCCCGCGACTGGTGACCGCGGATTGAGTCCGCTTCGTGGGAGCGGGTAAGCAGCCATTCGGCTGCTGAAAGCCAGCCGCGACAAACTTCGTCATCGGGCCTGCCGCTTTTAACAGCCGAATGGCTGTTCAACCCCTCCCACCGTCGCGCTCGAGAGCGCTCCTACGGGGATGCGGCGAGGTAGTCGTCCTTCAACCGAACATAGTGCTTCGCGCTGTAGTACAGCGCGTCGATCTCCGCGTCGCTCAGCATCCGCGCCTTCCTGGCCGGATTGCCCAGCCAAAGTTCGCCTTCGCCGACGATTTTTCCCGGCGACACCAATGCACCCGCGCCGATGAAGGCGTGCTTCCGAACCACCGCGCCGTCGAGCACGATCGCACCCATGCCGATGAGCACCGCGTCCTCGATCGTGCAGGCGTGGATGATCGCCTTGTGGCCGATGGTGACGTCGCTGCCGATGCGGGTGGCGAAACCGCCGAGCTTGGCGTGCGGGCCATCGTGGCTGACGTGCACCACGGTGCCGTCCTGGAGGTTGGTGCGGTCGCCGATGCGGATGAAGTTGACATCGCCGCGGACCACCGTGAACGGCCACACCGACACGTCCTCACCCAGCACCACGTCGCCGATCACGCTCGCGGCGGGATCGACGTAGGCGCGATCGCCAAGGGTGGGAAAGCGGTCGCGGTAGGGGCGCAGGACGGACGTTTTCGCGGTCATGGCCCATTCTAGAGCCACGCCGCGGAAACCCCGGACTACACTCCTGCGCATGGATACCGCCGCCGATACCCCGACCACCGAGTTGCGCCCGACGCTGGACCGCCTGCGCGCGGCCTGGCAGGCGCGGAAGCCCGATGCCGCGCAACGCCGCGCCGACCTCAAGCGCCTGCGCGACGCGCTGAAGCGGCGCCTGGACGAGATGGCCACGGCGATCTCCGCCGACTTCGGCCATCGCGCGAAAGCCGAAAGCCTGATCGCCGACGGCATGACCGTGCTGAACGAGATCGACCACCTGCGTTCGCACCTGCGCGGCTGGATGAAACCAAAGCGTGTCGGCGTCGGCTGGCGCTTCCTGCCGGCGCGCGCGGAAATCCGCGCCGAACCGGTCGGCGTGGTCGGCGTGATCGCGCCCTGGAACTACCCGGTGAACCTCGCGTTGGCACCGCTCGCGACCGCCATCGCCGCCGGCAACCACGTCTACCTGAAACCCTCCGAACACACGCCGCGCAGCGCCGCCTTCCTGCGCGAACTGCTGGCCGAGGTGTTCCCCGAAGACCGCGTCGCCGTCGCCGAAGGCGGCGCCGATGTCGGTTCCGCGTTCGCCGCCCTGCCGTTCGACCACCTGGTGTTCACCGGTTCCACCGCGGTCGGGCGCAAGGTGATGGCCGCGGCTGCGCAGAACCTGACGCCGGTCACGCTGGAACTGGGCGGCAAGTCGCCGGCCATCGTCTGCGACGACTATCCGGTCGAACAGGCCGCGGCGCGGCTCGCCACCGGCAAGTGGTTCAACGGCGGCCAGACCTGCATCGCGCCGGACTACGTGCTGGTGCCGGCGGACAAGCGCGATGCGTTGGTGCACGCCCTGCGCGAGCAAGTGGCATCGCGCTATGGCGAAAATTTCGATAACGCCGGGGATTACACCCGCGTCGTCAACGACGGCCAGTACGCACGGCTGCAGGGCTACGTCGACGACGCGCATTCGCGCGGAATCGAAACCATCGCGCTCGCCGGCCGGGCCGATCCCGCGCAACGCCTGCTGCCGCCGACGGTGGTGCTCGACCCGGGCGACGATGCGCGCGTGATGCAGGAGGAAATCTTCGGGCCGGTCTTCCCGATCAAGGGTTACCGCACGCTCGACGAGGCCATCGCCTACGTCAATGCGCACGATCGTCCGCTGGCGCTGTATCCCTTCAGCCACGACCGCGCGAGCGTGGAGAAGATCCTGCGCGAAACGCTGGCCGGCGGCATTTCGGTCAACGACACCCTGTTCCATTTCGCCATCACCACGCTGCCGTTCGGCGGCATCGGCGCCAGCGGCATGGGCGCCTACCACGGCCGCGCCGGTTTCGATGCGATGAGCAAGCAGCTGCCGGTGTTCTGGCAGGCCCGGCGCACCGGCGGCGACCTGCTGCGACCGCCGTATTCGAAGGCGAAGTGGCTGATCGACCTGATCGTGCGCTGATCCGGAGGCCTCACAGCATCCGGCGCAGCATGCCATCGCGGCGCACGAACTGGTGCCAGAGCGCGGCCAGCGCATGCAACCCGATTACTGCATAGAACGCGTTTCCGATCAGCTCGTGCGCTTCTTCCAGCGCATCCCCGGCGCCCTCGCCCGGCGCCCACGCCGGTGGCGGCAGCGACCACGCGGTAAACGGGATCGCGAGCGCCTCGCCCTCGGCCCAGACCATCAGGATGCCCAGCACCGGCTGCACCACCACGAACAACAGCAGCGCCAGCATCACTAGGCGCGACGACAACACCGACCAGCGCGGTGCGGGCGGCATTGACGGCCCCGGCTGCGGCAGCAGCTTGGCGAGCAATCGCGGCACGAACAGCACCAGCAGCGCCAGGCCGGCGGCGACGTGCCAATTGATGCCCACCGCCTCGCCGTGCTTGGCATCCTCGGCCAGTTCGGTGGTGAGGTAGGCGACCAGCACCAACACCGCGCTGGTCCAGTGGATCGCGCGGACCGGCCACGCGAACCGGCGGCGCACGTTGTTGTCGAGTGTCATGGCCAACATCTCCGGCTGGAGGGAATCCCAGCTTCCGACGCTCACGGCCTCCGCGACTTGATCCTGGTCAAGTCGACGACGCTTGCCATGCGTGACTGAAGGCAGGGTCGCCGGAACGATTCGCATCCCTCTTGCACAATGATTCGCATTCGACGCAGGCGGCCGGGACGGATTAGGCTTGCGCCATGAAAATCGCCAGCTGGAACGTCAATTCGCTCAACGTGCGCCTGCCGCAGCTGCAGCAGTGGCTGGGCGAATTCGCGCCGGACGTGGTCGGGCTGCAGGAAACCAAGCTCGAGGACCATCGCTTCCCCGACGATGCGCTGGCCGCGCTCGGCTACCGCAGCGTGTTCCACGGGCAGAAGACCTACAACGGCGTCGCCATCCTCGCCCGCGACGGCGCGCCGTCCGACGTGCAGGTCGGCATCCCCGGCTTCGACGACGCGCAGGCGCGCGCCATCGCCGCGACCGTGGGCGACGTGCGCGTCGTGAACCTGTACGTGGTCAACGGCCAGGACGTCGGCACCGAGAAATACGCCTACAAGCTGCGCTGGCTGGAGGCGGTGCACGGCTGGCTCGCGGACGAACTGCGGCAGCATGGGAAACTCGTCGTACTCGGCGATTTCAACATCGCGCCCGACGACCGCGACGTGCACGATCCGCAGGTCTGGAACGACGACCACATCCTCACCTCGACCGCCGAACGCGCCGCGCTGCAGCGCCTGCTCGCACTCGGCCTGCACGACGGCTTCCGCCTGCACAGCGACGAGGCCGGCGTGTTCAGCTGGTGGGATTACCGGCAGGCGGCGTTCCGCCGCAACCTCGGCCTGCGCATCGACCTGACGCTGGTGTCGGATGCGCTGCGCGGTTCCACCGCGAACGCCGGCATCGACCGCACGCCGCGCACCTGGGAACGCGCCAGCGACCACGCGCCCGCATGGGTTCAGTTGACCGCCTGACTCCGTGGGAGCGACTTGAGTCGCGATTGCTCTTGGTGATGATCCAGCGAAAGACAAAAGCATTCGCGGCCAAGGCCGCTCCCACAGGGGAGTTCGACATTCCTGAAAAGCGGAGGCCCGGCGAACCGGGCCTCCGCATCCCCGTCAAGGGTTTTCAGCATAGGGTTCTCAGCGCACGCGTCCGCGCCGGAACAGATTGACGATCGCGAGCAGGATGACCGCGCCGATCAGCGCGGACACGTAACCCATGACCCCGGTGCCGCCGATCAGTGGCGCGATCAGCCACCCGCCGATGAACGAACCGATGATGCCGACCACGATGTTGAGCAGGATGCCCTGCTGCGCATCGGTCTTCATGATCATGCTGGCGAGCCAGCCGATAATCCCGCCGATGATCAACCAGATGATGATGCCCATGCGACGAACTCCTCTGTTCCTGGATTGGGTGACTCGTTCGCTCCCCGGCACGGGGGCGCAGGCCACTCTGCCCGCGGCGGCGTGATGGCCGCGTCGCGGCGCCGCTTGCGCGCATTCAGCCGTCGTGGCGATGCAGCAAGGCCAGCAGCGCGGCACGCGGCAGCTTGCCGGTTTCGTTGCGAGGCAACGCCGCGACCTTGCGCAACGGCCGCGGCAGGAACGCCGGATCGACGCCAGCGCGCAAGGCATCGACGATCGCGGCCTCGTCGCGCGTGGGAGCGACCACCAGCGCCGCGACCCGCGCCACTTCGCCGGATGCGGCATCGAGCTGGAACACGCAGCCGTCTTCCACGCCGGGAACCTCGAGCAGGCGCCGGGTGAGATCGCCGAGCGAGGCGCGCTTGCCGGCGATTTCCAGCAGATCCGCCTGGCGTCCGCGCAGCAGGAAGCGTCCGTCGCCGTCGACTTCGACGCGATCGGCCAGCAGCACCGGCGCGGGCAGATGCGCGGCGCTCACTTCGGTCGCGTCGTCGAATGCGGCGATGCGCACGCCGGGCAACGGCGTCCACGACGATTCGCGCGCGGTGCGGCGACGCGCGATCACGCAGGTTTCGGTGGAACCGAACAATTCGCGCACCTCGCAGCCGAAGCGGGCTTCGGCCTCCATCGCGAGTTCGGCCGGCAAGGGCGCGGTCGCGGAGACGATGCCGACCAGTGGCGGCAATTCCACGCCGGAGTTCACCAATGCGCGCAGGTGCACCGGCGTGGTCACCAGCAGGCGCGTGTGCGTCGCATCCTCCAGCGCGCGCGCGATGTCGGCGGGGAAGAACGGCCGCGCCTCGTGCACCGCCGCGCCGCCGAGCAGCGGCAGCAACACGGAGAGTTCCATCCCGTACATGTGCTGCGGCGGAACGGTCGCGACGATCTGCGCCTGCGCGTCGGTCGGCCACAGGTCGCGCAAGGCGGCAAGGTTCTGCGCATTGCTGGTCGCGAACGCGCCCCAGGTCTTGGGATTGGCCTGCGGCACGCCGGTGCTGCCGGAAGTGAAACCGATCGCGGCCAGTGCGTTCGCCGCGACTTCGGGAATCGCATCGACCGTCGCCGGAACATTCGCGATCACCGCGGCGACCGCCGCATCGTCGAGCACCTGGTTCGATGGATGCCGACGCTGTACTTCGGCCACGACTTCCGGCGCACGCGAGGGCGGCAACAGCGTCGCCTTGCCGCGCAGCGCCGCGGCGCAGAAGCCGGTGAGGAAGCGATGCCGGTCCTCGCACAGGTTGACGACGAATTCGCTCGCATCCAGCCGCGTGGCCAACGCCCGCGCTTCGCCGAGGAAGGCGGACAGCGGCGTCGCGGCGCGCGGCCCGAAAGCCAGCGTCCGATCCGCGGGCCCGACGGCGATCGCCATGGGCGCAGCGGCGGCATCGGGCGGCGGAAACGCGACGGACATGCGATGCGGGGCGTGGCTTCTGGCGGCCGCTAGCTTACGCTGGCGAAGCCATGCGCCGCCAAACCGCCCCGGCTTCGACCGATCCCGCAACGCCGCGCTGGACGCTGCTGCCGCATTCGCGCGGCGAAGCGGCCACGCCGCGCGCGCAGGGCTGGCTGGCGCGGGAATTCGGTGGCGACGCCGGCGATTACGCGTTCGAACGCGATGCGCACGGCCGCCCGCAGCTGCAACGCACGGCGCTGGACTGTAACTGGAGCCATAGCGGCACGCACCTGCTGGTCGTGGCCGGGAAGGGACTTTGCGTCGGCGCGGACCTTGAGGCGATTCGCCCGCGAACGAATGCGCTGGCGCTGGCGCGGCGTTTCTTCGCGGACGAGGAAACCTCGTGGTTGTCGCAGCGCGCGGATATCGAACGCGATTTCCTGCGCCTGTGGTGCGCCAAGGAAGCGGTGCTGAAGGCGCACGGCCGCGGACTCGCCTTCGGCATGCATCGATTGGCGTTCGCGGAAGGAAATGGCGCGCTGTTCCTCGTGCGCTGCGATGCGGAGCTCGGCGATCCGCGCGACTGGCGCCTGCGCGAATTCGCGCCCGTTCCGGCTGCGCTCGCGGCCATCGCTTGGCGCAAGGGATAATCCGCGCATGACCCAAGGCCACGACTTCGACGCTCCGCTGCGCAATGGACTCGTCGCGCTGGCGCTGCCGGGCGAACTCGCGCGGCCGCTGCTCACCTACCTCGAGCTGCTCGTGCGCTGGAACCGCGCCTACAACCTCACCGCGGTGCGCGATCCGCGCGAGATGGTGCCGCGCCACCTGCTCGATTCGCTGGCGATGGAGCCCTTCCTGGACGGCATCGACAGCCTTGCCGACCTCGGCACCGGCCCCGGCCTGCCCGGCATCCCGCTGGCGATCGCGCGACCGGGGCTGCGGGTGACGCTGGTCGAGGCCAACGGCAAGAAGGCGCGTTTCCTGCGCGAGGCGGTGCGCACGCTCGGGCTCGCGAATGCCGAAGTGGCCGAATCGCGGATCGAGGCGCTGGGCCGGCCTGGCGCGTTCGACGCCATCACCGCGCGGGCGCTGGCCACGCTGCCGCAGATCCTCGAATTCGGCGGCCACCTGCTCGCCCCGGGCGGGAAACTGCTGGCGATGAAGGGCATGCGGCCGGACGAGGAAATCGCCGCATTGCCTCGCGGCTGGCGGCTGGAAACGCTGCACCGGCTCACGGTTCCGGGCCTGGACCGCGAACGCCACCTCGCCGTGGTGGGCCGCGAGGCGGACGCCACGGCATAATCCCCGATCCGCGAGCAGGAACGCTTCCCGCATGGCCCGCATCATTGCCATCGCCAACCAGAAGGGCGGCGTCGGCAAGACCACCACCGCCGTCAACCTCGCCGCCGCGCTCGCGCAGTCGGGCAGCCGCGTGCTGCTGGTCGACCTCGATGCGCAGGGCAACGCGACCATGGGCAGCGGCGTGGACAAGCGCGAGCTGTCCGCGTCCACCTGCGACGTACTGCTCGAGGAACAGCACGCCGACGCCGCGATCGTGACCACGCCGGAAGGCTTCGACCTGCTGCCCGGCAACACCGACCTCACCGCGGCTGAGATCGAGCTGATGGACGAGGACGGGCGCGAGCAACGGCTCAAGCGCGCGCTCGATCCGTTGCGGGCGAACTACGACTTCATCATCGTCGACTGCCCGCCGGCGCTGTCGCTGCTCACCCTCAACGCGCTCACCGCCGCCGATAGCGTGCTGGTGCCGATGCAGTGCGAGTACTACGCGCTGGAAGGCCTGACCGCACTGCTCACCACCATCGATGCGCTCAAGCGCAAGCTCAACCCGACGCTGGAGATCGAGGGCGTGCTGCGCACCATGTTCGACGTGCGCAACAACCTCGCCAACGCGGTGTCGGCGGAACTGGTCTCGCACTTCGGCGACAAGGTGTTCCGCACCATCATCCCGCGCAACGTGCGCGTGGCCGAGGCGCCCAGCCACGGCCAGAGCATCGTCGGCTACGACAAGGGCAGCCGCGGCGCGATCGCCTACCTCGGGCTCGCCGGCGAAGTGCTGCGCCGCCAGCGCGAACGCAGGCAGGCGCAGGGCAAGCAGGCAGCGACAACGGAGCAAAACGCATGACCACGGCGAAGAGCGCGCCCGCCAAGAAGCGCGGGCTCGGACGCGGGCTCGAAGCCCTGCTCGGCCCCAAGGCCGCGGCCGAGGCGCCGAAACTGGAAGCCACCCCGCAGGACGCGCTGCGCACGCTGCCGGTCGACGCACTGGCACCGGGCAAGTACCAGCCGCGCCGGGTGATGGATCCGGACAAGCTGTCGGAACTCGCCGAATCGATCCGCGCGCAGGGCGTGATCCAGCCCATCGTCGTGCGCGAAGTCGTGCAGCCGCGCGGCGGCAAGACCTGGGAAATCATCGCCGGCGAACGCCGCTGGCGTGCGTCGAAGCAGGCGGGACTCGCCGAAATCCCGGTCGTGGTGCGCGAAGTCGACGACCGCACCGTGGTCGCGATGGCGCTGATCGAGAACATCCAGCGCGAGGACCTGAATCCGCTGGAGGAAGCGCAGGCGCTGCAGCGGCTGATCGACGAGTTCGACCTGACCCACGCCGCCGCCGCCGGGGCGGTCGGCCGCTCGCGCACCGCGGTCACCAACCTGCTGCGCCTGCTGGAACTGCCGGCGGAACTGCGCGCGATGGTCGAAACCGGCGCGCTGGAAATGGGCCACGCGCGCGCGTTGCTGGCGCTGGCGCCGGCCGCCGCAGTCGCACTCGGCAAGCAGGCCGCCGCGCAGGAATGGTCGGTGCGCGAGGTCGAACGCCGGGTGCAACTGCTCGGCGCGGGCCGCGTCCCGGGCAAGGCCAGGCCGGCCGCGACCAAGGCCTCGCCCTCGGCCGACATCGCCACGCTGCAACGCGAACTGGGCGAGTCGCTCGGCACGCGCGTGGACGTGCAGCCCGGCCGTGCCGGCCGCGGCAAGCTGGTGATCCACTACAGCGACCTGGACATGCTGGACGGCGTGCTCGCGCGCTTGCGCTCATGAACCTGCCAAGGCCTGCTGCGCTCGGCGCTTCGGCGCCGTCCGCTGCTCGGAATCCTCATGTATTCGTACATACACTGCGGTTCCTGCGCTGCGGGCGGCACCAAATCGCCATCGCTCGCGACGGCCTTGGGCAGGTTCTGATGTGAGGTGAATTCAGTGACCGCCACCCCGCAACTTTCCGTCGTCGTGCCCGTGTACAACGAGGAAGGCAACGTCGCGCCGCTGGTCGGCGAGATCGTCGCTGCGCTGCGCGGGGCGATCGATTTCGAAATCGTCTACGTCGACGACCTGTCGAAGGACGCGACGCTGGAACGATTGAAGCAATTGCAGGCCACGACCCCGGAACTGCGCGTCGTCCGGCACCTCAGCAACAGCGGCCAGAGCACCGCGATCCGCAATGGCGTGAAGGCCGCGCGCGGTACGTGGATCGCCACGCTCGACGGCGACGGCCAGAACGATCCGGCCGACATCCCGAAACTGCTCGCCGAACGCGGCAAGGCCGACGCGGACGTGAAGCTGTTCGCCGGCTGGCGCGTGGAGCGCCGCGACTCGGGCAGCAAGCGCTGGGCCTCGAAATGGGCGAACGCGATCCGCAGCCGCATGCTGCGCGATTCCACGCCGGACACCGGTTGCGGGATCAAGCTGTTCGAACGCGAAGCCTTCCTCGACCTGCCGGGGTTCGACCACATGCACCGCTACCTGCCCGCACTGATGCAGCGTGCCGGCTGGAAGACGGTGAGCGTGCCGGTCAACCACCGCCATCGCGCCAGCGGCGTGTCCAAGTACAACAACCTCAACCGCGCGCTGGTCGGCATCCGCGACTTGCGTGGCGTGGCCTGGCTGATCGCCCGCAACCGCCGCACCGCGACCGAGGAGCTCTGACATGGCCGCGGACGTGATGAATTCGCCGATCGCATGGCTGGCCTGGACCGGGTTGCATGCCTCGCCCTGGAAGCTGATCGGCCTGACCGGCGCGCTGATGTTCGGCGGCCGCTGGCTGGTGCAATTCGTCGCCAGCAAGCGCCAGGGCAAGCCGGTGATCCCGCGCCTGTTCTGGTACATGAGCATCCTCGGCAGCCTGATGACGCTGGGCTACTTCGTGTTCGGCAAGAACGACTCGGTCGGCATCCTGCAGAACCTGTTCCCGGCCTTCACCGCCTGCTACAGCCTGTACCTGGACATCCGCCACCGCGGCTGGAAGCGCGACCGCGCCAGTCATTGAAGCTGTTCTTCTCCCCGCCCGCGGGCAGAAGAGCCTGCCCCCGCGAAGGCGGGGGTGCCCGAAGGGCGGATGCGGGGCGGCCTGTGGATAAGTGCTTGCCCGGGCCGGTTCGGGCCGGCATAATGCGCGGCTCGCTGCGTCCCGCAGCGATTCCCGCCCCGGTTCAATCGGCCGGCGGGGCCGCCGCCGCCCGGGCTACGGGCGACAACCACACACCATCGAGGTGCACAGATGTCCCGTGAATGCCAAGTCACCGGC
>Ga0075163_10014335_pt1 | contig 10232 bp, 3 predicted proteins | sample JI1023141ADNA_FD_71478 | JGI IMG/M metagenome (GOLD analysis project Ga0075163, IMG submission 71478) | Wastewater effluent complex algal communities from Wisconsin, to seasonally profile nutrient transformation and Carbon sequestration -... | ecosystem: Engineered > WWTP > Effluent > Algae... | reverse complement strand
TGATGGCGATCGATGGGCGGTGGGAGTGCGTCGATGGAGTGCAGCACCTAATAGTGCGGCGGATGCACGACTTCGGGCCGCTGATAGACACGCTGCGGACTGTGAGCAGGGACTTCCACTGACACAAGTGATCATCAGCACTTTCCGGCAGAAAGCGATATGCGAACCTTGATCCATCGTCGCTCTAGCAAGGGGTCACACACCTGCAAGAATTTCGTTGCCCGCCCGGGTATGTCGCCTGCCCTAGCTACTTGCTAGTGCTGCCGACTCTTTCGTCGTCTGGGTACAACCATTCCCGCCATATTGGTGGTCCGCTTATCGAGGTCTAGGACAACGCTACGGGTCTCGGGAGTGTTGAACTCAAGCAACCGTTCGAAAATGTGCGCGCCAAGTTCTTGATGCGGGGCTCCCATCTCCTGTAAACGCAAGGCGACAGTAAGTAGATGTTCTGCAAGGAAGTATCGTGACGACTTGTGGTTGAAAAAATCGTCCCCGACTGCATCCAAAATGGAGCGTGCAACAGTAGAGGCCAGCAGAGGTGTAACTTCCAGCATTGAGATCAGGCATTCACCGAGATCGTCGTTGGCAATCTGTCTGAGCAAGTTGGGCCGTTCTGCTACATAAGCAAGCACCTCACGGCTTTGAGCGTCAGGCTTTAACTTGCGCTCACTGAATATCCGAGCTGCCGCCGCCACAACATTCTCGTCATGATCCCCCAGGAGGCGGAGCAAATAGGGGTGGGCCTTGGTACGGAAGTCTGCCTCCGTCCATAGTTCGGCTGTGGCATAAGCAATCCCGATACGACATCGAATCGAAAAGGAATTCTCTCTTGTTCTTGTGAGGATGCGCTCCAACTCTTCGAGCAAGGTATGCTGCTCATCGTCTTTCAGAACAAACCTAAGCATCAGTATTTCGCCTGAGGCCTGGGCCGAAAAAAGGCTTCGTGTGGCGAAAAGCATGTGTAATAGCGCATTCGCGGTATGCGCAGAAATCCAGTGCTGGCTGTTTGCGATCAGCAGCACACCAGTTTTGAAATCGCACAGGCCCGGATAAGCGCGAAACAAATTAAGCAGAAATCTCTGAGCAAGGTCATGATCAGCGCAATTCAGCCACCTGAGATGATGAGCCAAAGCTCCCCAGACCTTAAGTCTCTCTTCGCGGCGTAGATGACTCTCAAGAATGGAGAGCCACTTGTCTGCATTTGGTGGTTCGAGAGACAAGCATGCGCGAGTCAGGGCAGAAAGTACCGGATAGTTTCCGTCAGGCAAGATGATGATGCCGCCGTACCCCCACAGAATGCTGCCGGCCTGATCTTTCTCCTCTGCGTCCTCTTTATCTTGCTCCGGTGATTGACTTTCAGGGTCGTCATGAAGCCATGAAATAAGCGAATCGAAAAGCGCGTCTGGCAGTGGCGTATCGGACTTCACTACCGAGCCAACTGCATCTGCTGCGCACACTCGAAAGTCGTGGTCGTCGAACCCTTTCTGATTCAGCTCCAATACTAGAGAATAAAGCGATAAGGCATCGAATTTGCTTTCGCCAAGCGCTCGCAATACAGCACCAACTGCGATGCCATTGCGGCCCGGCATCATCTGGAGAGTCAGGCGTATGGCTTTGTCAGGAACCTCTTTTGCAAGCGCCGCCAATTCGCGGCTTGCCTGAATGACGCCGCCGCGCATGGGGTGCCTGGGGTGATCCCATTGCGTCTGATCGGTGAGTTCGGCAAAAAGCCTCAAAACATTTTCATCCGATGCCTGTCGCATAGCGGCGGCGCTCATGGGGCTTCCGATACCTCTCAATCTATATGAGCGGATATCCGCATCTTGCAAGCCTGGAAATGCCCGTTCTTCCTCAGTGAGGTGCTGGCGACAGGAGGGGCTCATCCGTTCCGCTGGGATAGCCCTAAGCAGGCGCAGGCGATGTTCCCGTGTCCACTGAAGCCGGTGAAGGCGGGCCTTGGCATCACTGTCTGGAAGGAATGCATATCTGTTCCAACAAAGAATGGCGTGTTCGAGTTTTCTGATCTGCTGGTCGTCTAAATACGGCGCGACGATACGGATGAGGCGATTGGAGTCGGCATGCACGTCGTGATAGGTGCCGATCACAAGACGCCTTGCATCCTCCGTCAGGAATTCAAGCACTTCAGATGGAGAGTGAGGTGCCAATTGCTGGAGACCCCATGCAAGCAATCTCTGGACGGGCATGAATTCGAGCTGTCGATTGGCCTGGAGGAACTCGCGGAAGGCCTCGGGATTGTCCATTGCGAGAGCCTTTATTGCTGCGACGACAGCAGCAATGAAAGGCATCTCCCGACGCATATATCTATCGTCGATATTTGGAAACCGCGAGTCGACGCTACGGTAACCTATGACAAAGTCATGCGCGTCCATGGAACAATGCTCGATCGCTTTCAGCACCCAGGGCCAGACGACTGAGATAAACTTCAGTGGTGCGGCCTCTGCTATCGACGGGAGGTCATGAAACTCCTGTGCATTTAGTACTGCCACAATGCGATCAATCTCTTGTTCAAGAGACTGTGCGTCCGAAATCTCATGCCTCAACCAGGCGTCAACCAGTTGTGGCGCCTCGTCCGGGCTGGCCTCGCTCACGATGCTGATCATGTAAAAGGCTTGCCAAGCCGAAATCTTAGTCCTGAGCAGAATCTGTCGACATAAAGCAACAGCATCCGCATCCCACACTGGCAATTGCTCAAGCACGGCCCATATTAGCGGGTCATTCCCCATAAGGGATTGCCAGTGACTGGAGACGAGTTCCAAGACGCGTGCCTGACGAGCCGGCAATGCACGTCGGAGCACCGGCAGTGCGGCCCTAGACTCATCGACTGGCAGTCGCATGATCGACACCAGATGGTTATCCGCTAACCAGTCGAACCAACCCGTGCTTCCGGGAACCGTGGCAAGGATGCGATTCCGATACCAAGCATCGCCCCACTTCTGCTCGACCAAGGTCTTTTCGCTGATGTCAGGTTCTGACAATTGGCCTAAAAACTCGATCAGCAGCATTTTCAGGTGCGGGCGAAGGTCGGAACGCCAAAGTCGATCGATTTCCTGGGCATAGGTCGGACGATCAACAGCACGCATGTACGTAAGCGAGTGCCAAAGCAATGGCCTCACTCGTAGGCTACCCTGTCGCGCCACCACGGCCTCGGTCAACCGGCCCGGCTCTTCCAAAAAGCTCCGTGCGCGTATGTATTCGTACAGCGTCTGATGTCGAAAGCCGACACGGCCAGCCTCACAGAGCAGAATGCCGGACCGCGAAAGCCGTTGTAGCTCGACATGAAAGGTATCAAACAGCGCTTCTGGTAGCCAGAGGACTTCCCGCTCTGCCATTCGCGCCGTGATGTCATAAAGTGCCGTCCGCGAGCGTCCACTCGTATCCGAGAGAACCTGCTGCTTCCAAAGTTCCCCGAGCATGTGCTGGTATCCCAGCAGGAGAGCCGCCTCGTCGGTCGTATTAATCAGCTGTAGAAAAAGATTTAAGGTTTGTGGAGACCGTAAATCTTCGCGAATTGACGAATTCCATGCCGCAGCATGAATACCATACTTCTTCAGAGTCTCTTCAACCTTGTCCCACGATGGTAGTTCGAGAACAATCGTTTCGGCATCGAGATTCCGCAGCCGCGTGTCATGCTTGTGTTCGAATACTCGGCATGAGGCGACGATATGTACGTTTTCTAAACCCGAAAGCCCGCGTATCAGGTCCATCGGCGCGCGTAATCGCGTCGAGTGTTGAACGACCAAGTCAGCGAGAGCATCTAGTTGGTCAATGAGAATGATCACCTTTGAGGTCTTGGCGAGCAGCGCCACGCAATCGACCGGATCGGCAGGCAGGCGCAAGTAGTCGCCTAGCGAGGGCGTATCAAAGACGTTCTCTGATAAATAGTCCGCCTTGATTGCCAAGACGGGGAACTCAAGTGCCATGTGCTCTTGCGCCAGTCTGGCTAGAAGCGCTGACTTGCCACAGCCGGGCTCACCGAGCAAGAGTGTTAGTGACGAGGGCTGGTCTGCTATCTGTTCGCAAAGCAACTGTAACTCAGGTCGTTCCAGCCAGTCGTCGTTAGGAAGCGTCGACTTCCAGTTGGTCAGATCAAAAGAAGCTGCGACAAAACTCGCTATAATATGTGCCGAATCCAATGCAATAACATTCCCAATAAGACCTACACCACGTTCTTTTAATGCTTCTATAAGCATCTCTCGCGTTACTGGGCCGGGAGCGATCCCCAGCCCACTTTGGCTCCTACGCGCAATTTTTTCGAGTACTTCGATAGATGTCGACGGATTGTCAACTACTGAGTGCAGTGATGAGAGGTTAGCGGCTTCCCACCCTGTGAAGTTGTGCGCGCTGCCAATCTCTATATGCCTGATAAGATTGAAAGCGGCTTCGTTGGAGCAAGCTGTGACATTTTTTAGCTTGCCAAGCGCTGTTTGAAGTTTCGCGCTAGCCTGCGCCTCAAACACTTCGAGAGCGGAATAGTCGCGCATGCTATCAACTAGAGCCGCCAAGTCACCGAATGGCGTTTGCGAACAGAACTCAATAATCGCATCAGGCGTTTTATCAAGTTGCTGATGTGCCTTGAAAAGCTCTTCCTTCAGGTCCCGATCCGATATCTGCCAACTGCTGTGATTAGGTTGGTTCTTCTTGGCCTGTATGTGCCGAGTATTGCCATCAGCATAGGTGACGACAATGTCATCCACGTCGACGGTATCCGATGATGCGGGGAGCGAGACAGCGTCAACCTGAACGGAAACAATTTCCGAATCCGAAAGTAATCGGATCAGCCAATGCACAGCGACAGCGAGTTGATACTCGTCTCCGCGGTGAGATCTTCTAGCGGCAATACTCATGCGCTGCCTATTATAGGTCGATTGAAAGAAGGCATTTACTCAAACCGCTCGTTTTCTCTGCGATGCTCCTCCAGCTCCCGTTGGCGCTCCCGCTCCATCATTCGCTGGAAATAGCTTCGCCATTGGCAAACTTTCCCTGTGGCATCATTTCCCAGGAGTACTTCAAGTTCGTCAATCAGCGACATCCTTGACGAGATGATTTCAGCGCGAGAACCAGACCAGCTCATAGGCTCGATACGCTCCACCAGAATTCCTGCCACCCGAATTGCATCCGGGGCGCGCTTCAATAAGTCAGCTACAGATTGCGACCAATGAAGGTCGCGCTCCTGATCATCGCGGTCAAAGGCTGGAATGACGGCGGCAACATGCTCCCATCTGTGTTCTCCCCCTGCCTCGCACCATTTGACCAAGGTATCCAAAGGTACGCCGCTCAACGCATTCTTTGCATGGTCGGCACGAAGCTCTCGTCGCCGAGCGTAATGCGCTCCATCATCGGATTCGTCACCTACCAGCTCATCCAACGCGGCTATTGGCTGTGTTTCAAAAAGTGCGGCAACCGCGTCATCGATGTCATATGGGGACAGCGAGTAGTCGTCGAGACCTCTGTGAATTTTTCGGAGCAATAGTCGGGCATGGAGCTCGCCTTCGGGGCCGCACAAAAACTTCTGGATCAGCTTTCTTAGCGCAAAGTCCAGATTTCGACTGTTCCTGCTCGGTGAAAACTGCCCGAGAAGTTCCCGCGCCAAGCGTGCCAATTCAGGCCCGATCGGCGACGGATTGTCGAAAATGTGCATCGACAGAACATCGATTGCGACCTCTAGCCCATCCGGCTTCCGGGCTAGGCGTTCCAGCAGCCGCGATAGCGCCTCATCTGATAGCGCTTCGGTCGCGCGTCCATGCCCAAGATATTGGAACACCCATGCAGGCACTGCGGGGTCGTCCATTGACCTCAACAGACGACTACACCCTCCATCGTCAAGTTCGCTGCTCAGCTGCAACACCGGAACCCACATTACGAGCGACTTATTGCTTATCGTGGCATCCATCAAACGTTCAAAAAGTTCACGATCACGTCCATGCACCCCATTTAGGAAGCCGCGTAGTATTTGGATGTTGCGCTTGTCGTCCGGTATTGATTCAAAGGCTTCAACCAGCTTGTCCCAAGTACCACTAGGGTCATCAGCTGCGGCCGCCATACCCGCACCAAACATCCATTGGCGCCCTTGTTGATTCTCTACAAGCAATGGCAACAACGCATCAAGCGTTTCGCGTTCGACGACAACTAGTTCTCCAAGTTCGCGGGCAGCTTGATCGGCGCGCTCATATGCCTGACTTCCATGTTCATCGCCGTCAGTGATGTCCAGCCCGCCCGAAAAAGAATTGAGGACGATCGCTTTTGTACGAGCAATCAGTGTCTGTGGCCGCGAAAGACTTTCGAGAGCTTTAAGGCGCTCTTGTATATCCTCAGGCATGCCCGCAGCATCAAAACGGATTGTCTGCTTGATCGCGAGCCAGCCCTTTTCCCAACCTAATTCTAGAAAGCGGGGAGTCGCCTGTTCCAAGGCATCCACCATCCCTGCGACGGCCCAGAGCGATCTAAAGCGATCGGCCAAAACACTTCGTACCTGACTTCCGATGTTGGTCGGCTCAACGCCAATCTCCGTCGCTAGTTCGATAATTGCAGTGAACCACTCACGCACTTCTTTCCCGCGTGGTGAGATACCGTAGTCCCTTGGCCGAGCGCCAAACTCAAAGCCATAGAAGGATGTGAAATGATGAGCTTCGAGTGCCGTCTTCAAACATTGGACGCCAATCCTCTGCAAAAGCGGGTCCTCATTCCGCAAAGCGCGTGTAATCCATGTCAAACGCTGTTCCAGCGTCGCGCGAGTACCAGACAGATATAGTGCAAAAAGAGACTCGATTACCCCTCGGGTCGAATCGTTACGGTTGTCTTCCGACTCGGCCAATGCGAACCGGACCATCACATCTAGGCAACGCTCGAAGTATTTGGCGTCCCATGCTATTGATCGCAGCAACCGCACAATCCGCGTGCGCATGAAGTTGTTCGTTGAAATGAACTCCGACGCGTGGTCGCCCGATGCTGCACGCTCAATCGCGAGTAGCGTAGCTTCAGGATCTACGGGAGCAACATTTTGCAAAACATCGACGAGCGGATCCGCCAGGTTTGTCAGATCGGCGAGGAGGTTTCCATGCGCGAACCAGCGCTGAACGATCGCTACAGCATCAAGCGACTCGTGCAGGTAGCTAAGCCGTCGGGAGAATGACCGCAACAATCGCCCATGGCCTTCAATGAGATTGCTGGCGATGACGGAGTAAGGGGTTGCCGACAGTGCGCGGCTCGCCAATGTATTCGCGATGGCATGTGGCAAAACGGCGCGCCAAGGCCCGCGTTTCTGAGCGAGCCCCCGCCTGAAAAGTTCGTCGATATGACGATAGAGCGCTAGTGACGACATGTCGGCAAGACTGGCGAGCTGCGGTAGCTCGGTGTCCGAGTCTTCGACGTTGAACGAATACACCAATGCGCAAACCTGCGCTGCATTCATTAGATCTGAATCAACCTCGCCCCGCTGCCAGAAGAGACGTTCGAATAGGGCCTTGTCGCCAATTCCCGCCAGAGAATCCTTCTGATCCAGCGTATTCGCTAGCGCGATGGCAACACGTGAATTTCCCTCGGCAAACCGACCAATTGTTGCGACATTGACTTGAGAGATGTGGGGAAACTGCTGGCCGATCACTTTCTCGATCAGCTCCGTAGACCCCGGCTCTAACCGGAACACACTCGTCTCATTGGGAATATCCTCTCGGATGTCGTACTCGATAGTCAGCAGGCTTACACGGTTCGATGCTTTGCAGCGTGCTGTCAGTTGACTGTGCAATTGAGATGCACAGTTGTCGACGATCAGTACGGCGCCCCTGCCGTTTGCGAGCAATTCGTCCAGTAATGCCAGAGGTGGTGGCACCGGCGAATCAGCCGTGTCAGTGTAGACGGCGAGCTCGGGCACCAATGCATTCTGCGCAGCACTCTCTTCGAAGAGTGCTTGGACGAATCGGGTCTTGCCGACGCCTGACAGCCCAGCGATGCGAACGGATGAACCTCCAGCCCGAAGCAAAGAGCGCACATACTGCAAGCCATCAACTAGCGAGTGCTTGCGCTCGGGGTCAGTAGGATCGATTAGCCGGGGGGTATCATCCTCAAGAAATGGCTGTGATTTTGCGCCACGAGTGTTGGCCCATTGCCCGTACGGGCGCCACCCCTGCAGAGGGTTACCCAATCGGCTGCGTACCCATGCCACGATGCCGGGATGTTGATTCGTCCAGTTCGTTAGTCTGCGCGCATCGTAAAAGTCGAACTCAGCGTTATCCGCACCTTCCACTGTGGCGGCAGCACTCTTCATTGCTGACACACGATCTTGATAAGGCTTATCGGCCGTGGTTTCAGAGCTTGCGATGATGTAGGCGCCATGAGCACGAACCAGGTCGCGGATGGAGGTGCGAAGCATGCCGCCCGGACACATCTCTTTTTGAATTTCTGATTCCGGCATCCTCATTGCCTTGACCTGCAAGCCAATGCGGGCGCGAGGAAAACCTGCCGTTACCGCAACCTCGGCAGGCATTTGGACGCGGACGTCGATCCCACCGTCGGCAGCTCGTTGATCACCACCCCAGATGACATATTCAGGTGGGTGTCCCGCCACTGCCAGGCGTGCCATACAGAGTCTGGCGACCAGTTCACGGAGATCTGTATCTGAAAGCGCCCCAATATGAGCAGGGGTTACTTCGAAAAAAGTAGCCGCGCCGTCCGATGTCACCTTGGGAGCTGTCTTAGGCCGAGCGCTCCGTGCCTTCCCAAGGGAGGCTTCCAATTGCCCGCTGGCCTGCAGCGCTTTCACGTGTTTTTGTGCCGCGCTCCGCGAGGCGAGGCCGCATGCCTGGGCGATTTCGGCGAGTGACGGCGGGCGACCATCCGCCTCCACGCGGTCACGGATAAATGAAAGGATTGCGAGGCGGCGATGACTTGATCTGTTCATGGAGTACATTTGTACTCTTAACGTAGAACAGAATCAAGCCCGCTTATCCAAGGCCTCGATGGCAGCAGGCTTCAACACTCTAGAAAGCGCGTAGCGAAAACGAGTAGTGACCTCTTCGTTCCGAGGAAACCAGAACCCCATAGACCCGATTCGCCTCCCGGTACTTGTTTCGTGCGAAGGCGTCGACGGGCTTTTCCAGTTCCACGCCCGCCCGCCGCATCAACGACTTACGGTCAATCGAGGCACCTTGCAACTCCCACAGGACCCGCATGATCGAGGCTTGCGCCGGGGTCAAGGCAATGGGCGTTTCCTCGCCCGGCAGGGTCACCTCCCGGAAGTCGTGCGAGAAAGGGCCATGTCGGCGCACGGTCGCGCTCAGGCCGGCCGGCGCCCCGACGCCGGCCCAAACGGCCTCGTCGGCGACCAGGCCGCCACCACGCAGGCGGAAGGCGGCGGGGAGGGGGACGAGGGTGGCCGGGACGCCTGGCAGGAAGACTCGGTCCGGGGGCGAGGTGGTCACAATGACGGCCTGGGTTTCGCCGACATGGGTCGGCCAAGCGGCCAGCAATACCTTCAGGACCATCATGTCCCCCATCTGCTGCCCGAAGAGGACCCTGCGGCGCTGGGCGGCGGTGCGGATATCGCCGATCTTCCAGACCCGGCCGGGTACGATCACCCACGCCGGCTCACCCGCCAGACCCAAGGCCTGCGCGATGCGCCGTCGAAGCCAATCGCCGTCGGGGGCTAGGCGCAGCGTGTCTTTCGCCGTCAGGCTGACCAGTCCGCAATCAATGCAGAACCCGGAGCCCACGGCGAGCACGCGCACAGTGCGTACCTCGCAGTGCGGGCAGAAGATCACATCGGCGGGGGCGAGCGTCATTGCCCCGAGCTGCCGCAGTTGGTCGAGACGTTCGCGTTCGATGGGACTGACCAGCGTCGGCGCAATGGCGGTTCGCCCCTGCTCGATGCAGGTGGCCAGCAATTCCAGAAGGTCCATCGCGCCTCATGCTGTGGTCTGAAACGTGGAGCCGGCCGATAGGTCGAACCCTGGCGCGAGGTGCCAGAAGTGCAGCCACGCCTCAAGCTGCACGCGCGTGCCCGAATCGAATTCGCCAAGATTGCTGCCGCGTCGCCGAAGCGCGATCAACACCGAACGTCCAATCGACTGCCCGGGCTCGGGAAAAAAGTCGATGCCGAGCTTGGCGGCGATCAACCGAAAGCGCCCCTGCCGCATCGGGTTGTCCATCGGCATCCAACACGCCAGCAACTCCAGCACGCCGATCCGTGGATTGCCCTCCGGCGCCCGGATGGCGATCTC
>Ga0075163_10014334_pt1 | contig 10232 bp, 11 predicted proteins | sample JI1023141ADNA_FD_71478 | JGI IMG/M metagenome (GOLD analysis project Ga0075163, IMG submission 71478) | Wastewater effluent complex algal communities from Wisconsin, to seasonally profile nutrient transformation and Carbon sequestration -... | ecosystem: Engineered > WWTP > Effluent > Algae... | reverse complement strand
GGACGTGCTGTTCCACTCATGACAAGACTACCCCAAACAAGGAAACACTTACCTACTTGAAAGACTTTTGCATTATTAACGACATGCATGCTGTTTTGGATAATTACCTTAACTAGTTTTATGTCTTTTAGCTCGACAACTGTATAATTTTTCATAGCCTTATTAAATACTGGTTTAAATCGCCTAACATATTTATTCTCTTTCTCCTTCTCTTTGTTACTCTGGGAATCATTATTATTAAGTACAGGCATAATTAATTCTTTCTTTTCTTGATTATCCATATCTACTAATTTGCCACTAATAAGTAGTAGATTTAATTTGCTGCTAATTCGCATCATAGGGTTAACTATCTTTTTGTGACTTTCTAAATCAGAAAGGAATTCAATACTAGTTAAATCAGGGATCTCTCTGCTGGTCTGATAATCACGATGATTTAATAATTCATTAATAGTTAAGAGAGCAGGTTTAACCTTCTTTGAAAGACTAGAAGTAGGTCTACGCATACCACCAACGATACGAGCACTATCCTTAACAGGTTTAGCATTAGGATTAGGAGTATTGACTGTAGCAATATTGTTGGTATTCATTGTCTTTTTATATTTATTTATATTTATCGTGATAATTTTTGAATCAATTTTTAAACTATACGTTTTTTGTAGTCATAAAAATATATAAATAAAAATATAGGATAATGTGGAAAAATAATGATGATGGTTCATTAATCTATGAGGATAGCAGCAATCATTCGTGTAATAGATTTAGTGTAGATATTAATTCGTGGGGTTATATTAAAGAAGTGCAAATCATTTTCATCACAGATAGCGCAGATAGTATTAGTGTGAATAATTTTGCAGTATATAAAAAGTCTATAGATGATTATCCTTTAAATAATGAGCGTTGTTCAAAAGTTATTGGTGTTGATAATATTGGATTAGGAGTATATGCAAAGCTTCAAAATGTGGATTACTGTAGTGTAATAAAACTAGATAATGGTGATTATAAACATATTTATAATCTTTATGCTGATTGGGAAAACTTATATCTAACTAGTCATTATCGTGTTTCTTTTTCTAATACTAGTATGGATGCAAAAAAGGTAGAATTTAAGTGTCTTTTTCAGCCAAGTGACTTAAGAATAGATCAAAAAATTTGGATAAAACCATGTGAAATTACATATTATTTAAGGGGAGGGTTAAATCAGGTAAAAGCTCAAATATTACCTAGCGACAAAATTGGAGCAAGAGTTGCAACTTCGTATTGTTTAGTTTATTCATCAGATCTGATAGTTTCACAGGTAAATTATAGTGAAAAATCAACAATAAAATAGAAAATATGCTAATAACTAGTGATACATTATCAACTTTTACGAGTAAGAATAAGGATAAAAAATATTTATGGATAACAAAGTATAATGATATAAAGAGATATTCAGATTCAAATAGTCATAGGGTATCAACAAGTTTAACGATAGATTTTGTTAATAGTGTTACAGATGACTCTGATATATATTTATATGGTATAGTTCCAATAGCACATGATGATAATTTCTTGTTTAAAGCAAATGCAAAGTAGGTTTGTAAGACCTTAATATTTTTATAGTAATTAATTAGCTGCAATGATATTGGCAAGATCGCTTGCATGAAAAAAATAATTGGTATTATCATTATTCATAAGTTCTTCAACACAATCATGGCAAACAACTACAATCATAGACACTCCAACGGGAGGATTGTAGAATGCGTCAAAATGATCAACATGATCCATGCATCGAACCTTGTTGCATTTGTAACAACACATCACATCGTTCTGACAGACTGACATGTTGCATGTAACACAAACTGGGCTATCACAATCAAAATCATTGTTGCAATTGCAAGTATTCTCAGTAGTAACCATTTCTTTTCTTTCTTTCTTTTACGGACTAAAGAGCAAGTAAGCGAAAAATATCAATTTTAAAGCATAATATGTGGTGGGTGGACGAAAAAATGATATTGCATTTAATTAAATAAATTTCTATTTATTATTATTTTTTAAATGGTAAACTTTAATAATGATGATGATGATGATGATGATATGGTGAGTGTTATTAGCAATGATGATGATAGCACGGATTTTGATGATTGTGATAACTATGATAAGATCTTAAATGATATTAATCAGCAGTTAGAGAACCAGATAGAGAGCGAGAGACATGCAGTCTTAAATGATAATATTCAACCACTGTTAAATAAGTTAAATAAAGTGGTATATAAATATTGTTCTGAAAGAGCATATAGAATTATTACAATAATAAATAGCTATATAAAGTTGGATAATGAGTTGAAAAATGCACATTTAAGTGCTGTAAGAATATTGTTTAAGGAGTTAGTTCAGGTCATAGATAAAGATATGAAGGATACAGCACTGGAAGACCCGATAGATTATCAGCTGCATTATTTGTGTCAGAGTGTATTAACATTAAAGCCAGAAGAATTGTGTGATAGATTGCGTAAATTGAGTCTAAGTTTTGAAAAGATAAGGAGTGACAAAGTTTTAAAGAGTAAAGAGCAGCAAATAATGGATAAGAAACTTAGGAATAGGCTAGACAATGAGTTAGACAGTGAACCACACTCAAGTATAGCAGACCAAAAAATTAAAAAGCTATTAAGTATAACGAGTGAGAGTTGTAAGAGAGCATTAGAGATTTCAGGATTGACTCTTTTAAAATCGAATGTTGAAAATCTAGTATATTTAATCAGATATAAGAATGCAAACATGGATACTATACAAGAGAAACTGTTAAAGTTAATAACGTTTTACAATAATGACTATAAAAAGAGGGCATTTTATGAAAAATAAAATGTATAATTAATAGTGTCCAAAAAATATGATTTTTACTATTATTTAATAGTAAAATTAAAAATCCTTATAAGGGATCAGCGCTTTTTATTTTACTATTAATTAATCGTAAAATTAATCGAAAATAAAAACATTTTAATCGAAAAATAAAAAAATGAAAAAGTATTTTTTAAGCTTTCTTTATTCAATATTTACTTTAAAAAGAATGAGTCAGAAAGAAAACTTATTAGAGCTATTATATACAAGAATATAGACGATAGTGAAGCATATAATGGTAAAATTGTCTTCACTGAGTTAGATTAGCCTTTTAGGGGAAAAACTTATCTATGCATTTAAATATAGGTATATTTTTTATTTAAATGCAATATCAAATCTTATTAACAGCCATTATTCTTTGTCTTTTTGGTTTTTTGCTCTATTTTAACTCTAAAGCTTCTACAAAAATAGAAAGTTTTACTGATTGTGGTTGCAATAAAACGCTGATAAATCAGATAACGCCAATATATGGTTTTAACAGCTTGTCATGGTATAGACCATGGAATTCTAATTGGAATTCATGGGTAAGATATTAATTAAAGAGTGCATTTATTCTTTTTATTTACTTCATGAATGCTAGTTATCTGTAAATTAATATATTCTTTTTCACTTTCTAATGATTTGGGTATTTTATTTTTTAGTCTAAGATTATCATATTGTTTTATGCTCTTTTCTAATGTCTTTAATGTTTTGTTAGCTATCTTACTCCATACTTTACAGAGTTCTTCATCATAACTCTCTAATTCTGATAGACTATCAACAATCTGTCTTAGATTCTCTTCGATATATGCATATCCGCCTTCAAAGTCATCTGTCTCATTCAAACTCTCCATCAACTCTTCGGTGTCTTCTATCAAATCTAATATTTCTTTCTTTATCTCATTCATTGCATTCTTACTTAGCGATTTCTTACTTCTACTACTACTTTTACTGCTACTACTCTTACTGCTACTACTCTTACTGCTACTCTTACTACTGCTACTCTTACTACTGCTACTACTCTTGCTACTCTTACTTCTTCTACCACTTTTGCTACTACTCTCACTGCTTATGCTTATAGATTCAGTTTTCTTACTTTTATGACTCATGCTATAATACACAAAGCAATTATTATATATTATTAATGATAAATTAAAAGTATTTTAAAATATCATTAAAAAACCTAAAATGTATTGAAAAAATTTATCAGGTGGAGTTTTTTCCCCTAGTCTATCGACCGAAGGGAGTCAACTAAAGAGACCTTTAGGGGCTTTTTTGTCTCTTTAGTTCAAAAAAGGGCTAGCTAATATACGAATTTGCTATTGCATAAATTCTTTTCGCCATCGAATCTGTAGCAAACTAAGTTTCCACCCTTTGCAACACTATAATCAAGACAGCATACATTAGAAGCTTGTACTTTAGGTAATCCTTTTAACCAATAATGTCCGAAAAAGACGGGTTTTGCATCAGCTGGATAACCGGATCCTAGCTTTTGCAAGATTTCATCGGGAATTAAGATATCTAAACCATCAATATCCATTGCATAAACTTCTAAATATTGTCTATATGTTAATCCTTTAGGATTTAGCCACCATTGTGTTCTTCCGGATACACGAACATTACCATCTTTATCAGCAAAAGAGCTTCCAACTGGAAGCTTTAACTCTTCACCATGTAATATAATCCCTTGTACTTGTTTGTCGTTCTTAATATCGAAAGCTGGAGAGTTTAAGGCACAATGCCAAGAGGCGTGAACGACACGAAAATCTTTAAAATCGAGAAAATAGGGCAATGTCTTAAACCATTCAATATATCTTTCCCACTCGCTCTCCCTATTTTGAAAGGCTTTAATCGTGGCCGAATGTTGAATAATATTCTTGATTGTGTGCTTTCTAAGATATCCTTCCTGCTTATCTTCTTTAGCGCTATCTTTACTGTTATCTTGATTATCTTTAGATGCAGCTAATGTCCAAAATTTAATAGCATTATCTTCATGATTTCCTCTAATGCAATATGCAGTACCATTGTCAACCATCGATTTAACTAGCATAAGTGTCTCACGAATCTTGGGTCCACGATCAATTAAATCACCTACAAATACGACTTTTCGTTTATTATCAGGGTATTGATACGTGCCAGTATCCCCTCGATAATATCCCATTTTTTCAAGTAAGACTGTTAATTCATCTGCATGACCATGTATATCTCCGATAATATCCATTTCTTTCTTTTCTTTTCTTTTCTTTTCTTTTCTTTTCTTTTCTTTTTCTATGAAATATTATTTATTTCAAATTAAATAATATTAATCATCAATTTTATTAATTCTAATATATTATTAGTTTACATATAAGGCTTCCCACAATTCATCAGCAATTTGTTGTTTCGTCTTCTTCTTCCAAGAATTAAATCCTTTAACAGCTGCTTGCAATGGTTTAATTTGTTCTTTTTCGGCTAGGGTAGCAAGATCATCCCATTTTAGTTTTAGCATTGTATTTAAGAATTTATCTTTTTCTTTTTCTTTCTTGGTGTCTAATACTTTCTTCGTAGTATCTTCTCTATTATCTTCTCTATTATCTTCTCTATTATCTGCTCTATTATTATTATTATCTGTTTCTTGTTTATCTTTATCTTGATCTACTTGTACATTTTTATCTTTATTTTGTAAGAATCTGGTAGAGAGTGGTAATATAAAATCTGAATCTGTCTTGCTACAGAGTATTTGTGATTCATGATTTTCTCGTAAGACTGGTGCAATATTTCCATATGGAAATCTGTATAAGAGTAAGGAAGCTTTATATGGATTATAGGCTTCACATTTATCACAAGAATTAATCGATAACGCTTTACCAGTAAAATCAAGCATATTATGATATACATAACATGCATTATCATCGATTAAATAGATGTTTACATCGAAAAAGATTGCGAAGAAACGTAGTAACACATCATCTTGTATTTTTTCTTGCATGATAGAATTTTCTACATGGACTAATCTGATTTTTCTTTCTAATATATCATTTCGTAGCTTTGGATTATTTATAAATTCGTTGTTGACTATATCGCGAAATTTTTGAACACTCATACATTTTTGATTATAATCTAGTAAAAGATAATCTGGACTGATTAAAGCTAATATGCTGTGCCAAGCAGAATATACCGTATCAACTTGATAGATCAAACTATTTTCAATAAAATCACTTGAGATGCCAAGGTTTAAGAGGAAAGAAGGTAATTGTTTTTTTGTTTGTAATGTTTGTCCCATCTCATCTATTACAATCTGTTCTGAATTTTGATTTAAAGGTTTAAAATTTTGTTGATCTAAACTTAAATTATGTATTAAATATTCGACCATTTTATCATTCCAATAGTCATCATTACCATTTTTGTCAGCCTTTCTATTATCATTTAAATAACCATCTTTTTTACCATGATCTTTGCTAGTGATACTATCACTGGTATTATCTGCTCGACTATCTCTATTTATATCTCTATCTATACTAATATTTTTACTATCATTATCTAGTTTGCTATTATATCTGTTATTATCTCTGTTATCATCTCCTCTGTTATTATCTCCACGATTTCTTAAGTTGTTGCTATCACGAAACTTATCAGAATTATATTTATTACGATAATTCTTTTTTGCTACATTGTTATTACTATTATTATTGTTAGTATCATTGCCATTATTATTACAACTGCTATTATTACTACTGCTATTATTACTGTTATTATTATTATCGGATCTTACTTTTTTGTACCAGGGTACATTATTAGTATCTGAAATTTCGCTCCAACAAACATCTTCAGACATGTTATTTTCCATTATAAATAATAATTTTCAATACTTTTCAATTTTCTTTCTTTTTCTTCTTTTTAACTTTAATAATCGGAATTTCTTTATATAATAATTATTAGTTTATACAATAATTATTTTTACTTTTTAAGATAGTAATAGATGCGTGCAAATTAGCTCTTTAAAATTCTAAATAAAATTATATAGAATATTAGCAAGAAAAGATATATGAATTTAGATAAATATTACAGTTCATTTTCGAATCATGAAATGGCTTTATATAGGGATAGAAATGTTAAACCATATATGGAAATAGTGAAATATGATGCAAATGCAATGATCACCTTTAATAAACAGATTAGATATACAATAACTAATACTGATAATAAATATTCGCTTAAAAAGATAGCTAAGACAGTCTTAGTAGTCACAATAAGTAATGATATCGGTGATAGAGTACAAGAAGTTTCAGATATTATTTCAATGGTTGAAATAATAGTGAATGGACGGCGTATACAGAGATATACAGGTAAATTCTTGGAAATCTTAGATAATATTCAAGGTAGAAAGGGTTTAAGATTTAATAATAATGTAGATGGTAATAAAGAGATATGTATTGAAATACCATTTAATCCAGATTTAGATAAGAATAATGTGTTAAACTCTAGATCTGATAATGATAAGATTATCAGGTATCTTGAAGAGCTTTCAAAATTCCAAGACAATAAGAGTGATAAAGCGCATTATTTAGGATCAAATACTTTTCCAATTGGTCTATTAGGGATTAAGAATGATGGAACATCGATTGGTAAAAAAGGAGGAGGAGAGTTAGAAGTTCTTATAACATTCTCTGAGAAGAAAGAGACCATTGATATTTCTAATGCTTATTTGTTGATTGAATATGAATCAATACCGTTAAAATATGATTTTATGAATGAATTAAGATTAAGTAATGCATTAAAAGAGAGATTGCATGAAATTTATTGGAAACATTGTGAGTTCGCTGGAAAAGAACAGATATTCAATTACAAGACTAAGATAAATGCTGCATTTTGTAGACCAATAGAAACATTGTATTGGAGATTTATGTTAATTGATCGTACTAATAATTCGGAACTTGACTTAAAAGATTTTAGACCGTTCTTAAAGACTGCATCTATCAAATATAACGATGTTATAATCTGTCCAGAGCTTCCAGCTGTATATTTTAATCAGGTAGTCTCTAAAAAGCTGACAGATGTGAATAACATAAGTCAACATACATATTGTTGGACATTCATTTCTAATTCTGAACTATTAAATAATAGTAATAATGAACCAAAGGGATCATTTAGTAATAGTAAAGATGATAAAGATTTATTTTTGTGTTTAGTCTTAGATATGTCGCAAATACCTAGTGAATGTGATTTGTTTATAGATTTATATGCACATACATGGGATAGATTAAAATTTAGAGATGGAGACTGTGGATTATTGTGGGGTTAGTGCTATTAATTTATGTAAAATAATTTACGAGGAATTATTAACTTTTGTAAAATAATTTATTTGTAAAAATTAGTAGATCATTCTCTTTAATACTAATATTATTAGTATCATATTCAATAGCGGTTGCAACACTTAGATTCATTGTATTCTCTAATCTTTCTAAGCTAAAGTTAAAAGAATCTGATCCACGCAATCCTTTACGAAAATCTAAAATTCCTTGGCCAATATTTATATTATTTCTAACAATGGTAATATCAACCCTTCCATCTTTATTCAAGAAAGAGGCTGAGCAATTTACAGGTTTTCCCACAACAACTTTACCAAGACCTCTAATTCTGCATTCATTTTCAACTATTATGTGTGAATATTGTTCCCTAGGCTTTTTAAAAAAGCTATCCATCGTTGCTAAGAATATATTGTTTTAATAATATATTCTATAATATGGTATTTATTCATTATTTTTAACCGCTCTTAGTCTTATAACAATCTTGTATTGTTTTCTGGGAATATGTGGCTCTTAGTGTTTTATCAGTAGAAATCGAGGTCGAGGTCGAGGTCGAGGTCGAGGTCGAGGTCGAAGTTCCCCAATGAATATAAGTTTTTGGAAGCTTTATGCTTTTATGATTGAATTCACGCCACAAATACCAAGTTCAAAAAGACCACCATATGGTGAATGTTTCTTATTTAAACTTTCTATATAATCATTATAAGCTTCTACTCCATGAAGAGACCAGATTCCTTTTCTAATAACTGGATCACCAGTTGTTAAAGCGTTATAAGGTGGGCCACTATAGAGATTTGATAAGGTAAAGGTGACAGCGCAAACATTCTTGGTCCAGGTAGCTATACCGTTGATATCGAGGTTGAAAATATCTTCGACAGTTTCAAATTTATTATTTAAACAGTATTCTGCAAATCTAACAGCTCGTTCTGCAATAATCTTATCTGAACCGTAGCTGATTAAGCCGTTAATACCAAGATTTATTATATCTGTTGGTTGTAATGAAAAGCCGAATTGTTGTAAGAGCTTGTCTCTTACCTTAGCAGATTTTTTAAGATGGACCCATTGAGTTAGAATACATCTTGTCATGTTCATATAAAGGGGATAAGATGGTGCATCATTAAGGTGTCCGTGTTTCTTTAATAATTCATAGAAAGGTGTGTCTGATTGTTGAAAATGATTAAGTGCATTTTCATATACTTCTTTTGTGAACATTTATTAATTTGTAAATTGTTTAATTCTATTATTATCAATTTAATAGAATTGTTTATATTTATTTTTAGACTTATTGGTTTGCGTCTATATTTGTGCAGAGAGATCATATTTAGTCATTAAATGATAGGACAATATTTTAAGTATATGTCTAATGTACGTTTATCTTCGAATAAATCGAAACATTCGCCATTATGACAGGCTCTGACAGTTTTATAGAGATTATTGCATTCTGGAGAAGATTCTGGTTCCCATAAAAACCATGAATCCCACAAATAAAAAGGGAATGTATCACCGCTATTTACAGATATAACTAAGCATTCGATGTTATATTCACTGAGCCAGAAATCTTTATCATAGAACAAGGATTCGATGAAATTCTCATCATTCAATTGTACATTCTTAAATAATCTGTTATATTGGAGCTTAGCATCATCTAGCCAATCATTAAAGTTTTGGTGGCTTATAATATACTCGTAATATGCATCTTTAGCAGATAATTCTGAATTGAAAACACCTAGAGAAAATACTAAACCGTTAGTAGAAACAGTTACAGGTACATAAAGTTGTTTATTAAAACAGTGCATATATCTATTTATGTAGTTTATGATAAAGAAAACATATTAAATAAATAATATTCAATTTTATTACTAGATTAGGGAATATTTAATGTAATAATATGAATTAAAAATGTAATCTGATTATAAGTAATAAGTAATGGATTTTATAGGTAATGACAAAGTTAAAGCAATCATAGTTATTGCGATATTATTTTTATTAGCATTATATAATTTTTATTCGATTCCGTCGGATGTTTTGCAGCAAATGAAAGATAAATTAAATGAGAAAAACCACAAAATATATTCGTATCAAAACAATACGATA
>Ga0075163_10014333_pt1 | contig 10232 bp, 8 predicted proteins | sample JI1023141ADNA_FD_71478 | JGI IMG/M metagenome (GOLD analysis project Ga0075163, IMG submission 71478) | Wastewater effluent complex algal communities from Wisconsin, to seasonally profile nutrient transformation and Carbon sequestration -... | ecosystem: Engineered > WWTP > Effluent > Algae... | reverse complement strand
GTGCCGCGCAACGCGGTGTTTGCCGCCGCCTTCGGCCAGGAACAGCCGGTGGCCAGCAATGGCGACGCGTCCGGCCGCGCGCAGAACCGCCGTGTGGAGATCACGCCCACGCCCAAGCCCAAACTGCAGGACCTCAAGAAGGCGGGTACGCCTTGAGCACGGCCGCACAGCTGGCGGCCGGCTTTGCAGCCCAGGTGCTGGACCGCCGCGTGGCCGCGCTGCAGCAGCGCGCGGCCGGGCACCGCGGTGCGGCGCGCCAGGCCATTGAAACGCGCCTGCAGCAGCTGCGCCACGCCAGCGCCCTGGCCGCGGCAGAAGAAGCCGCGCCGGCCCCTGCGGCCAACCGCGTGTCGCCCCTGGCCGCCCTGGTGGCGGACATGGCGCGCCAACAGCCCCCGGCCGGGGAACTGAAGACCGTGCGCGACCACCGCGGCACCTGGGTGAAGCTGGGCGTGCAGCAGCGCCTGACGCAAACCCTGGCTCAGGTGCCAGACAACGCCGGCCCGCTGAACACACAGCGGCTCATGCACCAGGCGCTCAGCCTGATGGGCCAGACCTCACCCGCCTACCTGCAGCACTTCATGGCACACGTGGAAGCGCTGCTGGCGCTGGAGCAGCTGGGTGCACCGCCGGCCTTGCCGCAGGCCCTGCCGGGCACACGTCCCCGCAAGGACGCTGCACGCAGCATCCGCGGCAAATAACCCGTCAAGTCAGCGCCCCCAGGCCAGCAGCAGGTTGTTGGCCGGCATGGCCACCCGATCCCGCAGGCGCAGGCCGGCAGCGGCGGCCACCACTTCCACGTCTTCACGCCGGCGCAAGCCCCAGGCGGGGTTGCGGGCACGCAGGTCGGCGTCAAAAGCGACGTTTCCTGGCGCCGTGGGCACGTCGTCTTCCAGGTAGGGCCCGTAGGTCACCAGCAGCCCCATGGGCGGCAAGTGGCGCGCCGCACCCTGCATCAGCCCCGCGCAACACGCCCAGGGCGCGATGTGGACCATGTTGGCGCAGAACACCGCGTCCACCTGGGCCGGCACGGCGGGCCACTGCGGCTGCAGCACGTCCAGCTGCAGCGCCGGCCGCACGGCGGGCAGGCCCGCGCACCAGGCGTTGATGGACGGCAACGCGCCGGGGTCCAAGTCCGTCGGCTGCCACTGCCAGCCCGGCAGCCCGGCGCTGCAGTAGGCCACGTGCTGGCCGGTGCCGCTGGCCACTTCCAGCAGCAGGCCGCTGGGCGGCAGCAGGCGCTGCAGCTGCTCCAGGATGGGGCCGCGGTTGCGTTCGGCCGCGGGGCTCTGGCGGCGGGGGTTTTCGGTCATAGGGGCAGGGTGGCGGTCAGCAAGGCGGCGGATTGTGGAGTTTTGTTGACAGTTCCGGGCCTCAAGTGGCCCCCAGTCGCTCCGAAATCCGCCAGGATGTCCTTGCAAACGTTGCCAGGAAGTCTTGATGCCACGCCCTCCACCCCAAGCCCCCAGCCACACGCTGCTGCTTCGCCAGCTGCGCCGGCTGGGCCTGGGCGCGCAGACGCCGCCTGACGCGGCGGCCTGGCAGCAACTGCTGGCCCACGTGGAGCGCACCTACGTCGACACCGACCAGGAGCGCTACCTGCTCACCCGCGGCCAGGAACTGGCGTCGCAGGAAATGGCGCAGCTGTATGCGTCGCTGCGCCACGAACGCGACCAGCTGGACGCCCGCGTGCAGGACCGCACCCAGGCGCTGCAGACCAGCGAACAGCGCCTGCAAAGCCTGCTGTCACTGTCGGCCGACTGGATCTGGGAACAAGACGCCGAGCTGCGCTTCACCTACGTGTCCGAAGGCATACATACCGCCACGGGCGCCACGCCGGAGTCGCTGCTGGGCCGGCGCCGCATGGCCGACAGCAGCTTCGAAGCCGACCCCGATGCCGTGGCTGTGTACGAAGCCTGCCTGCAGGCGCGGCGCGCCTTCCGCGACTTCACCTTCGGCCGCCGCCGGCCCGACGGCGGCATGCGCTACATCCGCACCGGTGGCGAGCCGGTGTTTGACGCCGGCGGCAACTTCACCGGCTACCGCGGCATCAGCCGCGACGTGACTGCGGCCATGCTGGCCGAGCAGAAGGTGCATGAACTGGCGCGTTTTGACAGCCTGACCGGGCTGCCCAACCGCAACATGTTCCTGGGCGAGCTGGACCGCGCCATGGCCCGCGCCGAACGCCAAGGCAGCGAATTCGCGGTGTGCTTCATCGACCTGGACCGCTTCAAGACCATCAACGACACCCTGGGCCACGAAGCCGGCGACGAACTGCTCAAGGCCATGGCGCAACGCCTGCAGCAATCGCTGCGCAAGGCCGACCTGGTGGCCCGCCTGGGCGGCGATGAATTCGTGGTGATGCTGGAAGGCGGCGCCGACGGCGGCGACCTGGCTGCCGTGGCGCAGAAGCTGCTGCAGGCCATTGCCGAACCGGTGGTGCTGCACGGCTGCAGCTTCCTGGTGACGGCCAGCATCGGCATCGGCCGCTACCCGGCCGACGCGCAGGACGCCGCCACGCTGCTGAAGCACGCCGACGCCGCCATGTACCTGGCCAAGGACAGCGGCAAGAACAACATCCAGTTCTACACGGCCGAACTGGCCGACCTGGCCGCGCGCCAGTTCGAACTGGAAAGCGCGCTGCGCCTGGCCCTGGTGCGCGACGAGCTGGTGCTGCACTACCAGCCCAAGGTGGGTGTGGACAGCGGCCGCATGCTGGGCCTGGAAGCGCTGGTGCGCTGGGACCACCCGCTGCGCGGCATGGTGCCGCCGGGCGAATTCATACCGCTGGCCGAAGAGCGTGGGCTCATCGTGCCGCTGGGGCGCTGGGTCATCCAGCAAGCCTGCCGCCAGCTGCGCGAATGGCGCAACGCCGGCCTGCAGGCGCCACCCGTGGCGGTGAACCTGTCGGCACGCCAGTTTGCCGACGAGACCCTGGTGGACCACCTGGTGGCCTGCATGGCCGCGCACAGCGTCACCGCGGCGGACATTGAAGTGGAGCTGACCGAAAGCGTGCTGATGTCCGACCCCGAGCGCGCCAACGAAGTGCTCGGCCGGCTGCGCCAGATGGGCGTGCGCATTTCCATCGACGACTTCGGCACCGGCTACTCATCGCTGTCGTACCTGAAGCGCTTCCCAGCCGAGACGGTGAAGATCGACCGCTCCTTCATCAGCGGCCTGCCCGGCGACGGCGACGACACCGCCATCACGCAAGCCGTCATTGCCATGGCGCATTCACTGGGCCTGCAGGTGGTGGCCGAAGGCGTGGAAACGCGGGAGCAGCTGTCTGCGCTGCAGCGCCTGGGCTGTGACGAAGCGCAGGGCTATCTGCTGGGGCGCCCGGTCAGCGCAGCTGACACGGCGAAGCTGCTGCAGCCCGCTGAGGCGCCTTCAGTGAAGGCTGCCTGAGGACCGGGACCTTCGGCCCACGTTCTTGGGGCGTTAGGCCGCCCCTGCGCCACTAAACTGAAGCGCCACCCAACTGAGCGACGCATCATGAAGCCGACCCACCACCGCACCACGCTGCGCAAGCGGCCCACCAGGCGTTGGGCATCGCTGCTGACTCTGCTGTGGGCTGCCAGCAGCATCCACACCGCTCAGGCGCAAAGCAGCACGTCGGGGCCAGATGCCGTGGAGCTGGAGCTTTGGAAGGGCGCATCGCTCATCAACACGCCGTCCAGCTACCGCGCCTATCTGAACCGCTACCCCAACGGCGCATTTGCAGAAATGGCACGTGCGGGCCTCAACCAGCCCGCTGCGCAGGGGGGTGCCCAGGCTCCGGCCGCGCCGCAGGTAGGCCCCACGCGTCTGCAACTGGACGGGGCCGCGCTCAGGCGCCAACCCGCAAGCACATCGGCCGTGGAATTCGGCCCAGGCGCTGCCTTTGTGGGGCCAGGCTTCGTGACCGCGGGCCACTGGGGAGCCAAGCGGCAGCTGGCCATTCCTTCGGGCCACTGGGTGGTGGTGGCCGCCACCGACCATTCGCTGGTGGGCCAGCAGGTGGTGCAGCTCACCACCGTAGGTTTCCTGCGTACAGACTCCGAAGCCGCAGGCAGCACCCTGTTCATCACCTTCAACCGCCGCAGCCTACCTGCCGTGGCGGCCCCTCGCGGAACCATTCCCTCCTGGGAGGCACTGGACTCCTGCTTTTCCAACTCCGCGGTGTCACTGGTGCGCGTACCGTCCAGCGACATGAAAGTGCAGTGGTGCACCGCCTACCGCGAAGAAGCCGAGGTACCTAAGTTCGCACTGCCCGCCGCAGTTTTCCTGCAGGACTGGGCCGCAGGGCTGAAGCAGGCGCAGGCTGCCCTGCCAGCACACCAGGTGTCAGTAGAAAGCCATGTGCTGGACAAGCAGGGGCAGTTCACCAGCTACCTGCTGCGCCAGCGTTCGGGTCTTGGCGTGCGGCTGCTCAGCAGCACGTCGCCCGACCCCTATGACACCCTTCCCGCCAACCTGAACGCCACGCAGCTGGCGGAAGCCACCCAGGGCATGCACTTCACGCTGGTGGCAGCCCGTGCGCACCAGCGCGTCTTTGAGCGCTACGAACTCAAGCCCGACGGCGCACCCGTGCACACACCGGCGCTGGACAGGGTGCTAGTGCAGATCGAATAAGCACCATAGCGGGCTCAGTCCAGCTTGATGCCCAGGTCCACCGCCAGCTTCACCCACACCGGCACGTCGCGGTCCCAATCGGCGCGTGTGTCCTTCAGGTTCTTGGGCTTGTTGGGAATGGCGAACTGCTCGCGCAGCTTGGCGGCGCGTTCGGTGTCGGCACCCGCCACGGCCACGCGTGACAAGGCCTGCAGCACCGCTTCCGGCGTGCCGGCGGGGGCCATGAGCGGCAGGCCGCCTTCCAGCGAAAAGAGCCGGCCCTTGGCGCCCTGTTCCATGGCGGTGGGCACATCGGGCAGCTTGGGACTGCGGTAGTTGCCGGTGACGGCAATGGCCTTCACGCCGCGGCTGGCCACGGTGGCAAAGGACTGGTAGCTGCCCACCGCCACCTGCACCTGGCCCGAAGCCAGGTCCACCCACATGGGGCTTTCGCCGCGGTAGTGCACGGCCTGGATCTGCGTGCCTTCGCTGCGGTTCAACTGGTCGGCCACCATGTGCGGCACCGAGCCCGGCGCGTAGGTGCCCATGGAGCAGGGGTTCTTGCGCGCCCACTCCACAAACTCCTTCAGGTTGCTGGCCGGCACCTTGTCGCCCACGCCAATGACCAGCGGGCCAGACGGGAAGAACACCACCGGCGCCAGGTCCTTGTCCAGGTTGTAGGGCAACTTGCTGTAAAGCACGCGGTTCTGCCACACGGTGCCTGATGTGGTCATCAGCAGCGTGTGCCCGTCCGCCGGTGACTTGACCACCGCGTCAATGGCAATCACCGCGCCGGCGCCGGGCTTGTTTTCCACCACCACCGTGGCGCCCAGCTGCACGGAGAGCTGTTCTGCAAACATGCGCGCGTAGGCGTCCGTCAGGCCGCCGGGCGGGAAGGCGACGACGATCTTCACCGTCTTGCTGGGGAACGCGCCTTGAGCTCGCAGCGGCGGCAAGGCCAGGCTCAGGGCCAGGCCGGCTGAGCCGGCCACAAAGCGGCGGCGCCGCGTGGGGGTGTGCATGGGGTCTGTCTCCGTGTTGGGGGCTCTTGGAAGGCCCTGTGGGGTGGCGTGATGCTATGCGCGCCGCGTGCCAGCGGCGCGCAGCGGGCCCAAGAGCCAAATGGGCAAGCCTCGGCTTGGAGCCCTGTCGAAGATCTGTCGCGGCGCATGAGCTTCCCGGCCTTGCCCTCCCGCGTTCACCGGTATCCCAGCTTCATGCGGTGTCACCATGTCCTCACGCCCCATCCCCCAGGCGGCCCGCCGGCTGCTTGCCATGGCCCTTTGGGCTGCGGCGGCCGCATCAGCCCATGCCAACACGCTGTCCAAGGCCGACTTCCAGGAAGCCCTGGTTGGCGCCATGACCGACCGCACCCTGCGCAACGTCACCCTGCAGGGCGAGCAGCTCAAGCTGCAGGATCAGCGGCACCTTGGACAAGGCCGCCTCCACGTTGACGTAGCCGTACTTCAGCAGCGCTTGGCAGAAGTCCCGGTCCTTGTCGCGGCCAGCTACGGCCTTGGCCAGGAACAGGTCCAGGACGTCCAGGCAGTAGCCTGCATAGCCCAAGGTGTTCTCGTTCTGGATCTTGTTGACGCGTGTCATCCAGTCGCTGGGTAGCTTCGCCAAGTTCGGGTCCACACCTTCTGCGTAGTAGCCGTTGGCCAAGTGGAAGTCTGAGAACTCCCCAATGGCCCCTTCGATCTCGTCGATCAGATGCGGCGCATTCAGCGGGTACACATCTGCTTCCATCGAGGCCGTGAATTCGCTCGGTGGGTTCGGGTCATGTCCAAGAATCGACTGCGAGCCCACGATGATGAAGTCGTACTGATTCGTGATGGCGGCGCAGGCCCTGATGATGTGCTCCAGTTGCTCACGGGTCATGCAGCGCCTGCCTTCCTGCTTGCATCTGGCCTGGGGACGGGGCCCTCTTGCTGGTCGCCCGGTATCTCAAAGGGTCCGAACGACGGGCTCTCCAGCACGACGCCTTTGCGGTGCGCCGCAAATTGCTCCAGGATCCTGCGGCGGGTCTCATCTGGCACAACACCACCCAGGGGCGATGCCTGGCGCAGCTGCTGAGCCCGCGCCGTCGACGCCATCACCTTTTGCCATGAAGAGTTGGTCAGGATGGCCGCCCAGTCGCGCCACAGGCTCATGGATCGAGATGTGGGTTGGCTGGTCATCCACTCGGCAAGCGTGCTCTTTGCCTTGTCGGCCAGCTGCGGGTTCTGCTTGATCAGGCGCACAGCTTCCTCGTGAAGCGCAATGCTCAGCAGGTCCTGCGTCTGGTGCTTGGCAGTGGATGGCCCGATCTCCACCTTCACCGTCGGCGGCAGTCGCCTGGTTCGTGCGGCTGCTGACCCGGCTGGAGCCGGCGACAACGTGCCCCCGGCCAGCAGGGCCAATTCGCCGTTGACGCCCAGCACGGCCATCACGCGAAGGTACGTGCCAATGGCCGGGTATGGGTCTCCCGACTCGACCGAGCGCAACGTCTTGCGGGTGATGCCCGCGGCCAAGGCCAGCTGCTCAGCAGTCATGCCGCGAGCCTTTCTCAAGCCACGCAAACGGTCACCCAGCTGCAGGAGCAGGTGGCGGTTCATCATGGATGGGTCGGCGCTCATATGGGTCGTATAGTATCCAAAAACATGAACGAATGGATACTATGAGACTCATGTTTCGGCGCCTGAGCCGAGGCGCACTGCGACTGTTTTCGCCGCTACCGCGCGAGCGCTAACCCAGCACCACCGAAAGCACGCCCGCGCCAAAGATCATGAGCAAGAGCGCCGCATCCAGCACGCGCTGGGTCGTGGTGCTTCGCAGCATCATTCCCGCAAAGCCGATGATGAAGGCCGCGCCACCCGCCACCGCACTGGTGGCGAACACCAGCGTGCTGAGGGAGGGCAACACCACCGCCACCGCAAAGGCACTGCTGACGCCGATCAAGCCTGACAGGACCAACGCAAAGATGCCGTAGGCGCCACCAATGTCGGCCATACGGCCTCGCACACGCCCCGCCTTGGAACCTGGCTCTGCAGGTACTGACGCGGTGTACAGCGCCGCCATGGCGCGGCCACTGGCAATGAAGGCGAGCGCCGCAGCACCCGGCATCAGGCCAATGAGGGTGTAGCCAGGGTCACCGGCCAAGTGCTTGAGGCCCACCTCGCGCACCACAAAAGTGAAGGCCGTGATGAACAGCGCGCCAAGCGTCAACCCACCCGAGGCAATGATGCGCGCCGCATCAGCCGCCAGCAGCGGTGGTGGGGGCGGTGTGCTCATGGTGGCAGCTGCGAGCCCTGCTACACGTCGATGTTAGCCGCCCTGAGCGCATTGCTCTCAATGAACTCCCGCCGCGGCTCCACCTCGTCGCCCATGAGCATCGTGAACACCTTGTCCGCCTCAATCGCGTCGTCAATCTGCACCTTCAGCAGCCGGCGCACGGTGGGGTCCATGGTGGTTTCCCACAGCTGTTCGGGGTTCATCTCGCCCAGGCCCTTGTAGCGCTGGCGGCCCACGGCGCTTTCGGCCTGGCTCATCAGCCAGGCCATGGCGGAGCGGAAGTCGGACACCTTCTGTTCCTTCATCTTCTCGCCTTCGCCGCGGCGCGCCACGGCATCGGGTCCCAGCAGGCCCAGGAAGGACGTACCGGCCGTGGCCAGGGCCGCGTAGTCGGCGCCGTGCACAAAGTCGGCCGTAATGACGCTGCTCTTCACGTTGCCGTGGTGGCGGCGGCTGATGCGCAGCAGGTGCTTGTCGGTGCGCGCGTCAAACTGCGCTTCCACCGTGGCGTCTTTCAACTGGCCTTGCAGGGCCACGGCGCTGGCTTCAGCGCTGGCGGCACTGTCCAGGTCCAGCGTCAGGCCGCTGGCAATGGCGCGCACGGCGTCCACGTCCATCCAGTTGCTCAGGCGCTCGGTCACGGCGTTGGCCACCAGGTAGCTGCGGGCCAGAGTTTCCAGCGCGGCGCCTTCCAGGGCCGGGCGGCCACCGGTGGCGGTGCCCCCGGTCTGCGGAGCAGACCGTTGACCATCCGGCAGCACACTGGCGCCGTCCAGGGCTACGTTCAGCAGGAAGGCGTCCAGCGCCAGGCCGTCCTTCAGGTATTCCTCGTGCTTGCCCAGCTTCACCTTGTACAGCGGCGGCTGCGCAATGTAGATGTGGCCGCGCTCCACCAGCACGGGCATCTGGCGGTAGAAGAAGGTCAGCAGCAGGGTGCGGATGTGTGCGCCGTCCACGTCGGCGTCGGTCATGATGATGATGCGGTGGTAGCGCAGCTTGTCGACGTTGAAGTCTTCCGCGCCAATGCCCGTGCCTAACGCGGTAATGAGGGTGACGATGCTGTCGCTGGACAGCAGCCGCTCATAGCGCGCGCGCTCCACGTTCAGGATCTTGCCGCGCAGGGGCAAGATAGCCTGGAACTTGCGGTCGCGGCCCTGCTTGGCGCTGCCACCGGCGGAGTCGCCCTCCACGATGTAGATCTCGCACAGGCTCGGGTCCTTCTCCTGGCAGTCAGCCAGTTTGCCGGGCAGGCCCAGGCCGTCCAGCACGCCCTTGCGGCGCGTCATTTCGCGGGCCTTGCGGGCGGCTTCGCGGGCGCGGGCGGCGTCCACGATCTTGCTGCAGATGATCTTGGCGTCGGTGGGGTTCTCTTGCAGCCAGTCGTGCAGCAGCTTGCTCACGATGTCTTCCACCGGGCCGCGCACTTCGCTGCTGACCAGCTTGTCCTTGGTCTGGCTGCTGAACTTGGGCTCGGGCACCTTCACGCTCACCACGCAGGCCAGGCCTTCGCGCATGTCGTCGCCGGCAATTTCCACTTTCGCCTTTTCGGCGATCTTGTGCTCGGCAATGTAGTTGTTGATGATGCGCGTCATGGCCGCGCGCAGGCCCGTCAGGTGGGTGCCGCCGTCACGCTGCGGGATGTTGTTGGTGAAGCACAGGACGTTTTCTGCGTAGGCGTCGTTCCACTGCATGGCCACTTCGACGCCGATGTTGGTGCCCTGGTCACTCATCTTGTCGCCCATGGCGTGGAAGATGTTCGGGTGCAGCACCTTCTTGCCGGTGTTGATGAAGCCCACAAAGCCCTTCACGCCGCCGGCAAAGGCGAAGTTGTCTTCCTTCGCGTTGCGCTCATCCACCAGGCGGATCTTCACGCCGTTGTTCAGGAAGCTCAGCTCGCGCAGGCGCTTGGCCAGCACGTCGTAGTGGAAGTCGATGTTGCTGAAGATGGTGTCGTCAGCCAGGAAGTGCACTTCGGTGCCGCGCTTGTCGGTGTCGCCCGTGATGCGCATGGGGCTGGTCTCGAAGCCGTCGCGCACTTCAATCACGCGGTCTTGCGTCACGCCCCGCTTGAACTCCAGCTGGTGCACCTTGCCTTCGCGGCGCACCGTCAGGCGCAGCCACACGCTCAGCGCGTTGACGCAGCTCACGCCCACGCCGTGCAGACCACCGCTGACCTTGTAGCTGTTCTGGTTGAACTTGCCACCGGCGTGCAGTTCGGTCAGCGCGATCTCGGCCGCACTGCGCTTCGGCTCGTGCTTGTCGTCCATCTTCACGCCGGTCGGAATGCCGCGGCCGTTGTCGATGACGCTGATGCTGTTGTCGCTGTGGATGGTGACGACGATGTCGTCGCAGTGCCCGGCCAGCGC
>Ga0075163_10014331_pt1 | contig 10232 bp, 7 predicted proteins | sample JI1023141ADNA_FD_71478 | JGI IMG/M metagenome (GOLD analysis project Ga0075163, IMG submission 71478) | Wastewater effluent complex algal communities from Wisconsin, to seasonally profile nutrient transformation and Carbon sequestration -... | ecosystem: Engineered > WWTP > Effluent > Algae... | reverse complement strand
TCTCGATCGCGCGCAGCCGGGCCAGCGCCTCGTGCTGGTACGGCTCGGCCCCGGTGTCGAACCAGGTGTCGTTGGTGACGTTGATGATCAGGTCGGGCTCGAGCCCGGCCAGCTCGCGGCCGAAGCTCGGCAGGACGTCCTCGAGGCAGACCATGATCGCCAGCCGCAGCGGGCGGCCGCCGACGTCGGCGGTGATGATCGCCGCCGGCGGGCCGCGCTGGAAGCTGCCGGCGCCGTCGGGCATCAGCGACCGCGCCGACGGGAACCACTCGATCAGCGGGTTGTACTCGCTGCCGATCATCCGGTGGATCTTGTCGGCGCGGCCGGCGAACCGGCCGTCGGCCTCGACCACGATCGCGCTGTTCCACACCCGCCCGGCGTCGTCGATGGTGAGGGCGCCGACCACGATCGGCACCGTGGCCTGGCCGCGGATCCGGCCGCCGCTGCCGGGCGCCGCGTCGCGGTCCTGGTCGCGATCGATCGCGAACGGCAGCGCCGACTCGCTCCACACCACCAGGTCGGCGCCGGCCGCGGCCAGCTCGTCGGTGGCGCGGCGCAGCGCCGTCAGCTCGGCCCGGCCGCGGTCGCCGACGGTCGGCTGGTTGGGCTGGACGACGCCGATGCGGACGATCGCGGTCGGCTGATCGTCGACCCGGCGGATGCTGGCCAGGGACAGGCCGATGGCGACCGCGACCACGCCGCTCGCCACCCGCCAGCGGCCGCGCCGCCGGCCGCCGATCAGATCGTAGGCCCCGCCGCCGACCATGAAGATCAGCGCGGTGATGCCGGCCGGGCCGAAGCCGGCGGTGAGCGCGCGGATCGGCGCCACCTGGGCCTGGGTCAGCGCCAGGCTGAACGGGAACGGCGTCCACAGCACGATCTCGATCACCAGGAAGCCGAGCGGCGCGCACAGCGCCATCGGCCACGGCCCGAACCGATGGTCGCGGCGCCGATCGCGCAGGCCGCGGATCATCCGCGCGCCGATGAAGTAGACCACCCCGTGCAGCGCGGCCAGCACGCCGAGGCCGATCAGCGCCACCGGCGTCGGCAGGTGGGCGTTGACCCGCAGCAGGTGGACCAGCCAGTGGAAGCCGCCGACGGTGAACGCGGCCGCCGTCAGCGCGCCGTACAGCCCGGCCCGGCGCGGCGTGGCCGCCCGATCGATCGCCCACAGGGTCGGCAGCGGCGCCAGCCACGCCACCGGCCACACGCCGATCGGCGGCGCCGCCAGCACCCACAGCAGGCCGCCGACGATCGCGGCGACGCAGCCGACCGCGGTCCCGACCCGGCCCGGCCGGCCGGGCAGATCGATCCAGCGCGGCCGCGGGTGGTGGGCGGTCACGGCGCCGGCGCGATCAGATCGAGGGCCGCCGGCAGCACGCGGAACGTGGCCGGCAGCACGCCGGGGGTCTCGCCGTCGATGTCGAGCTCGACGATCTGGTCGGGCGAGGCCGGCTCGGCGCGGACGATCTTGGCCCGGCGGTGGCTGACCTTGGCCATGGTCAGGTGGGTGCCGTTGTAGAGCCGGCGGCTCTTGAGCATGAAGTCGAGCATGCCGATGTCGCCCATCGCGACGACGTCGAAGTAGCCGTCGTCGAGCTTGGCGTCGGGCGCGATGAACATGCCGCCGCCGAAGTAGCAGCCGTTGGCGACCGCGACCGTGCTGATGGTCATGTCGACCGCGTCGGCCGGCCGCTCGTCGAAGGTCAGGCGGACCCGCTGGTTGTCGTAGGCCATCAGCGCGCGGGTGGTGGCGGCGTAGAACGACAGCGTTCCGCCCAGCCGCTTCTTGCTCTGGTTGATCATCCGGTCGACCACGCCCGACAGGCCGAACGAGCCGATGTTGGTGAACATGCGGATGGCGTCGCCGCCGGTGCGGACCCGGTGATCGACCCGGCCGACGTCGATGCGGCGGCGGTGGCCGCGGGCGAGGTTGGCGACCGCGGCCGGCCACTCCTTGCTGATGCGGGCGGAGCGGACGAAGTCGCCGCCGGTGCCGTACGGCAGCACGCCGAGCGCGGCCTCGGGCCGGATGCGGACGCCGTTGTCGAAGAAGCCGTTGCTGACCTCGTTGATCGTGCCGTCACCGCCGACCGCGACCACGATCTCGGCGCCGGCCCGCAGCGCCTCGGCGGTCAACCGGGTGGCGTCGCCCGGCTCCTTGGTCATCACGTCCTCGAACGGCAACGAGCGGCGGATGACGTCGGCGAGCTCGGGCCAGCGCCGGCCCAGGGCGCCGCCCTGGGAGCGCGGGTTGACGACCACGACCACTCGAGGGCTGGAAGGCATCGGCGCCGCGAGTATGGCGCCGACCCGGCGTGCGCGCATCGGTCGCGCGCCCAAACCGCCGCGGGCGGCGATCTTCTGAGGACAGGAGCGAAGCGAGGGTCCGAAGGACGAGGCGCGCCACCGCGCTGAGGGCGGGCCGCGCCACCACCGCATCCGTGGCGGTCAGCCGGCCAGGCGCGAGCCGCGCGAGCGACCGCCGGCGACGTACGACGGCTCGACCGGCGCGCCCATGAGCGGGCCGGCGGCGAGGTCGCAGCCCAGCCGCTTGAGCGCCAGCGCCTGGCTCGGCCGGCGGACGTTGCGGGCCAGCACCAGCCAGTCGACGCGGTGGGCGACCGCCATCCACTCCTCGACCCGGTCGGCGCTCTCGGTGGTGCGATCGACGTCGTCGACCAGCGCGGCCGGCAGCTCGATCATGTCGACCGGCGCGCCGGCCAGCAGGCCGACCTGGCTGCTGCCGACGATGATCCGGGCGGCGACCACGGTGACGCCAGTGGCGGCGATCCGATCGAGCATCGGCGTGTGGGCGCCGGCGGTGTACTGCGGCACCCGGATCATCAGCAGCTCGGGCGCGATGTCGGAGGCGACCAGCGCCGCCGCCAGCGAGTCGGGTTCGAGGCGCTCGAGCTCTTGCAGCGACAGCGACACCATCACCGCGAGCGGCGGCCGGTCGGGGTCGCACTGGTGCGCGGTGATCAGCGCGCCGATCGCGCAGGTCAGGCGGACGTGGGCCTCGCGCTGCATCGACACCTCGAGCGCGAACAGCGGCGCCCGGCCCGGATCGGTGCCATCGAGGGCGACGATCGGGGCAAACCGGAGCGGTTCGGCCACCTGCGCGGGCTGCACAACGACATCGTAACCCTCGTTCGTGGTGGGGTGGAGTACCGTCGGGGTATCTACCTGCCCACATCGAGGCCCGGTCGCCGGCGGCCGCGCGGACGGGGTGGCAGGAACCTGTCTAGGATGGCAGCTCGTGGAACCCGCCGAGCTCGACCAGGTCGTCGCCGACGCGCGCGCCGGGGTGACGCGCGCCACGGACGAGCGCGCCCGTCGCCGCCTGCGCGGTCAGGTGTTCACGCCGCCGCGCCTGGCCCGGCTGGTCTGTGACGCGGTCCTCGGGCCGCTGGTCGCCGCCGGGACCCGGTCGCTCACCGTGCTCGATCCCGCCGCCGGCGACGGCGCGTTCCTGGCCGCGGCCGCCGAGGTCGCGGCCGGCCTCGGCGCCACGGTCGCGCTGATCGGGATCGAGCGCGATCCGGCGCTGGCCGCGGCGTGTCGGGCGCGGTTGCCGGCCGCGACCATCCACACCGCCGAGGCGCTGCTGGCGGCGCCGGCGTTGCCGGTCGTCGACGCCGTGATCGGCAACCCGCCCTACCTGCGATCGATCCGGCTCAAGGCCAGCGATCCGGCGCTGTGGTCGGCGCTGCGCGGACGGTTCGCTGCCACCGCCCACGGCGAGTGGGACCTGTACGGGGCGTTCCTCGAGCGCGCGCTCGGCTGGGTGCGGCCGGGCGGGCGGGTCGGGCTGATCACGCCGTCGCGCTGGCTGACCGCGGCCTGGGCGGGCGGGCTGCGCGCGGCCCTGGCCGCGACCGGCGCGGTGCGGACCATCGTCGACTTCGGCGCCGCCCAGGTGTTCGCCGAGGCCGCGACCTACGCCGCGCTGGTGATCCTCGAGCGCGGCGTCGCGCCGGCGCTGCCGACGCTGATGGTGCGCGACGACGGCGGCTGGCGCCGCCACGCCTTCGATCCGGCGCGGGCCGGCGCCGCGCCGTGGCTGGCGCCGGCGCCCGGCGGTGACGACGGCGACGGCGAGGCGACCGAGGGTGGCCTGCGGCTCGGCGACGTCGCGCGCATCGCCAAGGGCACCGGCACCAACGCCGATCCGGTGTTCGTGCTGATCGATCCGGTGATCGACGGCGCGCTGGTCCGCGCCCGCGGGCCCGACGGCGCCGACGTCGCGATCGAGCGCGACGCGACCCGGCCGTGCTGGCGCGGCCGCGACGTCCAGGACGGCGCCACCGCGCCGCGCGCGCGCTGCCTGGTGCCGTACGATCGCGACGGCCTGATCCCGTGGCCGGCGCTGGTCGCGCGCTGGCCACGGGCGGCGGCGTACCTGCTCGGCCACCGGCCGCGCCTCGAGGCGCGCGAGCGCGGTCGCTTCGCCGGCGATCGCTTCCACTGCTTCGGGCGGCCACAGAACCTCGCCTTCTTGCTCGATCCGGCGGCCAAGGTGATCGTGCCCGACGTCTGCCGGACGGCGCGCGCGATCGTCGACCGCGACGGCGCGCTGGTGCTCGACACCGCCTACGCGCTGCGGCCGCTGCCCGGCGCGCCGGCGCCGTGGCACGACATCGCGGCGCTGCACGCGCTGATGCGATCGGCGGCGGTGCCGGCCTGGCTGGCCCGGGCCGGCGCGCCGCTGCGCGGCGACTACCGGCGGTGGAAGACCGCCTACCTCGCGCCGATGCCGCTGCCGACGCCGCGACGGATCGACGCGCCCTGACCGGAGGTCAGGGCTCCCCCTTCGACACGGCCCCCTCGTGCCGAGGGGCCCGGCTCAGGGCCGACGGCTCGACGAGCCCTGACCGGAGGTCAGGGCTCGTCGTCGTGGGCGACCGCGGCCGGGGCGGTGACCGCGGTGTCGGTCAGCATCGCGATCGCGGTCGGCAGGTCGGCGACCTCGACCGAGGCCGGCGCGTTGCGGCGGAGCATGAACGCGCAGGTGCCGCACGACGTCACCACCAGGCCGCCGCCGGCGGTCGCGACCTCGGCCAGCCGCCGGCGGGCCATGCCGTCGGCGACCGCGGGCATGGTCTTGGGCAAGAGCCCACCGCCGCCGCAGCACTCGGTGTCCTCGCGCGCCCAGGTCAGCTCGCGGACGTTGGCCAGCCGGCCCAGCACCCGCCGCGGCTCGTCGACGACGTTGGCGTAGCGGGCCAGGTAGCAGGGGTCGTGATAGTAGACCGACCGGCGGCCGCGGGCCGGCGGCAGGGTGTCGCCGCGGCGGTCGAGGTACTCGGCCAGCGACAGCACCTCGGCCGTGATCGTCAGGCCCTCGCCCGGGTACTGCGCGGTCAGCGCGTACCGACAGGCCGAGCAGTTGATCACCACGGTGCGGAACCGGCGCAGCGCGTTGGCGACCTTGCCGGCCTGCCAGCGGAAGCGCTCGACCATGCCGGCGGCCAGCAGCGGATAGCCGGCGCAGGCCAGCCCGGCGTCGATGAGCGACACCGGCTCGCCGCCGCTGCGGGCCAGCACCGCCAGCGTCGCCGCGATGTCGGCGCCGCCCTTGTCGACCATGTCGCAGCCCGGCCAGAAGCCGACGTTGCCGCTGTCGGCGCGCACGCCGGCGTCGAACTGCTCGCGCAGCTTGCCGGCCAGCCGGGCCTCGCGCGCCGCGAACCGCTCGCCGTAGTCGGCGAGCGCGGGGTGGCCGACGCCTTGCCGCTGGGCCGCGGCCCGTCCGGCCAGCAGCACCAGCCCGGGCTCGTTGTCGTGCTCGCAGTAGGCGGTGCAGTGCCGGCAGCCGGTGCACGCCCACAGCGGATCGGTGGCCTCCACCGTCCACGGCGCGGTCGCCTTCCGCAGCCGGCCGAGCAGCGCCATCTTGGCCTGCGGGATGTACGTCTCGCGCCCGCTGGTGGTCGACACCGGGCAGGCGTGGCGGCACATCTTGGGACAGAACGTGCAGTCGTCGAGCTGACGAGCGACGTCGGGGGCGGTGAACGGCTCGGACATGGTGGTTCTCGGCTCGCCTTTTCGATCGTTGACCAGGATGAAGCGGGGTGGCGGCGGCGGGCCCTCACGAAGCCGCGGTGGCGCTCCTTGTTCCTTCGGACTCTCGCTTCGCTCGAGTCCTCACGCGACGAGCGCCCCGGGGTTCATGATGCCGTGAGGATCGAGCTGGGCGCGCAGCGCGATCAGGTACGGGTCGAGCGCCAGCGCGCGGGCGCCCGGCAGCCAGCCGCCGGCGGCGCGGGCGGCGGCGATCGCGGCGTCGCGCACCCGCTCGGCGGCGGCGCCGGTCAGCGGCGCGCCGTCGCCGTCGCAGAACGCGACGAACACCACCGCGCCGTCGGCGTCGAAGCGCGAGATGTGTCCGCGCGGGAAGCCGCCGGCGTTGCGGGCGGCGCCGCACACCGCGTGATAGGCGCCGCGCAGCCGACCCGGGGTGGCGGTGACCTGGAAGGTCGGCGGCGGGCCCGGCCACGACTCCGACGAGTGCCGGCGCTTCCACCACTGCTCGGCCAGCGCGACGTCGGCGGCGCGGCCGCCCTCGGCGGCGACCGCGCTGGCGATCAGATCGCGATCGCACGCCGCCAGATCGGTGGCGCCGGCGGTGGCGGCGACCATCAGCGCCTCGCCCGGCGCCAGCACGCCATCGCCGTACCAGCTCCGCGCGTCCTCGGCGTCGAGCAGGCGGAGGCCGGCGGGCGTCGCCTCCTCGCGCAGCGCCAGGTAGACCGCGGCCAGCGCCGCGTCCATCGACGGCAGCACGAACGCGGCCAGCAGCCGGCTGTCGGGCCGCTGGTGGACGCGCAGCACCGCGCCGGTGATCACGCCCAGGGTGCCCTCGCTGCCGCACAGCGCGCGGGCCAGATCCGGGCCGGTCGCCCGCCGCGGCGCGATCCGGGTGTGGATGGTGCGGCCGTCGGCCAGCACCGCCGACACCCCGACCACCGCGTCCTCGAGGAAGCCGTGGCGCGCCGACGACTTGCCCGGGGTCCGCACCGCGATCAGCCCGCCGATGGTCGAGCCGAGGATGCTGGGCGGGTAGTCGCCGAGCGACAGGCCGCGCGGGGTCAGCACCCGCTCGAGGCCGCTGCCGGTCAGGCCGGCCTGGACGTGGCAGAGCAGCGACGTCTCGTCGAGGTGGACGACCTGATCGAGCCGGGTCAGCGCCAGGTGGAGGCGAGCGCGCTCGCCGGTGCCCTTGAGCCGCGGCGCCCGGGTGCCGGCGCCGACCGGCAAGAGCGCGGCCCGGTGCTCGTTGGCCAGCCGCACCACCTCGGCGACCTCGCCCGCGGCGCCGGGCTCGACCCGCCAGGCCCGCGCCGCCAGCGGCACGATGTGGTCGTCGTCGATCACGGCGGCCAGCGCGGCCAGGAGCGCGCGATCGGCGGCGTCGTGCGGATCGGGCACGCCCGGTCCACCGCCGCCCGCGCTCGGCGCGTCGACCGCGGTCACGGCCGCGCTCCCGTCCACCGCGGCGCCGCCAGCCCGAGCTTGCCCGGGTTCATCAGATCGTCGGGATCGAGCGCGCGCTTGAGCCCGGCCAGGATCGCGAACGCCTCGCGGTGCTCGCTGCGCATGTGCGGGCCCTTGAGCAGGCCGACGCCGTGGTGGTGGCTGATGGTGCCGCCGACCCGGCTCGCCGCCTCGAGGCCGTCGCGCCAGATCGCGTCGTACAGCCGCTCGCTGCCGGCGCGATCGTCGGCCTGGCCGATGAAGGTGAAGTAGATCGAGCAGCCGTCGGGGTAGGCGTGGGAGAAGTGGGCCATCACCACCGCGTGGCGGCCGATCGCCTCGCGCACCGAGTGGTAGAGGTCGAGGAGCTGGGCCCAGCTCGCCGCCACCTCCATGGTGTCGACGAATGCGCCCGACCGGAACACCGGCGACATCCGGTAGCTGACCGCGTAACGGTGGGCGAGCCAGGCCCGGCCCGGCTCCTCGCCCATGTCGCGGGCGCCGGCCCGCTCGAGCTCGGCGTAGACCAGCGCGGCCTCGATCTCGGTGCGGATCCGCGCGCCCTCGAGCCCGATCACCATCCGGCAGCCCTTGCGCGCCACCTTCTCCGCGATCGCGCCGATCACGCCGTTGACCAGCCGCGGCCGGGCCAGCGCCGCCGACGTCAGCTCGCGGCGCAGGCCGGCGACCTTGCGCTTGCCCAGCGCGAGGAAGCGGGCGACCGCGCCGTCGCCGGTGTCCGGCCGCGGCGCCGACGGCAGGTGGGGCAGGGCGCCGGTGCCGGGCTCGGGCGCCGGCGCGCGGTGCGGCCCGGCGGCGTCGTCGTGCTCGGCGTGACCGCCGCCGAGGCTGTTCACGAACGTGTCGAGCTCGTCGTACAGCCGGACCACCGCCGGGCGCAGGCCGCGCTGGAGGATCCGGCGGATCGCCTCGGTGCCGGCGGCGACCGAGTCGACCTCGAAGCCGCGGTAGAGCTTGAGCTGCGGCGCCGGCGACAGCCGCAGCCGGGCCGACGTGATGATGCCGAGCGTGCCCTCGCTGCCGAGCAGGAGCTGGGTCCAGTTGGGGCCGCCGAGCGCGCGGGCCGGGCCGTCGGTGTCGATGACCTCGCCGGTGCCGGTGACCACGGTCAGGCCGGCGACCCGGTCCTCGACCTTGCCGTACTTGGTCGACAGCTGGCCGGCGGCGCGGGTGGCGAGCCAGCCGCCGACCGTCGAGCAGTAGATCGACGACGGGAAGTGGCCGAAGGTGAAGCCGCGCCGGGCCAGCTCGCGCTCGAACCGCTCGCCCGACAGCCCGCCCTCGACGTCGCAGATCAGCTCGTCGGCGCGGACCGCGCGCAGCGCCGTCATCCGCTTGAGATCGAGCGTGACCCCGCCGTGGACCGGCACCACCCCGCCGCACACGCCCGAGCCGCCGCCGTAGGGGATGATCGGCACGCCGAGGCCGCGCGCCGCCTTCACCACCGCGGCGACCTCGCGCACGGTCTCGGGCCAGACCACGGCGTGGCCGCGCGGGCTGGGCGGCGCGCCGTCGCGGCGGGCGAACAGGAGCCGCGGCCACATGTCCTGGGCGTAGGTGTCGAGATCGGCGGCCCGCATCGACACCCGGCGCGGGCCGACGACGGCCTCGAGCTCGCGGCGCAGGCGGTCGGGATCGATGGCCATGGGCCCCGACGGTACCGAGGCAGGAGGCGGCGACGCAAGCCGGCCGGGGCCCGCGCGCGGCCACGCCCGCGCTTGCGCCCGGCGGCGGGCCGATCGAAGGTCGGGCATGACCGCCCGCTTCGCCGCCGAACGCATCCGCCGCCTCGCCGTGCTCGGGGCCGGCACCATGGGCCACGGCATCGCCCACGTCGCCGCCACCTGCGGCCTCGACGTCCGGCTCTACGACGTCACCGACGAGGCGGCGGCCGCCGGCCGGGTCAAGATCGCCGCCAACCTCGACAAGGGCGTGGCGCTCGGCAAGGTCGACCCCGCCGCCCGCGACGCGGCCCTGGCCCGGATCGCGACCACCGGCGATCTCGCGGTCGCCTGCGAGGGTGTCGATCTGGTGATCGAGGCGGTGCCCGAGCAGCTCGAGCTCAAGCGCACGCTGTTCGCCGCGGTCGATCGGGTCGCGCCGGCCCACGCGCTGCTGGCCAGCAACACCTCGTCGCTGCCGGTGGCCGAGATCGCGCTCGCGGTCAGCGACCCCGGCCGGATGGTCGGCATGCACTTCTTCAACCCGGTCCACCTGATGAAGCTGGTCGAGGTGGTCCACCACCCCGGCAGCTCGCTGTCGGCGATCGAGGCCGCGGTCGCGCTCGGCAAGGCCTGGGGCAAGACGCCGATCGTGGTCAAGGACAGCCCGGGCTTCGCCTCGTCGCGGCTCGGCATCGCGCTCGGCCTCGAGGCGATCCGCATGGTCGAGGAGGGCGTCGCCAGCCCCGACGACATCGACACCGCGATGAAGCTCGGCTACGGCCACCCGATGGGCCCGCTCGAGCTGACCGACCTGGTCGGCCTCGACGTCCGCCTCGGCATCGCCGACTACCTGTCCGACGCCATCGGCCCCGGCTTCGAGCCGCCCGAGCTGCTGCGCAAGCTGGTCGCCGAGGGCAAGCTGGGCAAGAAGTCGGGCGAGGGCTTCTACCGCTGGCTCGACGGCAAGAAGCAGTAGCCCGCGGCCGCGCGCCGCGGTCAGATGCCGAGGGCGGCGCGGTAGCGGCGGAGGAGGTCGGGGAGGACGGTGGCGATCGGGGGCATGGCGAG
>Ga0075163_10014330_pt1 | contig 10232 bp, 7 predicted proteins | sample JI1023141ADNA_FD_71478 | JGI IMG/M metagenome (GOLD analysis project Ga0075163, IMG submission 71478) | Wastewater effluent complex algal communities from Wisconsin, to seasonally profile nutrient transformation and Carbon sequestration -... | ecosystem: Engineered > WWTP > Effluent > Algae... | reverse complement strand
ACACTGTGTGCGCTGTCCCAAGGCAAAATCTCAGGCTTCGCCTTTTCAATGAGAGTGATCTCAAGCCAAGCTTTGCCTGCGATCTTCTCTAAGCAGAACATTGTGCGCGTGCGCAGGCCGCGAAGAAAGTAAGCCCGCTTCATGACGATGTGCCGCAAGTGAGGGCTCATTTCAATATAGAAGGATGGTTCTTTGCTCATCTGTCCAGTTTCGGTCATTTGATTGTCTTGATTCATTTGGAATGGTCTCCGTCAAAGTTGCACCGATAGTCAAGATGAGCTATCTAGCGCCGGTTCATGTTGAATGCGGTTTAGCGTTTTGAAATCTGAGAGCGCTAACATAAAAGGAATTGAGCGTAAAAAAGCTTGCTACCTATTAATGTCGCTGGCCCAGGGTGTCAAGTAGAAAGTCCAACGACTAACTATGAAACACATCTTGGTTAGAAAGCCAAATAGCCAGGGGCGGCAAGGTAAAAGCCCAATGGGCTTTATGGAAATGCTGATAGTTGAGTTAAATGGAGGAGGGGTTGGAAGCGATCTCGAAGTGGAATTAATTGGAAGTGCCCAGCGACACTATTCGATCGCCTGCCACGAAATCAAACTCATATTGAAGCGCAAATTTCGCAGTCTATATAGAAGCATCGCTAGAGCAGCTGAGCGCAAAAGCCCGGCTACCACTGCCTTTATAGCCAGCTCTATCATTCAAAGGACTAAGCGCAATAAACACCAACGCCCATTATTTATTACTGCTAAGAATCGGCTTGCCTGGTGGCACGGCTCGCGCTGTCGTTTAACGCACAGCTTACAACCTGGTCTAATACTGCATTTCGAGCGGTGAGATTTATTGAGAAATGATCGACCTGCTAGCGCAAAATAGTGAATGAAAGTGTAATTTTGCGACTGCTAACTTATTACCAAATACCCCGTAAAGCCCTTACACAACAATGATTTTCAGCAACCGAAGGTGATGATTTCAGACAAAAAGTACGGTCTAAAAGATTTCTCAAAGATTACAAATGCAACGAAGGCGAATTTAGCCATGACAATATAAAGAAACAAGAAGCCTACATAGCAAGCTATTTCAGCGTTTCGAAAAATAGCACCACCGCACCAACAGTAGTATTACAATTATTACGACATCGCCGAAGCGCCTGTTACATCATTTACAAAATCCGCAAGCGCTTGCCCGACAAACAAGGCAAGACATCACCCGAAATCAACCAAGAGATAACCTAACACTCCTCTTACAGAAGCGCTACAGCATTACTTCAACGCACGTTGTGGAATTAAGAATATCTGCGCTTTTTGCCTAGATTTGCTTAAAGAAAATCCGCCCCAGCAGAAACCATTGCGCTAAAATATCAGCGGTCAAGAGAGCAAGGAAATTATCGGCATTCATGCAATTCAAATCAAAACTAGCGGTTACTCTGACTCTAGCCCTGCTAACAGGAGCGCAATTGACTGCCTGGGCAGATGCTACTGTCGATAGGGCTATCATCGACGCTTATAATTTCCGCCATCAACGCAATGCTCAGATGGCACTGACTACACTTCAAGAGGTCGAAAAGAAAGCTAGCAAAAATGCGTCTTTCTATGCCGAAAGAGCTGCTGTTTATGTCGCTCTCGATCAATACGATGCGGCAATGAAAGACTGCAATTTAGCTATTCAGCTAGACCCAAAGCTCTCAGATGCCTACGATCGCCGAGCTTATTGTTATACGGTTGCCAATCAGCTCGAAAAGGCTATTGCCGATTACACCACGGCAATTAAACTCAATCCAAAATCACCTATGCCCTATCACAACAGGGCGATTGCTTACCGCCAACTGGGCAAGCTCAAAGAAGCCAACATTGATATGAAGCACTATCTGACGCTGCGACCAGTAAGAGAAGAGCAAAAGATAAGTGCCGGCTTGTGCAATGACGCAGCACGCCTCGAAAAGATAGGCGACCTGCAAAGGGCAATCAACTATCTAAAGTTTCAACTCAACGACAAGTCGCAACCAGACTTACCCCTTCATCTAGCGACGCTCTACGCCAAAGCGGGCGATCAGACCAACGCCCTGACGAATGCTACACTGGCCGTGAACCGGGCGGAGCAAGAAAAAGACAGTTCTGTCGGTATGTCTGCTCGAATTCTGCGCGCCACGCTCTACGCCAAGAAACGCGACTTTGATGCAGCTATAAAAGATTGCTCGGCTGTAATTGAACAGAGCAAAAAGCCAGAACCAGTCAGCGCTCTCAAGACCGCAGCCAAAGGAAAGCAGGCCGCAGCTTTGACCCTGCGTGCCGATTGTTACCGGGAACTGCATAAGCTCACAGAGGCGATGGCTGATATCAATCAAGCAATTAAACAAAACCCTGATTTGATTGCGCCCTTCGAAACCAGAGGCAGCATCTATCTTGCCAGCGGCAAACAATACAAAGAGGCAGTAGCTGATTTCAGCAAAGTACTTAAGCAATACCCCAACCTAGCCAAGGCAAGAATGGGACGGGCAGAGGCTTATACTGCCATGAAGCAGTACCAGGCGGCAATCAAAGACTATACTGCGGTCATTAACAAATCGCCCAAAGACGCCAGTGATGCCTATACCGAAAGAGCGCACATATATCAGATATTACACGAAGACAAAAAAGCTGCTGCTGACTTACTCAAGGCGCACCAGTCGCTGCCAGATTAAGTCGCTAAACCAGCGCAAGTCAATTGGGCAGCCAGATTTCTAAGATGCCGTCAGGCATAGTGTGCCCCTCACTCTTTATTCTTCTTGCCTCACTAGCTTTCAGATTCAGCTTGCTCTGCAATTCAGATGCTAGAGCTTCAGCCAGAGGCTTCTGTTTATGCAGGTAGTATTTGATCAATAGGCGATCGGGCGGTTGGCTCGAAACCTGCATAGACGGTATGGTCATTCCCTTTGAGACTAGCAACTCTTTTGCAGTGGTAGCTTCGTCTTTTCGAGTTTCTGGATATTGCACGTAGGCGGTCATATCTTGAAAGTGAACAGCTTCTTCTGGTTTGGCAATGACCGAAACGTCTTGGGCATTTACTGTTTCAGCCAAAGCATGGTCTCTTCCATAGAGCACCTTTGACGACTTTGATGATTTATGAATTGCCCTTTGAACTTTTGAAATAGCACCAAGGGTGGTGAGCCACTCCGCCGATGCATTACCTTCATTGTTTAGACTGGGGGTGAGCTTCGACACTTCAATTTCAAGCACCGACTGCACTTCGGCCGGTGCCACCGAAGCCAGAAGCTGCAAGTTGCGGCCAGCTTTATACTTGTCTGCCGTCAGGTCAAAAGAAGCGGGATTTTTGAGATAAAGTTCTACGACTTTGACAGACCAGTCATGTTTATCTTTGGCTTCAGCCTCGATGCCTGCTCTTTTTGTCGCTTCTTCTTGGGCCTTTTTATCGATCAGGCTAATGGTCGAAGAAATTACCGCGATACCTACGGTGGCGCAAACCGGCAAAATAATTGGCAGCCAGGTCTTGATGAAAGAGCGGTCATGGGCAAACTTATTATTGTCAAGGAGCAGCTTCTGGCGTTCAATCTCAAGCTTGTGCTCATCTAGCCTGAGCTTGCGCTCCTCAGCGGATAGACTGTCATTGTTTTCGTCAGGACTTTTGGGGTTTTGATTCATAGCCCTTTATTTTAGCTTGCCGATAGCAAACAAGACTCTGTTGGCAAGAAAGCAATAGACACTTGACTAGCGGCAGGCAAAAAGAGGCCGGGAAAATCAGCTATCACCACCAAGGGAGCTAGCGGCACCGAGCCGGCTTGCTATAGACTAGACCTACTAACTTTTAGGTATTCCGTGCGGCAACATCAACTTCTACGAACTAACCGACTAGGCGCCTCCATAACAGCGTTGATGGCGACGTTATTAGTGCCAATTCCAGGTCTCGCACACGTGCCGCAATCGCACACACCGCTGACTACAACATCAACATCTGACCTGGCCCCTCCTCAGCAGCCTCCTCAACAGCCATTTCAACAGCCTGCTCCGCAGTCAATTCAGCAACAAATGGAGCCGCAACAATCTGGCATGCAGCAATCTGGCATGCAACAATCGGGAATGCAGCAAAACGCTGCGCCCAACCGCTCAAAAGGCGACCTGAGCAATCTTGAATTGCAAATATTTAGCCTTCTGCAAGCAGACAAAGTGGAAGAAGCTGATGCCAAAATCGCAGAAGCATTGAATGAGGCCCGCAAGGCTAAGAAACTCGATCCAACCATTCTCTATCTGGCTGGTTTCTCGCAGTTCAAAGACGAGAAATACAACGATGCCATCAAGTATCTAAAAGAAATTCAAGAGCTGCCAGCAGGCAACCAGCAACTCTCGCTGCAAGATCAAGTAATTTTGCAACGCTGCATTGCTGAGTGTTATTACCGCCAGAGAGACACTAAAAACGCTCTTAAGCACTATAATCTAGCGCTCTTATGCGCTGGCAATAATGACATAGGCACGCTGCTAAGAGCCGAGCTAGAAGAAGGCCTGGTGGGCTGCTACCTTCTAGAGAAACGCTACAAAGAAGCCGAGGCACCAGCTCTAGTTCTGGCACAGCTAACCGCCACCAACAGCAATCAGCTATCCGGGCTCTGTCCCTATTTTTGGGCCAATGTCTATCTCGCTGAAATCTACAAAAATCTTGGCGACAAAGACAAAAACGAGTTCTACCGCAAAAACCTTGTGGGCCTGCTTGTGCAGATGATGGGCGAACGCGAACAAATAGAAAATACAGTGGGAGCTGTTCCCCTGAAAGCAGTGCGCGATCGCTTTCTCAAAGATTACATGGCTGACACTCACCCTCAATCTCTGGGCGAATATCTCTGGCTGGCCACAACTTTCAAACTCAAGACTTTACCGATAATTGCCTGGCAAAGCACATCTCCCGGAATCAAAAGCAAAGCCACCATTATTGCCGTGCATGGCATGGGCCTCGACAATCGCGCCTTCACTAAGTTTGCCCACGAAATGAGAGCGCGGGGCTATACGATTTTTGCCATCGATGTTAGGGGCTTTGGCTCTTGGATGAATGCCAGTGGCAATGAAAAAATCGACTACAAAGATAGTTTTGTTGATATCAATAATCTGGTCGAATTGATTAAACAGCACAATCCATCAGCACCTGTCTTTCTGCTCGGTGAATCAATGGGTGGCGCCATTGCCCTCAATACAGCAGCTCAGTTCGGACAGAATTTGCGCGGCGTTATTGCCTCGGTGCCTTCAGCCGAGAGACTGCAGGCCAAGCGAATGAGCCTGACAGTAGCGCTACACTTTCTCAATGGCCCAGACAAGCCCTTCAACGTTGGCACTCAAATTGCCGCTCAAGCCACAGCCAGACCAGAGATGCGCACACTCTGGGCCAACAGTCTCAAGGCAAAAAACGAGCTGTCACCCAAAGAGCTTATGCGCTTTGCTATCTTCATGCGTCGCACCCAGAGCCACTGTGGAGACATCAAGACTTTACCGGTGCTGATGATACAAGGACTCAAAGACAAGCTGGTTAAGCCACAAGGCACCTACGATTTATTCGCTGCAGTTAAATCAGACGACAAAACAATGATGATCGTTGGTAATGCCGAGCACCTGATTTTTGAAACAGACAATCAGAACAGCATAGTTCTTGACTCACTATCTAGCTGGATAGATAAGCACAGCGGCGAGAATCAAGCGCTTCCCTAGATTTTCTTACGTACAAAAATCACAGCACCATCATCATGATAGCGATTTTCCCAGGCCGAATTGTTTAGCAATGACTGACCTAACTTAGAGTTGGCGGGAACAAAGACCCAGTCAACAGCATAGGCATCAAGCCTTGATTGCCAGCCATCCAAGCAGTCATTTATAGTGCGATAATCGGCCACGATTTTTGCATCGTAGACATTCAAACGAGTGTCGATGAAAACTTTAGGCGTGGCCCGCAATTGCCACTCAATCAAATCACCAAAAGCAGCATCGCTAAAGACCCTGTCGCCAAGCTCATTGCTGTGCTGCTCGATGTAATGAATTGCCTTGCTGGCAATTTTTCCCGTTGGTTTATTTGAAGCCGGACTTAGAGAGGAGCTGACAGGGGGACTGAGAGGCGAACTTAGATTTGGACAGACAACCTGATTGAAAATTTCATAGGGATGGTTAAAGGCACGGCTAACAGTGGGCAATTCTGGCTTAGTTATTTTGTTAGCAACCAGGCAGACACCGGCAATAGAGCAGAACGAAACGATAGCCAACTCGAAAGCACCACCGGCCAGCCAGACATCGAGCGAGTGATAGTTGAGATCTTGCCAGAATGTGCGTTTGCGAGGGTTTTCTGGGGGTGAATTTGACTGGGGCGCGGCAGCAGCTTCAGCCTTAGCAGCAGCCATAGAAGCGTCGGCATGGGCAGCCAGACGGCGCAAGCCTAGCAAAGTCAGAACTTCTGCAAGAACAATTAGAGTAGTAAAAACAATCAGGCCAGGAATAGCTACAGTCGCGGCTATAGCGACACTACCAACGAGCCCGGCTGTGACCAGTTCAGAAACAACTAGTCCGTCCACCACAGCGCCAGGCTTACCCTGGCAAGCGCGATACTCGCGCACCATTAGAAGAGCGTAGGCAAGGCAGAGCAGCCCGTAGGGCCAATAGGCGAAGGCATTAACATTGCGCGAGAGCAATGACGACAGCTCTTGTGGCATAACAGCCCAAAGCTTTAGGCCATAAGGTGTCGCAAAGCTAGCCAGCAGCGAACCCACAAGGGCCATTGCTAGCTCAACAGTGAGAGCCTTATTGCTAGCACCTTTGAAAAACTTGCCCAGAGCAGCGCCCAATAAGCAGCCGGCCAAGATCAAAAGCCCGAAAACAAAACCGACATGCAGGTTCGCCCAGAGCACCATCAGTGGCACTAGAACATAAGCAATACGAAAGACCTTATCGTCATGCCAAAGCATTGCAGAGCGTGCATGGTGAGCCACCTGCAAGAAAACAGCAATGAACAAATAAGAGAAAATCTCAGTACAGCTTGTTGGGCAAAAAAGGGCCGTCAACATTGCCAGAATAACCAGTGCCAAACCAGCGACAAAAGGAGCACCACGCCTGACAACGAAGCCAATAGGCAAAGAAAGAAAGGCGGTGACGATGACCACGTCGTTTAAGATCAGCAGAGTAAGCAGTCCGCCAGCCAGCGTTGAAAGATAAGAAAGCAGCGCCGAGAGCCACTGACTGACCACAAAATTACTAGCTACAACCTGGCTGGCAGCGGCAGTTTGGCCGCTTGCTGCGCTGATAGCCATTGTCCAAGAAAATGGATCAAGATCGGGCACGGCACCGTGCTCGTATATCCAACGGCCGAGGGCAAGAAACCAGCAGGTGTCTGACTGGTGCAAAGCAGTGGCAGACACCCAGCAGCCTACGGTAAAGGAGACTAAAAGGATGAGACCCAAGACTACACGAGAAACAATTGTCGCTAGGGCTTCTTGGGGAGAAACCTCTATCTTCTTTTTCTCTGGTGAGAGTTTAGAAGCTCCATTGGAATCGCGAGGTTCATCATTATAGAGATCCTCAAAGTCCAAGGCTTACTCCCATTCAATAGTGGCAGGTGGCTTGGATGTTACGTCATAAACTACACGGTTGATACCAGGTACTTCATTGACGATGCGCGATGAAATGACGCTGAGCAAGTCATAAGGTAGTCTGGCCCAATCAGCAGTCATGCCATCTTCAGAGGTTACGGCGCGAATAACAATCTGGTTTTGATAGGTGCGCTGATCGCCCATGACACCCACTGATAGAGTTGGGAGTAAGACGCCAAACACTTGCCAAACCTGACGATAGAGGCCGTGGCTCTTAATTTCTTCACGAATAATCCAGTCAGCTTCGCGCAAAGTTTTGAGCCGCTCTTTAGTGACTTCGCCAAGAACACGAATAGCTAGACCAGGGCCGGGGAAAGGATGGCGTTCAATAATGCCTGGTGGCACACCAATTTCGCGACCAAGCACGCGCACTTCATCTTTGAATAATTTGCAGAACGGTTCAACCAGCTCGAACTGTAGGTCTTCAGGTAGACCACCAACGTTGTGGTGCGACTTAATTTTGACAGCGACTTTTTTGCCAGTCTTAGAATCAATTTTAGTGCCAGCAGACTCGATTACATCGGGATAGAGTGTGCCTTGAGCGAGAAAATCGAATGGTCCAAGTCTCTTTGATTCTTCTTCGAAAACGCGGATAAACTCAGCACCAATGGCTTTACGTTTCTCTTCTGGATCGGTCACACCAGCAATTTTACTGATGAAGCGATCTCTTGCTTTGACAAAGTGCACATGTATATTGAAGTCGCGCTCAAAGGTCTCAACCAGCCACTCAGGCTCGTTCTTGCGCATAAAGCCTTGATCGATAAACATACAAGTGAGCTTATCGCCAATGGCTTTGTGCAATAGAAACGCTAGAGTTGAGCTATCCACGCCGCCTGACAAAGCGAGCAAGACCCGTCTATCGCCACAGCGTTCTTTCACTTCGCGAATCGCTTCTTCTATATAGCGGCTCATGGTCCAGCTTTTGCTACATTCGCAAACGCCAAGGACGAAGTTAGAAATTATTTGTTTACCACCAACAGTGTGAACAACTTCTGGGTGGAATTGCACACCGTAGAGTTTACGTGTCTCATCGGCAATGGCAGCAACTGGCGTGTCGGCTGTGCGAGCAACCGTAGCAAAACCTTCGGGCAAGGTAGTAACGCTGTCGCCGTGGCTCATCCAGCTTTCAATAGCGGGGTCGAGGCCTTCAAAAAGTTTGTCATGATGAACAATTGTCAGCAGGGCGCGGCCGTATTCACGAACGTTAGAAGGCTCAACATGGCCGCCTAAGTCGCGAGACATAAGTTGCATGCCGTAGCAAACGCCTAATACAGGTATGCCAAGTTTCCAAATATCCTGGTCTAACTGTGGGGCAAATTCGTCGTAACAGCTAGAGGGGCCGCCTGAAAGTATTATTCCTTTAGGATTTAGCCTCTTGAGTTCTTCGGCCGAAATTGAGTGGGGCAAAAGCTCTGAATAGACATTGAGCTCGCGGATGCGACGGGCAATCAATTGAGAATATTGCGAACCAAAATCGAGAATCGCGATGGAGTCGGTGAGTGCATTGTCAGGCGCGTGGCCCTTCGATTGCGCCATCTGGCTGGATGTCATCATGTCCCCCTTGTATTTGCCCTTCGCCCTATAGCCGTCTATTATCTCTTGAGTTGAGGCAAGATTTTAGTAGTACGTAGGGAAGTGAAGTAGTTTGACATCCAATTGGCATCAAGATAATCAAAATGCCCTGGCTCATTTTCCTGAATTGAGCGAGATTTTTGAGCATCTGCCTAATTATCAGGTAGTAAACGAAGGCCTGCAGCGCGGCGGACAGCCCACAGAGCGGGGTTTTGAGATTCTCAAAGAAGAGGGTATTAAAACTATTATCAATTTGCGGGACAACTTAAATGAAGGAAGCGATCATCTGGCGGCCGAAGAAGCGCTAATCAAGAGGCTTGGTTTTAACTATCATTCACTGGCGATTTCGCCCTTTGCTTTTCCCACAAATGAGTTGATTCATCAGGCTATAAGCATTATCACTGACGAAAGCAAGCAACCTGTATTTGTTCATTGCCTGCATGGCCAAGACCGCACCGGCATGTTAGTAGGCATTTATCGCATGGTGGTGGAAGAATGGAATTTGCAAGATGCCTATTGCGAAATGCTAGCCATGGGTTTTCATCCAGGCTTTGATAATTTGAAGACCACGGCCGAGAGCTATCACGGTAAAAAGATGCCCTTGCACGAGATCTAGGCAATGACCCTAAAGAAGCTACTGGCGCAAGCAATTATATTTTGGGCAGTGGTGACACTGACCATTATGTATTTCATCGATTTTAAATTACCGGCCGCAATTGCTATCTCTGATTATTTGATGACCTTCCATACAGCCGGATGGATAGCCGCTCACGGCAAATGGGCGATACTTTATCCGGCTGCTGATGCCACGGCTTTTCATGGTGCGCCCTTCGATCAGCTCTCACACCAGTTGCTGCCGATGATGCCCGCCGCCTCAGTTTCAGAATATATGTATATGCCAATGAGCGCCTTAGTTTTTGCGCCATTTAGTGCCTTAAAAATTGAGTTTTCTTTATTGGCCTGGCAGATAACCTCACTGGCAGCCATTTTCGCCTCTACCTGTTTAATTCTTATCGGCAGCGCTAAGAATATGGCGAGAGAAACTGAGAATGCC
>Ga0075163_10014329_pt1 | contig 10232 bp, 8 predicted proteins | sample JI1023141ADNA_FD_71478 | JGI IMG/M metagenome (GOLD analysis project Ga0075163, IMG submission 71478) | Wastewater effluent complex algal communities from Wisconsin, to seasonally profile nutrient transformation and Carbon sequestration -... | ecosystem: Engineered > WWTP > Effluent > Algae... | reverse complement strand
CCCTTAATTTAACATGTTTGAATGATTTTGTATACTCTTCGATTCTTGCTTATATAAACATTTAATAGCTTGCCTCATCGAGTTTCACTTTCCCTCTAAAGATCCGATAGACCCAATAGCCGTACCCTAAAACGAGGGGAACACCAATGATCGCAACTATCAGAACCACCTTTAGGGTGGGAAGGGTTGCTCCACTATTAAAGAGGGTCAAGCTATTGATTTCCTCATTGACTGAGGAGCGGACCATATTGGGATAGGTCCCCAGCCCAAAAAGGGTGACGAGAAATGTAATACTTAGAGAAGAAAAAATGAACGCAGTTCCATCTTTTTTTCGATAAGCAAAAAAAGGGACACATGCAATAAAGAAAAGGGTCAGGATTCCTACTCCAAAAAGATAGGGAATTTTATGCATCAATTCAATCATATGTTCTTTAAAGACAAGGGTGACAAAGGTTGCAACGATATAAAAAATAACAAAGATCACAATCGTTGGATTGACCCAATGGCGGACCCTTTCGTGCATCTTCCCTTCGGTTTTCATGAGCATGTAGATAGCGCCATGCATCATAAAAACAGAAACTCCCATGCATCCTATAAGAACTGTATAGGGAGTAAAAAACCCCCAAAACGACCCGATAAATTCTCCCCGATGATCCAGAGGAATACCAATAATAAGATTCCCAAGGACAAGTCCAATTGTAAACGCAATCACATACGAACCTGCAGAAAACATTCCATCCCAAAAGGCTCTCCATCTTGGAGAGCGCTGTTTTGATCGGAACTCAATAGAAACAGCGCGCATCATAAGCCCTGCGATTAAAATCATAATCAAACCGTAGAAAGCGGAACAAATGGTTGCATACACTGGGGGAAACCCAACAAACATTCCCCCAAAGACAATGATAAGCCACACCTCATTCCCATCCCAAACAGGACCAATGGCGTTGAGCATAAGACGTCTCTCCTGATCTCCTCTAGCAAAAGGGTGGAGACACCCAACCCCCAAGTCAAATCCATCGAGTACAGTATAGAAAGTGACGCTAACGCCAATAATGAGATACCAAATGAACTGAAAGGCTTCTTCCACTTAAGTTGCTCCTTTTGGGTAAGGGTCAGAATAAACCAAATCTCCCCTTTCTTTTTCTTCTTCAGGCCCTCCCTTGATCTTTCGATCAAGAAGGAAGATAAAAAGGGAAAAGAGGAAAATATAGATCACACTAAACATGATCAAAGATCCCATAACTTGCCCTGCATCTAAGGAGCGCGAGACCCCTTGACTTGTTCGCATCACATTATAGACAACCCAAGGCTGCCGCCCCATCTCTGCTGTGAACCACCCCGCTTCATTTGCAATAAAAGGGAAAATAGCAGAGAGGACGAGATAGCGATGGATCCACTTGCTCTTTTCAAACTTCTTTCGTGCCCATAAGATGAAACCAAGAAGAGCGCCCAAAAACATCCCTCCCCACATGTAAATCATCAGATGATAGACCTGAAAAAGAGAGCTCACCATCGGCCAGTCTTCTTTGGGAAAATGATCGAGCCCGATAATGGGAGTCTTTGCACTTCGATAGACTAAAAAACTGAGAAGTCCCGGGAGTTGCACAGCATGAACTGACTGATTTGCTGTATCGACCCACCCTATCAAATTCATCGCCGTGCCTTCTTGAGTCTTAAAGACCCCCTCCATTGCTGCTAATTTGGCCGGCTGATCCTTTGCAACTCCCCTTGCTGTACTATCCGCAGAGACAAGCTGCAAAAGCGCCATCACCATGGCAACAATGAGTCCAAGTTTCATACTCATTCTTGCAAAGTCGGTATGTTTCTTCTTTAAAAAATAATAGGCGGAGATGCTGATGACCATGAAAGCCCCAGTGAGCCAACATCCAATAAGGACATGGGTAAGTCGATCTAAAAAGGAGGGGTTAAAGATCATTCCCCAAAAATCGGTCAATACCGCACGCGCTTCATCCCCTTCTCCCACAATCTTATATCCCGCAGGGGTCTGCATCCAAGAATTCGCTGCGACAATCCATGTCGCACTAAAATGGGCCCCAAAAGCAACACAAATCGAAGAAAAATAATGGAGAGTAGGACGAACACGATTCCATCCAAAAAGCATCAATCCAATAAATCCAGCCTCTAAAAAGAAAGCAAAAACCCCTTCTGCTGCTAGGGCACTCCCAAATACATTTCCGACAAAACGGGAAAAGAACGACCAATTATTTCCAAAGGCAAAGAGCTGGACAAGGCCTGTTGCTACTCCGAGGGCAAAACTTAAAGCAAAAATCCGGATCCAGAACATCGTTAATTTTTTATGGGCAGGATCCTTTGTTTTCATATAGATCCCTTCCATAATGACAATCATTAGACTCAGCCCAATGCTTAGCGGAGGAAACAAATAATGAAACCCCGCCGTCAGCGCAAACTGAATCCTTGAGAGTACCGTTACATCCATAACAACCTTAAACTCATTAACCTTATATACCTCTTCCAGTTCAACCTTACCCAAATGGGTAAGGTTGAACTGGAAGAGGTATACAAGACTATCCCTTCTAAATTTTATTTGTCAATGCAGGAATTGGTTCTTGCAAGCAACTCGAAGAAAGCTTAAAATGCAAACTTATGGGTTTCTATTATTCGATCAGTCCTATTATTGAGATTGCGATCATTGCGATCATGATCAATTATATCTTGTCTTTCTTTTGGAATACAAGATCGATGGATCTTATTTTCGGTCTCCTTGCCTTTTTTATGATTTTCGCTGCCTCTTCAGTCTTTAACTTGCCAGTCCTTCACAAACTCATGATGCAATTTTCGGGTGTGGCTGTGATTGCAATCTTAATTATTTTCCAGCCCGAACTCCGTGTGGCCCTCTCAAGGCTTAGTATTAAAGGGAAACGTTATAAAGAGATTAACGAGTTTGATAAATTTTTAGACCAGCTCGCTTCTTCTGTTTATCGCCTCTCCGATAAACAAATTGGAGCTATTATTGCCCTAGAAAATGAAGACTCTCTTGATGAGTTTGCTTTAAAAGCTGTCATGTTAAACGCCAACTTTTCTTCGGAACTATTAGAATCGATCTTCATCACAACAACTCCTCTCCATGATGGGGCTGTGATCATCCGCGATCTGACCGTTGTAGCCGCTTCAGCAATCCTCCCCCTTGCCGATGATACGACACAAATCGCTCGCTCCATGGGAACTCGTCACCGGGCAGCTCTCGGGGTTTCTCAGTTAACCGATGCCCTACTCATTGTCGTCTCGGAAGAAACGGGAAAAGTTTCGATTGCAAGAGATGGAATTATGACACGTGGAATTAAAGTTGACCGCTTTAAAGGAATTATCCGTAGCGTTTTCAATCCTCCCCTTAAAAACACTCTCCAAAGTCGTTTTAACCTTAGGGAGTGGCTAAGAAAATGAGATCGTTCCTCAAAAGACTTTTTATCAATAACTGGCCCCGGAAATGTCTTTCTATCATTTTGTCTATTATTATTTGGTTTGTTATCCATAAATCTTTGACAACAACCAAAACAATTAGCAACATCCCTATCAGAATTGAAAACATTCCCCCCGGAAAAACAGTAGAGGGGATCCAATCTAATGGTCTTTTAGGACAAAGAACCAACTTGACCCTTTCGGGTGATAAGGGGCTCCTCGATGAACTGAGTGCAAATGACTTGCAAGTCGTAGTTGATGCGAATGAACGAGATGGGGAATGGATTGCTGCGATCACTCGAAAAAACCTTCGTACAGAAAATTCCGAACTCAACATCACTCAAGGAATTAGTCGGGTTCAACAGCAAAATGTGATCATCAAACTTACAAAACTCATCTCCGAAAAAATCCCGATTATTATTACCCAGCCTATTGGAGAACCCCCTCCTGGTTACCAATTTGTCGATATCTGGCCCTATCAGCTCTATATCACAGTCAGTGGTCCCGAAGAGGTGATCAAAAATTTGAAGGCACATGGCATAAGACTCACTTTTAATCTCAATGATATCACGAAATCGAAACTCGATGAGCTCCGATCAAGGATTAATAAAGACTATGTTGACGTTGTGAGTTATCACATTCCCGATATCATGAAGCAAGTCTCTCTTCCCCTTCTTTCCTCCACACCGATTGAAATCAATGACCCAGACGCAAAGCTTTTAAGGATCGATTTCCTTAGATATGAAAAGTTAAAATTAAATACTCCCATCCCTGTTAACCTCTATTTTCCTCCTCATGTCGCTAATTCCTTAAATCCTTCCAAGATTACCCTTACCCCTAATCAACTCGTCGAGAATCGAAGTGGTATCAAGATGATCACCGAACCTCTCTACGCTAAAGGTGTGAGTGCCCATTTTCTCGATGTTGTCAAAGATATGCTCGAAATCGCTATCATCGTGAACCCCGATAAAGATAATGAGCTCGATTGGAGTATCCAGTACATCAACGCTCGTTCACTAGAGGAAAAATACCTCCGGAATATTAAATCTGATGCAATCGATGAAGAGCTTGGAGGTATACAACCTCACCTTAGAGAAGACTATCTCCGCAACCGCTTCCGAAGTTACATGAACCGCCTTCAACTCTGCAGAGCAGATAACAAACCCCTTGAACTTGTTCCCAAAATTCAAGGTCATTCGATTACATTGGCAGAGCCATCCCATGATTCGGAATAATATTTCTCCCCTATCCTCTTTTAAAGTGACCCTCCTCTCCCGCCATTTTGCTGCAAGAGGAGGTTTAGAAAAATGGGCCTTTCGCCTTGCTGAAGGGTTTGCAAAGAGAGGAGGAGATGTCACAATCCTAACCTCTGACCCCATCGAAGAGGATAAGCTCTGTCTTTCTATCCGTGTTAAATCTTTTCTCCTATCAAGAAAGTTTAATTTTCGGAAGATGAACCAATTTGATCTACTGACAAAAAAATGGAATAAGGCCCATCCTGCCGAGATTATCTTTGGGATGGATCGGACCCGCTCTCAAACTCATATTCGAGCTGGAAATGGAGTCCATGCCGCCTACTTAGAAAAGCGAAAAACCTTTGAAAACTACCCTTCTTATAAACTTCGATTTAATCCCCTTCACCAAACAATTTTGAGAATTGAAAAAGAGGCCTTTGAATCTCCAGATCTTAAAATCCTCTTCACCAATTCTTATATGGTTAAAGAGGAGATCCTCTCTTATTATAATGTTTCCCCAGACAAAATTGAGGTGATCCATAACGGCGTAGAATGGAAAGAAATGGAAGGAGATTTTTCTTCATGGGTCGAAGGAAAACACAAACAGTGTCAAAACTACTGCTTAGATCCTAACCGTTTTCACTTCCTTTTTGTAGGGAATGGGTATGAAAGGAAAGGGCTCAAGATTCTTATGGAAGCGCTCTCCAAGCTTCGAACAAAAGAGTTTCATCTGAGCGTTGTCGGTAAAGATCGAAATCTTCCCCTCTTTAAAAAACTTGCCCGCTCTCTCGGCCTCCAAAGCCATATCCATTTCTTTGGTCCCCAAAAAAATGTCCGCCCCTTCCTTCAAATCGCAGATTGCCTTGCTATCCCCTCCCATTATGATCCCTTTGCCAATGTCACTGTTGAAGCCCTTGCCATGGGCCTTTTTGTGGTCTCTTCCAAAACAAATGGGGGGTATGAAATTCTCAAAAAAGAAAATGGAGTTGTCATTGAAGAGCTAAGCGCTATGGATTCTGTGACCGCAGCGCTTAAAACGGCCATGGAAACCCCTAAAACGTGGGACCGCTCCCAGTTAATACGAGATAGCATCTCCTATCTTGATTTTTCTCATCAGCTTTCACGCTATATAGAAAGATCCCTTGAAGTCTTATGAGTCTGTCCTATTTTGCCATTCGCATTCTTACCTTCCCGATAAGTTTTCTCCCCTTTAAAGCAATCCATTTTATGGGAGAAACCCTCGGAACCCTCGCCTATTATCTCCTTCCTGAGTACCGAAAACGGACCCTCTCTAACCTCTCTCTTGCAAAGATTGATCACCTGAAACCCGTAGCTAAAGCCTCCTTTCAAAACCTTGCGATTACCCTACTTGAGTACCCAAAATTTGCACGCCTCAAAAAAATTGATCATGTCCTGACATGTGAAAATCCTAAGGAAGCTAAAGATCTTATTGATCAAGGGAGAGGGATCATTTTTTTCTGTGGTCATCAAGCCAATTGGGAACTTCTTTTTCTCGAAGGAACTTCAAGAATGCCCGGCACTGCCATTGGTCGCCCCCTTAAAAACAAAGCTCTCTATAACTGGGTTGTTTCTATTCGGGAGAAATTTGGAGGGAAAATCATCACCCCCAGACAAACAATTAAAGAAGGGCTGCGCGCCCTTAAACAAGGGAAATTCCTCGGGATTGTCGGTGATCAAGCCCTTCCCGAAAGTGACTACGCTTTGGATTTCTTTGGAAGGCGCGCTTTTACAACACCTGCTCCTGCCATCCTTTCCTATCGGACAGGCTGTCCGATCATCGTCGCAACAATTAAGCGAATACAAGGAAAATATCGGATCCACTACTCCCCTCCTATCTGGCCGCGTCTCAAGAGCCCCATGCAAGAAGAGATCGATCGGATGATGAAAGAGGCCCTTTTTATCCTTGAAGAAGATATCAGAAAAAGACCTGGACAATGGCTTTGGCAACACAATCGATGGAAACAAGAAACCCCCGATAACGTTTACTATCGCTACCGCTGGGATTCTATTCTGATTATCCTCCCGAAAAATTTTGCTCCTTCTTCCTTAGAAACCTTCCGCACCATCTATCCTAAAGCCTTCCTAACGATTTTTGCTCCCCTTGGCTACTCCACTGCTCTCTCTGATGTCGAAATCAAATATTACGAAAAAGAGGACGATCTTTTTATCACTGACTACCGCTTTAAACTTGTCTTTAACTTTACAGAGAATCAAAAACTCAAAAAACACTTCTTAAGGCAAAGTGCCCTTCACGTTCTTACCCTTGACGATCTAAAAAATGGGGTCGCTAAAGAACACCTCCTTCCTGGAGATGACTTTTCAATGCTCCTTAAAAAAGCGCTCACGCGCCCTAATACCCTTTGGAAAAAAGATGCCCCATGACCGCTTTTACATCGATGCTCCCCTTGAAAAAGAGTGCACCCTAGAAGGAGATGAATTTGAACACCTTTCTCGAGTGATGAGAAAAAAAGAGGGAGATGAAATCGAACTCATCAACGGAAGAAATCAGCTTGCACATGCCCGCATTGAATCGCTAAAAAAACGGTCTGCACACCTCGCTATTTTAAACTGCAGAGAAGAAAAACCTCTCCTTCCCCCACTTGTCCTCGTGCAAGCCTTTCCCAAACTTACAAACCTAGAACTCATTCTCCAAAAAGGGACAGAGCTTGGCGTCTCCACTTTTTGGATTTTTAAATCAACGCTCAGTGAAAAAAAAGACCTTTCAGAAAACCAAAAGAAACGACTCGATCACATTGTGATCTCAGCCATGAAGCAATGTGGCCGCCTCGATCGCCCTGCACTCAAATGGGGCTTTCCCGATCCCCTCTCTGGACATATTTATGTAGGAACCCTCCGCAAAGGAGCACCTCCTCTCAGCCAAATTGCTAAACATCCAGCAACGTTGATCATTGGCCCTGAAAAGGGGCTGACTGAAGAAGAGACAAAGAAGTATGAGAGCGTAGGTCAAGGTGTTTCCCTAGGACCCTATATACTGCGCGCTGAAACAGCTGCAATCGCTGGCCTTGCGATCTTAGCGTCTAGTCTATAAAGTCCTTCATATAAATTTCTTAATGGAATATCTACCAAAAAAATTTATTTGAAGGACTGTGTGGACAAGACACTGGCTGGGGTTTAAACCGTGCAAACTTGCTTAATCATTTCTTCTTCAGAATCGACGATTCCTTCAAAGATAAGGCCCCGAACGGGATCGAGAGTAACCATTTGGTCTTTCTTAAGGATCGTGCAAGCAGCATCAGCCCTCACAAGGACGGGAATGTTGAGATTCTTTCCAAATTCCTTGGCAAGCTCTTCAGAGCGCATATCATTAGGGTGATTCTGCAAGATAAGACCAAGAGCTCCCTTTAAATGGGGCTCAAACCCTTCAGCACAGTAGGACATAACGACAAATTTATTTTTGAATTTGTAAGACGATGCAGGATCAAAGCTGAGGAAGAAGTCAACCTCTCCATGGACTCGCTTTCCTTTCCCCGGATATCCCCGGACAAGAACGGCTCCAATATTATCAACCACCATCACATTTGTTGTTCCTGAAATCCCAAAAGGAGTTCCCGAGGTGATGACGATGAGATCGCCATAACTCACAAGCTTGCTCGTCAGGGCGTAGCAGCTCGCTTTTTGTACCCCCTCTTTCACATCTTTAACCGCCGCAAGGACGGGAACTGCTCCCCATACAAAGGCGAGTTGGTGAAAGGTCTTTTCATCAGGAGTCACCGCAATCACAGGCATCTCTGGACGGAAACGTCCCATCAAACGGGCAGTAAATCCACTCGTAGTAAGAGCAATAAGCGCTTTTCCATGAGCGCTATAAGCTGTCTTGACGGCTGCTAAAGCAACCGAAGAGGAAATGTCGTGAAACGTATGATCGGCTGCATCTTTATAGAAAAACTCCTCGTAGCGAAAATCTTTCTCTGCCTCAACAATGGTGCTCCGCATGATCTTCACTGTTTCAACGGGGTACTGTCCAACAGCTGTTTCACCACTGAGCATCACAGCAGAGGTGCTATCATAGATTGCATTCGCAACATCGGAGACCTCAGCCCGCGTTGGGCGAGGATTTGAAATCATTGACTCGAGCATTTGTGTTGCAGTGACCACCGGCTTAAAGGACTGATAACACTTTCGGATCATCACTTTCTGGAGCTTCGGAACCTGCGTGACAGGAAGCTCAACTCCTAAATCACCCCGCGCCACCATAATTCCATCGGCTGCTTGCAAGATACTATCGAAATTTTTCACCCCAAGAGCATTTTCGATTTTTGCAATCACCATTACATGGGAGGCATTGTTTTTCTTGAGAAGCTTTTTAATCGTGTAGATATGTTCTGCACTTCGAATAAAAGAGGCTGCAAGAATATCAATCCCCTCTTTGCATCCAAACTCGATATCTTGAATATCCCTTTCAGTCACTGCAGGAAGATTGAGATCAGTATTCGGAAGATTCACCCCTTTTTGTGACTTTAAAACGCCTCTATTTTCGATCTCAATAAGGAGATGATCTTTTTTCTTCTTGATGATTTTCCCTTCGATATAACCATCATCAAACAGGATACTCCCTCCTTCTTTGACATCATGGATCACCTCGAAAGGCTCGAGCGTGATTTCCCCTTCCTTCGGATTTTGCCGAATCGTCAGCGTATCTCCCTTCTTTAACTCAATTGGTTTAGAGAGGACCCCCACACGGACCTCAGGACCCTTCGTATCGAGCATAATCGCTAAAGGAATCCCTTTTTCTTTTCGGGCCTTTTTTAAGAAATCAATCGTCTGTTTATGTTGATCATACACCCCGTGACTCATATTGATCCGTGCAACATTCATCCCCGCATCGATGAGCTTTACGATCATTTCGTAGCTATTTGTCGCCGGCCCTAAAGTACAGATAATTTTCGTTCGTGTGCGCATACCCTCCCTTATACTTGATTTATTAATTAAAAACGTCTTTGGGCTTCGAAAAAGAGAGAAGAGTCGATAAAATGATGGGACAGTTGCCCTTTATAGGAAAGGGAAAATTCTAGGTTTTTTGTAAGATGACGCCATCTGATTCTTGTTTCATAGTCAATAAGAGATGACTTTCCTAACATAGCATGAGAGATTATGAACGAATAATCCGGGGGATTGGGACGCCAGCCTCTGTTTCCAAACCCCGAGGAAAATCTCCTGGGAGAAGGAAAGGAGAAAAAAGAAAAAGACGGCCAGATCGTCCTTTGGTTCGAAAATCAGCAAAAGAAGATGATGAATCGTCTGATAAACTGCAAACCTCTCGCAAAAAAAGGGTACTGAAGCCAAAACTTCCGCATATAAGAAGGCCTATTTTTTGAGAGAGGTAATTTCTTCAACAGATAGACTTGTTGCTTCTGCTATTTGTTCTATAGAAAGGCCTTGTTTCAGAAGAGCTTGGGCAATTTCATGATCTCTTTCTTTACGCCCCTTTTCAATCCCTTCCTCAATCCCCTCTTGTTTAGCTGCATCTATCGTTGCGACATGATCTCTTTGATCATTCACACTTGCTTCATAAGCTTT
>Ga0075163_10014328_pt1 | contig 10233 bp, 6 predicted proteins | sample JI1023141ADNA_FD_71478 | JGI IMG/M metagenome (GOLD analysis project Ga0075163, IMG submission 71478) | Wastewater effluent complex algal communities from Wisconsin, to seasonally profile nutrient transformation and Carbon sequestration -... | ecosystem: Engineered > WWTP > Effluent > Algae... | reverse complement strand
GATCGTTGGACTTCGCGTTCACGATCTCGGTCCACTGCTCGGCCGTCAGCGGCTGCTTGGTGGCGCCGGTCATCGGCCGTGCCATCCGTTTGACGACATCCGCCTGCGACAGCTTCGTCCCATCGGCAAGCGTCGCTGAGTATGTCGGGAATCCGCGGCTTCCGTACGACGCATCCGCCGGTCCCCATCCGGCGCCGTCGCGCCCTTGGTCAGACAGGTAGATGCGGATCACACCCTCGATCTGGCCGCCGTTTTTACCGGCGTAGACCGTGTTCGGCGCACGCTTTTTCGGCGCCACCGGAGCGTCATCGGCAACGATTCTGAGCTTGAAGTCGCGCTTCTCTGCGAGTCGGTTGGCGCCGACACGGAAAGGGTTCGTGGACCCGGGTTCCGGTTGGATATCGGGCCCAGCGATGGCGTCGGCGGCGACGAAAGTGTTGTGTTCCCAACGGTAGAGCGCGAACTGGAAGTAGCGGGCTTGCGGGAAGCTGAAATCCATCGTCATGGTACTTCCCGCAGGCAATTCAAGGCGCCCGAGAAAGTAGGTCGACTGTGTGTCGGGCCAGAGGTTCGGGTTCTGGATCGGCATCGGGTATTCGAGATGATTCCAGTAGGCCCATCCGCGCGGACCTTGGAACACGCCGTCGTGACCGTAGCGCTCGTCGGTGCGCACGATATTCTCCAGCGATTTGTCGCCGAAACGCTTTACGGCCTGCGCGTTGAGGTTGCGCACCGGCACGATGGCCGGCGGCTTCCAAGTTCCTTTGCCCAGCGGGTAGACCGAAGGTGCAACGTCCTTCGGCCAATACAGGCGCATCACGATAAACATTGGTCCGTCGGGCGCCGGTAGCCAGTTGGATTCCTTGTCCTTGCCCGGCGAGTCGCGCTGGATGAAGAGCGTGAGCGATCCGTCAGGATTCTTCTTCATATCCGAGAGCATCGGTGAATTGACGAGGTAGCGGTTAATCGGATTATCGATCAGCAACTGTGTGCTGCCGTCATACATCGTGATGGACCAAAACGCATTGACCGGGGGAAGCTGTCCGGGCGCGAACGTCATCTGATATGTGTGCTTGCTGCCGTCAAGGACGATGCCGCTGGCATCGCTGCGCGCGAATGGATAGACGGCTTCGGCCTCGCTGTTGCCGTAGATGCCGAGCTTGGCGGCCGCGGCGCGCAAAGCCCAGTCGCCCTTGTAGAACTCGCGGCTGCCTGCGGCGGACCCAATCTGCCAGCCGTTGACCGTGGTGCCCACGCTTTCAGCGGTAGCACCGATCTTTGCGAATGCCGCCTTGACCCCTTCACCGATCGCCGCCTTTACCTCAGGCGAAAGCGTCTTCGGCAGGGCACTCTGGTCATCGCTAATGCCGATTGTGGCGAACTTCTCGCGCAGAGGTTTTTCAACCGCGGCGGTACCTGTCGAAGGACTGAATTGGAGTAGAAAATCGAGATATTCGGCGAAGTCGGTGGTGAACATTTCCGGCGTCAATTTCGGCCAGTTGATCGCCGGTGCGGCGGGGGGTGCGGGCTTGCCGAGGAACGCAGACAGCGGCTGCAGCTTGTAGCCCGTCTGGATCTTCTTAACATTTTCCATATCCGCAGGATTGAAGAGCTGCGTGCGGTAAATGACGAGACTGAATTGCGTCTCGCTACGGAATGTCTTGGTGATTCCGGGCGGAAGATCTCCCTGCCATTCCGGTCCGCTGACGAGGTAACATCCCGCGCTATTGCCGGTGGTACGGCTACCCATGTAGCCAAAGTTGTTGGTGTAGAGATCGATAAGTTGTACGTCGTAATAGCGCGCCTTGTCGATTCCCGGCATGCAAAGGACCATCGGCTCGGCGCGCAAGTCCAGCATCGCCATCGAATAGGGTGTGTCGCTGTTGGGTGTGCTGATTGCCGTGTCTTTCGGCGTGAAGACGCGTGCCTCGTTACTGATCGTGTTGATCGGCGCTTTGAACTGCCCCGAGTCGCGGTCGATGAAGAACTTGTTCAATACGGAGTAACCGACGATCATCGGGAACCCGTACAGATAGGCTTCCTCGGCGGTGGCTTTGATCTCGTCGAGCGGGGCTTGTTGTGCCTGGCATGGCATCAGCGCAAGTGTTGCGGCAAAGACCACGGTCATCCGCAGTGCCTTGAAATTCCTTCTGGACATTCTGTTCCTCCCTGGGCCTTGAAGAAGTGCGCGGTCACGACCGCACCGAGTTCATTTCAGGCACGAATATGCGGTGTTTGACACACAATTGTTAACTTGTGAAACTAATGCATGCGCACGTATTTGTACAGTGCATTTAAGGACACGCAGATTGCTGTTCCTTAATGTTTGGGATAATTTCTGTATGGTCGCGGACTCATGCGCCATTTGAATAACAATGTGAAACTAACGTGAAGAAAAAAATTGCGGCATCAAAACGGGCCAGTGGCGCAACCAAACCGCCAGTCGGCAGCTTGAACATTTCATTGATTCAATTTATTCCGGAACTGATCAATGAACTGGGCTTTGATGAAAAAGCGGTATTCAAAACGCTGCATTTAGACATTAAACAATTTAAAAATCCATACAATACGTTGACTTTTGATGATTTAGGCCGGCTATTGGCATACTGCGCCGTTCATTGCCGATGCCCGAATTTTGGGTTGTTGGTGGGGCAGCGGATAGAACTGGATTCAATGGCCATGTTGGGCGTATTGATGAGAAATGCCCCGACAGTCGCCGCTGCAATGCAGATTGGCGAGAAACACATGCCGCTCAATGACCGCGGAGACGTAGCCGGCCTGATCCCCGTTGACGCTTCCCAAGTTGCGATGACATTTACGCTTCTGAATGGCGCTACCGTGGCTTCCAATCATATTATCGATGCGGCGACGGTTTTGCATTTCAAGCTTCTGAAAGTGCTTTGTGGCCCCGAATGGAAGCCAAATTTGATCCGTTTCGCACATATAGGGCCCGAAAATCATGAACCATTCCGGGCCTGTTTCGGATCAAATATTGAATTCGATGCTGAAATTTCAAGTATTGTCTTTGACGGAAAGTGGTTGAACCAGCCGGTTGCTGGAGCGAATGCCGAATTATTCGCATTCGCCGTCAAAACGGTTGAGGAAAGTTCGGATACTTACCTGTGCTCGTTTTCAGAAAGAATCCGCCGCGCCTTGCATCCTGTCATGCTTTCAGGGACTGTTTCGACGGAGTACATTTCTCGCATGTTCGGCTTGAACGAACGGACCTTGAGGCGCAAGTTGAAAGCCGAGGGAGTCTCGTTACGTGAGCTGGAAAATGAAGTGCGTTGTGAATTGGCCTGCCAATTATTGCGTGACACCAGCCTGTCCGTATTGAGGATCGCCAATATTCTGGGATATTCCGACGGCCAGGTTTTTGCGAGGGCGTTTCGTTTATGGATGAAGATGAGCCCGAGTGCTTGGCGCAACCGGATGGCGTAGCCGATGTCGGGCACGCGAGAAGGCGGAAGCGAAGCTGTACACGACGTAATCGGTCCATCAACTCGGCTTATTCGAATATAGGGATAAAAGAAAAGCCGCCCGAAGGCGGCTTTTCTGGAGCGTATAGCCGTTTACGGAGTACGCACCACGCCTGGCGGCTGCCAAGTGCCATCGCCTGCCGGCAGGATCGACGGATCTTCCGTCTTCGGCCAATACAGGCGCATCACCAGATAGACCTCGCCGTTCGGCGCCGGCAGCCAGTTGGCTTCCTTGTCCTTGCCCGGCGATTCCTTCTGGATGTAGATGGTCAACGAGCCATCGGCGTTCTTTTTCATGTCCGCCAACATCGGCGAGTTGATCAGATAGCGGTTGATTGGATTCTCGATCAGCAGTTGGGTCTTGCCGTCATACATGGTCACTGACCAGAACGCGTTCACCGGCGGCAGCTGATCTTTTCCGAATGTGAGCGTGTAATTGTGTTTGCTGGTGTCGATGGTCTGTCCCGTGCTGTCGACACGGTTCATCGGATACATGGCTTCAACCGCATCATTGCCGTAGATTCCGCCCTTGGCGGCTGCCGCACGTTTCAGCCAATCACCGTTGTAGAAAGCGCCGTCGCCAAATAAGGCGCCAATCTTCCAGCCATTGATGTTCTTGTTGCCTGTCTTCAGGAAATCCTCAATCTTGTCGTCGCCGGATTTCATGGCCAGCAGAATGGCGGCCTTGTGTTCCGCGGAAAGGTCCTTGAAATCGAACGTCTTGCCTGGGCCGATGCCGATGCTGGCCAACTTGGCGCGGATTTCCTTGTCGGCCGGTGTTTCCGGAACGAACTGTAGGGCGGCGTCCAGGTAGTCGAAGAAATTGTCCTTGATGCCGGCGGTGCTGGCGGACGGGAAGTCGGCAGCAGCCGGAGCCGGCGGAGCCGGCTGTCCGAGAAAGGCTGACAGCGGCTGGGCCTTGTAACCCTGCTGCACCTTCACGACGTTGGCAATGTCGCCGGCATTGAACAATTGCGTCCGGAAAATCGTCAAACCGAACGGAGTGGTCGATTGGAACACCTGTTTGATGCCTTCTGGTTTTTCGCCTGTCCAACCGGGGCCCACGACCAGATAGCTACCGGCTTCACTGCCGGTGGAGCGGCTGCCGATATAGCCATAGTTGTAGGCATTGCCATCAATCAGCTGCACCGAATAATAACGCTTGCTGTCCACGGCCGGTACCGAAATGACCACCGGTTCGGCGCGAAGGTCCAACCACAGCATGGAATAGGGCGTGTCGCTGTTCGGGGTGACCACGGCCGTGTCCTTATAAGTGAACACGCGCGATTCATTGGCGATGAAATTAAAAGGACCCTTGTATTGACCCGAGTTCTTATCCAGTACGAACTCGTTCATGATCGCGTAGTTCATTACCAAAGGCAGGCCGTAGATGAAGGCCTCTTCGGCAATGGCCTTGGTTTCCTCGATGCCGGGAGCGGCGATGCCTGACGATTTGTCGGCTTGTTCGGCGGCATTGACCGGATCGTTGGGTTTGCTGCAGCCGGCTAGCGCGGCGGTCAAGGCCACGGCAAGCAACAGGTGTTGTAGCGGGGTATTCCTGCGGATCATGGGGCGCTCCTTGTTTGTTGGGCTGGTGGAAGTCAGGACATTGTACAAAATTCCCGCCACCGTGACTTCCGGCCGTTGCCCTAGCTCCCTGACGGGAATAGGATGGGTGCACTATATTTACTTCGGGGTTTGGTGATGCGTCATTTTCTTGCAGTAATTCTTTGCTTTTTCATGCTTTCCGGTACCGTCAGCGCGCAGGACGCGGCCGCTCCCGGCTCCCGCGAGCTTCCGGCCGGCCTCATTGTTCCGGACGCCGCCAAGCCGGGTCCGGGCTTCGATGTCGATACGGCCACCGCCGCCTACATCGACCTGCTGACTCCGCAGCAGCGCGCGCAGTCGGATGCCTATTTTGAAGGCGGCTACTGGCTTGAGCTTTGGGGTTTTCTGTACGGATTGATGGTCTGCGTCATTTTTATCGTCAGTGGCCTTTCGGTGAAAATGCGTAACCTCAGCAAGCGTATCAGTCATCGCCCATGGCTTTATACCGCCATCTATGGTGCGCTCTGGCTGGTTGCCGCCGAGATTCTCAGTCTGCCTTGGGCGCTGTATACCGATTATTTCCGCGAACATGCCTATGGCCTGTCAAACCTGTCTTTGGGCGCCTGGTTCGGTGAAGCCGGCAAGGGGCTTCTAATCAGTCTGATCATCGTGCCATGGTTGATTTCCGGCATTTTCGCCGCTGTCCGCAAAGCCGGCGATACTTGGTGGTTGCGGGCAGGCGTCGCCACCTTTGCGGTCCTTTTGTTGCTGATCATGGTTTCACCGGTTTTCATCAATCCGCTATTCAATGAATACAAGCCATTGCCTGAAGGACCAGTCAATTCTGCCATTCTCTCACTGGCGCGCGCCAACCAGATTCCGACCGACAACGTGAAGTATTTCGACGCTTCCAAACAGACGACCCGGGTCAGCGCCAATGTTTCCGGATTTATGGGTACAACACAGGTCAGCCTTAACGATAATCTGCTGAACAAAACCTCGCTTCCGGAAGTCAAAGCGGTGATGGGCCATGAGATGGGCCATTACGTACTCAATCATGCCGTGCGCAATCTGGCCTATATCAGCCTGGTTTTGATGTTCGGCTTTTGGGTGGTGCATAAATTGATTGATCAAGCCATCGCGCGATTCGGCGTACGTTATGGCATAACCGAGCGGACCGATCCGGCGGTGTTGCCGATCGCCGTGGCGGTGTTCAGTTTTTACATGCTATTGGCAACGCCGGTGATCAACAGCATCATCCGAACCGCGGAAAAGGAAGCCGATCTGTACGGCCTGAATTCGGCGCGGGAACCGCACGGTTTCGCCACCGCCGCCATGCGTTTGAGCACCTATCGGAAAATCCATCCCGGCTATTGGGAAGAAGTCATTTTCTACGACCATCCCAGTGGCTATGATCGCGTGCACTCTTCGATGCTGTGGTTGAAGGAAAATCAGCAGCTGGTCGAATCCAACCAGTAGGTTTCTGCTAACGTCAGACTGCAACGGAGGGCAACGCCCTCCGTTTGCTTTAATTCACGGTTCCTAGACATTTCCATGACGGTTGGCTCACGCCGGACTGACACCGTCTGCACAGACGATGGGCGATAGTGACGCTGTGCTAGAGCACAGCCCTCACCCTTAAATTCCAAAGGATATCCCATGAAACTCGTGCAAAAAACACTCGTCGGTCTGCTCATCGGCTTCGTCGCCACTTCCGCCATGGCCGGCATGTCGGACACCAAAAAATCACCGGGAACGATTGTTGCCGTGGCTGCCGCCAACCCGGATTTTTCAACCCTGGTTACTGCTGTCAAGGCCGCCGGTCTGGTCGACACACTAAATTCGAAGGGCCCGTTCACCGTATTCGCGCCGACCAACGAAGCCTTCGCCAAACTGCCGGCCGGAACCGTGGAAGACCTGCTCAAGCCGGAAAACAAGGAAAAACTGACCGCCATCCTGACCTATCACGTGGTCGCCGGCAAAGTAACGGCCGCCCAAGTCGTTAAATTGAAAACCGCCGATACCGTCAACGGAAAGGCAGTGACCATCAAAACCGGCAAGGACGGCGTCATGATCAATAACGCCAAAGTCACCGCGACCGATATCCCGGCCAGTAACGGCGTGATCCACGTCATCGACACCGTACTGATACCGTAACCCGTTATTTCCAGCGATTTGAAAATGGCGATCTTAGGATCGCCATTTTCATTTTGGATTCCTAAGCCGCCAGTTCAATGGCGGGAATTTTTTGCAAAGCCAATGGTGTCGATCCGAACCAATGCAGCTGACCGGCCAAAGACGCGACTTCACCGATGATCAGCAAAGCGGGAGATTGCACCCCATGTTGCGTCGAGGTTTCTACCAATTCCGATAACCGGCCCCGGATGACCCGCTGCTCGGGACGAGTGCCGTTCTCGACCCAGGCAAATGGCGTGTCGGGATGTCGACCGTATTCCAACAGCTTTGCCTGCAGGCGTTCGAGGCCTTTCACGCCCATGTAGATGGCCAAGGTCTGTTTCTCGGCGGCCAACTGCTGCCAGTCGAGCCGATCTTCGGATTGACGGCAATGGGCCGTGACGAATCGCAGGGATTGGGCGTGATCGCGGTGGGTCAGCGGGATTCCGGCATAAGCGGCGCAGGCCAGTGCCGCGGTCACGCCCGGAACCACCTCAAACGGAATCTGATGCGCGCGCAGCGCCTCGCATTCCTCACCGCCACGACCGAAAATGAACGGATCGCCGCCTTTCAATCGCACCACCCGCTTGCCAAGTGCCGCATGTTCCAGCAATAGGGCATGGATGCCTTCCTGCGTGGTGTGATGCGTGCCGGCTTCCTTGGCCACTTCGATGAACTCGGCATCGCGCCTTGCCAATGCCAGGATTTCCGGGCTGACCAAACGGTCATGCAATATGACATCGGCTTCGTTCAACAATCGCAAGGCGCGGATGGTCAGCAAGCCCGGATCGCCCGGACCGGCGCCGACCAAGGCCACGCGTCCTTGCGCGGATGTTGCGTCCGCCAATTGCAACGCAGCGTCGAAAGCACTTTCGGCCGCCGTTTGATTCTGCCGGCGCAGGAAAGTCAGTGCCGGCCCCGCGAGAAACTGTTCAAACCATCGACGGCGCTGGGCAAGAACCGGCAGGCGCCGCCGAATGTCCTGGCGTCGCCGTGCCAGCAATTCGGTTAGGGCAGCGTATGCTTCATCGAACTGGATTTCGAGTTGCTCGCGGATGTGCCGGGCCAGCATCGGTGCTGCGCCGGCACTGGAAATGGCGATCTGCAAAGGACCGCGCCGCACTACGGAGGGCACCTGATACGACGACAAGTCGGCGTCATCGACGACATTGACGAACAACCGGCGCGCTTCGGCGGCATCGGCCACGGCCTGATTGACGGCGCGGTCATCGGTGGCCGCCACCACCAGCCAGGCGTCATCAAGCCAGTGTTCCTGAAACCGGCCGGGCAGGAATTCGATTTCCGCGCGCTCGAACGACGCCAGCAAGTGCGGATGCAATGCCGGTGCGCCGACCCGGACCCTGGCGCCGGCCGCCTGCAGTGCCGCGACTTTCCTGACCGCGACCTCGCCGCCACCAACAACCAATACCAGGCGTTGGCGCAGATCGGCGAACAGCGGAAACAGCGCGGGTTCCATGGCCGGATTCAGATGTGCAGGCCGCATTCGCGCAGCAGTCCGTTGAACCGGGTGTCCTGTTCCAGCATGCCGGCCTGCAGCGGCCGGGTGCTGTGCACATCGCCGATCGAGACATAGCCTTGATGCCAAAGCGGGTGATAGGGCAGGTCGTGTTTGTGCAGGTACTGCCAGATGTCGCGGTCGTTCCAATCCGCCAAGGGATGCACTTTCCATCGTCCGTCGCGCAGTTCCAGGAATTCGATACCGGCACGGCTGTCGGATTGCACGCGCCGGAGGCCGGCGAACCAGGTGCGGACATCGAGTTCCTTCAAGGCGCGCTGCATCGGTTCCACTTTATGGATTTCGTTGTAACGGCGGATACCTTCAACCCCTTCCTGCCAGAGAGCGCCATGGCGGGCTTGACTCCAGGCACTGCTGAGATTCGGCGTGAACACTTTCAGATTCAGACGCAGCCGCTCCTGCAATTCGTCGATGAAACGGTAGGTTTCCGGGAACAGGTGGCCGGTGTCAATCAACAGCACCGGAAGATCAGGACGCTGCCGGGTCATCAAGTGCAGCAGCACCGCCGATTGCGCGCCGAAGCTGGATGACATGGCATGATTTCCTGCCAGATTTCCCAAGGCCCATGCAGCGCGTTGGCTTGCCGTTAATCCGGACAGCCAGCGGTTCAACTCGGATCGGGCACGGCTGTCTTCAGCCAAGGTGACGGCATCGGGAATATTCATGACAGCACCTGTACGGGGATGGGTTTCGGTTCGGGCAAACGGCCTTGGCGCAGTAAAAAATCACCGAAAGTTTCACCGGCGTTCCGGTTACCGGCGTAATCGGCCAATAACGGTTCCAGCGTTTCCAGCACGCCGGCTTCATCGATGTTTTCTTTCACTATCCGATTCAATCGACGGCCCTGGAAATCCGCACCCAGATGCAGGTTGTATCGACCCGGGGCCTTGCCGACCAAGGCGATTTCGCCCAGATAGGGTCTGGAGCAACCGTTAGGGCAACCCGACAAGCGCAGAAGTATGGGGGCATCGGTCAATGCATGTTTCGCCAACAGCACTTCGATCTGACTTAAAAAATCCGGGAGATAGCGCTCGGCTTCCGCCATCGCCAAGGTGCAAGTGGGAAGTGCGACGCAGGCCAAAGCCAAATGCCGCATGGCACTGCCGCGCCGGTGGCCATCCAGACCGAAACGTACGACCAAATCGTCGATGTCCGGACGTTGTACTGCATCGACGCCGGCGATGATCAGGTTCTGGTTCGGCGTCAGCCGGAAATCGCCGCGGTGGATTTTGGCGATTTCACGCAGGCCGTCCAGCGCTTGGCCGGTGATTCGGCCGCTTTCAATGCGCAGGTTGAGATGCCAGCGACCATCATAGCCTTGATGCCAACCGAAGCGGTCGCCATTCTGGCTGAAAGTGAATTCACGCGCCGGCGGCAAAGCTTCGCCCAACCGCTTTTCGATTTCGGCCTTGAAGGCGTCGATGCCGAGGCGGTCGATGGTGTATTTCAAACGCGAGAGTTTGCGGTCGCTGCGGTTTCCGAAATCACGCTGTG
>Ga0075163_10014326_pt1 | contig 10233 bp, 10 predicted proteins | sample JI1023141ADNA_FD_71478 | JGI IMG/M metagenome (GOLD analysis project Ga0075163, IMG submission 71478) | Wastewater effluent complex algal communities from Wisconsin, to seasonally profile nutrient transformation and Carbon sequestration -... | ecosystem: Engineered > WWTP > Effluent > Algae... | reverse complement strand
AGCCCAGTGTGCGTGTGTTTGTGCCGTGTCATGGGCAGGAGAATACGCCCGTTCCGGGCGCCGTAGATTCTGCACGGCTCCGTCCCCCATCTTTGTTGAGCAGGTGATTGAAATCGCTCGGACAAGTTTTTGGCCGTCCTGCGAATTCGGCGCCCCTCCATCCCCCGCTTGCGCCTGATCGCGGGAGTTGGGTTGCGGTTGTGGCCGAGGCGTGATTTCAGGGCGCGGATGAGCGAGCAGCAGCACCAGAAACACCGGCTCTATGGCCGCGCGGCGGGAAAGCCGTTGTCGAAGCGCCAGCAGGCGCTGATCGACGATGTGCTGCCGACGCTGGGCGTGCCAGTCACTGAGCCGGGGCAGTTGCAGCCGGGCTCGCTGTTCAGCAGCAGCCGCGAAGTCTGGCTGGAGATCGGGTTTGGCGGTGGGGAGCATCTGGCCGGGCAGGCGCAGCTGCATGCCGACATTGGCTTCATTGGCGCCGAGCCGTTTGTCGATGGCGTCGCGAAATTGCTGACGGCGCTTGAGGAGCAGCAAGTCTCCAACGTTCGGCTGCGGCGTGGCGATGCGCGCGATCTGGTGGCGCAGTTTGCGGACCGATCGATCGACCGCGCCTTCATCCTGTTTCCCGATCCATGGCCAAAGACACGCCATCGCAAGCGGCGGCTGGTGCAGCCGAAGTTCATTGTCGAGCTGGCGCGTGTGCTGAAGCCCGGCGCGCGTCTGCGCTTTGCGACGGACTGGGCGGACTATGCCAACCGGGCGTTGGCCGACCTTGTGGCTAGCGGACTGTTCGAGTGGACGGCAGGGCGCGCCGATGACTGGCGTGTGGCGCCGGCCGATCATGTGACGACGCGCTATCAGGAAAAGCGCCTCGGCGATTGCGCGCCGGTGTTTCTGGATTTTGTGCGGAAGTAGGCGGCCAGCGCGCTACTTCAACGGCTTTTCAAATACGGCGACGAAGCGATCCGTTCGGCCTCTCACGCCGGGGCGGAAGACGTTGAAGCGGCGGTCGTCGTGGGTGCTTTCGAGCAGCGTCATTGTCTTCAGCGTGAAGCCTGCTCGGATCATCTGGCCGGTGACGTCGCCATGGCTGATGCGATGCAGGCCGACCTGCTGGGCAAGCGGCATCGTCTCGATCGCGTCGTGATCCTCGACGACGACGCGGCCGCCGGGCTTCAGCATGGCGAACAGCTTCTCGTTCATCGCATCATTGCTTTCGCCCTCAAGGAAGACGTCGTGATAGACCTGACCCATCACGATGATGTCGTAGCTGTCGGGCGCGCCGGAAATGTCGGTCCATGTCGTGGTGACCCAGCCGATATTCGGCTGCTTGATGCGTATCTTCTGGCGCTCGGGCTCCATCGTCGGGAACTGGTTGATCCAGCCGGGCGTGTTGTGCATGTCGACATGGCCCTTGGGGCCAACCATCGATGAGACGAGCAGGGCGAGGTAGCCGCTGCCGGAGCCGATATCGATTGCGCGCTCGCCGGGCTTTGCGTCGATGGCCTTGAGAATGATCTCGACCATGCGGCCGTCATCCTCGAGGCGGGCGTCCATGGTTCGCGCCTTGTCATCCAGAGCTGCCTTGATGGCAGGATCCGCCTTCGCTTCCTTGCGAAGCGCGGGAATATCGGCTTGCGTTTGCGCCGTCGCTGCGGGAGCGAGGGCGAGCAGGGCGGCGAGAAGGCTGGCGCGCATCATTGTTTCACGACCCAGTTGAACTGACGGATGCTGGTGCTCTGCCAGAGGCCGGCTGCAGCGTAGGGGTCGCGCGCATACTCGGTTTTTGCAGCTTCGAGGCTGTCAGCTTCTATAACCATCACCGAGCCGATTGGCGTGGCGCCATCGTCGGCCAGCATCGGGCCGGCGATCTTCACGCGCGGTTCAAGCGAGGCGATCCAGTCGAGATGGGCCTGACGGGTCGCCTTGCGCACGTCGAGCGCGCCGGATTTGTCCAGACCGTAAAGAGCGAACAGCGGCATCAGGCTTTCCTGTTTATTCTTGCTTGAGCGGACGGTTGAGCAGGCGGTCGACGGCTGAACGCGCATCGAGGCGGCCTTCGATCATGTCGAGCACGACTTCACAGATGGGCAGGTCGACATCGAGCTTGCGCGCGAGTTCGACGAGGGCGGGCGCGGTTTCGGCGCCTTCGGTGACGGCCTTGCGGGAGGACAGAATGTCGGCGGCGGATTTTCCGCGGCCGAGCTCCATGCCGAAGCTCATATTGCGCGACTGTGGCGAGGAGCAGGTGAGGACGAGGTCGCCAAGCCCGCAGAGGCCGGCCAGCGTCTCGGCGCGGCCGCCGAGCTTCACGCCAAGCCGCGTCATCTCGGCAAAGCCACGCGCGATCAGGGCGGCGTGGGCGGAGCGACCAAGGCCCATGCCCTCACAGACGCCGCAGGCGATGGCGAGGACGTTCTTGATGGCGCCGCCGGCTTCGGCGCCGACGAGGTCGTCGCTCCAGTACATGCGGAAGTGCGGGCGGCCGATCGAGCGCAGCCAGGCGTCTCCAACCGCCCGGTCCGGGCAGGCGAGGGTGACAGCGGTGGGCAAGCCCTTGGCGACGTCGACGGCGAAGGAAGGGCCCGAGAGCACGGCAGGCGAGGCGTGGGGCGCTTCTTCCGCGAGCACGTCTGTCATCAGCTTGAGCGTGCCGCGCTCTATGCCTTTCGAGCAGAGCGCGATGGGCGTGCCGGGCTGTATGTGCGGCGCGAGGGCTTTGAGCGTGGCGCGAAGGTGCTGGGCCGGGGCGACAAGGAGGATCGCGTCGCAATCGGCAAGGTGCGCCATGTCGGTGGAGGCGGGCATGGCGGGAATCGGTGTGGACGGCAGGAAGGCGGGGTTGCCGTCGCCGCTGGAGAGCGTGGCTGCGATCTCTGGCTCTCGCGCCCAGATCCTCACGTCGCGCCCTGCCGCGCGCGCGCAAATGGCGAGCGCCGTGCCCCAGGCGCCGGCCCCTGCGACACCGACTCGCTGGAAAGTCGTTTCGGGCTGAGCTACATCTGCTGAAGATTTCATTGAACGTTCAGCGTTCCGGAATACATTCATCGCATGACGACTATTCAAACGACCGATAAGGCCGATCCCATCAAGGCCGATCCGCGCGAAGCGATCCTCAAGGCGGCGGCCGACCGTATCCTGCACTATGGATACAACAAGACCACCATGTCCGAGATTGCTGCCGACTGCGGCATGTCGGCTGGGAATATCTATCGGTTCTATCCCTCCAAGATCGACATTGCCGAGGCGATGACGCGCGAGTTCGGGAAGAGTTCGCGGGCGCTTTATGATGACATCATTCGCGATGCAGCGCGCTCCGCCACCCGGAAAATGAACGACTTTTTTATCGCCAGGCTAGAGCGGACGTTCAAGGTTTTCGCTGAACACCCGAAGCTGATGGAGCTGGCCGAGATCATGGAGCGCGAGCGGCCGGAGTATCTGGCCGAGGAACACGCCCAGGAGCGGATGCAGATCGAACATATCCTGGAAGAGGGCCGGATCTCGGGAGATTTCGCACTTCCGGCCGATCTGACCATCACGGCGGACCTTGTTCAGTGCGCGATGATGAAGTTCCGGATCCCTCAATTGTGGACCACGGAGCAGCTCGATGCGCTTCGCCCGGAGCTGGAAGGCGTATTGAGCCTTATTTTCACAGGGCTTTCTGCGAGGCGTTAATCCGATCGCTGAGCTGTGACCAGGCTTTAACGCCTTCTTAATCCGTTTTCTGTTAGCAGGTGCAGCATAGAAATCGCGTGCATGTGATCGCGCCTGCAGCAGAAATAATGAACGTTTAGAGTTTTGTTCATTGCATTCCGCCCAGAGCTAGGCTACATACAATCCATGGACGGGAACAAAGAAGCCCGCCTGCCAAACCTTCCCCCAGGGGCCGTTAGAGACCCCGGAAACAAACTGGAGCTGCACATGACCTTCCTCCCCAAATCCGCCGAAGCCCGCCAGGAACTCCTCGCGCTGCTGATCGCCATCCCGGTCTCCCTGATGGGTACGGGTTTCTTCTTCTACCTGCTCGATGGCGCGAACCGCCTCGTCGTCTAGGTGGCCCACAAAACGGGAAGCCGGCTGCCGGGGGCTTATCCTCCTCCCCAAGCCTCTACGGCGCCGCTTCCCGCTGACTTTCTCTCTCGGCGCCGCAAGGCGCCTCGCGCGGAACGATCTCTCTCCCCCCCAATCGTTCTAGACGCTGCCTGGCGCCGGTCTCTTTCAGAGGCCGGCGCTTTTTTGTCTGTGAACGGGCGTGCGACTAAGTTGCACTTGAGAGGCACTTGCAATCATGTGGGGGCTGTCTTAGGTCTGGGTCGTTGCAGGCCGCTTGCGGAGCTCTTGGGGCGCACTGCGGAAAGCTCAGTGTTTTCGGGCGTTATTCGCCCAAACGTAACCCTCGGCGCGATCACATATCCTCCCCGGATCGGGCCAATCTGACTGGGGCGGTTTCCCTGCGGAAACCGTCCCAATTTTTTTGCCGGTCGGGCCGGTTCCGACTTTCAGAGCTCGCCCCACTTCCGGAGCAGGTTGTGATAGAGGCCGGTCAGGGCGATGACCTGGTCATCGCGTCCGCCACGGTCTGCTGTCAGAACCTGAACCGCGTGATCGAGGTCGAACAGCATCCGGCGGTCTTCCGCAGACCGGATCATGCTCTGGATCCAGAAGAACGAAGCGATCCTGATGCCACGCGTAACCGGTGTGACGCGATGAAGGCTGGATGCGGGATAGAGAACAAGATCGCCAGCGTCGAAGCGTACGCGGTGCTGGCCGTACGTGTCTTCGACGACCAGCTCCCCGCCTTCGTACTCGGAAGGGTCATTGAGAAAGAGCGTTGCCGACAGGTCGCTGCGAATCCGGAAGTCGGAGCCGGCGCGCGCGCGTACTGAATTGTCGACGTGGAGCCCGAACTCTTCGCCGCCTTCATAGCGATTGAACAGAGGCGGATAGACCTTGAAGGGGAGGGAGGCCGAGACAAAGAGCGGGTTTGCGGCGAGGCGATCGAGGATCAGATTGCCGGCGCGCACGGCCGCGGGCGATCCCTCAGGCAGCTGTCGGTTACGCTTCGCCAATGCCGATTGATGGCCGGACGTCGCGTTGCCATCCGCCCATTCGGCATCATCGATTAGCCGCCTGACCTCCTGAACCTGAGGCGAGTTGAGCGCGCCGGGAACACGTAAAAGCATATCAAATCATCCACTTATCGCTGCTTACCGCCGCGCTGCTGGCTCTTTATGTCACAGCCGCAAAATATGAGAACGGTTCGCATTGACACAGATGCGATTAGCTCGCAATTGCACACTCATTCAATTTGACAGCACATTTTGCAATCGGGACGGAGTGAAACAGGTGACCATCGTGACGCAAAGTAAGGTGCCTAATTCGCCGGACAACCGGCGGCTTCAGGTTTCCAGCCTCGCCTTCCTGATGCTCGGCGGAGCGCTCAGCAGCCAACAGGCTTTCGCGCAGACCGCGCCGTCTAATGCCGACAAGGATAAGGGCGACACCGTCACTGTGACCGGCGAGCGCGAAGGGATTGCGTCTCCGAAACTCACCGCGCCTCTGCGCGACACGCCGCGCGCCATCACCATCATCCCCGACGAGATTATGGAGATCACAGCGTCCACCACGCTTGCTGACGCGCTGCGCACCGTGCCGGGCATCACCTTTGGCGCTGGCGAAGGCGGCAACCCGCTCGGCGACCGACCATTCCTCCGCGGCGCCGATAGCCAATCAAGCACGTTTATCGACGGCGTACGCGACATCGGCGCCGGCGCGCGCGAAGTCTTCAACATTGAAAGCGTCGAAGTCATCAAGGGCGCGTCTGGCGCCTACGCCGGCCGCGGCGGTCCCGGCGGCGGCATCTACATCAACAACAAGGTTCCGACGCTCCAGTCCTTTATCAAGGGTTCGGTCGGTGTTGGCACCGACGAATACATTCGCGGCACGATCGACCTCAATCAACAGGTCGGCGACACGGCCGGCGTCCGGCTCAACGCCATGTACCATGATGCGGGCGTCGCAGGGCGCGACGAAGTCTACAGCACGCGCTGGGGCATCGCGCCGTCGTTCGGCTTCGGCATCGGCACGCCGACCCGCGGTTATGTCAGTTACTACCACCTTGAGAGCGAAGGTCTGCCGGATACCGGAGTGCCCTACAGCAACCCGGTCGAGCGTCCGCGCACAGACGTTCCGCGCGTTCTGCCGATCGGCGATGGTGGTCCTGTGAGCGTCCCCAGCGACGCTTTCTACGGTCTGGTGAATCGCGACTTCCGCAACGAGCGCGCCGATCTTTATACGGTCCGCCTGGAGCACGACCTCAGCGCCAACCTGCACGTCCGCAACACGACGCGTTATGGCGAGACGGCTCAGGACTATATCTACACGCAGCCCGACGACTCGCAGGGCAACATCTACTACGGGTTCGTCTGGCGCCGCGCTAACACGCGCGTCAGCGCAGTCCAGTCGATCATCAACCAGACCGATCTCTACGGCACGTTCAACACGGGCGGCATTTCGCACAGCTTCGCTGTAGGCGTCGAACTCTCGCGCGAAGAGGGTGAGAACGACAGCTATAATATCATGAGCGCAGGCCAGCTCCTGAACACTTACAACCGTTGCCTGCCAGCGGCCGTCGCTACGTTCAATTGCGCGAGCCTCTACAACCCGAACTCCAACGATGCCTGGACCGGCGTGATCTCGCGGGCCAACAATCCGAACAACAGCATGACCGAGACGAAGGCGATCTACGCGTTCGACACGATCGAGTTGAACCCGCAATGGCAGCTCAGCCTGGGTGTGCGTTACGACAAATATAGCTCGGAATTCACCTCGGCGCGCGCCGCGACCACGCCGTTTGCGCGGACGACATTCATGCGCGAAGACGACCTGCTCAACTATCAGATCGGCGTTGTCTACAAGCCGATCGAAGCTGCCTCGATCTACGGTTCATTCGCGACCTCCAGCTCCCCGGCCGGCAACGCCCTCAACCAGGGCTCTGATCCGAACGCGCTGAGCAGCGCCATCAACGCAGCGCTCGAGCCGGAAGAAAGCGATCTCTACGAGATTGGCGGCAAGTGGGACTTGCTGAACGGCGCGCTCTCACTGTCGAGCGCGGTCTTCCACACGGAAACCAACAACTCGCGGATTACGCTTGCTGACGGGTCCATTGCCCAAGTCGGTCAAAAGGTTGTCGATGGCGTTGAGATCGGCATTACCGGTCAAATCACGCCTGAATGGATGGTCTTCGGCGGATACACCTACCTTGACGCGGTCCTTGAAAAAGCCGGCGGCTCAGGTGCGGCATTCGGCTTGAACGACGGTATCCAGTATCCCAACACGCCCAAGAACAGCGCATCGTTCACGACGAACTACCAAATCCTGCCGAACCTCAATATCGGTCTGGGCGCGTACTATATGGACAAGGTGTTCGGAAACGCCTCGACTGTTTCGGCCACCAGCCTGAAGTACATTCCGAGCTACACGCGCCTCGATTTCATGGCGACGTATGTCTTCACCGATGATCTCCGTCTCCAGCTGAACATTCAGAACCTGACGGACGAATACTACTTCAATCAGGCCTATCCGACGCACTACGTCAGCGTTGCGCCCGGCCGCTCGGCGACCCTGACGCTGAACTACGGCTTCTAGCGCGTCACTGCGATCGGCAATGCAAAGCTCCCGCGCGGATGGCCGCGCGGGAGCATCTGTTTTAAGAGACCGTATGTCGATGACTTCCGCACCAACCTCCGCAGACATTGACGCCGCCATGGCAAAGTCAGCCGGCGAGGCTTTCCTCTTGATGCGAGCGTGGGCCGAGGCCGGCGTCGCGGAAGCGCAAACCATCCTTGGCCAGCTCCTGCTCGATGGGCGCGGCGCGGCGGTTGATCCGGAGGCCGCGTTTGGCTGGTTCTCCAAGGCCGCGGCCGCTGGCCACCCCATGGGTTTGAACATGGCTGGCCGATGCCTTGAGAACGGCATTGGCGTATCGCCCGATCCCGTCAAATCGACCGCGCTCTATGCAAAGTCCGCGCGCGCTGGGCTTGCGTGGGGCATGTACAACTATGCCACGTCGCTCGCGCTTGGGCGCGGCGTCGAGGAAGATCGGGAGGCGGCCTTCGCGTGGCTCAGCAAAGCGGTCGAGATGGGGCACGCCAAATCGATGGCCATCCTTGGCGGCTTCTATGAAGACGGGTGGGTGGTGGAGAAGAATGATGCGCAGGCCCGCGCGCTCTACGAAGCTTCAGCGCGGGCGGGGGATTTTCGGGGGCACTTCAATTTTGCGCGCTTCCTCGTTCGCGAGAACAACATTCCCGAAGCAACTGACCATCTCAATGCTGCTTATGGCGGGGGAACGCCCGCCTTTCGCGACAAGATGCTGACCTTCCTCCGGCAGTCGGGCCATCACGCGCTGCAAGGGGCGGCGGCGCGGCTGGAGTTTTCGGCCGGAGGCCGCAGAGCCTGACGCTTACTGCACGCGCTCGGCCTTGACGCCCTTGGCGTCGAGCATGGCGATCACGCTGTCGGGGCCAATGAGGTGGGCTGCGCCGACGGCGATGAAGGTCGTGCCTGAGCCCTTGAGCATGTCCTCGATCTTCACGACCCAGTTGGCGTTGCGATTGACGAGCAGGGCGGCATAGAGGTCCGCCTCTTCCTGCTTCATCTCGGTCACGAACATTTTCTCCATGCCGGCGATATCGGCGGAGGCCCATTGCTTGACCATCGCGTCGAGTTCGGTGGGCGCGTCGTGGTATTCTTCCATCGTCTCGCGCAGGTATTCGAGTTCCTGTGTTGGCGACATGCCGGCGAAGACCTTGATCTGCTCTTCGGCGGTCTCGAGGCCCTTTGGCTTGATGTTGCGGGCGCGGAAGATGCCTTCGATCTTGCTGTCGACGCCCGAGGCGGGGTCGTAGCCGGCGCGCGTCATGGCGGCGGAGGAAATCGTGAGGGCCGCGAACCAGGGACGGAAAACGTCGAGCTGGCCAGCGGAGAGGCCGGCGAGGCGCGCGGCTTCGTCAAGCGTCTTGATTTCCGCTTCGGTGAGCTTTTTCGACAGGCGATCGGTGGGTGAAAGGCCGTAGCGCGAGACCAGCACCATCATGTCGCCCTGCATGGCGGCAGCGTTGGTGGTGGGCAGTTCGAGCCAGAGGTCGCCGGATTCAGCGATGGCGGTATCGAGCTTTTCGGTCCGCCACTGGGTTTCGGGTTTCAGCAGGTGGATGGTGCCGAGGAGGTAGATGGTGGAATCCGCATCCTTGATGACCCAGAAGGCGGGCTGCGCGAAAGCGGGTGTCGCCAGGCTGGTCAGGGCAAGCACGGCAAGCGCCGCAAACGACTTGAGCACAAGACGGCTGACGCTGGCGAACCAGTGCATGGCAATCTCCCCACCGGACGGGGATGCCCGCCTCTCGAGACTAAACTAGCACGCGAGTGCGGGGGCGCCAGCCATGGGCGCAGCACATCGCTTGCGGGGCGGCGGCTTGGGGCTATAAGCGCGCCATCCGCCGTCCCATCTGCCCGGGAGTTGCTCATGGCCGCCGCCAAAACTGCGCCGAAAAAGGTTGTCCTCGCTTATTCGGGCGGGCTCGATACCTCGATCATCCTGAAATGGCTGCAGACCGAATACGGCTGCGAGGTTGTCACATTCACTGCCGATCTGGGGCAGGGCGAGGAGCTGTCGCCGGCCCGCAAGAAGGCCGAGCTGATGGGCATCAAGCCCGAGAACATCTTCATCGAGGATGTGCGCGAAGAGTTCGTGCGGGACTTCGTCTTCCCGATGTTCCGCGCCAACGCGGTCTATGAGGGGCAATACCTGCTGGGCACGTCGATTGCGCGGCCTCTGATCGCCAAGCGTCTGGTGGAGATCGCGAAGGAGACCGGCGCCGATGCGATCGCGCATGGCGCGACGGGCAAGGGCAACGATCAGGTGCGGTTCGAGCTTTCGGCTTATGCGCTGAACCCGAACATCAAGGTGATCGCGCCGTGGCGGACGTGGGAGTTCAAGTCGCGCACCGACCTGATCGAGTTCGCCGAGAAGCACCAGATTCCGGTGGCCAAGGACAAGCGCGGCGAGGCGCCGTTCTCTGTCGACGCCAATCTGCTGCACTCGTCGTCTGAGGGCAAAGTGCTGGAAGATCCGGCGGTTGAACCGCCGCCCTACGTGTTCATGCGCACAGTCTCGCCGATGGACGCGCCGGATGTGGCGACCGATATCGAGATCGGTTTCGAGCGCGGCGA
>Ga0075163_10014324_pt1 | contig 10233 bp, 10 predicted proteins | sample JI1023141ADNA_FD_71478 | JGI IMG/M metagenome (GOLD analysis project Ga0075163, IMG submission 71478) | Wastewater effluent complex algal communities from Wisconsin, to seasonally profile nutrient transformation and Carbon sequestration -... | ecosystem: Engineered > WWTP > Effluent > Algae... | reverse complement strand
TCCGCTTCGCGATCGAGCGCAAACGCAACGAACGGTCGACGGCGATGCTGCTTCGGGCTCAGCTCCAGAACGTCGAGCGCGAACGCCTCGAGCGGGCGCTGCTCGGTACCCCGAGCTTCCGACGCGCCGACTTCTCCTGGGCGACGAAGTACACGGCTGCCCGCACCGGCGTCGTCAGCGGCGACTTCATCGACGGCGTCGAGCTGCCGGACGGATCGATCCGGGCGATCATCGGCGACGTCGCCGGCCATGGCCCCGACGAGGCCGCGCTCGGCGTCTCCCTCCGCGCCGGCTGGCGGGCGCTCGTGCTGTCCGACCTGCCGGCCGACGCCGTACTCGCCGGCCTCGAGGACCTGCTCATGACCGAACGTTCCACCGCCGACGCGTACGCGACCGTGTGCGACGTCACGGTGTCGCCCAACCTCCGTCGGGTCGAGGTGCGCAGCGCCGGTCACCCACCTCCGGTGCTGGCCGGCGTCGGCGCCCTGGTCGACGAGCACCTGCGCTCGCCACTCGGCATGAGGTTCGGTGAACGCCGCTGGCAGGGCACGGCCTTCGAGCTCCCCGAGGTGTGGTCGATCGCGCTCTACACCGACGGACTCTTCGAGATCCGCTCCGACGACGGTGAGATCCTCTCGATCGACGACGTGCCCGGCGCCGTCGAGCAGGCGCTCGTCGACGACTTCATCGACCCCGATCTCCTGCTCGCTCGCTTCGCCGCCCGCAGCACGGAGGGATGGCGCGACGACGTGGCACTGGCGATCGTCTCGTCGCGGGTGTGGGGCTCGCCTTGAGTGAACACCCGACGGAGCGTCGCGGCGCGCTCGGCTCGCTCGGCTCGCTCGCCAACCTGTCGATGGCCGTCGCGGTGACCGTGCTGCTCGTCGGCACGATCGTGGTCATCGTCAGCTTCTCCAACCTCCTCGCGGCACGCTCCGAAGTCTTCAATCGTCTGGGTCCGGCCCTCGTGCAGACCGAGAAGCTCCGAACGTCCCTGCTCGACCAGGAGACGGGGGTGCGTGGATTCGCCCAAACCCACGACGGCCGGTTCCTCGAGCCGTACGAGGACGGCAAGACCGCCGAGGCCGCCCTCACCCGCAACCTCCATTCGTTGCTCGCCGACGAGCAGGCACCGATCGAACGGCGCCTCGACGACGTCACCGGGGCCGCGGCGACGTGGCGTCGGGACGTCGCGGAGCCCATCGCCAACTCACCCGACGCAACGAACGGCGACGACGGCGAGCAGGCCGCACTCATGTCGAAGCTCGCGTTCGACGACGTTCGCGCCGCGGTCGACCGCCTCGAACGCGACGTGTCCGCGGGCAGCAGGGCCGCCCGCTCCGACCTCGACACCGCCACGACGTCGCTCGGCGTCGCGATCGGCCTCGCCCTCGCGGGGGTCACGGGGTCGGGGCTGTTCGGCGCATGGCTGCTCCGGCGTCGGGTCGTGGTCCCGATCGAGCAGCTGGTCGACCAGACCGACAGCGTCGATCTCGGCCGGTTCGACACCGAGATCGTGGTGTCGGGGCCACGCGAGATCGAACAGCTCGCGACCCGCGTCGACGACATGCGCCGCCGGTTGGTCGCCGAACTGGCGGCGGCGGAGATCGCCCGCTCGGAGCTCGCCCACCAGAGCCAATCGCTCGAACGATCCAACCGCGACCTCGAGCAGTTCGCCTACGTGGCGTCGCACGACCTGCAGGAGCCGCTTCGCAAGGTGGCGTCGTTCTGCCAGCTCCTCGAACAGCGCTACGCCGACGAGCTCGACGAGAAGGGCCGGTTGTACATCGAGTACGCCGTCGACGGCGCCAAGCGCATGCAGGCGCTCATCAGCGACCTCCTCAACTTCTCCCGGGTCGGGCGCACGACCGACACGTTCGTGGAGTGCGACCTCGCCGCGATCGCCGACACGGTGGCCGAGAGCTACTCAGCGCCGATCATCGCGACCGAGGCGGAGTTCCACCACGAGCACCTCCCGGTCGTCCCCGGCGACCCGTCGCTCCTCGCCGCCCTCCTCCAGAACCTGTTGGCGAACGCCCTCAAGTACCGCCGGACCGACGTCGCTCCTCGGATCCACCTGACCGCCGAACCCACCGACGACCGGTGGACGTTCACCTTCACCGACAACGGCATCGGGATCGACGAGACGTTCCGTGAGCGGGTGTTCGTGATCTTCCAGCGGTTGCACAGCCGTGACGCGTTCGAGGGCACCGGAATCGGCCTGGCGCTCTGCAAGAAGATCGTCGAGTTCCACGGCGGCGAGATCTGGATCGACGCCCCTCCCCGCAATGGGGGGACTTCGGTCAGATGGACCTTGCCGAGCTCGTCCGCCGAACCATCGGGGTACATTGACGAACACGGCCTCGCCGGAGCGACCGTCCCCTCCGACGGTCCCGGCGCGTCGCCGAGCGAGGACCTTCCATGACCAAGATCGACGGGCTCGGACCCGACGCACTCACTGCCGCGGTCGAGCCGATCCGGCTGCTCCTGGTCGAGGACGATCCCGGTGATGTCCTCATCACCCGAGAGGCGCTCGAGCAGAGCAAGTTGATCCACCACCTCGACGTCGTCGAGAACGGCGAGGAGGCGATGGCGTACCTCCGCCACGAGGGCCGATTCTCCGACGCGATCGCGCCCCACCTCGTTCTGCTCGACCTCAACCTCCCCCGCAAGGACGGCAAGGAGGTGCTGGCCGAGGTCAAGGGCGACCCGAACCTCAGCCACATCCCCGTGATCGTGCTCACCACGTCAGAGGCCGAGATCGACGTGATCGACACCTACCAGCTGCACGCGAACGCGTTCATCACCAAGCCGGTCGATTTCGAGCGCTTCCACGACGTGATCCGCCGCATCGACGACTTCTTCTTGACTGTCGTGCGACTTCCCAACCGCTCCGCCGGCTGACCGCCCGGGTCAGGGCTCCGCCGTCGGCAGGTGGTCGACCAGCCCGGTGACCTCGAGCAGCCGGACGACTGCGCCCGATGCCCGGGCGAGGACGAGCGAACCGCCCGAGTCCTTCGCCTCGTTGGCGGCGCGCACGAGGGTCCGCAGGCCCGACGAGTCCATGAAGGTGACGTCGGCGAGGTTGACGACGACCGTCGGCGAGTCCGTCACGACGAGCGGGTCCAGCACGGCGGCGAGTTCGGGCGCGGTCGCAGCGTCGAGTTCGCCGGCGATGGTGACGCGCCAGGCGCTGTCGCCGGTCTGCTCGACCCGGGCACCGATGCCCTCGACGTCCGTGCTGCTGGGTTCCATGCCCGTACCTGCCTCGTTGGTCGACGAACCGGCCCAGTACCCCGTGGGCGGCGCGTCCAGACGGTAGGTTCGACGCATGGCCACCGACCTCGACCTCCGCGAACGCCACGAGCTGTGTGACCTGATGCTGGAGCTGGGTCCCGACGTGCCGACGCTCTGTGGCGAATGGACCGCGTTCGATCTGGCGGCACACCTCGCCATCCGCGAGCGCAACCCGCTCTCGGCGCCCGGCATTCTGGTGGGCGGCCCGTTCGAGGCGTTCACCAGGAAGTTGATGGACAAGGAGCAGCGCCGGGGATTCGAAGCGGTCGTCGCCCGGGTCCGTACGCCGCCGAAGGGCCCGTTGTCGGTGCCGGCGATCCGGGCAGCGATGAGCCTCGTCGAGTACACCGTGCACCACGAGGACGTCCGTCGACCCCAGGGGCTCGCGCCCCGCACCGACCGCGACGACCTGCAGACCGAAGTGTGGGGCAAGGTCCGGCAGCTGTCGGGGCTAATCCTGCGCAAGGCGCGCATCGGCGACGTGGCGCTGCAACTGGAGGCGACGGGTGCCGTCGCCGGTTCGCACCGCGCCGGCAAGGGTGACCGGGTCGTCACGGTGACCGGAGCGCCGGTCGAGCTGTTGTTGTTCCTCTACGGTCGCCAGGCGATCGCCGAGGTCGAGGTCACCGGCTCCGATGTCGCCGCGGTCGAAACGGCTCGCACCGCCGCCTTCGGCATCTAACGAAGGTCCGGGAACACCGAGCCGACCTTCTGCCAGACGTAGTCGCCGTAGGTGCCGTCGAACAGGTGGGGATCGGCGCCGTCCCACCGGGCAACCCCCGTCGGTGTGTCCTCGATGAGCCGCTCGACCCGGGCGTCCCAGCCCGGGTCGAAGAAGAACGGCATCGACACCCGGTACCGCGACGACGTGTTCTGCACCCGGTGCGGTGTCGAGCGGTAGACCCCGCCGGTGGCCTTCTCCAACATGTCGCCGATGTTGCAGATGAATGAGCCCGGCAACGGCGGCACGTCGGTCCACGTGTCCCCGTCGCGGACCTGCAAGCCACCGCTCTCGTCCTGATGGAGGATCGTGAGCAGCCCGTAGTCGGTGTGCTCGCCCACGCCCCACCCCTCGGTGCCGGCCGGGTACCCGAAGATCCGGAACAGGACGAGCGGATCGGCGACGAGCGAGCTGAGTCGGCCGTCGGCGCCGAATCCGCGGTCGAGCAGGTCGACGAGCCGGTGGCCGAGGGCCGTCAACTCGTCGAGGTAGCGCAGGACGAGCCCTCGCAGCTCGGCCGGTTCGGCGGGAAAGAGGTTCGGACCGTGCATCGGGCGATGGTCGTCGGCCGGCAGTTCGGCCCCGAAGTAGAGGCCTTCCTTCTGGTCGGGACGACCCGACGTGAGCTCGCCCCCCAACGGGAACCAGCCGCGCCACGCCCGACCGCCATGGCGCATCGCGATCGGCTCCTTCTCGGCATCGGGGCGGGCGAAGAACGCCCGGGCGCACGCGTCGAGGTCGGCGACGAGGTCGAGGGAGACCCCGTGTCCCGTCACGACGAAGAAGCCCCGCGACCTGCAGGCCTCGTCGATGGCGGTCGCTGCGTCGTCACCCATCCGGAGATCGATGACCGGGAGGTCGTTCATGGGAGTACCTGTGCCAATCGCCGGAGTGCGGACGGTGTGCGAGTGCCCCACCAGAACACGTCCTTGCCGTCGACGAGCAGCGCCGGGCACCCGAGCTCGGCCTCCAGCTCACGGCAGTGGCGTTCGTCGAACGCGTAGGGCTCGGTCGGGACGAGGGCGGCGTCGGGTGCCGAGCGGCGGACGTCGTCGAGTTCGACGGTGGGGTACCGCTCTGTGGCGTCGCCGAACACCGTCATCCAGCCGACGCGGGCGAGAAGCGACGCGCCGTAGGTGTCGGCGTTGATCGTCATCCACGGCCGCCGCCAGATCGGAACGAAGGCGCGACGGGCGTGGGGGCGGGCGCCCGGCGCCGGATCGGCGGCCTCGGCGGTGTCGAGCGGGTCGGCGGTGTCGAGCGGGTCAGCCCCGACAGCAGCGGCCAGAGCGGCCAGCGCCGGGGCGACGTCGTCGACGGAGCGGACGGCCGTGACGTGCACCGGGACGCCGGCGGCCACGAGCGCGTCGGCATCGGGGCGGCGGTTCTCCTCCTCGTCGAGCACCACGAGGTCGGGTGCGAGCCGAACGATCGCGTCGAGGTCGGGGTTCTTGGTGCCACCCACGGTGGGGTACCCCGGCTGCTCGCAGTACCGGGTGACCGCCACCGGCTCGACACCCCACGCCAGCAGGGTCTCGGTGACCGACGGGACGAGGCTGACGACGCGCATCGGCGTCATCCTGCCAGCCCGGCCGCTACGCAGCGACCAGGGACGGCGGCCCCTCGACCTGGCCCGCCCGAGCCAGGGCGTTCCACAGATCACGGCGAACGGACTGTGCCGCGTCGGCCGCGACCTCGTTGACGATGAGGAGCGCCTCGATCAGGTCGGTCTGCACGGCGGCGAACGGACGGCCCGCCACGCGAACGGCGACGGTGACCTCGCCACCGGGCCGGCGACGCAGGGTGCGGTCGACCTCGGGACGTTGCGGCGGGCTGCGGAAGGCAGGGACGTTCAGCCCTCGACGCCGCGCGGCGTCGGAGAGCACCCGCACGGATTCGGAGAAACGGAGCGTCTGGGACTGCATGGGCACATCATCGCGGCGACCCATGACAGTGAGATCGTCGTGCGCTCCTGTGAGGCACTCAGGAAATGAGCCGAACGTCACGTGTGATCGGCCGATCCACCAGGTAGTGTGTCCCCAGCGCCTCACGGTGCTGCAGTGACAATTGAACGAAGGGGAGTACCCCGCAAGTCCGGCATCGTCATCACGGCGTCGACCCAGTCCCACCAAGGACCGTCGACCCCGGTGCCGGACACCACTCCAGACGCGACGGCACCCGAAACGGGTGCCCAACGGTGAGGACTGGTGGGGAAGACCTTCGGCTCGTTTTTCTCAACGACCCGAAGGAGCATCCTGTGATCAACCGTTCGTCACGACCCATCGCCACCCTGTTCGGAATTCCGCTGCACCTTCACTGGTCAGCCGTGCTCACTGCCCTCCTCGTCGCAGTGAGCGCGCCGGCAGCGGTGGGGATCTCGGGTGGAGGGCTCGGCGCGTCGCTGCTGATCGGCGCCCTCGCGGTGCTGATGTTCGGTGCGTCGCTCATCGCCCACGAATATGCGCATGCCCTGATGGCCCGCCGGCGGGGCATCGGGGTGCGCAAGGTCCAGATGTGGGCGCTCGGCGGTCTCGCCGAACTCGAGTCGGAGCCTCGCCGGTGGAACGACGAGTTCGCCGTCTCGGTGGTCGGCCCGCTCATGAGCCTCGCCATCGGGGCCGTGTCGGTCGGCGCCGCCGTCGGGCTCGGGTTCGCCGGCGCCGACGTCCTCGCCACCCTCCTCGCCTGGGCCGCCGTGGTCAACATCGGTCTCGGCGTCTTCAACCTGCTCCCGGGCTTCCCACTCGACGGCGGCCGGGTGCTGCACTCACTCATCTGGTGGCGGACCGGCAAACGGCATCGCGCCACGGCGATCACGGCCGGGTCCGGCCGGGTGATCGGCGCCGGCCTGATCGCGTTCGGCGTGTGGTCGTTCGTCAACGGCAACGGCGGGCTCCTCACGGCCTTCGTCGGCTGGTTCATCCTGAGCGCGGCACAACAGGCCCGGCTCCAGGCGCAGGAGGCCCAGCGCCTCGGCGGCATCCGGGCCGGCGACGTCGCTCGCCCCCTACCTCCGGCGGTGCACGGCGACCTCACGGTCGACGACTTCGTGCGCTACTGGCTCCCTGCCAACCCCACGACCTCTGAGGTGATCCTCGTGACCGATTCCGATCAACGGGCCACCGGCCTCGTCCCCATGGCGGCCATCGCCGCGCTGGCCCCGTTGCACGCGCCAGGGATGCGGCTCGCCGAACTGGCGATCCCCGCCAGCGCCCTCGGCGTGGTCGGCCCCTCGACCGACCTGGGTGACGCGTTCGCCTCGTCGCCGAGCGGGTTCATCCTCGTGTCGGAACCCGAGCGGCTGCTCGGATACATCACCCCGCTCGATCTGCGGTCCAGCGGCTTCGGGGCTCCCACTCCCGCTGGGTCGGGGGTGCTCTGATGTCCTCACCGATGACCACGCCCACGACGTCCGCCGAGCCGACCCCCGAACCTCACGCCAACCGTTCCGACGCACCACCCGGAACGGCGTGGTGGACGTCCGAGCCGACCGACGTCATCGACCGTCTCGGCGCCGACGCCCGGTCCGGGCTGACCGCCGCCGAGGCCGCCGAACGACTCGCGACCTACGGCCCGAACCGCCTCGCGAGCCCGCCGCCCACGCCCCTGTGGCGCCGGTTCGTCGACCAGTTCCGCTCCGTCCTCGTCGGGCTGTTGGCGCTGGGAGCACTCGCTGCCGCCCTGGTCGGCGACCTCAAGGACGCGATCGTCATCGCCTCGGTGCTCGTCATCAACGCCATCCTCGGTGTGGTCCAGGAGGCACGGGCCGAACGCTCGCTCGACGCGCTGCGCGCCATGCTCAGCGCCACGGCCCGGGTACGACGGGGCGGCCAGACCCTCGACGTCGACGCCGCCGACCTCGTCCCCGGTGACATCGTCCTGCTCGAGGCCGGCGACCGCATCCCCGCCGATGCCCGCATCCTGGTCTGCATCGACGGCGAGGCCGACGAGTCGTCGCTGACCGGCGAATCGCTGGCGGTCGACAAGACCGACGTGGCCGTCGACCGGGCCGACGCCCCGCTCGGCGATCGCTCGTGCATGGTCTGGATGAACACGACCGTGACCCGCGGCCGCATCGAGGCCATCGTCGTCGCCACCGCGATGGAGACCGAGATGGGCCGCATCGCCGACCTGCTCACCACCGCCGAGAACACCGAAACCCCGCTCGCCCGCCAGCTCGACGGCCTCGGCAAACGCCTCGCCGGCGTGGCCGGCGTCGCGATGGTCACCTACCTCGGCGTGGGCCTCGCCCGCGGTGAGGCGATCAGCGACATCATCGGTTCCGCCATCGGCCTCGCCGTCGCCGCCGTGCCCGAGGGTCTCCCGGCCGTCGTTACGGTCACGCTCGCACTCGGTGTGCACCAGGTCGCGAAACACGGGGCGATCGTCAAGAACCTCTCGAGCGTCGAGACGCTCGGATCGACATCGGTGATCTGCTCCGACAAGACCGGAACCCTCACCATGAACCGAATGTCGGCGGTCGAGGTGCAGTTGGCCGGCGACCGCATCGAGGTCGCCACCTCTGCGGACGGCACTGCATCGGGCGACGGCCTCGACGCCGCCGACCGCCTCCTCGAGGTCGCGACGCTCGCGTCGGACGCCGTCGTGACCATCGGCGACGGAACGGACGGCTCCGAGGTCGGAGATCCCACCGAGATCGGCGTGGTGCGCCTGGCGGCACAGCGCGGCGTCGACGTTCCCGCACTCCGGGACCGTCGGCGCCGCCTCGCCGAAGTGCCGTTCGACTCCGGCCGCAAGTTCATGGCCACCATCGTCCCGACCGACGACCCCGACCGGGTCCAGATCGCCGTGAAGGGCGCGGTCGACCGGCTCGCCGAGCGCTGCACCACGATCGCCACACCGGCGGGAACGGTTGCCTTCGACGACGAGTGGCGCAGCCGGGTCGACGCCGGTGTCGACGGTGCCGCCCGCCAGGGCCGCCGAGTGCTGGCGATCTGCACCACGACGGTGAACCGACCGCAATCGAGGGCGCCGACCAGGCCGCGCTCGTCGAGCTCGTCAACGATCTCGAACTCGTCGGGCTCATCGGTCTGGCCGACCCACCCCGAGCCGAGGCCGGCGAGGCCATCGCCCTCGCCCACGGCGCCGGCATCGCCGTGAAGATGATCACCGGCGACCACCCCACGACCGCCACCGCGATCGCCGGCGAGCTCGGCATCCGCGGTGAGACCGTCACCGGAGCCACGCTCGACGAGTGGAGCGACGACCAGCTGACCGATCGGGTCGAGGACATCGGCGTGTTCGCCCGGGTGTCGCCCGAGCACAAGCTGCGCATCGTGAAGTCGCTGCAGGGCCGCGGGCACGTGACGGCCATGACCGGCGACGGGGTCAACGACGCACCGTCGCTCAAGCAGGCCGACGTCGGCGTGGCCATGGGCATCACCGGCACCGAGGTGTCGAAGGAAGCGGCCGACGTCGTCCTCGCCGACGACCAGCTGGGCAGCATCGTGTCCGCCGTCGGACAGGGGCGGGCCATCTACGACAACATCGTGACCTTCGTCCGGTTCCAGGTCGCCACCAACGTCGGCGCCATCATCACGCTGGTCGGCTCCCAGCTCATCGGGCTGCCGAAGCCGTTCGCTGCGATCCAGCTGCTGTGGATCAACATCATCATGGACGGTCCGCCGGCCATGGCCCTCGGGACCGACGTCCCGAAGCCCGGCGTGATGTCACGCCTGCCCCGGGCCCGCGACGCCGTCATCCTCAACCGCCACCGGATCTCGGTGCTGTTGATGCACGGCGCCATCATGGCGGCCCTCACGCTCGGCATCCTCGCCTGGGCCAAGGACGAGTACGGCGAGTCCACCGGTGCGACCATGGCCTTCACCGCCTTCGTCCTGTTGCAGATCGTCAACGCCCTGAACGTCCGGTCCGAGGGCACGATCTTCAGCCCGACGACGTTCACCAACCGCTGGCTGTGGGCGGCGCTCGCCACCGTGACCGTCCTGCAGATCCTCGTGGTCGAGGTCGCCCCCATGCGCAACCTCTTCGAGACCCACGACCTGAACCTCACCCAGTGGGGCATCTGCGTCGCCGCAGCGCTGTCGCTGGGCGTCTTCGACGAGATCCGCCGGGCGGTCTACAAGGCCAAGGTCGACACCGCCCCCGTCGAGCCCGCCCGCTCGCTGACGTAACCCGACCAACCGAGAGCCGGATCAGGGCGGGGTCGACGAAGTCGGGCCCCGCCCCCAAAA
>Ga0075163_10014323_pt1 | contig 10234 bp, 7 predicted proteins | sample JI1023141ADNA_FD_71478 | JGI IMG/M metagenome (GOLD analysis project Ga0075163, IMG submission 71478) | Wastewater effluent complex algal communities from Wisconsin, to seasonally profile nutrient transformation and Carbon sequestration -... | ecosystem: Engineered > WWTP > Effluent > Algae... | reverse complement strand
CCGGCGTGAAGCCCGAGCTCGAGTGCTTCGACACCGGCCACACCCACGGCATCTGGCCGCTGCTCGACATGGGGCTCCTGAAGAAGCCGCTCCAGTTCTCGTTCATCTTGAACGTGCTCGGCGGCATTCCTCCGATGGTGGAGAGCTTGCAGCTGCAGACCAAGATCATGCCGCCCGGCAGCGAATGGGAGGTCATCGGCATCTCCAAGTCCGGCTGGCGCATGATCGGCACCGCGCTGGTGCTGGGCGGAAACATCCGCGCCGGCCTCGAGGACAACCTCTACCTCCCGAGCGGCGAGATGGCGCAGTCCAACGGCCAGCTCATCGAGGTTGCAGCGCGCATGGTGCGCGACGTCGGGCGCAAGGTCGCCACCGTGGAGCAGGCCCGGGAAATCCTGAGCCTCGGGCAGTTCAAGCCGGAGGCGCCGCAAGCCACCGCGGGCTCGCCGGCACCGGCGCAGGCCTGAACCATGAGCGCCCGCGCCTACGAGAAGATCCGGGTGAGTGGCCTCGGGGGCGACGAGGGAGACAGCCTTTCCGTCTGCACCCTCACGCTGTCGAACCCCGCACGCAAGAACGCCATCGGACCGCAGATGGTGAACGAGCTGCTCTACGCCCTCGAAGACGCCTTCGCGGCGCCCTCGGTGCGCAGCATCGTCATCACCGGGGAGGGCAACGCCTTCTGCGCCGGCGGCGACTTCGCGCAGATGACCTCGGGTGGTGGGGCCGACGCGCTACCCCCCAAGGGTGACTACGCCGACCTCTTGCTCACGCTCTGCCGCAGCCCCAAGCCCACCATCGCCCGGGTCAACGGCCCGGCCATGGGCGGCGGCCTGGGAATCGTTGCATCCTGCACGTTTGCCGTGGCCCAGAGCGACGCCACCCTGGGCACGCCCGAGGTGAACGTGGGGCTCTTCCCCATGATGATCATGGCGGTGCTGGCGCGGCTGGTTCCGCGGCGTCGGCTCATGGAGATGATGCTTTTCGGCGAGAAGCTCGGCGCCGACGCGGCGCTCTCGCTCGGTCTCCTGTCGCGCGTGGTGCCGGCCGCGGAGCTGGACGCGGCGGTGGCGGACCTCTCGCACAAGGTCGCGCAGAAGAGCCCGAGCACCTTGCGCCACGGCCTCGCGGCCTTCGCCGCGCAGGACGATCTCGATCTCGAGGCCGCGCTGCCGATGCTGCGCGACCGCCTGGCCGCGGTGCTCGGCACCGATGACGCCCGCGAGGGCCTCATGGCCTTCCTGGAAAAACGAACGCCCAACTGGACCGGAAAGTAACGAAAGAGCCGCCATGCCCACGATGCGTGAACTCATTGCAGACCTCGAAGCGCGCCGCGAGCGCATCCGCGCCATGGGTGGCCCGGAGAAGGTCGACAAGCAGCATGCCCGCGGCAAGCTCACCGCTCGGGAGCGCCTCGCCAAGCTCTACGACGACGGCGTCTTCTTCGAGGTGGGCATGCACGGCACCCAGATGGGGATGCAGTCGAGCGACGAGAGCGACAAGCCCCCGGCCGACGCGGTGGTGTGCGGCTTCGGCAAGGTCGAGGGCCGCATGGTGTGCGCTGCCGCCTACGACTTCACGGTGAAGGGCGGATCCATCGGGTACACCGGCGAAGAGAAGGTGACGCGCGTGCGCCAGATGGCCCTCAACGGCCGCTGGCCCATGGTGTGGTTCATCGACTCCGCCGGCGCGCGCATCGAGCCGGGCAAGAGCCACGCCGACATGCTCTCCAACTGGGCGAGCTCCGGACACCTGTTTCGCGAGCAGGTCATCATGAGCGGCGTGGTGCCGCAGGTGGCCGCGGTGGTGGGCCCCGGCGCCGCGGGAACCGCCTACATTCCCGGCCTCGCCGACTACGTGCCCATGGTGAAGAACATCGGCAGCCTGGCGCTGGCGGGTCCGCCGCTGGTGAAAGCGGTCACCGGGCAAGACATCGGCGAGCAGGAGCTCGGGGGCTCCAAGGTGCACTCGGAGGTGAGCGGCGTCAGCGACGGCGAGTTCGAGAACGACGACGCCTGCATCGCCGCTACCAAGAAGTACCTCTCGTACTTGCCCTCGTCGTGCGACGAGGCGCCGCCGGATGTACCCTGCACCGATCCCATCGAGCGCCGGGAAGAGCTACTGGCGGACCTGTTGCCCGACACCGCGCGCAAGCCGTACGACATGTACAAGCTCATCCGGGCGGTGGTGGACCACGGCGACATCTTCGACATCAAGCCGCGCTACGCCCGCAGCATCATCACCTGCTTCGCGCGCATCGGCGGCAAGAGCGTGGGCATTCTCGCCAACCAGCCCATGTACCTGGGCGGCATCCTCGACGTCGACTCCGCCGACAAGGCCGCGCGCTTCATCCAGATCTGCGACGCCTTCAACGTGCCTTTGGTGTTCTTCCAGGACGTGCCCGGCTTCATGGTGGGCTCCAAGGTGGAGCACGCCGGCATCATCCGCCACGGCGCCAAGATGCTCCACGTCATGAGCGCGGCCACCGTGCCCAAGCTCACGGTGGTGGTGCGCAAGGGGTACGGCGCCGGCTACTACGTCATGTGCGGTCGAGCCTACGAGCCCGATCTCCTCCTCTCCTGGCCCACCGCCGAGATCTCGGTGATGGGCGCCGAGGGCATGGTGGGCATCGCCGGCAAGAAGCTCTTCGGCGGGCAAGAGCCGCCGCCCGAGGTCAAGGAGGGGATCCTCGAGATGATTCGCAAGAACATCGACATCTACAAGGTCGCCGGATGGGGCTTCGTGGACGACGTGATCGATCCCCGCGACACGCGTCGAGCGCTCGCCTGGGGGCTCGAGCTTGCGCGTCACAAGAAGCTCTCGCGACCCGACAAGAAGCGCGGCGTCATCCCGGTCTGACCCCGTGTTGCGAAATGTGGCACGGAGTGCTAGTGCGTGGACCACGCTCCGTGCTTCGAACCTTCGTCGTCGCCCTGATCTCCGCATCCGCGGCCGCCGCCTGTGGTGGCTCGCCGCCTGCGCCCGCGCCCACGCCCACGGTGAGCGAGCCCACGCCTTCGCCGGTGGTCGCGCCTGCTGCAGCAGCCTCCGTGGCGCCGGCCCTAGAGCGTGCGCCCGCTCCGTCGGCTCCGGTCGACGAAGCGCAGCCGGAGGTCGCGGTGATCGAGCCACCGGGCAGCGCGTCACCACTGGAAGGCGCGCTGTTTCCGGTGCGCGCCGGCAAGCCCCTGCGCATCGGCGATCGGGGCCCGGCGATCGTGATCGTTCAGGCGATGCTGCTCCTCTGGAACTACCCCCTCGATGTCGCGGGCGTCACCGGGCGCTTCGACGAGGCCACCGCCGTGGCTCTCCTGCACTATCGCATCGACATGGGGCTCGACACCTTCAAGGGGAGCGGCGAGAAGGCCTTTGCGGCGTTCGCACGCACCCATGGGACCTTCGACGCGGCGACGCTCCGGGCCTTCGAAGGTCGCCTTCGGGCGAAGCACTATCGATCCATTCGGGAGATCGATCTCCAGCGCGGCTTTCGCTTCCAGGTGCCGGCGAAGACCTCCAAGGTCGCTGCGCTTTCGGCGGTGTTTCCCGACGATGCCTCGCGCGCCAGCGCTCGCGACGCCGGGGTCGACGTCGTGCTGGAGGCGCCCGATGCGCAGGGCGAGAGCGCCGCGTGGGTGTCCCTCAAGGGCTACGGTTGTGCCTCGGCGAGCCGCCTGCGGGCGACCTGCCGATAGCTCACCGCGCGCGGCGCCGCCGCCGGAGCAGGGGCAAGAGGAGCAGGGGAAGCGCGAAGGGGGCCGCGCCGCCCTGATTGCAGCCGCCGTCGTCGGAGCTCGCGGGCGTCGATGAGCCGGGGGCTGCGCTGCCGCTCGAGCTCGACGACATGGTGCCGCCGTCGCTGCCGGAGATCGCCGCGTCGGTTCCGGAGGGCGATGCGCCGTCGATGCCCGCGTCGGTCACCGGCGGGAACACGTCCTCCTTGGCAGTCGCCTCCACGGTGCCGTCCACGTAGAGCACCTCGGTGGGCTTGCCCGCCACCGGCGCGCCCAGAAAGAGGCCCTGGTGGATGAAGCTTCCCAGCGGCATGACGTCGTTGCCGGCGTTGTCTTGGGTCGCGTACATGGTTCGCACGGCGGTCTTCGGGACCACCAGCGCGCCGTCGTAGAACAGCTCGACGAAGCCCTGGGTCGCGTCGAGAGACCACTTCACGTGGAGCACGAAGTCGTGCCAGGCACCGGCCGCGAGCTTGCCCTTGTAGGGCGTGATGTTGGGCCCCTTCTGGGCGCTCGTCTGGAACGTGAGGTCCTCGCCTTTCAAATGAAAGCTCATGGACTGCCGGTAGAGCGGCGCATCGCACTCCCAATAGGTGAACTGGTGATCCAGGTTCTGGAGCGGAGGCGTGGTCTCCACGCGAATGGAGAAGGCGTACCATCGCTCGGAGTTTTGAAAGGTCGCGGCGGGCGGGTGGTACCCGAGCTCCGCGCGAATGAGGTTGCTGGGGCCGACGTCGCCTTCGTGGAGCTCCACGCGCCCGGCGTGGGTGCCCTCGCGCACCGGCGTGGTCACCACCGACCAGCGGTTGGCGTTGATCTTCTCGCCCCACTGGCTCAGATCGTTGGTCTCGAAGCCCCCGCGCCAGACGATGGTGGCGCCGGCCGAGGGCGCGAAGAGCGAGAGGCCGAGGAGCAGGGACGCAGCTGCGGGGACGATGCGCATGCGCTCATCGTGTCAGTCGGGCACGATCGCCGCAAGGCTATGGCTGGTCTGCCGGACGTGCGCGGCAGCTTCCGGCCGGCGCCGTCGCAATCGCCAGGCGATATCCCGGGCGCAGCTTGAGCATGGCCGGCGGTTGCACGAACGTGAGCTTGCCCTCGTCGACGGCCGGCGGTCGCGACTCCGCGAGCGGCAGGAATGCGATGGGCGTGCGCGGGGCGACCGACCCCACCAGGTGGGCGGTCCCGCTGTCGTGCACCACGTAGAGCAGGCTGGTCACGCCGCACGACGTGCTCCCGCGCCCGTAGCCGGTGCCGTAACCCTGCCCGACGCCGCCGGCACCGAGGTCGATGTCTTTGCGCTTCACGAAGCCCCGATAGCGGCCGTGGTCGGAGGCCCATTCCACGTACGCATCGGCGCCGTCCACGCGCAGCAGGGCCACCGTCGTCCGGGGTGGAAGGCGAACGATCGGAGGTCCGCCCGGCTGCGCCGCCAGCACGATGGCGTCCCGGAGTGGATAGGCCAGGCCCAGGTTCTTCTCTGCGAGCGGCACCTCGAAGGACGCCTGCACGAGGCCCACGCGCGCGCAGGGCACGGTCCACGGCGTCTTGGTCTCGAACACCGGAGGGTCTTTGCCATGCCAGGCGTCGGGCTCGATGCGCAGCGCGGTGGCGGAGCTGGCCCGGGTCTGCAGGAGCGTACGCGCGTAGGGCTCGTACACGCCCTGGTACACCGTGCGCGCCGTGAGGTACAGGCTCAGCGACCGCGCGAACACGTCCAAGGCGAAGCCCGCGACATCGAAGTGCGCCGTCACCGCCCCGTCGGATCCGTCGCCGAAGTGGAGGGTGGTCTTGCGCGCGCCTCGCACGTCACCGAACGTCGCAGCACCCTCCGGATCCAGAGCGAGCTCCGCGACGCCGGCGAAGGTCGGGCCGTCCAGCGTGCACCCGGAGCGCGGAGGAGCGCTCGGCAGCGCGAGGAACCGCATCGGTGGCTCGAGCGCGGGGGGCGCCGCGGGGAGCGGTTTTTCGATGCCCACCACCGTGGTCCGCGCGGGGGAGGGGGCCGGCGCTACCGGTGTGGGCGCGGGCGGCCCGCCGCACCCGACCAGGGAAACCAGCGCGGCGAAATGGGCGAAGGCCCCCGCAACGCCCAGAGCGGGCATGCGAGAGCCTTCGAAGAACGAGCGACCGAGGGCTCTAGGCGCCACGGAGCGTCTCGAGGAGCTCCATGTCCGGGATGCCGATGGTGACGGTGGTGCGGCTGACGGCGACGCCGTTCTCGTCCAGGAGGCGCGAGAAGGAGAGGCCGTCGTAGAGCGCGATCGGAGGAGCGCCGGCGACGCCAGCCTCTTCGCGAGCGCCCGACAGCACCTGACCGGTGGTGATGAGCCAGCCGGCGGTGGCCGGACCGTAATGGTGGAGCGCGCCCCGCAGATCGGTGACGCGCTCGCGGCCGATTTCGCGGCCGTCCTTGCGAATGACCACGGCGGTGCGGATCTCGTCGGCGCCGGTGCGGTGCACGCCGGCGAAATGAAGCTCGCCGCCGGGGGAGCCGGAACGACGGATCGGACGAAGTCCGCTCATGCCGATGCGCTCGAGGGTGAGGAGCGCCAGCTCGACGAAGGCGTGACCGGGGAGCTCCTGGAGCTTCCGGAGCATCGTCTTGCGCGCGGCTTCCTTGTACTTCTCGATGGCGAAGAGGGCTTCTTGCTCGAGACGCACGAGGTCCGGGTTCATCGACCAGTCGGTGAGCGCCACGCGGTTCTGCGAACCGAAGCGGAAGCGCGGACGCTGGCTCTGGGCCCCACGGCGCAGGTTGTCGGCGCGAAGGGCCGCCGAGAGCTGACCGGCGGCGAGCGCAGGATCGCCGCCCAGGCGACCACGGCGCGCCAGGGCCTCGACCACGTTGCGCACCGGGACCAGGCCCTGGTTGCGATCGAAGCTGGCGAGTACGATGACCGCCGCGTCCGCGAGATCGCGACCGCTGAGCTCGTCGCCGTCGGTGAGGGGGATGTCGGTGGGCGTGGCCGCCATGATCTGGTGCCGCTCCCGGACCACCGGACGTCCGCCGAAGCCGTTGGCATCGCGGTCACCGCGGTCACCGCGATCACCACGGTCGCTGCGCTCACCGCGCTCACCACGATCGCCACGGTCGGCTCGCTCGGCGCGCTCCGGACGTTCGGTCCGGGGTGCAGCCTCGGCGCCTTCGACCGCAACCTCGGGCGCTGCGCCCTCGACCCGCGGCGTGCTCGCGCGCTCGGCGCCTTCGCCCTCGCCACGACCCCGGCCCCGCCGCCGGCGCCGGCGCCGCCGACGACCACCGTCCGCGGTGCCGTCCGCCGCTGCAGCTTCCGGCGTGCTCTCGGGGCCGCCGAGGATCGGCTGATCGTCGTCGTCCTCGTCGTCGAACAGCTCGGCGCCGCTGGCCGCGAGGTCCGCACGGAGCGCGTCCTCACCGGAGAGCGCGATTTCCGGGCCCTCGCCCTCTTCGTCCTCGAGCGCCGTGTGAGAAGAATCCGGGGGAGGGGCGTTGGCGGCCTCGACCTCCAGGGCGTTGACCTCTTCGCCCTCTTCCTGAGGCTCCTGCGCGGGGGCGTTCTTGCCCTTCTTCTCTTTCCACTCGCGAAGCGCGAACACGCCGGGCTTCACGCGGACGATGGGGTTGGCCTTGTCCTCTTTCTTGAGGAGCGCGGCGAGGCGCGCGCCCATGGTCACTTCGGGGCTCTTGCCCACGTGGGAGAGAAGGTTCTTCTCGATGGCGAGCTCGGTGATCTCTTTGTAGTGAAGAGGTTTACCGGCGATGCGCAGCACTTCTGCGGCGGCTTCGGTGAAAGTCATTGGGGATGTCCTTGGGGCGAGCTAGTTCAGACTGGGGTCGCCGCGCGTCTTCGATGTCGGTCGCCGTCACTGGCGACGGGTCATGACACGGCCACGGCGTTCACTCCTCAGCTCCCCCGACCCCGCTTGCGGAACCACCCCGTCGTTGCAGGGCGCTGGCACAGGTAGGATTACGGGAGGAGGGCGCGAAAGCCCCTGGCTCGCGTCGCACATGGGTATACCGTGGGCACCGTTCGCCGTCAAACGACGTTTTCGTGTCTTTGTCCTTGGCAGTTGCGGACATCCGCCCGCTTGCGGTCCATCCGGCGCCAATGGGATCGTGGAAAAACGTGCGCGTTCTGATGATACAGTGCGCCGCCCATCGTGAAGAACGCCGTTCTCCTCGCCGTCATCGTCGTGTGCACCGCTCTTGCGGCAGGAGTCGGTTTCGCGCCGAGCCGGGCCGGCAACTACCTCTTCCCCGCCTTCGTGGGGGGCACGGCGCTGCTGCTGGCGGTTTTCGCGATCTTGCTCGCGCGCCGCGAAGAAGTGCTGGCGAGCTGGCTCAAGCCGAAGTGGGGTGACCTCACTGCGGGCATCATCTTCGCGGTCGTGACCTGTGCCTGCGCCTGGGCCTTCGTGAAATTCGTGGCTACCCAGGGGACGCCACGGGAAGCGTGGATCGCCCGCCTCTACGCCCAGCTGGGCGACCCGGCGCCGCTCCGCGCCCACGTGCCGCTGGTGGTGCTGGCGGTGGTGCTCATCGCCGCCGCCGAGGAGATCGTCTGGCGCGGGCTTGTGCCCTGGCTCCTCGAACCGCGGGTCGGGTCGCGCCGTGCCTGGATCTACGCTGCGTTCTTGTACGCGCTGGCCCACGTGCCCACCGCCTATACGCTCCGCGACGAGAATGCCGGATTCAACCCGGTGCTGGTGCTCGGCGCCCTCGGCGCGGGGCTCCTCTGGGGCGGCATGACCCGGTACTTCGGGCGTCTGCTCCCGGCCATCATCGCCCACGCCTTCTTCGACTGGTGCGTGATCATGATGTTCCGCCTCTGGGGCCCGAGCGTCTGATGGGTGGCGGCGGCGGAGGCGGGGAAGCCACGCCGGGGGGCCGAGAAAGCGGGCGCGGACCGTTCTCCTTCGGTGGCGCACTGGGGCCCCTCGTCCGTGCGCGCGCGGAACGGATTCGCGCGGAGCTCCCGTCGCTGGACGAGGAGGCGGTGCTGCCGGCGGCCGCCATGGCCGAGGCGTATCCGGCGCTCGGCCACTGGCTCAACCCGCGCGACCTCACGAGCTTGGGGCGCGCATCGCTGGCGTCCGCGCGCGACGTGCGTGCGTACCGGCGTGCCTTCGCCGACGGAAGGCCGCATTCGGACCTCGATGCCGAGCACTTTCAGGCGGAGATTCGCCGCTTCGCGCGCCGGGAGAAGATGCGCATCGCGGTGCGCGAGCTTCGGGTGCCCGAGGTGGACGTGACCGCCCGCGAAATCTCCGATCTGGCCGAGGTCTGTATCGATCTGGCGGTGCGAGAAGCGCTGGCCTGGGCCGACGCGCGCTTCGGTGAACCGCGGAGCGCCGGCGGAGAACGTGTACGATACACGGTTCTCGGCATGGGCAAGCTCGGGGGGCGGGAGCTGAACCCGGGGAGCGACGTGGACATCGTCGCGTTCTACGAGACCGACGACGGGGAGGCCGGCGAGAGCTCGCTGCACGAGTATTTCGCGCGGGTGACCCAGCGGCTCTCCGGGAGCCTCGAGAACATCACCGAAGACGGCTCGGTTTGGCGGGTCGATCTCCGGCTTCGGCCGGAGGGCTCCCGTGGACCGCTGGTGAACTCGCTGGCCGCCGCCGAACGTTACTACGAGTCGTGGGGCCGCACCTGGGAGCGCGCCGCGCTGCTTAGGGCCCGGCCGGTGGGCGGCAGCACCGCCTTCGGAAACGAGCTTCTGAACGCCCTCGGCAGCTTCGTCTGGCAGCGGTCGGTGAAGCCGCAGATTGCCCAGGAGATGACCGAGCTCTGCGAGATGGCGCGGGCCGAGCTCTCGCCCGACGCCGCGCGGGACGTCAAGCTCGGCGTGGGCGGCATTCGCGAAGCGGAGTTCTTCGTGCAGTCGCTGCAGCTCATCTGGGGCGGGCGCGACCCGAGCTTGCGCACACCGGGCACCCTCGATGCGCTCCGGCGCCTCCGCGGCCGCGGGTTCGTCACCGATCGCGAGGCCCGCGACGTTCACGAAGGGTACCTCTTCCTTCGCAAGCTCGAGCATCGCATCCAGTTCGCCACCGGCATCGCCACCCACGTGGTGCCGGAGGGGGAGCTCCTGGGCCGCATCGCGCGATCCATGCATATTGCATCGGAAGCCGAGCTGTGGCGCGAGCTCGAGAAGCACCGCAAGCGCATCGCCGCCCGTTTCGCGTCGCTGACCCGCGGGCAGGCTCCGGCGCCGTCGCGGACGCTTCCGCGGTTCTTCGCCGCACTCGACGCCGGCGACGAGGCGGCGCTCACCGAGGTGGTGGCGGAGCGGGTGAAGGATCACGTGCCGGTCTCCCAGGACCTGGTGCGCAATCTCATGAGCCTGGCGCGGCGCCCGGACTTGCCGCTCGGCGCGCGCACCCGTGACCTGCACCCCTCCTTCGTGAGCGATTTTACCGCCGCGCTCTTCGACTCGTCGGCGCCGGAGCAGACCGCGCGGCTGTTTTCGCAGTTCTTCGCGCGCCTGGTGACGCCGCAGGTGTACGTGCGCGCC
>Ga0075163_10014322_pt1 | contig 10234 bp, 6 predicted proteins | sample JI1023141ADNA_FD_71478 | JGI IMG/M metagenome (GOLD analysis project Ga0075163, IMG submission 71478) | Wastewater effluent complex algal communities from Wisconsin, to seasonally profile nutrient transformation and Carbon sequestration -... | ecosystem: Engineered > WWTP > Effluent > Algae... | reverse complement strand
CGATGCCTGCGCGCAGGCCGTCACCGACTGCGTCGCGGCCTTCGGGCGCATCGATGTGCTGGCCAACGTGGCGGGTTTTCACCAGATGCGGCGCACCGCGTCGGTGACCGACGCCGACTGGGATCTCGAGCTGGCGGTCAACCTCAACGGCCCGTTCTACCTGAGCCGGGCCGCGCTGCCCCACCTGCTGGAATCCGGCGGCAACATCGTCAACGTCGCCTCGGTGGCCGGTGTCGAGGGCGAGGTGTACTCAGCCGGGTACTGCGCGGCCAAACACGGGCTGATCGGTTTGACCCGCGCGCTGGCCGTCGAGTTCACCAAGGAGAAGCTCCGCGTCAACGCGGTCTGCCCCGGCGGCATGCTCACCGCTCAGGTGACCGAGTTCTCCGCGCCGGAGGACGCCGACTGGGAGTTGATCATGCGGATCGCCGCGCCGCGCGGAATGATGGATCCGGTCGACGTCGCCAAGACGATCGCGTTTCTGGCCAGTGACGACGCGGCCGCGATCCACGGCGCGGTGTACCGCGTCGACAACGGGAAGGGCGCCGACTGATGGACGAAATCGATACGCGCACAGACTCACTCGGCACCGTCGGCAGCAGTGCGACCGAAGCGTCGATCGGCACCGTGGGTAGCGCCGCGGTGGTCGGTTCGATCGGTACCGTCGGCAGCGCCGGCGTCGCCGGGTGCATCGCGACGGTGAACAGCGCCGGCGTCACCGGGTCGATCGGCACCGGTGGCAGCGCCGGGGTGGCCGGCGGGTTCGCCGTGGTGGGCAGCGCGTTCCTGCTGCTGTGCGCCGCCCTGGTCGGATGTGTCGCCTGCGTGGGCTGCGTGGCGTGTCGGAAGTGCCGGGCCTGCATCGGGTGCGTGGCATGCACCGATTGCGTCGGCTGCGTCGGCTGCGTCAACTGCTCCGGCCTGCGCGGGGGCGTCGGCCTGCGCAACGTCCACGCCGCTTAGACCCCGCGGCGCCGCCCCAGCAACCCGGCCGCCCCGACGGCGCCCAGGCTGAGCACCGCGCACGCGACGGCCGCGACGATCAGCCCGGTCTGGCTGCCACCGGTGCCCGACGGCGCCTCCTCCGAGGCCAGCCGCAACCGGTAGTCACCGGGCAGCGGGCCCTCGCGCGGGGTGTCCAGACCCGGGTACTGCTGGGTGCGGTGTATCTCGAATTGCCGTTCGCCGGCGGCGTTCTGCTTCCACACACCCCAGGCCGGCGTCACCCCGTCGAGCAGCACCCGGCGTTCGCCGTAGCGCGCGTCGTCACCGACGTCGACGATGCGCTGCACCCGGAAGGGTTCGTACACCGCGTCCGAGTAGCGCACCTGGACCGGCACGTTGTCGTAGCGGAACAGCGGCGGCGGAGGTGGCGGCGCGATGGCCCCGATGTTCGCGATGGTCGGGATGAAGCCACCGCCGAAGAAGCTGCCCACGGCGACGCCCACCGCGGTGCTGACCACGGTGTTGATCGTGTTGAGCACCACCGCGGTGAAGCTGTATGCCGCGAGGTCGGCGACGTACATGACCATCCGCTGCAACGGCGGGATCGTCACCACCCGGGGCTGGTTCTGGTACTCGTAGACGATCCGCACCGGATCCCGGTACGGGTTGACGATCATGGGCCGGTAGAACTCGTCGTACTGCACCCAGTCGGGGCTCCACTGCCGTACCCGGCGATCCCAATCCCGTTGTTCGGCGCGCAGTTCGCGTTGGTCCTCGCGCAGCTGGCGCTGGTCCTCGCGCAACTCGCGCTGGTCGTCGCGGAGTTCGCGGCGCTCCTCGGCGAGGCGGTCGCGCTCGTCGGCGACGCCGATCAGCGATGACAGCTGGGCGAGTTCCTCCACCTTGGCCGGTTCCGGGTTGACCTCGACGGGCTTGGCGTTGCGGGCGAGCACGACATCTTCGGCCGGGGCGTCGAGCACCTCGGGTTTCAGCGTCTCGATGACGCGCGCAGCCTGCTGCTCGACTTGCGATGTTTCGGGAGCCGTTCCCGCGCTGGACGTCTCCGCCGAGGTTTCGCTGGTCGTCTCGGTGGCCGTCTCGGTGGCCGTTTCGGTGGCGGCCGGCGCGGACTCCGGTGTCTCGCCGGCGGGCCGGGGCACCTCGGTGGTCGACGGCGCCGCACTCGACGGTGCGGTCCGGCCGGGCTCGTCCGCGGCCGGGCCGGGTGCCGCACTGCTCGGTGCGGCCTCGGGAGCGGAAGGGGTCGCCGGGGCGGTCGTGACCTGGGTGCTCGGCCGCTTGGTGGTGGTGGTCGTCGGCTGTTGCACCGCGGGCTCGGGCTTCGGGGCAACCGTCTCGGGGGCAACCGGCTGGGGAGCGAGAGTCGCACGCGGCGTCTCGACGGGCGCCGGAGTGACGACGGGCGCCTCGGTCGGGACGGGTGTCTCGGTCGGGACGGGCGCCTCGGTGGCGGCCGGCGCCTCGGTGACGGCCGGCGCCTCGGTGACGGGCGGTGCCTCGGTGACCGCGGGTAGCTGGGCCGGCACCTGCGGCGTCGCGACCGGTGCGGCGGACGGCGCCTCTTCCTGGCCGCCGCGTCCTTCGCCGCCCGAACCGCCCGAACCGCCGGACCCCTCCGAGCCGCCGGAACCCGACGGTGCCTGCGCCGTCGTCGTCACCACGGTGTCCGGATCCGCGAGCGCGGGCGCCACGCCGGCGGTGAGTGCGGTCAGCGATATCACCACGGTCGAGGCCAGTCCGGCCACCATGGAACGCCTCAGAAACTCCTCACGCGCTGCACCCATCGTGCATCGACTCCTCGATTTCAGGAGCAGGGCAATTCTCAGCCACTACTGCGATTCGCAGTCATCTCCCCCGACACCGGCCGTCTGGCCCAGCAGCTGTCTCGCCTAGTTCATCGCCGTGGGCGCCGCAGCGTTACAGCGTCTGGCACCATCGTCGCGTGCCCGCCCGCAACTTCGTCCTCACCGACGAATTCCGCGACGCGATGGCCCTGCTGGCCCACGGCAGCCACGTCTTCCTCACCGGCAAGGCCGGCACCGGGAAGTCGACACTGATCCGCCGGTTCATGGCCCAGACGGATCGCAATGTGGTCGTCGTCGCGCCCACCGGCATCGCGGCCCTCAACGTGCAGGGCTACACCATCCACCGGCTGTTCGGCTTCACCAGCACCACCACCCTCACCGATATCAGCACCGGCCGTTACTACCCCGGGCGGTTCGCCCGCACCCTCAAGGCCCTGGACACCCTCATCATCGACGAGGCCTCGATGGTCCGCGCCGACCTGTTCGACAAGATCGCCGCCGCACTGCACCGCTTCGGCCCCGACCCGGGCAGCCCGTTCGGCGGTGTGCAGCTCGTCCTGGTCGGTGACCTCTACCAGCTGCCGCCGGTCGTCACCGAGGCCGAGGCCGGCTTCTTCACCGACCGCTACCGGACGCCGTACTTTTTCTCCGCCGACACGTTCCATCGCGACGAGTTCCCGACCGTCACGTTGACGACGGTGTTCCGCCAGTTCGGCGACGACCGGATGACCGCGATTCTCAACGAGATCCGCGAGGGTCTGCTGCTCGGGCACGCGCGCGAACAACTCAACGCGCGCACCGATCCCGACTTCGTGCCGCCCGATGACGAGTTCTGGTTGACCCTCGCCCCGACGAACCGTCTGGTGACCGCGCGCAACCGTCAGCAGCTGGAGCGCCTCGCCGGCGACGAGATCGTGCACCACGCCCGCCAGACCGGGGATCTGAGCCTGTTCGACCCACCCGCCGACGAAACCCTGCGGTTCAAGGTCGGCGCCCAGATCATGATGCTCAACAACGACCAGGCCGACCGTTGGGTCAACGGGACACTGGGCAAGGTCATCGCCCGCGTCGCCGGCCCCGACACCGCCGTCGTCGTCGAGTTCACCGACGGCAGCCGCGCCGAGGTGGGGCTGTTCACCTGGGAGGCCACCCAGCCGGTCGTGGACGGCGGCGCACTGCGCCACGAGGTCTGCGGCACGTTCACCCAGTTGCCCTTCAAGCTCGCCTGGGCGATCACCATCCACAAGAGCCAGGGCCAGACTCTGGACCGTCTGGTCGTCGATCTCACCGGTGGCATGTTCTCGCACGGGCAGCTTTACGTGGCGCTCAGCCGGTGCACCTCGATGGCCGGGTTGGTGCTCAAGCGACCGGTGCTGCCCAAGGACCTCAAGACCGACCGCCGGATCGCCCGGTTCCTGCAGGGCACCGGGGACGGCGCTGCCCCGCAACGGTTCTGTGCGATCGCCATATCGACCGTCGGCGACGAGGGCCGCCTGTCGCGTCCGCGTCCGGTGGAGATCGCCGTCGCCTTCGCGGACGGCACGGCGGTGAGCAGCCTGCTCAACCCGCAACGCGACCTCGCCGACGCCCGCACGGCCCACGGAATCAGCGTGTCCGACATCCTGCTGGCACCGACGCTGGCCGAGGCGTGGGGTGTCATCGCCCCGATGCTCACCGGGTGCACACCGGTCGGCGCGAACATCGACGACACCCTCGGGCTGATCGACTTCGAGCTCAAACGCCTCGGCCAGGTGACGGTGATGCCACTCGGTGTGGATCTGCCGCGGTCTCCGCGCACCCGCGGCACCGCGCTGGACCAGGCGATGACAGCGCTGGCCGAGTTCACCGAATCGGGTGTCGATACCGCGGGATCCACCCCGTTCGGCGACCCGCCGGAATCGTTGTCCGGGCATCTGGTCACCCGCAGCCACCCGGTGCCCACCCCGACGGCCGCGGCGCTACCGGCCCTGTCGGCGCTGCTGGAGGTCAGCCGGCAGATCGGGCCCGCGCTGCTGGGTGAGCAGGTAGCGGCGGCACCGGCAGAGGTGACCCCGTGGATCGCCGCGGCACGGCACTCGGTCGCCGCGCAGCTGCGGGCGGCGGCGACCCGGGTGCGGCTCACCGAGGAGGTGATGGCCCGGTTGCGGGCCGCCCAGCGCATCCTCGGCGTGGAGATCATCGACGACGCGGTGCAGACCGCAGCGGCCGGTGCCGATATCGACGCGGTGCTGGTGCCGGGTGCGCGCGTCTGTTTCACCGGCACCGCGCAGGACGCCGCGGGGCGCGAGGTGTCACGCGAGCAGATGATGACGTTCGCCGAGGCGGCCGGGCTGGTGGCGGTGAAGACGGTGACCAAGACCCGCTGCGAGGTGCTCGTCACCGCCGAGGCCGGCACCCAGTCCGGTAAGGCCCGCAAGGCCCACGAATTCGGTAAGCCGGTGATCTCGGCGGACGAGTTCCTGGCCTGGGTGAATTCGGGCGGGGCCATCGAGCGCGCACCCGCGGGGCACCTTAAGGTCGAACCGTGAACCGGCTGGACCGCTTCTTCGAAATCAGCGCGCGCGGGTCGTCGATCGCCTCCGAGATGCGCGGCGGTGTCGTCACCTTCATCGCGATGGCCTACATCATCGTGCTCAATCCGATCATCTTGTCGGGAGCACCGGACGTGGCGGGCAATCAGCTCGGCTTCACCCAGGTCTCGGCGGTGACATCGCTGGCCGCCGGCGTGATGACGATCGTGTTCGGTGTCGTCGCCCGGCTGCCGTTCGCCTTCGCGGCCGGTCTCGGCATCAACTCGTTCCTGGCGTCCTCGGTGGTGGGCTCGCTCACCTGGCCTGAGGCGATGGGGCTGGTGGTGATCAACGGCCTGATCATCGTGCTGCTGGCCGTCACCGGGCTGCGGCGGATGATCTTCGACGCGGTGCCGATGCCGCTGAAACTGGCCATCACCGCAGGTATCGGTCTGTTCATCCTGTTCATCGGTCTGGTTGACGCCGGGTTCGTGGCCTCCACCGGCAGCCCGTCCCCGCCGGTCGGTCTCGGCGGCCAGGGCGAGGGGTCGGTCACCAGCATCCCGACCGTGGTGTTCGTGTTCACGCTGCTGATCACCGGCATCCTGGTCGCCCGCAAGGTCCGCGGCGGCATTCTGATCGGACTGATCACCGGCACCGTCGTGGCCGTTGTCATCGAGGCCATCTGGCATCTGGGGTCGGCCACCGAGAAGCCCGGCGGGTGGGGCCTGTCGGTGCCGACGCTCAGCGGATCCCCGTTCGCGGTGCCCGACCTCTCGCTGGTCGGCGAATTCAGCCTGGACAGCTTCGGGCGGATCGGCATCCTGGCCGCGGTGATGCTGGTGTTCACGCTGGTGTTCACCAACTTCTTCGATGCGATGGGCACCTTCACCGGGTTGTCCCGCCAAGCCGGGGTCGCCGACGAACACGGCAACTTCCCGCGGCTGCAGTCGGCCTTGGTGGTCGAGGGCGCGGGCGCGGTGGTCGGTGGCGCGGCCTCGGCATCGTCGAACACGGTGTTCATCGAATCCGGCGCCGGTATCGGCGAGGGCGCGCGCACCGGGCTGGCCAGCCTGGTGACCGGCGTATTGTTCCTGGCCGCAATGTTTCTCACGCCGCTGGCCGCCATCGTGCCCACCGAGGTGGCGGCCGCCGCGCTGGTCATCGTCGGCGCCATGATGGCCTCGCACCTGCGTGAGATCGACCTCGCCGACTTCTCGGTCGCCCTGCCGGTGGTGCTGACGGTGGCGGTGATGCCGCTGAGTTATTCGATCGCCAACGGTATCGGGGTCGGCTTCATCTCCTGGGCCATCGTGCGGACGGCAGCCGGTAAGGGCCGCGAGGTCAGCCCGCTGCTGTGGGTGGTCGCGGCGGGGTTCCTGCTGTACTTCGCGCGCGGCTGGGTCGACTCTCTGATCGGGGTGTGAGCGTCGTCGACGTCGTCAACCCGAACCGGCGAGCGCATATCGTCCGGCTGGTCCTGCTGGCCGGGTTCCTGCTCGGGCTGTGGTATCTGATCGGTGTTGCCCGCATTCTCGACATCACCGACATCCGCGATGCGGTGGCCTCCACCGGGCCGGCCGCCCCGCTGGTCTACGTGGCGGTGTCCGCGCTGCTGGGCAGCGTGTTCGTTCCGGGGCCCCTGCTGGCCGCCGGCAGCGGCCTGTTGTTCGGTCCGGTGTTGGGGACGTTCGTCACCCTGGGTGCGACGGTGGGCACCGCCACGATCGCCGGTATCGCGGGACGGCGGGCGGGGCGCGACAGCACCCGGGCGTTGCTCGGCGCCGAGCGCGCCGACCGCATCGACGCGTTGATCGCCCGCGGCGGACTCTGGGCGGTGGTGGGTCAGAAGTTCGTGCCGGGCATCTCCGACGCCGCCGCCTCCTATGCGTTCGGTGCGTTCGGGGTTCCGTTGTGGCAGATGATGATCGGCGCCTTCATCGGGTCGGCACCACGGGCTTTCGTCTACACCGCGCTCGGGGCGTCCGTCGGTGATCTGTCCTCGCCGCTGGTGTACGTGGCCATCGCCGTGTGGTGTATGACGGCCGTCATCGGTGCGTTCGCCGCGCACCGCGGCTACCGGGGGTGGCGCGCCGGCCGCACCGACTCGGCCGAGTAACGCACCACACCGGCGCCGGTTCGCATGTTCGCCGCGCCTGCCGCATGATCGGGTGATGCAACGCGACGTCGCGGCCGAGCTCGAAGTCGACATCCTGGCTCCGACAACCCTCGAATTCCAGATCGCCGTCGCGCCGCACCCCGGCGCCGAGGTGACCGAGTCGCTGAGCTTTGTGCTGGACGGGCAACCGGTCGAACCGCTGGAGATCAGCGGCACCCACGGCAACCGCATCCACAAGTTCGATGCCGGGGTCGGCCATCTGCGGGTCGACTATGCGGCGACGATCGTCGGCTACGCAGATCCGCCACCGGTCACCCCGTACGACCAGTCGATGTATCTGCGCCCCAGCCGCTACGCCGAATCGGACAAGCTGTTCGGTTTCGCCGGAACCGAATTCGGCCAACTCGGCGACGCGGCGAGTCTGCTGGAACGGGTGTCGTCCTGGGTGGGCCGGCGACTGCAGTACGTGCCGGGCTCCAGTGATCCGATCGACGGAGCGGTCGACACGATGCTGGCCGGCGCCGGGGTGTGCCGCGATTATGCCCACCTGGTCGTCGCGCTGCTGCGCGCGGTGAAGGTGCCGGCCCGGCTGGTGTCGGTCTACGCCCCCGGCCTGTACCCGATGGACTTCCATGCCGTCGCCGAGGCCTTCGTCGAGGGGCAGTGGCGGGTGGTCGACGCGACGCTGCTGGCACCGCGGGACAGCCTGGTGCGCATCGCCACCGGGCGCGACGCGGCCGACACCGCCTTCCTGGACAACCACAACGGGGCGATCTTCCTCAGCCTGCTCAACGTGCGCGCCGTCACCGACGGGTTGCTGCCGTCGGATTCGCCCGTCGAACTGGCGACGCTGCACTGAGCGAGTGAGGAAAGGCTGTCCTGCCATCGCCGCCGCGAATCTGGTAGAAAACAAGTACCTCTAAACATGATCAGGAGATTGACCGGACGTGCCCGACACTTCAGCGGCCGCGGTCGTCACCCCCCATCATCAGCGACGCGGCGGCATCGCCGGTTTCATCCGGCGGTTCGCGGTCCTGATCATCATCGGCTGGATCGCGATCGTCGCGCTGCTCAGCATCACGGTTCCACCGCTGGAGATCGTCGGGCAGATGCGCTCGGTGTCGATGACACCGGAGTACGCCCCCTCGGTGATCGCCAGCAAGCGGGTCGGGCAGGTGTTCGACGAATACAAATCGGACAGCTCGGTGATGGTCGTCTTGGAGGGCGAGCAACCCCTCGGCGCCGACGCGCACTACTGGTACAACGACATGGTCGACCGGTTGCTGGCCGACCCCGCCCATGTGGAGCACGTCCAGGACTTCTGGGGTGATCCGCTGACCGAGGCCGGGGCGCAGAGCTCCGACGGGTTGTCGGCCTACGTGCAGGTGTATCTCGCCGGCAACATGGGCGAGTCGTTGGCCAACGAATCCGTCGAGGCCGCAACGAAGATCGTCGAGGCCGTACCCCCGCCACCGGGTGTCAAGGTCTACGTCACCGGCATGTCGGCGCTGGCCGCCGATCAACAGATCTCCGGTGACCGCAGCGTCAAGATCATCGAGGGCGCCATCTTCGTCGTGATCATCACGATGCTGCTGCTGGTGTATCGCTCCATCGTCACCACACTGCTGGTGCTGGTGATGGTGGTGCTGGGGTTGACGGCGGCGCGCGGGGTCGTCGCGTTCCTCGGATACCACGAGCTGATCGGGCTCTCCACATTCGCCACCCAACTGCTGGTGACGTTGGCCGTCGCCGCTGCCACCGACTACGCGATCTTCCTGATAGGCCGCTATCAGGAAGCGAGATCGGTGGGCGAGGACCGGGAATCGGCCTATTTCAGCATGTTTCACGGCACCGCCCATGTGGTGCTCGGGTCGGGCCTCACCATCGCCGGCGCGATGCTGTGCCTGCACTTCACCCGTCTGCCCTACTTCCAGACCCTCGGCGTCCCGATGGCCTTCGGCATGGTGGTGGTCGTGGTGGCCGCACTCACCCTCGGCCCGGCCATCATCACGGTCGCCAGCCGGTTCGGCAAGATCCTGGAACCCAAGCGCGCCATGCGCATCCGGAGCTGGCGTCGTGTCGCCGCGGTGGTGGTGCGCTGGCCCGGCGCGGTCCTGATGGCCACCATCGCGCTGTCCCTGATCGGCCTGCTGGCGCTGCCCGGATATCGGACCAACTACAACGACCGCAATTACCTGCCGCAGGATCTGCCCGCCCAGCAGGGCTTCGCGGCCGCCGAACGGCACTTCGGCGTCGCCCGGATGAACCCCGAGCTCCTGCTCATCGAGACCGACAAGGATCTGCGCAACTCCGCGGACTTCCTGGTGATCGACAAGATCGCCAAGGCCGTGTTCAAGGTGCCCGGGGTGGGCAATGTGCAGACCATCACCCGCCCGTCGGGCGAGCCGCTGGAGTTCAGCACCATCCCGGCCCAGATGAGCATGGGTGGCACCAACCAGCAGATGAACCAGAAGTACATGGAAGACATGTTCGCGAACATGCTGCTGCAGGCCGAGGACATGCAGTCCACCATCGACACGATGAACCGGATGGTGGCGCTGATGCGGGAGATGAGCGCCACCACGCACAGCATGGTCGGCAAAACCGAGCAGATGGCGGTCGACGTCGCCGAACTGCGGGACAACATCTCGAACTTCGACGACTTCTTCCGGCCCATCCGTAACTACTTCTACTGGGAACCGCACTGCTACAACATCCCGTTGTGCTGGTCGATGCGCTCGGTGTTCGACGCCCTCGACGGCACCGACCGGCTGACCACCCAGTTCGAGGCGGTCATCCCCGACCTGCATCAGCTCGACGCGCTGATGCCGCAG
>Ga0075163_10014319_pt1 | contig 10235 bp, 8 predicted proteins | sample JI1023141ADNA_FD_71478 | JGI IMG/M metagenome (GOLD analysis project Ga0075163, IMG submission 71478) | Wastewater effluent complex algal communities from Wisconsin, to seasonally profile nutrient transformation and Carbon sequestration -... | ecosystem: Engineered > WWTP > Effluent > Algae... | reverse complement strand
TCCGATCGAACAGCACGCACACGCGCGAGGGCAGGTGATCGCAGATCGGCCCGAACGCCCCGGCGAGCGGCGTGATCAGCGCGTGCTCCCCGTCTCCGCATCGGACGTACGCCTTCATGGTTCTCAGACGGCAACAGGCAGGACGCGGCGGCGCACCAGCTTGATGCTGAGCAGGCGGTACAGCATCTTGCTGACCTCGAACGAGCCCATGCGCGACTTGCGGATGATCTCCTTCACGGTGTTCTTGCCGTTGATCAGCTCGAGCACCGCGAGCTCCTCGCGGGTCAACCGGCCGCGCCCCATCTGCGCCACCGAGTCTTCGTTGCGCAGGAACACGACGTCGAAGTTGTCGATCGCGCGCTCGATCAGGTGCCACTCGTCGACGCGGCGGTAGCCCTCCATCAGCACGCTCTCGACATCGAGCGCGAGCGCGGCATCGATCACCGACGGCGGCAGCTCGACGCCGGCGGCGAACCGGAACCGGCCGTGGCGCCAGCGCAGGATCTCGTAGATCAGCTCGCTCGACTGCTTGGTCAGGCACGCCTTGAGATCCGCCTCGGCGAGGTGGCCGAGCTTGACGAGCTGCTGGCCGATCAACTTGCCCGACGCCCGGCCCTCGGCGAACGACTCGAAGTCCTGACGCTGCATCAGCTCCGCTTCCATCACGAAGCGGCCGAGCAGGAACTCCTCGGGCACGCCCTCGGCCATCGCCTGATCGACGCGGCCGCGGCGGAAGTAGATCTCGACCTTGGCCCCGGTGCGCTCGACCGTGAGCACGCCCGATTGCTCCTGGACATCGAGGAGCTGCAGCACCTCGGCGAGCGGCACCACGCGGAGATCGCCGCGCAGCCCGGGCGTGCCCTCGGCGAACAGGCCGAGATCGATCGACGCCAGCATCTTGCCGAGCGTGGCGTCGTCGAGCGCGGTGCGCGCGGCCTCGGCGATCGCCGCGGCATCGGTGGGGATCTCGCTGCGGTCGCCGTCCGACGCACTCTGCGCGAGGGCGAACAGCGCCGCGACGCGCGCGCTGACGGCATCGGTGATCTGCGAGCGCAGATCGCCGATCACGCTCGACTTCGCGTGCATGCGATCGGCGTCGTCGGTGGCCGCGAGATCTTCGCCGGTGACCAGCGACGGGTTGTCGTCCTCGTTCCCGGGCTGGCTGTACTTCGCGATGGAGTGCTGCACCACCGCGGTGATCGCCTCGGGCGAGAACGGCTTGGTGATGTAGTCGACGATGCCCATCACCTTGACGAAGCGCTCGCCGACCTGGTCGCCCTTCGCGCTCATCAGCACCACGGGGATGTCGCGCAGCTTGGGATCGGCGACCAGCTCGCGGCAGAACTGGTACCCGTTCATTCGCGGCATCACGAAGTCGAGGAGCACCAGGTGAGGCCGTTGTGCACGGATCGCTTCGAGGCCGGCTTCGCCATCCGGTGCGGTCTGCACCTGATAGCCGGCCTTGGTCAGCACCAACTGCACCACTTTCGTGATGGTCGGACTGTCATCAATCACTAGGACGAGCTCGCCGGCCATGTCGGTGTACCCCTCACTTCGCGGCACATTCGCACTGCGCCGGAAGAGATCACATCCTATGAGGATCGTGGGCAAGCCAGCAATGCGGGCTTCCTGATTTGGTGGCGTGCAAAACGCCATGGTACGTTCGGTCTCGCGTGCCGTCCGTCGAGGGCGACCTGGACCATTACCCCAGGAAATTCGGCAAGTATCACTTGCTGGGACCCCTCGCTCAGGGAGGTATGGGAGCGCTCTATCTCGCGGTCACGGGTGATCGCGGGCTCGAGCGCTTGATGGTCATCAAGACGGTCCTGCCGCACCTCGCGGATGCCGAGTACGTCGCGCGCTTCCGTGACGAGGCCAAGGTCGTCGTCAAGCTCTCGCACGGGAATCTAATCCCGGTGTTCGACGCCGGCGTGGTCGGCGGCGAGATGTTCCTGGCGATGGACTTCGTGGAGGGCCGAGATCTCCGCGCGGTGTGGAACCGCTGCGCGAAGAAGCAGGTCGCGTTCCCGATCGACGTCGCCGTCTACATCATCAAGGAGCTGTGCCGCGGCCTCGCGTACGCGCACACGTACCCCGAGCTCCAGCTGGTCCACCGCGATATCTCGCCACCCAACGTCCTGGTCTCGTACACCGGCGAGGTCAAGCTGACGGACTTCGGGCTGGCCTCCTCGACGCTCAAGCTCGAGAAGACGGCGCCCGGCATCATCTACGGCAAGGTCGCGTACATGTCGCCGGAGCAGGCGCGCGGCGAGAAGCTCGACGGTCGCTCGGATATGTACGCGTCCGCGATCGTGCTGTGGGAGCTGCTCACGGGCCGGCAGCTGTTCCCGCCGGGCAAGGACCAGCCGCAGGATCTGCTCGCGCGTGCGAAGAACCCCGAGCCGATGCGGCCGAGCAAGCGGGCTCCGCGCGTCCCCGTCGAGCTCGACGAGATCTGCCTCCGCGCGCTGGCCGCCGATCGCAAGGATCGCTACGCGAACTGCGACGAGATGCGGATGGCGCTGCAGCAGTGGCTCGCCACCAACGCGCCCACCACCGACGGCACGCGGATGTCGACGTTCCTCCAGGAGCTGTTCTCCGAGGACATCGTGCGCGAGCGCGGCGAGCGCAACGAGCTGATCTCGCGCGTCCGCACCCGCGCGCTGACGCTGCCGCCCACCGACGAGCTTCGCCAGTGGATCGAGAAGAGCGGCGGCTTGCCGCGCGGTCCGAACGACACCGACATCGACGACGCGGCGCTGATCCACTCGGAGGTCCCCGGCCAGGGCAACGAGCCGCCGGTGCGCAAGCCGGGCAGCGTCGGCCGCCGCGCCTCCGATCGCGGCGTCGACGGCGAGGATCGCCGCGCGCCCGCGGGTGATCGCCGGGCCGAGCGCGCGCGGTCGCCGGTGGTCGGCACCGAGCGCAACGCGGGTGCCACCGCTCTCGCGCAGCAACACGATCCCGAGGCCGAGCCGGACCTGACCGGCATCATCGTCGACGGTCGCTATCGCGTGATCGAGCTGATCGGCGAGGGCGGTATGGGCAAGGTCTACCTCGCCGAGCACGTCGAGATCGGCAAGCGCGTCGCGCTCAAGGTGTTGCACCCGTCGTACTCGCGGATGCCGGACCTGGTCGAGCGGTTCCGTCGCGAGGCGCGCGCCGCGTCGAAGATCGGTCACCCGAACATCGTCGACGTCACCGACTCCGGCACCACCGCCGAGGGCAGCGTGTACTTCGTCATGGAGTACCTCGAGGGCGTCGAGCTCGGCAGCGTGATCGAGCGCGAGGGCGCCCTCGATGTCGCGCGCGCCCTCAAGATCTCCGGTCAGATCTGCCGCGCGCTCGCCGCCGCGCACGCCCAGGGCATCGTCCACCGCGATCTCAAGCCCGAGAACATCTTCCTGATCACGCGCGATGGCGCCGCCGATGTCGTCAAGGTGCTCGACTTCGGCATCGCGAAGACCACCGAGGCCGAGGCCGCGCGCGAGCGCCGGTTGACGAGCCCCGGCATGGCGATGGGCACGCCCGAGTACATGTCTCCCGAGCAGGCCGCCGGCCGCGCCGCCGATGCGCGGTGCGACGTCTACGCGCTCGGCGCGATCATGTACGAGATGTCGACCGGCATCCCGCCGTACTCCGGCGACAACTTCATGGAGATCCTGACCAAGAAGGCGACGCAGGATCCGCCCGCCCCGATCACCGTTCGCCGCGATCTCCCCTCGCAGGTCTCCGATCTGGTGATGGCGTCGATGGCGCGCAACCCCGACGATCGCCCGCAGACGATGGAGAAGCTCGAGTACGAGCTCAACAAGTGCCTGTCGGGTCGCGGCATCGCGGTCGCGCAGATCCTCGGCATGACCACCGACGCGAACGTCGTCGAGCGGCTCAACCCGGGCCTGTCGGTGCGCGTCACCGACGAGGGCATCGTGCGGCCGTCGACGTCGTCGCAATCGCAGCTGCGCCCGGGCACGCACAGTGGCGTCTCCACGCTGCCCGGCGATCTGTCGCCGATGAGTGCCTCGTGGTCCGGTCCGACGATGGCCACCGGACAATCGAGCATGCCGGCGCTCCAGCGGATGGCGAGCGAGCCGGTGCCCTCGAGCGCTGCGTCGCCGCTCGATAGCTTGCGCGTGCCGCCGTCGGCGCCGGTCCGCGCGACCACGTCGCCGTCGGGTGACGTCCAGATCGGTTCGGATTCCTATCGCAGCTCCGCCGCCGTCCTCCCGCAGAAGCGCAGCGCGCTCAGCATCCTCGGCTGGCTGCTCCTCGCGACGATCCTGTTCGGTGGCGTCGGTGCGCTGCTCTACGTCGCGCTCGGCGAGCGCACCCAGCGCGGCTCGGGCAGCAAGCTCGAAGGCGCGACCCAGCCATCCACCGAGGATGTCGCGAAGCCCGAGACGCCGGCGCTCAAGCCCGACAACGGCTCGGCCGCGGTCGGCAGCAACCCGCCCGCGGGCAGCGGCTCCGACAACCCCGGCCTCAAGCTCGACCCGACCTCCCCCGAGAAGCCGGGCACGGTCACCAAGCAGCCGCCCGGCAAGCCACCCGGCAAGCCGCCGGTGCGCGTTGCCGTGAACGAGAAGGATCCGAACGCGCTGCTTCGCCAGGGCGCGGCGTACGAGCGCACCAACAACTGGGAGACCGCGCGGCAACTCTACGAGAAGCTCGAGACCATCAGGGGCTACGCCGGCATCGCGCAGTTCCAGCAGGCGTGGGTGGCGTTCCGCACCAACGACAACCAGCGCGCCGAGGACCTCGCGAAGAAGGCGATCTCCAACACGGCCGGCGCGTGGCAGTTCCGCTCGAAGACGCTGTATGGCGACGCGATGTACGGCAAGGGCCTGTACCAGCGCGCGAAGGACGTCTACCTCAACCTGCGCGGCATCGCGCCGACCGCGAAGCTCAAGGCGGAGCTGGCGACCAAGATCAAGAACTGCAACAAGGGGCTCAAGCTCCCGAACGTCAACGACGGACTCTAGTGTCTGCACCGACCCTGCTCGAGCAGCATCCGCTGCTGGTCAACCTCGAACCCGCCCAGCTCGACCACCTCGCGCGCGCGGGTGAGGTCGAGAGCTACAACCCGGGCGAGTCGATCGTCGCCGAGGGCTCGCTCGGTGATGCGCTGTTCCTGATCCTGTCGGGGCAGGTCGCCGTGCATCGCGGGCCGCAGACCTTCGCGACACTGTCGGGCGGCGAGTATTTCGGCGAGATGTCGCTGGTCGAGCCCGCACCGCGCTCCGCGAGCGTGACGGCGATGAGCGCGACGTTCCTGTTCCGGTTGCCGCACGATGCGCTGCGCGGGTTGATCAGCGAGGACGCGAGCGCCGCCTCGATCCTGCTGGTGCAGGTGGTGAAGACGCTATCGGAGCGGCTGCGCAAGGCGAACCAGATGCTGTCGAGCGTGGATCTGCTCGCGGACTGGCTCGCCGGCTCGATGGTCTAGCGCGCAGGTGCTCGGTTCGGGAACCACCGAGGGAACACCCACCACACGAAGGTGATGGTGGCGGCGATCAGGGCGGCGACCACCGAGCCGGCGTCGTCTCCCACGATCTCGGAGACCGCGACCTGGGTCGTCAGCGTGAGCGCGATCGACAGCGTGATGCCGCCGAGCAACATCATCCGGGTCGCGCGGTTCTTGAACTGGATCCGGTTGACGAGCGGCCGCTGCAAGCGGTGATGGATCGCGGGCGCGCTGAACAGGACGAGGCTGAGGAGCGTGGACAGGAACGCGGCGAGGTAGATCCACTTCTCGAACATCGAGATCTCGCCGAAGCGCGCGCTGAAGGGCAGGACCACCAGGAACCCCGCGAGCACCTGCGAGCCCTGGAGCAAGATCCGGAGCTCCTGGTGCAGGTCTCCGAGGCTGTTGGGATCATCATCGGTGACCATCACCGGGTCGAGCTCGCGCGGGTCGTACATGGATCTCCTTCGGTGGCGTGGTGAGTCGGCGGACCTGGCGGTCGAGTAGCTCCCGGCGATCGGGCTCCTCGACGAAGCGGAGGAAGCGAGCCTCGCTCGGCGCCCACGGAGCGCTCGGGCCGTCGAGACCTTCACGGGTGGGCCAGCGTCCGTCGAGCCGGAGGGCGGGGGCGCCCTGGTGCCACCACCACCAGGCGGGCTCGCCGAGATTGCGATGCTCGGAGATGCGTACCGCGGCACCCGGGTCCTTGACCGGTGGAGCGGCGCCGCATGCAGCGACGACGACGAGGACGGCGATGGCCGTGGTTCCACGGTAGCTGCGTCGCCACCAGGTCGCCGCCCGATCGGCGAGCGAGCCCACCCACACGAGCATCGCCACGAGCCAGCTGCTGCGCGCTCGGAACCGGCGGACCGGGATCATCGTCGTCATGGGGACCTCCTTGGTTGGTTCCACCATGGAGTCGACGGCGGCCGTTGTCGCTCCGATGTTTTGGTCGCGAGGGTCCGGCTTCTTGGAAGCTTCCGTCAGCCGAACAGCTCGGCGCGCGCGGCGCTACGGATCGCGATCACCGCTGGATGGACCAGGCGGCGCTCTGCCGTGATCGCGTAGTAGCGCTCGTGCACGGTCTCGATCTCGGCGACCTCGGCGAGGTCGTAGCGGCGCGCCACGGTCTTCGCGATCACCGTCGGCACGAACATCGCTCCCATCCCATCGGCCGCGAACGCCTTGAGCAGCGCGCTGTCCTCGGCCTCGGCCACGATCTCCGGACTCACGCCCTCCTTGGTCATCCAGGCGTCGAGGTTGCGCCGCAGCGCGCTCCCGACGAGCGGCAGCATCAGCGGAACCTCGGAGACGCTGGCCGGGAAGTTCTTGCGCAGCGCCGGTGCCAGCTTGGTCGGGGCGACCAGCGTGACCGTCGATTCACCGAGCACGTGGTTGAACAGCGTCTTCTCGCTATCGGGTGGCACGGGCGCGTCGGCGATCACCACGTCGAGCACGTGGCTCGCCAGGCTCCCCAGCAGCCGATCGAACTGCTCCTCGTGGCAGACCAGCGCGAGCCGCTGGTCTTGCTGGAACGCGGGGGCCAGGAGCTGGCGCACCAGCAGCTTCGGGATCACGTCCGAGATGCCGACCACCAGGCGCAGCGGACGGTCGACGGCGCGTTCGCGTACGACCTCCTGCATCTCGCGCCCGAGCCCGAAGATCTGCTCGGCGTAGCGGTAGACCACCCGCCCGGTCTCGGTCATCTCGAGCTTGCGGCCGCGCCGCTCGAACAGCGGTTGCCCCAGGCTCTCCTCGAGGCGGTGGACCTGACCGCTGATCGCCGATTGCGACAGCCGCAGCACCTTGCCGGCCGGGGCGAGCCCTCCCTCCCGTGCCACCGTCCAGAAATAAAGCAGGTGGTGGTAGTTGAGCCATTCCATCACCCCTTTATAGCGTCAGGAGACGAGCGAATGACCCAACGCGCGACTCCGGCCTGTCGTTCGCAGCACCGCACGTTCTGCGCGCTCCGCCACGGCGGCGACCGTGGCTCGCACGTCGGCGCCGGTCTGCTCCACCACGATGCTGGTGATCGCGCGCCCGCGGACGATCATCCGGCACTGCTTGTCGGGGCCGCCGCGAGGACCGTTGGTGTCGCTGATCACCACGTCGATCTCGCGGATCCAGGGGCTGACCCGACCGAGCGCACGATAGATGCCCTCCCGGAGCTGGTCCTGAAGGGCGGGGGACAGGTCGACGTGACGAGTGCGGAGGTGGAGCTTCATGTTCCCTGTGATAGCCACCGCCGGCGCCGTCGTCCTTCCGATGATTCACCGCGGTTGCTGTGGCTTTCTCGAAGTGACCGGACCGAAGCGAGCCTTCGGTTTTTTGAGAGCGACGCCGCAGGCTCGCGTGCTCATGGTGCGCGGCCATGGAATTGTCCTATCCACTCGCGACCGCCACCGCTGGCGAGGGCACGCTCGGACCGTGGCGTCGGGCCTGGGCCCTGATCACCCTCGACCGCCGCGAGATCTGGCTGTGCGTCGTCTACAGCGTCGCCATCGGGCTGCTGTCGCTGGTCACGCCGATCGCGGTCCAGGCGCTCGTCAACACCGTGTCGTTCGGGTCGGTGCTGCAGCCCATGATCGTGATGACCGTGCTCGTCGCGATCGCGCTGTCGTTCGCCGGCGTGACGCGCGTGCTGCAGGCCTACGTGGTCGAGGGCCTGCAGGAGCGCATGCTGGTGCGCGGGGTGATCGACCTGTCGCAGCGGCTCCTCACCGCCGAGCCGGCGGCGCTGCGCGCCGTGCATGGCCCCACGCTGTCCCAGCGGTTCTTCGAGATCCCGACGCTGCAGAAGTCGCTGTCGTCGGTCGTGGTGGACGGGATCGACTTGCTGCTCAAGCTCGCGGTCGGCCTGCCGCTCCTCGCGTTCTATCACCCCCTCCTCCTCGCCTTCGCGCTCCTCCTGCTCCTGATGATCGCGTTCGTCGTGTTCGTGCTCGGGCGCGGTGTCCTCGCCACCTCGATCGGCGAATCGTCGGCGAAGTACGAGGCCGCGAACTGGCTCGAGCACCTGGCGCGGATGCCGGCGGCGTTTCGTTCGGAGTCGGCGCTGCACGATGCGGGCCTCCGCGCGAGCGTCGCAGCCCAACGGTATCGCGATGCCCGGCGCGCGCACTTCCAGAAGCTGGTGCGGCACCTGGTGGGCGGCATCGCGCTCAAGGTGGTCGGGGCGACGGTCTTGCTGGGCGTGGGTGGAGCGCTCGTCATCGAGAGCCAGCTCACGCTCGGACAGCTGGTCGCCGCCGAGCTGGTGTTCGCGTCGATCGGGCTCGCGATGCTCAAGCTCTACAAGCAACTCGAGGCGGCCTACGACCTCGTCGCCTCCACGTACAAGCTCGGTGATCTACTCGACCTCCCGCTCGAACGCGTCGGTGGCGAGCCGCTCGCTGGAGACGGACCCACGTCGCTCGCGCTGACCGGGGTCACGGCGGGCCACGCTGCCCCGGTGCTGACGAGCGTCGACCTCGCCGTCGCCGCGGGCGAGCGTGTGGCCGTGGTCGGTGCCGGCGCGAGTGGCCGGAGCACGCTGCTCGATGTCATGGCGGCCGAGCTGCCCCCGCTGCAGGGCCTGATCGAGATCGGGGGCAGCGATCTGCGGCTGCTCGATCTCTCCTCGGTCCGGCAAGCCGTCGCACTCGTCCGAGATCCCGAGCTGGTCGCGAGCACCATCCACGCAAACGTCGTGCTGCCAAACCGAGCCATCACGCTCGCCGAGGTCGAAGACGCGCTGCATGCCGTCGAGCTCTCGTCCGTCATCCGCAACCTTCCAAGCGGCCTCAAGACGGAGGTGTTGCCTTCGGGGGTGCCGTTGTCTCGCACGCAGGCGCGCAGGCTGGCGCTCGCCAGGACCTTGGTCGCGCGCCCCCGGCTGGTCCTGTTCGACGGAGCCCTCGACGATCTCGGTCTGCCGGACGCCGCGCGTGATCGCGTCCTCGAGCGCCTGCTCGGGCCGACCGCCCGGTGGACCGCCGTGGTGGTCTCCACCGACCCTGCCGTGCTCGCTCGCTGCTCGCGTGTGGTCACGCTGAGCGACGGCCGCCTGGAGGAACGCTGATGTCTCGTTTTGATCTGTTCGGCCAAGACCTCCCGATCATCGTCGTCGATCCCGAGCGGCAGGGGCGCGCCCTGCGAGCCGCCGGCAAGTTGATCGTGGTCGCGTTCCTGCTCGTGCTGGGCTCGTTCATCTTCGTGCCGTGGCAACAATCGCTGCGCGGCGAGGGACACGTGATCGCGTACGCGCCGCTCGAGCGCCAGCAGGACATCAAGGTCCCGATCGCGGGGCGGGTGGTCGCGTGGAGCGTGCAGGAGGGGCAGCACGTCGAGGCGGGCGATCTGATCGCGACGATCTCCGACAACGATCCGTCGCTCGCCACGCGGCTAGGGCGGTCGCGCGATGCCGCCCTCGATCGCCTCGAGAGCGCGCGGCAGACCGGGAGGGTCTTCGAGCAGCAGATCCTGTCGCTCGAGACGGCGCGATCCGCCGCAGTCGCCGCGGCATCCGACCGGATCGAGATGGCGCGGAGTCGGGTCCTCGCCCTCCAGCAGACGCTCGATGCCGCGATCGCCACCCAGCGTGCTGCGGAGCTGCAGCTGACCCGGACGCGCGCACTCGCGAACGACGGCCTGACCTCGACGCGCAACCTCGAGCTCGCCGAGCTCGCCGTGCAGACCGGCGCCGCCGAGATCGCGCGGGCGCGTGCGACCCACGTCGCGGCGCAGTCCGAGGTGCAGTCCCTGCGTGCGGAGAAGACGCGGACCGAGGCCA
>Ga0075163_10014317_pt1 | contig 10236 bp, 9 predicted proteins | sample JI1023141ADNA_FD_71478 | JGI IMG/M metagenome (GOLD analysis project Ga0075163, IMG submission 71478) | Wastewater effluent complex algal communities from Wisconsin, to seasonally profile nutrient transformation and Carbon sequestration -... | ecosystem: Engineered > WWTP > Effluent > Algae... | reverse complement strand
AGGTGCCACCTCTGCCAGCCGACGGCGCGCGGCCATCAGCGCCACGTGCGCGTCGTAGGCGATGCGGGCCACCTCGGGGATGCGCTCCCAATTCGTCGGCAGTTCCTCGCTCAGGTCGTGCAGGTCCATCTTGGCCTGCGTGGCGCGGGCGTTTAGCTTCTTCAGCTCGGCCTTCAGGGTGTCGGGATCAGCCATAGTGGGCCACCTCGGGGTATTGCGCGATCAGGTCGGTGCCTTCCTTCACCAGCTTGTGGCCGGCCTCGGCCAGCTTCGCGAGGCTGGGGAAGCCGAAGCGGTGCACGTCGCGCAGGTAGCGGTTGACGACGATCAGCCGCCCGGTGGTGAGCACCGCGCGGCCGAAACCTTCGTGGCTCATCTTCATCATCGGCGTGACCATGCATTTCGTGGCGCGCTCGATGGTCAGGCCGACGGCGTTGTGGAACAGGTCCAGCCGCCACAGCGTGTCGGGGTCGGGGTCGCCCATGATGGGCATCTCGCGGCGTTGTTCTGCCGTGACGATGTAGGGCTCGAGCAACTGCGCGTCGCTCTTGCCCTCCCAGGTGCCGTGCGTGTCCTGTGCGCGGATCTGCTTGACCAGCTCGCGCACGAAGTCGTCGGCCATCAGCTCGGTGTCGGTCGGGTTGGGCGTCGGCGCGGGGGCCGGGGCCAGGGTCTCGGCCGTGCTCATTTCTGCACCTCCTCGTCGTCGAAGTCGTAGGCCCGCTCCTGGCCCTTCAGCAGTGCCTTGCGCAGCCAGGGCGGTGGCGTGCCGGCCAGCGTGGCCTGCAGCTTGTCGAGCATGTCCAGGATGGGCTCGGGCTGCGTCACCTTCACCGGGTGGATCTTGCTGGCCACCACACGCGCGGCAGCCGAGCCACCGATGGCCGCCACATAGACGATCGCGCAGTCGGCGATGGCTGCCAGCTTCGGTGCCAGCTTGTCCTCGTTGCCGTCCTCGGCGAGGTCTTCGCCGAAACCGAAGTCCTGCACGAAGCTGTAGCCCTGTGGCGTGACCTCGTAGACGGCCAGGTGCCGGGCCCAGCCGAAGTGCGCGTCGATGCGCTGCTGGTCCTGCGTGGCGAAGGCGACTTTCATGGGGGCTCCTTGGGCGGGTGGGAGAGGGCGGTCAGGCGCTGGCCGCGGCCGGGGTCTCGTCGGGCCGATGGCGGCGAGGAATGGTGGGTGGCAGGTAGGCCGCGGCGGCAGCACGTGCGGAGGCGGGCAGCGGCCAGTCGTCGGGGCCGTGGTGGCCCTGGTGCTCGATCAACAGGTTGCCGACCTCGTAGACGAACTGCCGTGTGCCGCGGTAGCCCACGTGGCGGATGTGCGCGTTGCCGATGCGGTCGAACATCGGGATGCCGATGCGGAACAGCGGCTTGCCCAGGCGCTGCGCGGCCTGGCGGCCGTGCGAATGCGTCATCAGCAGGTCGCAGCCGGCGGCCTGGGCCGAACGCTCGAAGTCGTCGAGATCGCCGATCATCACTTCGGCGGTGGGCAGGCGTTCGAGCAGCGGCGACTTCGTCGTCGTCACGCACACCGCCAGCTCGGCGCCCATCTCGGCGAGGAAGCTGCCGGCGCTCCACAGCAGGTCGGGCTCGGCCGCCAGTGCGATGCGCACGTGGCCGAAGTGGAAGTGGCCGTCGAGCATCGCGTCGACCAGCTGGCTGCGCTGGCGGCGGATGCGCTCGGGCACCGGCCGGCCCGACAGCTCCGCCAGCTTGGCGACGAAGGCATCGGTGGCGGTCAGCCCGGTGAGACGGTCGAACATCGTGTACGGCACGCCGCAGCGCGCCTGCAAGGCCAGCGCCGCCGGTCGCATCTGCTCGCCGATGGCCAGTGTGTGCACCGCGCCGCCGAGTTCCTGCAGGTCCTGCAGCGGCGTGCCGCCGAGCGTGGTGCCGAGCCAGCTGTCGGGGATGTGGCCGTCGAGCGAACCGGCGACGTCGGGCACGAAGGTCGGGCGCAGGCCGAAGGCCTCGATCAGCTCGCGCAGTTCGTCGAGGTCGCCCGGCGTCAGGTGGCAGCCCGGCAGCACGTTGACCCAGTGCGCGCGCTGCGGCGTCTCGCCACGCGGCACCTGCGAGACCAGCGCGGTGACGGCCTGGGCCCAGCCGTCCTGAAAGGCGCCGACGTAGTCTGGCGTCGAGACGTGCACCAGCTCGGTGTCGGCCAGCTCGGGGTGGCGCTGGCGGATCAGCGCCAGGTGCCCGGCCACGTCGTCGCCACGCGTCTCGGTCAGGCCGGTGGTGCAGATTCCGATCAGCGCCGGCCTGGCGCGCTGGCGGATGTTCAGCACCGCCTTCTCGATGTTGTCGTACCCGCCCATGATGGTGCTGGTCTCGTTCATCGCGGTGGTCTGCAGCGGAATGGCCTCCTTGAAGTGGCGCACCAGCAGCACCAGGCCGAACGAGGTGCAGCCCTGCGAGCCGTGCATCAGCGGCATGCACGATTCCAGCCCCATGAAGGCATAGGCCGCGCCGAGCGGCTGGCTCATCTTCAGCGGGTTGACGGTGCAGGCTTTCTTCGACTCGGTGACATGGGCCATGGGCGGCGCTCCGAACAAGGGGGCACAGGTCTTCTGCAGGAACGGTGCCAAGCTAGGCCGCGATCGCAATGCCTTGTGTTTCAAGCACTTGGCGCCGTGCAGCGCTGTGCTGCTGGCGTGAAGCGCGTGGGAATCGCGACAAAGGCGACAGCGGTGGCCTGCTGAGCCTCAAGCCCGGGCCGGCCCGGCCGACAACCCGACGTACAGGGCCTTCAGGTCCGTCCATGCCACGTACCGACGAGACCACAGCCCCCGACGCCGACGAACAGACCCTGCTGCAGGCCGTGCAGCAGGCGCTGCAGCGCCTGCCCTGGCACCTGGGCTTCGCGCCGGCGCTGGAGGCCCGCATGGAAGCCGACCTCGGCCCGGAGCGCCGCCGCCTGCTGGTGATGGCCGGGCTGGTGACGCTGCTGATCTTCGATCTCTTCCTGATCAACGACTGGCTGGTTCGTCCCGAGGTCTTCGGTGTCGCCCTGGTCTGCCGCCTGGGCTTCACGCTCTATGGCCTGGCGCTGCTGGTGCTGATCCACCGCGGCATCCCGGCCCGCTGGCGGGAAGGCTTGATGGCCAGCGCGGTGGTGGTGGCGATGGCAGCCTCGGGCGAGATCTTTCGCCAGACCCGCTCGGCCGGTGGCGCGCACGACCCCTTCGTCTTCGGCCTGGTGTTCATGGCCGGCAACATCGTGCTGGCGCTGCGCTTCGTGCCGGCGCTGGTGAGTTCGGTGCTCGCGGTGGGGGTGTGCGTGCCCCTCGTGCGCAGCAACCCGCTGCTGCCGCCGGACGCCCAGGGCTTTGCCTTCGCATTGCTGGCCGCCACGTCGGTCTTCACCTGCCTGGCCTGCTACCGCCTGGAGCGCGCGGCGCGACAGTCGTACCTGGTGCTGCTGCAGGAGGCGCTGCGCTCGCAATCGGTCCAGCGGCTGGCCGATCGCTACGCGCACGATTCGCAGACCGACGCATTGACCGGGTTGGCCAATCGCCGGGTCTTCGACGAGGCGCTGATGCAGGCCTGGCTGTCGGCACCGGGACGGGCGGACCCCGCCGGCCTGCTGGTGGTGGACGTGGACCACTTCAAGGCCTTCAACGACCACTTCGGCCACCCGGCCGGCGACGCCTGCCTGCGCCAGGTGGCGCAGGCCCTGTTGAATGCGCTGCGCGGCGACGACCTGATCGCGCGCATCGGCGGCGAGGAGTTCGCGGTGCTGCTGTGCCCCACCGGGCCCGAGGCGCTGGCCGCAGCGGCCGAACGGCTGTGCCGCGCGGTGCAGGCCCTGGCGCTGCCGCACGACGGCGAAGCGGGTCGCAGCGTGGTGACGGTCAGCGTCGGCGCGGCGCTGGGCCGGCACGACGTCTGGGACCGGCCGGCCGCGTTGATGGAGGCTGCCGACCAGGCGCTCTATGCCGCCAAGCGCGGCGGGCGCAATCGCTGGCGCGTGGCCGGGGACGCCGAGCCCGCCTAGGCCGGTTCGCCGAGCAAGGTGTCGGCCGTGTCCCACGGCGCCGGCGTGCGCACCTGCTGCCAGACCGGGTTGAACAGCGCCTTGTCGATCTCGGCGATCATCGTCACCATGCCCTCGTAGCCGGCGAAGGCATGGTGGCGTTCCTGGTTGATGTCCATCCAGGGCATGCGCGCCTTCAGTGCGACGAACTGGCTGCGGCCGCCGCTGAGCATGATGTCGGCGCGCGCCTCCTTCAGCATCGCGTACATCTCGCGCGGGCTCAGGTCGTCGATCATGTGGGCGTCGGCGCCGTCGCCGAGGATCTCCTTGAGCTTCTCCTTGTCTTCCTTCGTGCTCTTCTTGACGCTGGTGCCCACCACCTCGAGGCCGGCCTCCTGCAGTGCCGAGACCACGCTCCAGCTCTTCACGCCGCCGGTGATCAGCAGCACCTTCTTGCCGGCCAGGCGCTCGCGGTAGGCGCGGATGCGCTCCCAGGCCCGGGCTTCCTCCACCGCCACCAGCGCCTCGGTGCGCTCGATCAACGAGTGCCCCCGAGGCCGCCGCTGCGCGGCGTCCGCCCCCCCGAGGGGGGGCCGGTCACCTTGGGGCGGCCCGGCGTCGACCGGGTCGTCCGGCGCGCCCTGTTCGACCAGCAGCCGCGCGATCTCGCGCAGCGTGGTGCTCATGTCGCTGATGCCGTAGAAGCTGCCTTCGAAATACGGAATGCCCCAGCGCTGCTGCATGCGCGTGGCGACGTTGATCATCGACTTGCTGCAGACCATCATGTTGGCGCGCGCGCGGTGCGCCGACGCGATCTCGCGGTAGCGCCCGTCGCCGCTGATGCACGACAGCACGCGCACGCCCAGCGCGTCGAGCAGCGGCTTGACCTGCCAGAGCTCGCCGCTGAGGTTGTACTCGCCGATGATGTTGATGTCGGTCGGCGTGCGGTGCTCGGGCTCCATCGTGCCGATCACGTGATCCAGCAGGGCCTCGGCGCCGAGCTTGTTGCCCAGGTTCTTCGGCCCGGCGAATCCTGGCGCGTTGACCGGGATCACCGGCTTGCCGAACTTGGCGGCGGCGCGCTGGCACACGGCCTCGATGTCGTCGCCGATCATGCCGGTGACGCAGGTCTGGTAGACGAAGACCGCTGCCGGGTCCTGGCGTTCGATGACCTCGCGGATGGCCTTGAACAGGCGCTTCTCGCCGCCGTAGATGACGTCGAGCTCGGTGATGTCGGTGGTGAAGCCGGTGCGGTAGGTCTGCGGGCCCGACGAGGCGCTGTGGCGGTTGTCCCAGGCATTGCCTTCGCAGGCGATCGGGCCGTGCACCAGGTGCGCCACGTCGACGATCGGCTGCAGCGCGATCTTCGCGCCGTCGAAGGCGCAGCCTCCGGCCGCGGCTCCGGGGGTCAGCTGCTTGGTGCAGCCCTTCTTGCGCTCCTTCGCGCTCTTGGACTGGTTGATGTCGCAACCCGGTTCGTCGAAGACTTCGGCGATCTTGGCGTTCAGCGATGGCGACATGGCGGGCCTCTTGCGGAGTGGTGCGGTTGTGTTTGCAGGATCGGTGCCAGGGCGCTTTTCCTAGCGGATCAATGACTTGCCGGCGGTCGCTGCCGTGGCCCAGCTGGCGTCTTTGCGACAAAGGCGACGTGCGCGGGCGGCAGCCCGTGGGTGGCCGAGCGCGACGCCCCGATCACAGGTCGTCGGCCAGCACGTCCGTGGCCGAGAGCTGTGCGCGCAGCGCGTGCCGTGCCTTCCAGCCCTGGCCTTGCCAGAGCGGGTCGTTGGCACGCTCGAAGGCCGCGGTGGCCTCGGCCTCGCTCCAGAAGATGCGGCAGCGCGGGCCGCTCGACGTGGTGCCGCCGTCAGCAGCGGACGCAGCGCCGAGCAGGCCCGGCGCGCGCTGTTCGATCTTGCGCAGCAGGTCGTCCAGATCGAACGCGAACCAGGCCGACGGGTCGGCCTGGTCGGGGACTTCGACGACGAAGATCATCGCCGCAGCAGACGGCTAGAACGTCACCAGGATGTCTTCGTGGCGCACGATGAACTGGCAGGCCAGCCGCCACGGCGGCGGCCGGTCGTTGGTCTCGGCGTCCTCGATCTGCGCCTGCGTGATCTTGCCGGCCAGCTTCAGCGCGACCTTCTCCTTCTCGGTCAGCGCCACGCCGATCGGCGTCTTGCCGGTCAGCACCTGGACCTGGATCGCGCAGGAGCCGCATTCGCCGTTCTGGCATTCGAAGTCCAGCGGCACCTTGTTCTTCTGCGCCACCGACAGCAGCGTGTCGGTGTCGCCGGCCACCGCGTACAGCGTGAGGTCCTTCTTCATGCGCGGCGAGGTGAAAGTGACATTGGCCATGGTCGCCCCTATCGAATGATGTCGAAGCTGTAGTCGGTCTTGCCGGGCACGTTGGTGTTCGCGTCCAGTGCCTCGAAGAACTCGTCGAGCAGCATCGTGAACAGCCACAGCGCACCGTTGTAGCCCCAGGTCGGGAAGCGGTGGTAGTGGTGGCGGTCGAAGATCGGGAAGACCAGGCGGATCAGCGGCACGCCGGTGTCGCGCTCCAGGTACTTGCCGTAGGTGTTGCCGATCAGGAAGTCCACCGGCTCGGTGAACAGCAGCGAGCGCAGGTGCCACAGGTCGCGCTTCGGGTAGACCTTGCAGCCGGTGCCGTAGGGCGAGGCGTCGAACACGGCCTGCACGCGCCTGGCCCAGTCTTCGGTGCCGTTGGTGGCCAGCACATGCGCCGGCTCGGCGCCGAGTTCGAGCAGGAACTCGCTGTAGCCGATCATCTGGTCGGGGTCGCCGTAGAGCGCGTAGCGCTTGCCGTGCAGGTGGCTCTGGCTGTCGGCCATCGCGTCGACCAACTGGCCGCGTTCGCGTTCCAGTTCGGCCGGCACCGGCTTGCCGGTCAGGCGGCTGATGGCCATCAGGAAGCGGTCGGTGCCGGCCACGCCCACCGGGGCGTTCAGCGCGACGACCTCCTGGCCCTTCTCGGCGATGTACTTGCTGGTCTTCTCGCAGCAGAACTCCTGGAAGACGATGGTCGCCTTGGCGTGCAGCGCCGCCTCGACCGTCTCCTTCGTGGTGCCTCCCTCGTACATGCGGAATTCGCCGTCGGTCGGTGTGTTCCACACCTCGCTCGGGTCGCACAGCACGTTCACCTTGACGCCGAACAGCCCGAAGATGCGCTTGATCTCCTTCATGTTGCCGACGACGAAACCGTCGAAGCCGCCGATGAAGTTGATGCTGTCGTCGGGCACGCGCACCAGCGGTTCGGTGGTCTTGCTCTTGCCGTCCCAGAAGTGCTGCAGCACGCCGAGCAGGGCGTTGTCGTAGCCGGTCACGTGGCTGCCGACGAAGGCCGGCGTGTGTGCGTAGGGCACGTCGAACTCGGCCGGCACGCTGCCCTTTTCCTTGGCCGTCTTGATGAAGGCGTTGAGGTCGTCACCGATCACCTCGGCCATGCAGGTGGTGCTGACGGCGATCATCTCCGGCTTGTACAGGCTGTAGGCGTTGCTCAGGCCGTCGACCATGTTGTTCAGCCCGCCGAACACCGCGGCGTCTTCCGTCATCGACGAGCTGACGCAGGAGGTGGGCTCCTTGAAGTGGCGGCTGAAGTGGCTGCGGTAGTAGGCCACGCAGCCCTGCGAGCCGTGCACGAAGCTCAGCGTCTTGTGGAAGCCGTTGGCCACGAACACCGCGCCCAGCGGCTGGCAGGCCTTGGCCGGGTTGACGGTCAGCGCCTCGCGGGCGAAGTTCTTGTCCTTGTACTCCGGCGTCTTGGTCCAGTTGCGGATCTCCTCGATCCGCACGTCGCTGTGGTTGAACTCGAAGTTCGCCTTCTTGTCGGCGAAGAGCTTCTGGTATTCCGGCTCGCGGAACAGCAGTTCGTGGTCGATGACCTTCTCGGCGGTCTGGGGCATGGGGCACTCCTTCTGTGTTGATCGAAGTGGGCGGCCGGCCCGCGCCGGGCCGCCCCAAGCGGGCCGCTCCCCAGGACCACGTAGGTGGGCCACTGCTGGCCCTGGGGGACGACGCCGCAGGCGTCTAGGGGGTCAGTTCTTCCAGGGGGCCGACTTCGCGAGCTTCCAGATGGGCGAGCTGATCGCCATGTCCATGTCGCGGGCGAAGATGGCGAAGCCGTCGTAGCCGTGGTACGGGCCGCTGTAGTCCCAGCTGTGCATCTGGCGGAACGGCACGCCCATCTTCTGGAAGACGTACTTCTCCTTGATGCCGGAACCGATCAGGTCCGGCTGGATCTTCTCGACGAACTTCTCGAACTCGTAGCCGGTCACGTCGTCGTAGATCAGCGTCGCGTCGCCGATGTAGTGCGTGGTGCGCTGGTAGTCGTCGTTGTGGCCGAACTCGTAGCCGGTACCGACGACCTTCATGCCCAGGTCTTCGTACGCGCCGATCACGTGGCGCGGGCGCAGGCCGCCGACGTACAACATCACGGTCTTGTCCTGCAGGCGCGGCTTGAACTTGGCGATCACCGCGTCGACCATCGGCTGGTACTTGGCGATGACGGCCTCGGCTTTCGCCTTGATGGTGTCGTCGAAGTGGCTGGCGATCTCGCGCAGGCTCTCGGCGATCTTGGTCGGGCCGAAGAAGTTGTATTCGACCCAGGGGATGCCGTACTTCTCTTCCATGTGCCGGCTGATGTAGTTCATCGAGCGGTAGCAGTGGATCAGGTTGAGCTTGGCCTTGGGCGTGTTCTCCAGTTCGGCGATCGTGCCGTCGCCCGACCACTGCGCGATCACGCGCAGGCCGATCTCTTCCAGCAGGATGCGCGAGCTCCAGGCATCGCCGCCGATGTTGTAGTCGCCGATGATGGTCACGTCGTACGGGGTCGATTCGAAGACATGTTCCTTCTTCGTCGTGCCGTCGAAGACCCAGTCGCGGATCGCATCGTTGGCCAGGTGGTGGCCGAGCGACTGGCTGACGCCGCGGAAGCCCTCGCAGCGCACCGGCACGATGGTGTGGCCGTCGTGCTCCTTGCTCTTCTTCTTGCTGACGGCCTCGATGTCGTCGCCGATCAGGCCGATCGGGCACTCGCTCTGGATCGAGATGCCCTTGTTCAGCGGGAACAGGTCCTGGATCTCGTCGATGATCTTGTCGAGCTTCTTGTCGCCGCCGAAGACGATGTCCTTCTCCTGGAAGTCGGAGGTGAACTGCATCGTCACGAAGGTGTCGACACCGGTGACGCCGATGTAGTAGTTGCGGCGCGCGGCCCAGCTGTACTGGCCGCAGCCCACCGGTCCGTGGCTGATGTGGACCATGTCCTTGATGGGGCCCCACACCACGCCCTTGGAGCCGGCGTAGGCGCAGCCGCGGATCGTCATCACGCCGGGCAGCGACTTGATGTTGCTCTTCACGCCGCAGTCGGGCTTGCCCTCCTCGTACTGGCCGATGTGCTTGGCACGCCGCTTGGCCATCTTGTCGGGGTAGGCCTTCAGGACCTCGTCGATCAAGGCCTTGTTGGCGGCCTTGCGCTCTTCAACCGTCATGCTCATGTCAATCTCCTGATCGGACTGTTGGAGGGGCAACCGCCATCAAGCGGCCGCCGCGGATCCGGCTCTGCCGGGCCGCCAGCGGCGCCCCCTCGAGGGGGAAGCGCCGTCAGGCGCTCCGGGGGTGGGTCTGTTATGCGGCCAGGGAAGCAGCCTCGGCAGCCGCCGCCTCGGCAGCCGCCTTGCCGACCAGGCTCTCGTCAACCGACTTCATGATCCCGTGCTCCATCAGCAGGTCTTCCAGCTGGTCCATCGTGATCGGGGTCGGGATCGTGCCGTTGCCGGCGTTGGCGTGGATCTTCTGCGCCAGCGTGCGGTACTCCTGGGCCTGCTTGGACTCCGGCGCGTACTCGAGCACCGTCATGCGGCGCAGCTCGGCGTGCTGGACGATGTTGTCGCGCGGCACGAAGTGGATCAGGCGCGAGCCCAGCATCTTGGCCAGCGAGTCGGCGAGTTCGAGTTCCTTGTCGGTCTGGCGCTCGTTGCAGACCAGGCCGCCCAGGCGCACGCCGCCGCTGTTGGCGTACTTCAGGATGCCCTTGCTGATGTTGTTGGCCGCGTACATGGCCATCATCTCGCCGGACATCACGATGTAGATCTCCTGCGCCTTGTTCTCGCGGATCGGCATCGCGAAGCCGCCGCAGACCACGTCGCCGAGCACGTCGTAGGAGACGTAGTCGACCCCTTCGTAGGCGCCGTTCTCTTCGAGGAAGTTGATCGAGGTGATCACACCGCGGCCGGC
>Ga0075163_10014316_pt1 | contig 10236 bp, 7 predicted proteins | sample JI1023141ADNA_FD_71478 | JGI IMG/M metagenome (GOLD analysis project Ga0075163, IMG submission 71478) | Wastewater effluent complex algal communities from Wisconsin, to seasonally profile nutrient transformation and Carbon sequestration -... | ecosystem: Engineered > WWTP > Effluent > Algae... | reverse complement strand
CCCCAGTTGCTCGGCACGGGCTTTGGCTTCATCACGGCTGAAACTGGTCAGCGTGCCGGTGAAGACAACGATCTTGCCCGCCACGGGTGAATCCCCGGCCTGCGGCACATCATAAGGGGTAATCGTCAGCACATCGGCCAGATCATCGAGAACTGTTTGATTATGAGGCTCATTGAAAAAGGCGATGACATCGGCAGCGACGCTGGGGCCGACATCCTGAATATTCAAAAGGTCGCGCAGAGAATCGCTGTCAGGCTCCAGCGCCTGTTTCATCGCATGGCGCAAATCCGCCAATGACGAGAAATGCGCCGCCAGTTTCTTGGCCGTCACTTCGCCGACCTGACGGATACCGAGCGCATAGATGAAGCGCTCAAACCCGATGGTGCGGCGTTGCGCGATAGAACGCAGCAGGTTTTCGACTGATTTTTCGCCCCAGCCTTCTCGTTCCTGCAAGGGAACAGAAAGGCCCGTATTGATCGATTCAAGCCGGAAGATATCTCCCGGCGTGCGAACGATTTTCTCGTCCCAGAATTCCTGAATGATCTTGTCGCCCAGCCCCTCGATATCGAACGCCAGACGGCTGACGAAATGTTTCAGGCGCTCGACGGCTTGCGCATCACAAATCAGCCCGCCGGTGCAACGCACCGCGACCTCGCCCTCTTCACGGATCGCCTTGGAATGACAGATCGGGCATTCCGAAGGAAACTGGAACTTCGGCGGATTGCCCTGTCGTTTCTCAAGAACGACCTCGACCACCTGCGGAATCACATCACCCGCGCGCTGGATCACGACATGATCACCCACGCGCACATCCTTACGTTCAATTTCATCGGCATTATGCAAGGTTGCGTTCGATACTACCACGCCGCCTACTGAAATTGGCTCCAGCCGCGCCACAGGGGTCAACACACCCGTGCGCCCCACCTGAATGTCGATAGCCTTCAGGATCGTCACGGCCTTCTCCGCCGGGAACTTATGGGCCGTGGCCCAGCGCGGCGCGCGTGAAACAAACCCCAGACGGTCCTGCCAATCAAGGTTATTCAGCTTATAGACAACGCCATCAATCTCGTAAGGCAAGTCCGGGCGCTGCATCTCGACATCACGGTAATACGCAAGAATATCATCAACATTTCGGCACAGACGTGCAGGCTCTGCTTCGGTGAAACCATAAGATTTCAGCGCTTTGCGAATACCCCATTGGCTGTCAGCAATATCGCCACTGGTTTCACCCAGTGCATAACCGAAGAAATGCAAAGGCCGCTCCGCCGTGATTGCCGAATCCAGTTGACGTACACTGCCCGCCGCCGCGTTACGGGGATTGGCAAAGACAGGTTTCCCGGCAGCCTCCTGCCGCTTGTTAAGCTTCCCGAACTCATCCCGGCGCATATAAACTTCGCCGCGAACTTCCAGTATATCCGGCGGGTTCCCTTTGAGAGTCTGCGGTACATCCGCAATCGTGCGCACATTGCGGGTAATGTCTTCGCCTTCGGCCCCATCGCCGCGCGTCGCCGCCAGCGCGAGCGTGCCTCTTTCGTACCGCAGAGAACATGAAAGCCCGTCAATCTTGGGTTCCGCAACAAACTCCAGCGTTTCTGAAGACGGCAGATTGAGAAATTTTCGGATGCGATCGAGAAAATCATGAACATCCTGATCCTCGAAAGCATTCGAGAGGGACAGCATCGGCACGGCATGCTTCACCTTGCGGAAACCACTCTCAGCTTTTGCACCCACAATCTGGGTCGGGCTATCCGCCGTTATCAATTCCGGGTGATCCGCCTCAAGCGCTTCCAACTCACGACGCAGGGCATCGTAATCAGCATCTGAAACTTCAGGATTATCCTTCTGATAATAAAGCTTGTCGTGATGACGAATTTGCGCGACCAGATCGGCGTGTCGCTTCTTGGCATCGGCATGATCAAAGAGAGACGGCATTACGAACCCGTTTCCAGCAGCTTTTCAGCCGCCGCGCGCGCTTCAGCGGTAATTTCAGCACCCGATATCATCCGCGCAATTTCTTCGCGGCGGTCATTCATGGCCTTGAGCGGGATAACCGTGGTTTTCACGTCCTTGGCACCCTGTTTCATTACGATCAGGTGATGACCGGCGCGAGCCGCCACTTGCGGTGAATGAGTGACGACCAGTATCTGACGTTTCTCGGCCAGACGGGCCAGACGTTCACCCACCGCTGCCGCCGTACCGCCGCCGATACCGCTATCAACTTCATCGAAGACAAGACTCTGCGCTGCACCGACCTCGGCCATAATCACTTTCAGTGCCAGCATGAAACGAGACATTTCACCACCGGATGCGATCTTGTTGAGCGCCCCCGGCTCAGACCCCGGATTGGTCGCGACCAGAAACTGCACACGGTCAATGCCATGCGGGCCCCAGTCCTTTTCATCCACAACCTCGACCTGGGTAAAGAAACGCGCCTTGTCGAGCTTCAGCGGCGGCAATTCCTGCGCCACCAGCTTATCGAGTTTCACGGCAGTATCTTTACGCGTTTTGCTGACCGCACGGGCCTGCACTTCGTAGGCCTTGCGGGCCGCATGAACCTTATGCCCCATCGCCGTCAGCGCATCATCTTGCCGGTCGATCAGCATCAACTGCTGGATCATCGTATCGGCAAGATTGGCCAGATCATCAGGCTTGCAGTGATGCTTGCGCGCCATCCCGCGCAGCGCATAAAGGCGATCTTCAATTTCGTCCATCGACAAGCCCCCCTCTTCGGCGATGGCAATCGCCCGCTGGATTCCGGAGACAGCAACCTGCAAATCATCAGCAGCACGATCCATCGCCGCCATCGATTCACTCAAGTCGGTTTCAACCTTGTCAACGACACGGCCCAGCGTGCGCGAGGCACGGCCCACCGCCATTTCGGCACCGGCTTCGCCGCCAATGGCTTCCCACGCATCCTGCAATGCCTGTAAAACTTGTTCCTTATGCTTCAGGCTTTCACGGCGGATCAGCAGTTGCTCTTCTTCGCCCGCCTCGGGAGCGAGATCCTGCAATTCCTTGACCGCATGGCGCAGATATTCTTCATCGGCGCGTGCTTTTTCCATCGCTGTGCGCGCATCCTGCAAGGCATCTTCGGCATCACGAACATCCTGCCAGAGGTGCGGCAGCTTTGATGCGTCAACCCCGGCATATTCATCCAGCATAATGCGGTGCGTACGCGGATCGAGAAGCCCCTGCGTTTCAAACTGACCGTGGATTTCAACCAGCAGGTCGCCCGTTTGCTTCAACAGGCCGACACTGACCGGCTGATCATTGATAAAAGCACGGCTGCGGCCATCACTGCCGACAATCCGGCGCAAAACCAGTGTTGAATCACTTTCAATATCCTGCGCCTGCAAAAGCGCATGGACAGGATGCTGGTTATCACAGGAAAATTCAGCGCTAACTTGCGCCTGCTCGGCACCTTTGCGCACAAGGCCGCTTTCGGAACGCCCCCCCAGCGCCAATCCTAATGAGTCGAGAAGGATGGATTTTCCAGCGCCCGTCTCCCCGGTCAATGCACAAAAGCCTTCCGAGAACTCAACCAGCAACTGGTCGATCAGGACAACGTTTTTGATATGCAGCGAACGAAGCATATAAACGCGAAGGCCCTGCCTGCCGTTATTCGGGTTTGAACAGGGAATCGACTGTCTTGTCGACCCACGAACGATCTTCCATCAGCCGCTTGCGCAGTTCCGGCGTCAGCAATTTGAAGCTGTCTTCATACCACGGGCTGCCCGGGTAGTTATGCCCGAGAACGGCAGCCACACGGCTGGCCTCACCCTGCAATCCCAGCGTCATATAGATCTCGACCAGACGGTGCAGGGCTTCCGGCACATGCGTCGTGGTCTGGTAATTCTTGATAACAGCAAGGAAGCGGTTCATCGCCGCATTGGTTTCGCCGCGTTTCAGATAGTAACGGCCAATTTCCATTTCCTTGCCCGCAAGGTGGTCGAGGGTCAGGTCGCGCTTGAATATCGCATCGCGTGCATAATTGCTGTCCGGATAACGGTTGATCAGCGTATTCAGGGATTCAAGCGCAAGAGCGGTCATTTCCTGATCACGGGCAACGTCTGTGATCTGTTCATAGAAACACAATGCCTTCAGGTACAGCGCGTAATCGCTACTCGGGCTGCCCGGGTGTAGTTCAAGGAAACGGTCCAGCGCCAGAATGGATTCATCATAACGGCCCTTCTTGTAATAAGAATATGCCGCCATCAATTCGGCCTGCGTCGCCCATTGTGAATAAGGGTGCTGACGCTCGACTTCCTCGAACAAACGCGCGGCCTCATTAAACTCGCCACGGTCCAGCGTATCGGCGGCCTGATTGTAGAGGGACTCAACCGGACGGTCGGCTTCGAGCTTCTTCTTCTCGGCAGACGACCCGCTACAACCGGCGACAAGCATCAGGCTCCCGGTGGCGGTCAAAAGAAGGACATTATTCAGGGCACGGGACATGTTTTTCATGAGTGCCAGAATAGCTTGTCCCGCCCGCCCTGAAAAGGGGAACACGCGTCCGTCTGCCCCGGGAATCCCCCGGAAATTGACCCCAAAAGGGCCGAAAACCACTTAATAATAGACGGACAGCGTACGGTGACTGGGGTGGGCCCGGTAACGGGGGTCTTCGGCATGGCGATGCCAGAGGATATGATCCGTCTGGACGGCGGTTTTGTTCAGCAACATCGCCAGCTTTTCAACCGCGTGCGCACCACAACCACGAATTTCGACCTCTTCCGCGCTGCCGCTGGCGATTTCTTCCCCGCGCACGATCCGCGCTTTCAAAGCCGGGTCATAGATAAGGACGTGATCGGCCTCTAGCACCTGCGGCACGCCGTTGTCGGCAAACATGGTCAGGCGGCCCATATCGTCGAACAGGGACAGGCCCAGATGCGTAAACGCCAGATGCAAATCAGCGGCGGCGATCTGCGCCCGCTTGTAAAAGGCCACATCAGCCCCCTTATACGAATGCACATCGGCAAATTGCGGCAGTTGTGCCAGTTGTTCGACGATATAGGCAGCCTTACCTTGCGCCGCCTGAACAAAATTCATGAACAGCCCTGCATGGTCGCGTTCGATCATGCGGCCAAGATCGCTGAGACCTGTTGCAAACAGCGAAGAAACCCGCATGGATTGCGGACCATCTGGCAGTTGCAGAATGTCACGCACACGTTCAGGCGTCATGGCGGAAAGATCGCATGCAGTCAGGAGCTGTACGTCAAATGCCTGTTTCAGACGCACGGATACGCTGTAATAGATCGAGCCTTCGATCACATCCCAGCCCTCCGCTGCCAGTGCTGCCTTATAACCGGACCCATAATTGATCGCATCCAGTGTCAGTACATAGGCAGCCGTATCTTCGGGAGATCCGACATAGTGATGTTCTGTATCGAAGACCGGCGGCGGCGGTGAGGCCAACAGATCGCGCGCATAGGCATGCAGACGGTCTTCATTGATACGCACATGCGTCGCCAGCGCCGCCACACGGGCAAACCCGGCACGCAGGCGGTCGAAAATATCGGCAGAGATTTGTTTTTCAGCAACACTCATGATCGCCGGCATAAAAGCCGGGATGAGGCTGAAAAGTCAAGAAAATCCGTGTTTTACGGGATTAAACCAGCGAAATGCCCGGCAGGCTGTCATTCCCCGGGATCCGGGCCAGCGCTGTTTCGGGGGCTTCCATATACAGGTCAACGGGCGTCCACGCGCCTTCTGTCGTGAACAGCTTGTGCAGGATCGCGTTATTCATCGCATGACCGGAACGGAACCCTTCGTAAGCGCCGATGATCTGGCCACCCGCAAGGTACAGGTCGCCCACGGCGTCCAGCAGCTTGTGACGGATGAATTCATTGTGGAAACGCAAACCTTCCTTGTTCATCACGCGGCCTTCATCAATAACGATGGCGTTTTCAAGCGAACCGCCCAGACCGAGACCAGCCTTGCGCATCGCCTCGACTTCCTTGAGGAAGCCAAACGTGCGGGCTTCTGCCAGATCATGACGGAAATTGCCGTTGACCAGCGTTGTCGTGAAGAACTGTTTGCCGATGACGGCATTCGGGAATTCGATCTGGCCGCTAAAGCTGCTGACGGGTGCAGGTGACAGGCGCACGCGCTTGCCATCTTCTTCAACAACAACTTCCTTCAGGACCTTGATGCCGCGACGGGGCGAGACCTGAGCCGCAGCACCCACTTCATCAAAGCGGCACACGAACGGCGCCGAACTGCCATCCATGACCGGCACTTCCGGACCATTGATATCGATGCGGACGTTATCGATGCCGCAGCCGCGCAAGGCTGCCATCACATGTTCGATCGTGCCCACAGTAGCCTTGTTGGCGTTGCCGATCATCGTGCACAGGCGCGTATCGATCACACGGTCCCACAGGGCCGGAATGACGTTGTCGCCCGATGTGATATCGGTTCTGACGAAAACGATGCCATGATCGGCAGGCGCAGGATTCACCGTCATGGTGATCTTGTGACCGCTATGCAGTCCGACGCCTTCAAATGTGACCGGTGCCTTCAGCGTATGTTGCATCGTTTCAATCGACCCTAGTATTAGATGATTCTAAATTGCTCTGTTCTTAATATAGGGAGCCCCATTTTCCTAAACAAATCACGCTTTATTGCGCTGTGTTACAATACGCAGATGCAAATTTATTGTTGTTTTTCAATGCATTATACAGCAATCGCTGCATATGCGTTTTTATTGCTGAGTTCATAACATATTTGCTATGAATCTGTAAAACAAACAGCCGCACGGAGAGATTATGCCTAACCATGATTCCCCGCATTTCGACTTCAGCGACGATCCGCAAGTAACCGGAACCAAAACGTCAGGAACAGGTGCCGTTCTGGGTATCATCCTTCTCAGCTTGGGATCGGCATTCTTTCTGGCTGACACCGTGATCCCGCACCGTAACGAGCCTGCAACAAAAGCAAAAACCGATAAAAAGACCGGAACGGCAGCACCAGCGACATCGCTCCCAACGGCCAAGCCCTGATATGCGTCCAGCCACTCGCAACTGCCTGATTGCATCATTCATAGCCGCCTGTGGCAGCGGATGGATGGCATGGAATGCTTGGGAAGATTATCTAGGCACAATCCGTAAGGGATCCGTGCAACCGCCAAACTCTAATCAAGTGAATGCAGACTGGCAGCCCCCTGCCAGAACTCAGGGTGAGAAAAGAACGGAAAATCCGGCACAAGGCGACGTTCATCTGCGTGATAACTTTCACCTAGATAAAACAGAGTTGGCTATCATTCAGTCGTTTACACACCCCGCCTATCAAATAAGAACCTACAGAAGGGCGAAAGCTGCCTGGAATGAGTTCAAAAACAGACCCTCTACAGCCATACGGTCTTATGAACTTTTGAAAGAAGTCATGGCCAGTTATAAATGGCAAGATATCGTAGATGTAACGCCAGAAGAATTTTACAGGACTCTATCGCTGCAAGCTCGAAGCGCCGTCAGTGAAATGGCCATCCATATACCCCTGCTTCGCCCTGAAGATCATTATGATAATTATAAATTTTACAGTCGCCTGTACAACGCCATAAAAGATAGCGGCTTAAAAGAGAATGGCGATTTGCATTCTGACGATGTCATTATTGGCCTCAATCCCGCTGTCGACTTCTTTGATGCTTACAAACAAAAAGAAGATAGATGGAGGCATGCAGAAGCCGATTCTATTCAAAAAATCATGGGCATGTATCGCAGCGGCATGAAAGCCGGTTCTGCAGAAATGGCCGAATTCCAAAGGCTTTTTGAAGAGTTTGATATGGGACTCGTATTCAGACGAAACGTTCCGGCGAAGAACTCACCTGATTACAGCATATGGGTTAATGATATGCAGGCCCGCGGCCTCACCCCTGATGAAGGCGCAGGAATCGTCAGTCTGATCGCAGAGCTTAACAGACAGAAACAGGAAGCAGATCAACAAGAAAATGACAGACTGCGATACGGGAAACCACAGCCTGCCCCTCACCCTTAAATGACATGAAAAAAAGGGGCCCCTGACGGAGCCCCTTTGAAGTTGTCAGCCGTCCGTCAACGGCTAGTTGGCTTGGCGACGGAGAAAAGCCGGAATATCCAGTTCGTCGTCGGCAGGTTCCGCAGGGCGGGCTGCGACAGGCGCTTCTATATTCAGGCTTCCCTGAAGCGGACGCTGTGACGCCCGCAAACCGGTTTCAGCGGAAACATCGGCAGCGACAGGCGCAGCGTTCTCTTCCGTGTGATCATGATGACGCAGCGTGTTCGTGAAGCGTTCGAAGAAGGACGCGGTGCGTTTCTTCGGTGCCGCCGACGAACCCGGTACGGGCGGACGCAATACATATCCTTGTGCAGACGGTGCAGCATAACCGGTGGCAGGCTGCTGTTCTGCGGGTACAGAACGCGATGCAGCCAGTCCGGAGAACTGCGGACCATAGCCGGGAATACCATCGCGGCTACGGCTTTCCGGCGGGACTTCCACCGCTTGAGGCGGGATAAAGGCGTCGTTATACACCGTCCCGCGCAATTTCGATGCGGGGCTAGCGACTTCGTGCGTTCCCTCCCGGATGGCCGGAGCCATCACAGGCGCGGAAGCCGCTTCAGGCTTTTTTACAGCCACCTCATATGTGTTGTGCACCAGTTCCTGCTGTTCGAACAGATCGCCTTCCGGATCTTCCATGCGACGGGCAACCGATGCCGCTGTCACAGGGGAAACGCCATAAGCGCTGCCCACGACCGGACGCGACGTTGCTGCCGCTGCGGCTGAACGGGCGACGGCAACACCTTGCGGCATAACCGGAGCTGTATGATAACCGCCACGGGCGTAAGCCGACACAGCCGGTTCTTCAACCGTCTGCGGTTGTGCGCGTTCAACACGACGCTCAACCTGCTGTTGCTGCGCGGTCACGGCATTGATGATGTGCGGGCCGAAAGCACCTTTGGTGCCGCCCTTTTTCATCTCTGCCACGTCGATACCTGTCGCCACGATGGACACGCGCATAACGCCTTCCATAGCGGGGTTGTAGGTCGAACCGAAGATGATATTGGCGTTCGGATCGACTTCGTCGCGGATGCGATTGCACGCTTCGTCGATTTCGAACAGGGTCAGGTCGCTGCCGCCTGTGACATTGATGATGACAGCGCGCGCGCCCTTCATCGAGACGTCGTCGAGCAGCGGGTTATTGATGGCTTTTTCGGCCGCTTCAATTGCGCGGCCATCGCCGGTGGCTTCACCGGCACCCATCATCGCCTTGCCCATTTCCTGCATTACGGAACGGATATCAGCAAAGTCAAGGTTCACCTCGCCCGGCATAACCATCAGGTCCGTCACGCCGCGTACAGCAGCCTGCAGGACGCTGTCAGCCATACGGAAGGCTTCGGCGAATGTTGTCTTTTCGTTCGCGACACGGAACAGGTTCTGGTTCGGGATCACGATCAGCGTATCGACATATTGCTGCATCTCTTCGATACCAGCTTCTGCCATACGCATGCGGGTCGTACCTTCGAAGTGGAACGGCTTTGTCACCACACCGACGGTCAGGATACCCTTGTCACGGCAAGCACGCGCCACAACCGGGGCCGCACCTGTGCCTGTACCACCACCCATACCGGCAGTGATAAAGACCATGTTAGCCCCTTCAAGATGACGCATGACATCATCCAGGGATTCTTCCGCAGCGGAACGACCGACATCCGGACGCGCACCGGCACCAAGGCCCCCCGTCACCGTCACGCCCAGCTGGACGCGGGTTTCGCAAAGGCTGCCTTCGATCGCTTGCGCGTCGGTGTTGCATACGACGAACTCACAGCCCTCAAGGCCGGCGCTGATCATATTGTTCACGGCGTTACCACCGGCGCCACCGACGCCGACCACTGCTATTCTAGGAGACAATTTTTGCACCTCTTTGTGCTGAATTCTGACGTTAATCATGGCGGGGAATCCTCCATCGGCTTGATCTCCTTGTGATTCTATCTCTGTTCATTGGTGTTTATGAAGTGGCAGAACTTGATGTTTTGCTCGGTTATCAGTGATTTACGCATGTTTCAGGCACCTTCTTAACGGAATCAGGAAGTGAACGATTCACGCTAAGTGATTCATTCGACTCAAGTTTGGCAAGTCTGGCAAAGGGCTTATGATTCGTGAAGTGATGCAAGGCAGAAAGCTGTGGATAACAAGGACTTTCACCCCCTAATGTTCTGTTGAAAATGAATTTAGTGCATTTTCAGCCTGTTGACAGTCCGGTGCAGA
>Ga0075163_10014312_pt1 | contig 10238 bp, 8 predicted proteins | sample JI1023141ADNA_FD_71478 | JGI IMG/M metagenome (GOLD analysis project Ga0075163, IMG submission 71478) | Wastewater effluent complex algal communities from Wisconsin, to seasonally profile nutrient transformation and Carbon sequestration -... | ecosystem: Engineered > WWTP > Effluent > Algae... | reverse complement strand
GGGAATGGAAAAGGCATCGCCCTCACCGCCGAGGCTGAAGGTGGCCACGCGGGTCACATCCGTCTGAAAGGCGAGCACCATGAGGTCATAGACGGTGCGGAAGTAATCGCCGGCCATCGTTTGCGCGATGTCGCGGTTGGTGCGCATGCGATCGGCATCGGAAATGGTCGGCAGCGGCGTGTCGAGCCAGGCATCTGCGCGGGTGGTGCGGATCTCGGCCTCGCGCACGGAGGTGAGGTATTGCTCCATGCGGCCTTTGTCTTCCTTGCCCATCTTTTGCTCGAGCTGGCGCACTTCAGCGAGGTTGGCATCGAGCACGCTGCCCTTGCGACGCAGGGCACGGCGTTGAGCCTCTTTTCCGCCTTTGGGTTCTTCGAAGAGCGAGGCGAAAATCTCGCTGCAGCGACGGAGCGCAGGCAATTGCACGCCATCCGCCGTCCAGGCGAGCGAGTTCTGCGTGAGCGCGATTTCCATCGAAGCGACTCGCGTCTGCTGCGCGGTGATTTCGGCCATCTTCTGGTCCACGGAGATGGTGTTGCGATCCGAGGGGCCGAGCTTGCCGCCCGTGAGGAAGATGTTGATGCAATTGTGGTGATGACTCAGGCTGCCCGGGTGATGCAGACCGCTGATGGGCGTGATGACGTCGCGATGTTTCTCCAGCGGCTTCAACGAGCGCGAAAACTTGTAATCCCGGCCCGCCGTCGTGATCTGGTAGTTCAGCGAGTGCACCCCGTTCGCGAGATAGATGAAGGCGCTGCGCTTCGGACTCGTGGCGATGGCTTTTTCCGCCGCCCGCAGCGGCACCATGCACTCCAGCATGGGCAGTGGGATGAAGCTGCCGAGCGCCTTGAGCGCATGGCGGCGGTTGAGGAGCCAGGATTGGGTTTGGATGTTCATAAAATGGAGTGGTGGAGAGTTGGAGTGCTGGAGTAGTGGAGAATTTGTGGGGCGTGTTTCATTATTCCGTCACTCCACGACTCCATCCAGCAGGATGCGAAGGTCGTGAGTGATGGCTGAGTCAGTGCCGTATTCGGTGGTGTCTTCGCGAACGATGAGGGTTTCAGTCCAGTCGTTGGCGTTGCGCTTGTGTTCTAGGGATTCGACGAGTTTGAGGAGACGGTTTTCCAAGCGGAAAATCAGCGCGTCGAGCCGCTCAAACGTGGCGGAGTCGATCTGGCCACTCTTTGAGTAGGCGATGAAACCCGAAAGAGTTTCTCCAAGCGATCCTAGGGCGATGTTGAGATGTTGGAGATACTCTCGAATCGTTCGGCGGCAGTAGCCTTCCGCAATGTTGCGATGAACGGAATCACTGGAAGCCAATGACTGTGAGGCCAGCTTTTTTTGCTCGAAGGGCCAGCCATGAACAGCACCAAAAACGAGCCCATACAACTCGACAGCATCCTGCCAGACCAGCAACTGCTGGTATCCGCGGTTCTTATTTCGTCGTTCGGCATTCATGTTCAGTCATCACTCCAAAACTCCATCACTCCACTACTCCCGGTTCCCGTCATCGCTTCCGCATCAAATCGGACAGAGCGACGGCGCGGATGATGTCTTGGATGCGGTAGTTGGTCTTCTTCGCTTCGGCTTGGATGGCGTTGAGATCGTCTCGGTCATCAAAGGAAAGCGCACGGCGGAGGCCGTAGGTGCAGAGGTGTTCGATGAAGGCGCGGGCGACTTCGTCGCGGTCTTCGAGGAGGCGTTGTTTGAACTCGTTGGCGTCTTTGAAGGCGCGGCCGTCGGGCATTTCGCCAGCGGGATTGACTAGAGGGTCCTCGCCGACGCCGGTGGGGACTTTTTCGCGGGTGCGCCATTGGCCGATGGCGTCGTAGTTGTCCCAGGCGAGGCCGAGGGGATCGAGTTTCGCGTGGCAGGCGGCGCAGTTGGCGTCGTTGCGGTGGGCTTCCAATTTGTCGCGCAGGGTGGCCTTGGGGTCCTTAGGCGGGTTGGGTTCGATGGCGGGCACGTTCGCAGGCGGTGGCGGTGGTGTTTTGCCGAGAATGGCTTCGCTGAGCCACACGCCGCGATGCACGGGGCGATGGCGCGTGCCGTCGGAAGTGAGGCCGAGCACCGCACCCATCGTCAGCAGGCCGCCGCGACGATTTTCGGGCTTCAGCGAGACACGCTCAAAGGCACCGGTCTTGGACTCCGGCAGTCCGTAGAACTCGCAGAGCCGTGCATTGGCCACGGTCCAATCGGAATGAATGAAACCATCGATGGGCAGGTTTTTGGCGAACATCTCGCGGAAGAACTCCACCGGCTCGGCACGCATGCTGTCCTCCAGCCACGCGTCGTAAGTCGGATAGAGCTTTTTGTCCGGCGGGAACATGCCCACGCGGTGGAGTTGCAGCCACTGACGCGAGAAGTCGTCGATGAAGCGACTCGCTTTGCCGTCGGAGAGCATGCGATCGACTTCCTTCTTCAATCCATCGCCCTTGAGCACGCCACCTTTGGCTGCGGTAAACAGCGCGTCATCCGGCATCGAGCTCCACAGGAAATACGAAAGCCGCGAGGCGAGTTCCGGGTCGGTGAGACGCTCGCGAGCCACCGGATCGCCCTCGACGAGGTAAATGAAGTGCCGCGAGGTCAGCACGCCCTGCAAGGCCACGCGATAGGCATCCGCCAGCTTTTCGCCCGCATCGCGCTCCTCGCGATACGACTTCAAATACTGCTCGATCTCCTCCGGCTTCACCGGACGACGCCACGCACGCTCGGCAAAGCGCTGCAAATGCGCCGCGACCACCTCGGGCGTTGCGTCATCGGGCGGCACCACGTCCTTGCGACGCGATTTTTCCGCCTCAGACACCAGCGGCCCTTCCCACTCGACCCAATCGAGGATCACCGTGGAAAAAAGGCCGTTCCCTTGGCCGTCGAACATCTGCGGCGCGTTTGGATTCAGCAGATAAGTCTCGCTGCTGTGCGTGAACATGTATCCACGGCCGCTGAGCGCCCCGCGGAAGGCCGCGCCCTGCCTGCGATCAACCACTTCCGTCGCCACGACGCAGAAGTCGAGCGTGGCAGGCATTTCGAGAAACACCTCGAACTCATATACCTGCGGCTTGTCCTCCGGTGCAGTGATGTCGAACTCGATGAGCCCGTCCACCGTCTCCTCGCCCGTTTTCTTGCCGATGCTCAAATGCGCCGTCTGACCGTCGATCGGACGAATGCCGCTGGCCTGGATGCGCAGTTTGTAGAGCCCGCTGTGCTCCGGCCCCGTCTTCCCGAACCAGTTCGGCGAGAGTGCGTTTTGGACTGTGCCGGGGAACTGCAGCCACCTTAGCGGCCTCTTGATGCCAAATCGATCCAGCACCGCCGGCTGCTCCTTGCCGCCGCCGTAATGAATCTCCGCCGCGGTTTTGCGCAGTTTGCGTGCCTCGCTCGTCGCCGTCGGAAACGCCCGATCCAGCACCAGCTCCGCCGCACGGTAATAACGATCCACATGCGAGGGCGACAGCGACAGCTCCGAGCCGATGCGCTCAAACCCATGCCACCGCGTGTCCTCGTTCAGCTCCCCCGGCTTGGCGGGATCGTAGCGAACACCGAGCAGATCATAGACCGTGTTTTGATACTCCTTCCGGCTCAGCCGATAATGCGCCACCGCTGGCCGCGCCGCCATCCGCGCCGCCCGGCCTTCTTTGATCCGCGCATCGAGGCTCGTCACAAACGACGCGATCTCCGCCTGCGTCGGCTTCTTCTCCTTCTTCGGCGGCATCTCGCCCGAGTTCACCTGCTCCATCATCTCCGCCCAATGATGCGTGTCTGCCCCCAGTTTGAAGTCCCGCGAGAGCTGATCGATCCGCAGATCACCCTTCTCCTTTTCCGGCCCATGGCAGCGAATGCAATGCGTCTTCAGGAAAGCGTCATACGGTTCCGCCGAGTGGAGGGCACTGGAAAAAGCGAGGCATGCGGAGATGAGTAGGCAGGAGCGGGAAAAAACTCGGAGGGCGGACATAGTTGGTGATCAGTATCTACGGTTTCATGGCGCTTTCTATCACGCTAATGCGGGGCGGGTTTCATCATTCAATCCACATGCCGGAACGCATTGCTCGCCATGAGTACACGCACTTGAGCCGTGTCAGTGCAAGGGGAAGGAACGCTCTGACTGGCAGCCCAGGTGATACGAAGCTTCCGCACAAATGACACATCGTTGCAAACCGACGGAATCCCGTGCAAACCTCCGTGATGGCATCACTCGCACATTGGATCCAAGCCGCGCGCCCCAAGACACTGGGTGCGGCCGTCGCGCCTGTGGCTGTGGGCACGGTGATCGGATCGAAGATCAGCGGCGACTTTCATGCCGGACTCGCCCTTGCGACACTGGGAAGTTGCGTTGCCATCCAAGTGGCGACGAACTGGTTCAACGACGCGCTCGATTTCATCAAGGGCGGCGACACCGCCGCGCGCATCGGTCCAACACGAATCACCGCATCCGGCGTCGTGTCGGCTCGCACGGTGATGACCGCCGCAGTGCTGGTGCTGATCGTTGCTGCGGCCCTGTCCGTGCCGCTTTTTCTGGCTCGTGGGTGGCCGATCCTAGCCATTGGGATTCCGTCGCTCTATTTCAGCTACGGCTACACCGGTGGGCCGATGCCGCTGGCGTATCGCGGGCTGGGCGAGTTGTTCGTGATCCTGTTCTTCGGCCTCGTCGCTGTGACAGGCTCGGCATTTGTGCAAAGCGGCAGCTGGTTGGTGGAGGCCTTGGTCGCCGGAGTGCAGATCGGCTGCCTATCGACCGTGCTCATCGCCGTGAACAATCTGCGAGACATCTCAGAAGATCGACAGACTGGCAAGCGCACGCTTGCCGCACGGTTCGGCGTGCCATTTGCACGGATGGAGATCTATCTCCTCGCGCTGGCTCCGTTCGTGCTCGGCTTTTACTGGCTGATGCATGATCGCGAGATGGCGTTTGCCTTTCCCCTGCCCTGCCTCGGTATCACCTTTGGATTGATCCAATGGATCAGGAAGACCGATCCGGGTCCGCTCTACAACCGCTTCCTCGCCTTGAGCGGCATGCAGTTGCTCGCGTTCGCCCTTTTGTTTTGCATCGGCTTTGCGCGCTCATGAATGTGGAGGCGCCCATCGGTCCGATCCATGTCCACCGCTATGTGCTTCGCAGCGGGGCGGCGCTCAATGCGGCATCAGTTCGGCGTGAGTTTCATGGAGCACTGATCAAGATCGGCGACGGCCACGGTTGCATCCATCCGTGGCCTGAGTTTGGCGATGCGGGCATCGACGAACAATTGGATCTGCTGTCGCGCGGCACGACCACGCCACTCATCGACATCGCGCTACGATGCGCGCAGATCGACGGAGAAGCGCGGCGGCGCGGCGTGAGCTTGTTCGATGGTTTGGAGATTCCGCGCAGCCATTACTCGTGGAGCTTTGCCCAGGACACGGCATTGCAGCTTGAAAAGGTGCTTGCGGAGAAATGGCCAGCGATCAAGGCGAAGGGATTTGCCAAATGGGAGGACACCCTGCGGTTTCTCGATGGCGTGACCGAGGCGGATGTGAATCGCAGCCTCAAGCTGCGTGTCGATTTCAACGGCTGCCTGTCGCGGGGGGAGTTTGACAAATTCTGCGAGGCCATGCCAGCTCGAGTCGCCCATCAACTCGATCTCGTCGAAGATCCCGTGCCGTATGAAACCAACGCTTGGCAGCACTTCCGCTCGCAGTGGAATGTCCGTCTCGCGCTCGACAAGGGATGGCAATCGGCGACGGAGGGCTTTGATGCCGTGGTGGTGAAACCCGCGCGGCGGGACTGGCGTCGTGTCGCGAGCCGCTTCCCGGAATGCCCGCTGGTGCTCACGTCCGCGATGGATCACGCGCTTGGGCAAATGTTCGCCGCCTACGAGGCCGCGCAGGCAAAAGCGGCGATGCCTGAGCGCGTCAGTCATTGCGGTCTCGCCACGCAGCATCTGTTTGAGCGCGACGCGTTCTTCGAGCAAGTGTCGTCGCCATCCGGCTTCTTGAAACTGGATCGCTGGGGAACCGGACTCGGCTTTGATGACGCGCTCGCCAGCCTGCCATGGAAACGCCTGACCTGACATCCGCCCGATTTTGGGAGAGCGATGACAATCACATCGCCACCGATCCGCTGCGCCCTGACGACGCAGATGGGCTGGCGGAGTTTGCGCGGGAAACACTCGATGCGCGCGGCTGGTGCTTCTTCCAGACTTCGGGATCGGAGGGGCTGCCGAAATGGGTGGGACTGACCAAGGAAGCGTTTCTCGTCTCCGCCCGCGCGGTGAATGCCTTCTTCAATGCCACGGCGAATGATCGCTGGCTCGTGGCGCTTCCGATCCATCACGTCGGCGGATTCGCGATCCATGCGAGATGCTTTGCGGCCGGATCGTCGATGCGCCGGATGAATGGCGAGTGGAGTCCGTCGGCATTCGCTGCGCAATGCGCAGAGCAACGCGTGACGCTGACCTCACTCGTGCCGACGCAAGTGTTTGACCTCGCGAGTCAGCGGATCGCCGCGCCATCGTGCTTGCGCACCGTGATCGTCGGTGGCGGCGCGCTGTCGGCGGTCTTGCGGGAGCAGGCGATGAGTCTCGGATGGCCCATCTGCTGCAGCTACGGCATGACGGAGGCCGCCTCGCAGATCGCCACGCAATCCGCCGATGCCGCCGCAGTGACGGCTGAGGAAATGGAAGTGCTGCCGCATTGGGAGGTGGCTACCGATGCGGATGGCGTGCTGACGGTTCGCGGTCCAGCCCTCGCAAAAGGCTACGCATCGCGAAGCAAAGAAGGCTCGTGGCAATGGCAGGCCATCGACGGGGCGGTGGGCCTGCGCACTCGCGACCGTGTGCGCATCCGGCTGCTAGGGGCGCGGCGCTTGCTTCAGTTCGTCGGCAGAGAGTCCGCGTTCATCAAAATCTGCGGCGAGCTTGTGAATCGCGATGCCCTGCAAACACGGCTGGATCATGTCGCGGAGCAGATCCATTTCCCCACGAGCGCGGTCGTCGTCCCTCTCGATGATCCCCGACGTGGAACGACACTCGTCATCGCCGTCGAGCGCAGCCGATCGTCGCCCGAGAGCCGGGCGATTCTCCGAGAGCGCTTCAACGCCGAGTGCCTGCCCTTTGAGCGCGCTACCGAACTGCGAGAGATACCCGTGATCCCGCGCACATCGCTGGGAAAGGCACGGATCACGGAACTGACGAAGATGCTTGGCGAACCTTGCTCGGCACCCAACTAGAACTGCTCAAGCAAGTACTTGATCAGGTCGGTGCTGGTGACCATGCCGACGAGCGTGGTGCGATCCATGTCAACGATCGGCACCGAGTGAAACTCACCCTTTGCCAAGATCTCAGCGGCATCACGGACGGTGGCATCCTTGCGCAGCACGCGCGGCTCTTTGTTCATGATTTGCTCTAGGCTCATCGTGTGGTCGAGCGTCGCGTCGACCGCACGCTCATCGGCTCCGAAGGCGTCGCCGAAGCTCACGCGCAGAATGTCTGACGCGCTGATGATGCCGATGATCTGGTGGCCATTCACCACCGGAATGTGATGCACTCCATGGTCTCGGATGAGCTTCCGAGCTTTTGAGATGGGGTCGCCGTGATGCACCGTGATTAATCCGGTGCTCATGATTTTGGATACGGGTTCGTTGCGTTTCATGGTTGTGACGAACCTTGGCACAGCCTCACTCCCGCTGCTGCTCCCGGCTTGCTGAACGCGGGGCGGATATTGACGCATCCTGCACCTTGAAATCCTCCGCGTCCCCAGCCAATGGTGCGCGATGAAATTTGCCATCTGCAACGAGACTTACCAAGGCTGGACGTTTGACAAAACATGCGAGGACGCCGCCGCCGCCGGCTACCATGCGCTGGAGCTAGCGCCCTTCACCTTGGCCGACGACCCACGCGATCTGACGGATGCGGATGCGCTCTCGCTCTGCGCCAAGGCAAAGGCGCACGGCCTGGAGATTCTCGGCCTTCACTGGTTGCTGACCAAGCCGACGTGGTTTCACATCACGACTCCGGACGCGCTCGTGCGCCGTGAGACCGTGAAGTTTGCCCGGCAGATGGTGCGTCTCTGCGCCACCACTGGCGGCCGCATCATGGTCTGGGGAAGCCCAAAGGCGCGCAACACGCTGCCCGAGTGGGACTACAACGACGCCTTCTCCCGCGCTGCGGAGACGCTGCGGCAAGTCGCCGAGACCGCAGGCGAGTACGGCGTGACACTGGCCATGGAACCGCTCGGCCGGAAGGAAACCAACTTCCTCAACACCGCCGAGGAAACCATCCGCCTGTGCAAGCTCGTCGATCACCCAGCGTGCAAGCTCCATCTCGACGTCAAGGCGATGAGCGACGAGACGAAGTCGATCCCCGACATCATCCGCGAGAGCAAGGAATGGTTCGTCCACTTCCACGCCAACGACCCCAACCTCCTCGGTCCCGGCATGGGTGAGACGAAATACGAGCCCATCATCGCCGCCCTGCGCGAGGTGAAATACGATGACTATCTCTCCGTCGAGGTCTTCGACTACACACCCGGCCCCGAGAACATCGCGCGCAAGAGCATCGCCTATCTCAAGGCACAACTCGGCATCTGATCCCGCTCATGTTTTTAGTCACTCCACGCATCCTGCTGATCATCGCGGCGTCCGGTCTCGCGGCGACGCAAACGTTCGCACAAGCGGTCGTGTCTGCCGTCGCAACTCCAACCGGGACGAAGCGAATCGAGCCTGGCTTGGAGTCAGCGGTGAAATGGAAGTGGTGGATGTTGCCCTCGGACGAGAAGGACTGGGGCTTCCCCTTGCCCACAGCAGCCGATCCGACTCCGGGCACGCCGGGTGGACAGGTGGTGGCGGCTCCCGTGGCGCGCCCCACCCACTACGAGGTCCAGCGCGGCGATGCACTGGCGGTGATCTCGCGGAAGTTTGCCATGACGGTGCCGCAGTTGAAGGCGTTCAACGGCCTGACGAGCGACATCATCCGCATTGGTCAGTCGCTCAAGATTCCGACCCTCGATGAGTTGAAGTCCATGGCACCACCGCCCGAGCCCGAGCCGCCGGTAACCGAAAAGAAAAAGAAGCAAAAGGAAGCTCCGAAGCCGAAAATCAGCTTTGAGGCCACACGCGAGATGGAGAACGTGCTGCTACAAGCCTTCCTCGACCGCGAGCATTTCTCCACAGGCCCCATCGACGGCAATCCCGGCGCGACATTTGAAAAGATGCTCCAGCTTTACCGGAGTGTGCATGACGACGTGCATGGTGCCGAGCCATTGCGCCAAAAGGCCGTGAACGTCGTGGGGGAACCCTTCACGCGCTACACCCTGCGGCCCGAGGATTTCCGCTTCATCGCCCCGCCAAAGCCGGAGCCAGCGCCTGCTGTGCCCGCCCTTCGCACGAAATCCAGCCGGAGCAAGAGCAAGGGCCCACCCCCTCCGCCACCACCACCGACCTACGACGAACTCGTGTCTCCCTCGCATCTGGCCTACCGGTCCGCGTGGGAGTTCGTCGCTGAGCGCTTTCACTGTGACGAGACGTTTCTCAAGAACCTGAACTACACGATCAAGACAGCACCCGTGGCTGGGACCGAGTTTCAAGTGCCTAATGTCGTGCCCTTCGAGATCGAGAAGGAGTTTGACCTGCCGATCCAGCCTGCGGTCGATGCGCAGAAGCCGGTGACGGCAGCCATCGTTGATCTGTCGCGCCTGGAGATCTACCAGAGCGGAAAGCTCATCGCGGCGATGCCCATGTCCATCGCGCGGCCCGACCTGCGTGGGCGAAACTACTGGACCGTGCTCGATGTCATCCCGCGTCCTCGCCTCGCCACCAAGCAGGAGCCCAAGGATCAGCCGAAGCCCAAGGTCGTGAGCCCCTTCACCTCCTCACTGCTCCAACCCGAAGCGCCTCCCCCGCCTCCCGCCCCCGTGCTTGCGACGGAGCAATACCTTGCCGCAGGCCCGAACAATCCGCTTGGCATCCTCTGGATCAATCTCGCCAAAGCCAAGACCACCGAACCCCTGCCCTACGGCCTGCACGGCACCAGCATTCCGGGTCAGATGAAGACCCACGAGAGCCTCGGCGGACTCCGCTTGGCCAACTGGGACATCGCACGCGCCGCTCGGATGCTACCGCCAGGTACGCAATTGCAGTGGAAGTAACGCCCCCCGGTGCCCTCAGCCCCATCCGCCACCGCGCGCCATCATTCGTCATCCGCCATCCGCCCCTCCCATGCCCGCGACCCAATCCTGGTGCGTCTATGTACTGCGCTGTGCCGACCGCA
>Ga0075163_10014311_pt1 | contig 10238 bp, 2 predicted proteins | sample JI1023141ADNA_FD_71478 | JGI IMG/M metagenome (GOLD analysis project Ga0075163, IMG submission 71478) | Wastewater effluent complex algal communities from Wisconsin, to seasonally profile nutrient transformation and Carbon sequestration -... | ecosystem: Engineered > WWTP > Effluent > Algae... | reverse complement strand
ATCGGCAGCCACCTCGACTCGGTGCCCGGCGGCGGCTGGCTCGACGGCTGCCTCGGCGTGCTGGCCGGGCTCGAGGTGCTGCGCCGGGCCCGCGCCGCCGCCGCGCCGCCGCCGCTCACCATCCACGTCGTCGACTGGGCCGACGAGGAGGGCGCGCGGTTCGGCCGCAGCCTGACCGGCTCGGCGGCGTCGGCCGGCGCGCTCGACGCCCACCGCGAGCTCGCCCACCTCGTCGATCGCCAGGGCGTGAAGCTGCCCGACGCGCTGGCCGACAACGGCGTCACCCTCGACGGCATGGGCACCGCGCGGGCGTACTTCGACACCCTCGACGCGGTGGCGTACCTCGAGCTCCACATCGAGCAGGGCCCGGTGCTCGAGGCGATGAAGAAGCCGGTCGGGGTGGTGCTCGGCACCATGGGCGTCGAGCGCCACAACCTGCGCTTCGTCGGCCAGGCCGCCCACTCGGGCGCGGCGCCGATCCACCTGCGCAAGGACGCCTTCCTCGCCGCCGCCGAGTTCGCGCTCGCCTGCCGCGACATCAGCGTCGCCCACTCGGGCAAGACCCCGCGCACCCGGGTGGTCGCGACCTGCGGCGTGGTCAAGGTCGAGCCCAACTTCGTCACCGCGGTGCCCGGCTCGACCGAGATCTCGATCGATCTCCGCGCGCTCGACGGCAAGGTGCTCGCGACCATGCTGGCCGACGCCCGCAAGGCGGCGACCCGGGCCGCCCGCACCCACCACGTCGAGGTGACGTGGAGCCCGCTGCTCCACATCACGCCCCGGCCGTTCGATCCGACGCTGATGGGTCTGGTCCGCGATGCGATCCGCGAGGTCACCGGCAGCGCGCCCGAGCTGCCGTCGGGGCCGCTGCACGACGCCGCCGAGATGGCGGCGGTGGTGCCGACCGCGATGGTGTTCGCCCAGAGCAGCCCCGGCATCTCGCACACCCGGCTCGAGGACACGCCCAAGGTCGCGCTCGATCAGTCGATCCGCGCGTTCCTGATCGCGGTCGACCGCACGATCGCTCACCACGCCGCCGTCGCCGCCGCGCCGGCCGCCGGCTTTCATCGGCTTTCTCGTCGGCGGGGCAAGGTGGCCCCGGCCCGGGCAGGCGTGTAGCGTCGGGGCAACCCATGCGCCTCACCGAAGAGCACCGCTCGCTCCGCAAGACCGTCCACGACTTCGTCGCCAAGGAGATCAACCCCTACCTCGACGAGTGGGAGGAGGCGGGCGCGTTCCCGGCCCACGAGGTGTTCAAGAAGGCCGGCACGCTCGGCCTGCTCGGCATCAACAAGGGCGAGCAGTGGGGCGGGCTCGGCCTCGACTACTCGTACGCCGCGGTCGCCGCCGAGGAGCTCGGCACCTGCAACGGCGGCGCGGTGCCGATGGCGCTCGGGGTCCAGACCGACATGGCGACGCCGGCGCTGTCGCGCTGGGGCTCCGACGAGCTGCGGCGCGAGTTCCTGATCCCGGCGATCGCCGGCGACATGGTGACGTCGATCGCGGTCAGCGAGGTCGGCGGCGGCTCCGACGTCGCCGCGCTCAAGACCGTCGCCCGCAAGGACGGCGACGACTACATCATCGACGGCAGCAAGATGTGGATCACCAACGCCGCCCAGGCCGACTGGATGTGCGTGCTGGCCAACACCGGCGACGGCCCGGTCCACATGAACAAGACGCTGATCATCGTCCCGACCAAGATCCCGGGCGTGACCATCGGCGCCAAGCTCGACAAGCTCGGCATGCGGGCGTCCGACACCTGCCCGGTCTACTTCGAGGGCGTGCGGGTGCCGCAGCGCCACCGCATCGGCGCCGAGGGCATGGGCTTCATGATGCAGATGGTCCAGTTCCAGGAGGAGCGGCTGTTCGGCGCGGCCAGCGCGCTCAAGGGCATGGACCGGCTGATCGACGCGACCATCGCCTACTGCAAGGAGCGGTCGACGTTCGGCCAGGCGCTGATCGACAACCAGGTGGTCCACTTCAAGCTGGCCGAGCTGCGGACCGAGGTCGAGCTGTTGCGCTCGCTGGTCTACCGCGCGGTCGAGGACTACGTCGGCGGCGCCGACGTCACCATGCTGGCGTCGATGGCCAAGCTCAAGGCTGGCCGGCTCGCCCGCCAGGTGTCCGACGAGTGCCTGCAGTACTGGGGCGGCATGGGCTTCATGTGGGACAACGTCGCCTCCCGCGCCTACCGCGACACCCGCCTGCTCTCCATCGGCGGCGGCGCCGACGAGATCATGCTCGGCATCATCGCCAAGCTCATGAACATCCTCCCCGGAAAGAAGAAGAAGGGGACAGGCTCCGGGGGTCCAACCACCTGATCTCCATCAGGAAAAAAGGCTCACCGCGAAAAAATGGGCGAGCCGGCGAGACGGAGCGGGACCGCACCCGGCGGCGTCAACCAGTTGCAGTGAGGCAAAATTCACGATTGATCACGGTGGGATAGGACCCCGGAGCCTGTCCCCGCAGGCGGCGGCGACGGCGCGGTCGGGGTGGGCGGCGGCGGCGGCGCGGAGGCGGGCGACCAGGGCGGGATCGTCGCGGAAGGTGGCCAGGGCCGCGATGGCGGCGATCGCGTCGGCGCGGGCGCCGTCGGTGACCCGGCCGAGCAGGTGGTCGGTGGCGGCGTCGTCGCGCAGCAGGGCGAGGGCGAGGTAGCCGACGCGGGCGCGGGTGGCGGCCGAGATCCGCTGACACCAGTCGAGCAGGGCCGGGGCGGCGCCGGCCGCGCGGCGCTCGGCGAGGCCGAGGGCGGCGGCGGTCGATCGATCGTCGTCGCCGACCAGCAGGCTGGTGACGAACGGCAACGCGCCGCGCGGGGCGAGCACCAGCATCGACGCCACGCAGGCGGCGAGGACCTCGGGCTCCGGATCGCCGAGCCGGAGCTTGTAGCGCAGCAGCGCGGTGGCGTCGGGCCGGCCGGCGTCGCCGAGGGCCTGGGCGGCGGCGACCCGGGTGATGCGCTCGGGATCGGCCAGCAGATCGGCGATCACGTCGAGCGCGTCGGCGCGACCGGCCTGGGCGAAGGCGAGACCGCACAGGCCGCGCAACTCGGCGGCGGTGTCGACCGGCGGACCCCACGCCGGCTCGGGCTGGGTCAGGGTGGCGCCGACGACGAAGACCGCGTCGTACCAGCGGTCGAGCTCGTGCAGCGCGCGGGCGATCGCGACCTTGCCCTTGCACAGCGGATCGCGCTCGACGCCGCGCTCGGTCAGCACCGGGAACGCGGCCGCCAGCGCGTCGGCGAGGTCGGTCAGCTCGTGCGCCCGGACCACACGGGCGGCGGTCGCGATCGCGAGCCCCGACTTGCCGCGCAGGGTGTCGCGGAGGACGGCGAGATCGAGCGGCGTTTCGCCGCGCTCCATGGCCGAGAGCGCCGCCAGGCGGCTGTCGAGACCGCGTCGCGAGGTGGTGCGCACGGCGGAAATGTACGCCAGCCGCGATGCTAGCCATGCGAGATCGCTCGGTGCCGGGGCGGCATCCAGCTGTCGGAAATCTACGTGAGGCGCGTTACATCAATGCGAGCGCCAGCGAATTCCAGCGGCTGGCAATCTGTGGTGATATCGAGGGAAGATCGGCTGTTGGATCGCTCGTACTACGTGCGAACGTGCGTACCGCGACCAGACCCCCTCGCATGGCGCCCCTTCCCCATGCGGTGGAGACGTCCTCGTACGCATCAGCAGGAGTTCGAGCGTGAGCGCCTTCGAGCAGGGACCGGACTCAGACCTCGTCGAGGACCAGGCTGAAGAAGCCGCGCCTCCGGCGCCACCCCCGGTCGCGGGCAAGAAGTCGCGCTTCGACGCCGCTGCGGCGCGTGGCGCCAAGGCGCCGACCGCGACCAAGAAGCGCGACGCCAAGGCGGTAGCTCCCGGCAAGGCGACGATGACACAGGCCCGCGACGCCGCCGCCCAGGCGCTGCGCGCGGCCCCCGAGCCGCCGGCGATCGATCACGCGAACACCGCCAGCCCGATCCACGCGGCGACCGCCGCCGCCAACGCCACCGAGGCTGCGCAGGACGCAGCCGTCGCTCCCGCGGTCGAGGGGGCCGCGGCCGGCGCGGCGGCGCACGCGCAGTCCGTCATCGCCCCCGCGCTCGAGGTGCCACCGCCCGCGCCCGAGGTGCCGGCGCTGGCCGGTCCGGCGCCCGCGATCGCACCGGCGCCTGCGCCGACCGTCGATGCGACCGGGCCTAGCGGCGCGTGGGCCGCTCAGCACGGCGCCGCGATGGGCGCTGGTGGCCGCGCGGGCGCGATCCCCGAGACCCGCGGCCCGGTCGGCGACATGCTCGCCAACCAGTGGGAGGCCATCAAGGCCAAGGTCCCCGATCCGGGGCCGATGCAGGACAAGCCGGCGGCGCCGCCGATCGCGGCGCCCGCTCCGCCACCCGCCGCGGCGGGTCCGCAGGTCGGTGGCGGCGCGGCGGCCCCTGCTGGCGCAGCGCCGGCTCCCGGCGGCGCGGCGCCCGCGGCCGCTCCGAGCGAGGCGGCCAGCGAGGGCGCGGGTGGTGGTGCGGCTGCGGCCGGCGGCGCGGCCGCGGCTGGCGGCGCGGCCGCGGCTGGCGGCGCGGCGGCCCAGGGGGCCGAGGCGGCCGGGGGCGAGGCGGCTGGCGGCGCGGCTGCCGGCGGCGCCGCTCCGTCGCCGGTCGACGCGCTCAAGCAGCTCGTCACCGAGGGTGTGGCGGCGGCCGCTGGCGCGCTCGGTCCGCTGATGCAGACGCTCGCGGCGGCGTTGCCCGGTCCGGCTGGCCTGGTCCAGGCGGCGGCGGGCGCGGCCCAGGGCCTGCTCGGCGGTGCGGCTGGTGCGGTCGAAGGTGCCGCGGGTGCCGTCGGTGGCGCGGCGGCCGGCGCCGCGGGCGCCGTCGGTGGCGCAGCGGCCGGCGCGGCCGGTGCGGTCGGCGGCGCGGTGCAAGGCGTGGCCGGCGCGGTCGGCGGCGCGGTGCAAGGCGCGGCCGGTGCCGTCGAGGGCGCCGCGGGCGCGATCGGCGGTGCGGTGCAAGGCGCGGCCGGCGCCGTCGAGGGCGCGGCGGGCGCGGTTGGCGGCGCGGTGCAGGGCGCGATCGGCGCGGTCGAGGGCGCGGTCGGCGGCGCGGTGCAAGGCGCGGCCGGTGCCGTCGAGGGCGCGGTCGCCGGCGTCGCCGGTGCGGCCGAGGGCGCGGTCCAGGGCGTGATGGGCGCCGCGCAGGGCGCGATGCAGGGTGTGACCGGCGCGGTGCAGGGCATCGCTCAAGGTGTGACCGGCGCGCTGGGTGGCGCGATCGACGGCCTCGCCGCCGGCGCGACCGGCGCCGTCGAGGGTGTGGCCGGCGCGCTCCAGGGTGCGCTGCCGGGCGCGGCCGGCGCCCTCCAGGGCGCGGCCGGCGCGGTGACTGGCGCGATCGATCAGGCGGCCGCGGGCGCCAAGGGCCTCCTCGGTGCGCTCGGCAAGGCGATCCCCGGTGCGCCCGGCGCCGACCCGAACGCGGCGGGGGCCAGCGAGCCCAAGCCCGGCGCGGCCGGGCCCGACGCCAAGGGCGCCGACCAGGCCAAGAAGGACGAGGCCAAGAAGGCCGAGCCGACCCCGGACCCGGCCGCCAGCGCGCCGGTCCAGGATCGGGTCCGCGATCCGTCCAGCAAGCTGCGCGAGGCCGCCGAGGCCCGCGCCCGCCGGCTCGCCGCCCGCCTGCCGGCGCCGTGGCAGGTGCAAGCCAAGCTCGCCCTCGGCGGCGCCGACAACCGCTTCGAGCGCGAGGCCGACGAGGCCGCCGACCTGGTGATGGCCCAGCGCGACGCTGCCGTCGCCGGCCGCACCGCCGACGAGGTCCAGCGCGCGGTGTCGCGGACCTCGGCGGGCGATCACGCGTCGAACGTGTCGACCGACGATCTGCCGCCCGAGGTCGAGGCCAAGATCGAGGCCCTGCTGGCGGGCGGCGGTCGCTCGCTGACCGCCGACGAGCGCGCGTTCTTCGAGCCGCGCTTCGGCCACGACCTCGGCGACGTCCGCGTCCACGACGGCGCCGACGCCGCGATGCTCACCCAGGTCCTGCACGCCCGCGCGTTCGCGGTCGGCAACCAGATCGTCCTCGGTCGCGGCGAAGGTCGCGGCGACTCGACCGACGATCGCCGCCTGCTCGCCCACGAGCTGGCCCACGTCATCCAGCAGACCGGCGGACGGCCGCAGTCGAGCCGCGGCGACGCGCCGACCACGCGCCGCGAGCTCGACGACACCGCGCAGGCGATCGGCCGCGAGCCCGAGGAGGCGCCCCGGCCCAAGGCGGCGCAGCCCGCCGGCCGCGCCCCGATCGCCGCGATGCTCCCGACGCTGTCGACCCAGGGCGGCGCGCGCGGCCAGGTCCAGCGCTTCGGCCTCAGCGACCTCAACCCGATGAACGCGGCGCGGGCGTTGCTCGACGCCATCCGCGGCGAGGCCGACGGCCACAAGGGCGAGATCCAGTCCGAGGGCAGCGCCAAGAACACCGAGATCAGCAGCGCCGGCCAGACCAAGGGCAGCCAGGTCCAGACCGAGGGCAGCACCAAGGGCGGCGAGGTCAAGTCCGACGGCTCGACCAAGAGCCGCGAGGTCGACGCGGCGGGCAAGGAGAAGGGCGGTCAGGTCGACGGCGACGGCAAGTCCAAGGGCAGCGAGATCGAGTCGCAGGGCAAGTCCAAGGGCAGCGAGGTCGAGTCGCAGGGCAAGTCCAAGGGCAGCGAGGTCAGCGCCCAGGGCAAGGCCAAGGGCGCGGAGCTGCAGGCCCAGGGCAAGGCCAAGAGCCAGGAGGTCGAGTCCGCCGCCCAGGCCAAGGGCCAGGAGGTCCAGCAGGCGGCGCAGGCCAAGGACGCCGAGGTCAAGCAGCTCGCCCAGGCCAAGAAGGCCGAGGTCCGGCAGGCGGCGCAGTCGAAGGAGGCCGAGCTCCACGCCGCCAGCGAGAGCAAGGGCCAGGAGCTCCAGACCGAGGCCCAGGGCAACAGCGAGATCATCAAGAGCGACTACTCCGCGCTCGAGTCGAAGACCCAGGCCGATCAGAAGGCCGTCGACCAGCAGGTCCAGGGCGACGTCCAGGCGCTGCAGTCGGAGTCGCAGCAGACGTCGAGCATGATCGACATCGCCTGGCGCGCGCTCGAGGGCGACGCGATGGGCGTGGTCCGCGGCCTCGACGCCGAGGCCGGCGCGCTGTGCGAGCAGTTCCAGGGCAAGGCCAAGGACTTCGTCAAGGGCGTCGACAAGCTGCTGCAGCCGGCGTTCAGCACGATCGATCAGGGCTTCAAGGCGGTGCAGAAGGCAGGCGAGCAGGCCTGGGCCGCCTTCATGCAGAAGATCGATCCGATCCTCAAGGCGCTCGAGGCCAAGTGGCAGCAGTTCACCCAGTGGGTCACGCCGCTGTGGGACGCCATCAAGACGAAGGCGAGCGAGCTGGCCCAGAAGGCGGCGCAGCTCGCGAGCCAGGCGTGGGACGCGGCCAAGCGCGGCTGGGACATCCTCAAGAACAAGGCGACCCAGCTCTGGAACACGCTGCAGCAGAAGCTCAAGGCCGCCGTCGAGTGGCTGGCTGGCCTCGGTGATCGGGCCCGCGCCTGGATCAAGGGCAAGGCCGACGCCGCGCGCGCGTGGGTCAGCGGCAAGGCCAAGGAGGCCCGCGCCTTCGTGCAGGGCCTGGCCAAGAAGGCCCACTCGTTCATCGCCGACAAGGCCAACCAGGCCCGGCAGTTCATCAACGGCCTGGCCAACAAGGCCAAGTCGTTCATCTCGGGCGCGGCCAACGCGGCCCGCGGCTTCATCAGCGGCGTGGCCAACAAGGCCAAGTCGTTCGTGTCGGGCGCGGCCAACCAGGCCCGCAGCTTCATCCACGGCAAGGCCGACGCCGCCCGCAGCTTCATCTCCGACAAGGCCGACATGGCCAAGGACTGGATCCACGGCAAGGCCGACGCGGCCCGCGAGTGGATCAGCGGCAAGGCCGAGGCGGCCGCGAGCTGGATCTCCGAGAAGGGCCACGGCCTGGTCAACGGCCTGAGCAGCAAGGCCCACAGCCTGGTCAACAGCATCGCCAGCAAGGGCGGGCCGGTGCTGCAGTTCTTCGCCGGCATCTTCAACGGCATCATCGACGGGCTGTCGAGCGTGGCCAACGGCGCGGTCGACGCCCTGTCGTCGGGCGTCGAGGCCGCCGGCAACGCGGTCGAGAACCTGGCGACCAGCGCGGTCAGCTTCGTCGAGAACGCGGCCAGCGGCGCGGTCGACACGGTCGCGAACCTGGCGACCAGCGCGGTCAACTGGGTCGAGAGCAAGGCGACCGGCGCGGTCGACTGGGTCGAGGGCAAGGTCAACGGCGCGATCGACTGGGTCGCGAACAAGGCGACCGGCGCGGTCAACTTCGTCGAGGGCATGGCCAACGGCGCGGTCGACTTCGTCGCCAACACCGCCACCTCGGCGGTCAACGGCCTCGAGCGCGTCGCTCACGGCGCGGTCAACTTCGTCGAGCGCACCGCGACCGGCGCGATCAACCTCGTCGAGCGCGGCGCCAACCTCGCCATCAGCGGCGTCGAGGCCGCGGCGAGCGGCGTGGTCACCACGATCGAGACCGCGGTCAAGGTCGGCCTCGGCGGCCTGGCGCTGCTCGGCAAGGGCGCGATCGAGCTGGTCAAGGGCGCGTGGAACGGCCTGCAGCAGGGCTGGGCGTGGCTGAGCGACAAGGCCGGCCAGGCGTGGAACTGGATCAAGGAGAAGGCGTCTCAGGCCTGGAACTGGATCAACACCAACGTCATCCAGCCGGCGTGGAACTGGGTCAAGGCCCAGTGGGCCAACCTCAAGGCCTGGTTCGCCAAGACGTTCCCCGGCCTGACCAAGTGCTTCGAGGTCTTCAAGGAGTACGCGGGCGCGGTCGGCGGCTTCCTGCTCGACAAGGCCGCGCAGTACATCGCGTGGTTCGACTCGCTGCCGCTGTGGATGAAGCTCCCCATCGCGCAGTTCCTGCCCTTCGGGCAGTTCCTGCTGATGAAGGACCTCTGGGGCCGGGTCCCGGCGCCGATCCAGCAGGCGATCCACCTCATCATCGATGTCGTCGGCCTCATCCCCGAGGTCGGCGCGATCGCCGAGCTGATCAACGCCGGCCTGTACATCCTCGAGGGCAACTACCTCGACGCCGCGCTGGCGGCGATCGGCGCGGCCGCCGACCTGGTGCCAGGTCTCGGCCAGGCGGTCAACGCGACTCGCATGGGCAAGAACACCGTCAAGGTGCTCAAGCTCGCCCAGACCGCCTACGATCTCTACGGCGGTGCCGAGTCGCTCATGGCGGCTTACGAGCACTTCAAGAACGGTGAGTACTTCCAGGGCGTCGTGTCGCTTGGCGAAGTGCTGATGACGCTCATCGGGCTCAAGGGCAGCCACGGTGGTGGCGGCCCGCACCCGGGCGGTGGTCCTGGCGGCGGCCCGCACCCGGGCGGTGGTCCTGGCGGTGGTCCGCACCCGGGCGGTGGCCCTGGTCCCGGCCCTGGTCCTGGTCCCGGCCCCGGCCCTGGTCCTGGCCCCGGCCCTGGTCCTGGTCCTGGCCCCGGTCCTGGTCCCGGTCCTGGTCCCGGCCCCGGTCCTGCGCCTGGTCCCGGCCCCGGCCCCGGTCCTGCGCCTGGTCCCGGCCCCGGTCCTGCGCCTGGTCCCGGCCCCGGTCCTGCGCCTGGTCCCGGCCCCGGCCCTGCGCCTGGTCCCGGCCCCGGTCCTGGCCCTGCGCCTGGCCCCGGCCCCGGCCCTGCGCCTGGTCCCGGCCCCGGCCCCGGCCCTGCGCCTGGTCCCGGCCCCGGTCCCGGCCCTGCGCCTGGTCCCGGCCCCGGCCCTGCGCCTGGTCCCGGCCCCGGTCCCGGCCCTGCGCCTGGCCCCGGCCCCGGTCCCGGCCCTGCGCCTGGTCCTGGCCCCGGTCCTGGCCCCGCGCCTGGTCCCGGCCCCGGTCCCGGCCCTGCGCCTGGTCCTGGCCCCGGTCCTGCGCCTGGCCCCGGCCCCGGCCCCGGTCCTGCGCCTGGTCCTGGCCCCGGTCCTGGCCCCGGCCCCGGTCCTGGCCCCGGTCCTGGTCCCGGCCCCGGTCCTGGTCCTGGCCCCGGTCCTGGCCCTGGTCCCGGTCCCGGCCCTGCGCCTGGTCCCGGCCCCGGCCCCGGTCCTGGTCCCGGCCCCGGCCCCGGCCCCGGCCCCGGCCCTGCGCCTGGTCCCGGCCCCGGTCCTGGCCCCGGCCCCGGTCCTGGTCCCGGCCCCGGTCCTGGCCCCGGCCCCGGCCCCGGTCCTGGCCC
>Ga0075163_10014310_pt1 | contig 10239 bp, 5 predicted proteins | sample JI1023141ADNA_FD_71478 | JGI IMG/M metagenome (GOLD analysis project Ga0075163, IMG submission 71478) | Wastewater effluent complex algal communities from Wisconsin, to seasonally profile nutrient transformation and Carbon sequestration -... | ecosystem: Engineered > WWTP > Effluent > Algae... | reverse complement strand
GCGCCCCACGTGAAAATATTCCAGTGAAAGAGGTAGATCGCGATGCCGCGGTCGCGGGCCAGCTCCATGACCCGGCGCCAGAACGCGATTTTTTCGTCGATGGTGATTTTTTTGACGACCTCGTGGTCGGCGAGCATGGCGGGGCGCACCATGTCGTTGCCGGCGTGGGAAAATGTGTCGTCGAGTTTCGCGCGCGTGCGCCAGACGTCATCAAGCGCGACGTCGGGGAACTCGGGAACTTTGACGAGCGAGGGGAAGGCGTGAAGCGACCACAGTGAGAGGACGTTGTAGCGATCACGCGCCATCTCGTCGAAGGTGGTGCGCCAGAAAACTTCGCTCCACATCTCAGGAATATTGGCCTGCGAGGCATCGGAACAATCGGTGTAGCTTGGGGTGCGGAGATCGAGCGGGACGTTGAGCTTTAGGCCGCGGTTAACGACGTGGGGCGTATGCGTGGCAGGACGGAGGCGGTCGATCGTGCGGTGGCGGATCGCTTCGGCGACATCGAGTCCGCCATACATCGCGCCCGTCGCGTCGCCGCCAACGATGCGCACGCGGCCAGGGGCGGGCAGTTCGACGCGGTAGGCTTGCGCGGGCAGTGCGGACGGCGCGGAAGCGGGTGAAATCTCAAACGAGACGGCGAGAGCGGCTGTGTCGGGCGAGGCGGCGGCGGCACGCTCGATCTCCGCGCGGGCAAAGGCGACGGGGCCGGCGGAGGACTCGCCGGTCAACGAGAGGGGCATCGCCGCGAGGGCAGGGCCGGCGAGAAGAACCGCGAGAGCGAGGACGAGCGTTCGTGGCATGGCGGCGAGGGGGCTATTTGACCGGCCAATCCGGGGTTTCGGTGCGGGCGGTGCTCAAGTAGACGGCGAGCTTCGCGGTAAGCTCAGGGTTTTGCGAGGAGACATCGGCCCTTTCGGCAATATCGGTTTGGAGATCGTAGAGGGCCAGCGGGGCATTGACGGTTTGGAGGCGAATGGCTTTCCAACGGCCCTGGTAGAGGGCGGCCTGGCTAAAGCCCTTCTCGTGAAACTCCCAGTAAAGAAACTCGTGCTTCATCTGCGCAGCAGGCTGCGCGCGGAGCGTCGGCGCGAAGGAGACGGAGTCGAGACCCGCGGGCGCGGGCACGCCGGCGAGGTCGCACGCGGTGGCGAACCAATCGCCAAAATAGGCCACGTGATTGGTGGTGGTTCCGGGACGAATGAGCCGTGGATTCCACGCAATGAGAGGAACGCGGATGCCACCGTCGGTGAGGCTGCGCTTGATACCGCTGAAGGGACGGGCGGGCTGGAAGCGCGTGAGATCGTGGCTGGATTCGTTGTGCGGGCCGTTGTCGCTGGTGAAAAGGACGACGGTGTTCTCGGCGAGACCGAGCTGACGAAGTTGGGTGAAGAGTCGGCCGACGTAGTTGTCGAGCCGGGTGATCATTGCGGCCTGACCTTTGTCCTGAACGGGCCAGTTCTCTCTCGCGTAGGGACCGTAGTCGGGGACTTCGGTCCCATTCTTCTCCGTGGTGTTTCGCTCGTTGTTGGCGTGCGGGAGAATCGGGCACCAGTAGAGGAAAAACGGGCGGTCCTGGTGCTGGGCGACAAATTTCAGTGCTTCATCCGCGATGAGATCGTCGGCAAAGAGGACGGGATTCGTGGCGACACCGCTGCCGAAATTTCCGACGGGCGTGACGATGTTGGGCAGGGCGATTTTCTCTTCGTTGCGCCAGAGGTAATCGGGGTAGTGGTTGTGGGCGTGGTGGTGGTTGAGGTAGCCGAAAAACGTGTCGAAGCCCTGGCGTCGCGGCAGGCCGGTTTGCGCGTCGCCTTCGTCGCCGAGCCCCCACTTGCCGATCATGCCGGTGGTATAGCCGGCGGATTGGAGCGTTTTCGCGACCGTGAGGTCGTTCGGGCGCAGCGCGCCGACAATGGAGCCCTTGGTCGAGATGTTGCCGCGCAAGCGAGTGTGACCTTGATGCAGGCCGGTCATGAGGACGGAACGCGACGGGCCGCAGACGGTGGCGCCCGCGTAGAATTGCGTGAAGCGCAGACCCTCGCGCGCCATTTGGTCGAGGTGCGGTGTCTGGATGACCTTTTGGCCGTAACTGCCGAGTTCGGCGTAACCGAGGTCGTCGGCGAGGATGACGATGAGGTTCGGGCGCTCAGGCGCGGCGGCGCGGGCGGAGCCGCGGAAGACGGCGAGCATGAGAGCAAACGAGAGGGCGAGAAGGAGCGGTTTCATGGGAGGATCGTCACGGGGGTGACTTGGCCGGTGGTGCTCCACTGCGTGTCGGATGCGCTTGTGACCGACTGGTCGTGGATGCGGACGTTTTTCCAGCGGATGCCGGAGATAGATCCGGTGCCCTCGGTGCGAAGGAAGTTTTTTCCGTTCATTTTGCCGTGCACGACGACGTCTTCGAAGAGGAGATTGCGGACCGTGCCTTTGACTTGGATGAGGCCAAGGAGCATGGGCAGATCGGCGTCGACGCGGAGGCGACGAATCGTGACGCCGTCGATGACGCTCTTGGCCGATTGATTGCGCAGATTGAGAAAGGCTTGGTTGGCCTCGCGCTGGGTTTTGTCGGCGGCCTCGCAGGTGACGACGTCGATGTTTTCGGCGAGGCAGTGGGTGGCGGCTTGGCCGTCACCACCCCAGCCGAGTTGGAACGGGGCACCGTTGACCTGTTGGTAAATGACGAGGTCGCGGGCGGTTTGGTTTTTGCCGTAAAATTTCACGGAGTCGTCGTTGACCTTGAGAAAGCTGTCTGAAATCGAGGAATCGTCGCCACCGCCCCAGCCGTCGGTCTGGTGCCACCAGCCGAAGAGTTTCACGTTGCGCACGGTGAACGTGCCGCGGGAGAGGAGGCAGAAATGCTGCGGATTGGTGACGGTGATGCCTTCGACGAGTTGGTCGGTGCCGGGGCCATTGAACATCACGCTGTTGAACGGAATGCCGGTGATGTTGGCGCGACGCGCGTAGCCGAAACCCGAAAGAATGCCGCGGCCGCGGATGGCGATGCGTGAGGCACTTTCGGCAGTGATCGTGCCACGCACGTAGGCGCCGCCGGGGATGTAGACCGTCTGGCCGGACTTGATGGTGAACTTTTCACCGATGTCGGTAACCTTGCCGGCTTCGAACCAGATCACGTTGGGGTCTTGGCGGTCGGGGATGTTTTGCTCTGGGGCGTCGGCGAAGATGAAGAGCGGATTTTCGGCAGCACCGGGAAAGCGCACGAAGAGTTTCGCGGGCCGATCGAGGGAGAAGGTGAGGGTGCGTAGATCGGCTGAGGCGGTGGCGGGCCGGATCCCCCGGGCGGAGGGCAGAATCGTGGCACCGGCGACGGCGGCGTCAGGCTTGAGGCGCGTGACTTCGACCGTGATCGGCGCGGAAAATGAAAACGTCGTCCAGTGATTCCAATCAGACATTTTGTCGCGCAGTTTTTCGTCCTGGCACTCGTGGGCGTAGACGAAGGACTCGTAGCGTTGGCCGGCTTGGATGACGGTGACACGGTAGTCGGGTGACCGAAAATCAGGCGATGGCGCGGGGTAAACCCAGACCTCCGCGCGGGCGGCGATGGCGAGGAGGAGGAAGATGGAGAGAAAGAGAGACGGAGAGAAACGGAGAGCGGAACGGGGCATGGCTTCCGAGGGTGGGTTTGGGATGAGGGGCGCCAAGGGGGCGGTTGCGGGACCGTTCAACGAGGAGGACGTTCCTGCGTTTGGCGCGAAGGTGGAAAGCGGGTCCGTCGAAATTTTTGGGCGTGGAAAGTGTTTGAGGGGCAGCAGTGAGTTTCGGGTAGGCCGCGGGTGTGCTTTCGGCCCACTGTTGTCAGGCGGTGGTGAGTTCGTGCAGGCGTTCGGGTTAGGGACGGGTGGTGGCGGTGCGTTTTTGGATGGCGAGCCAGTCGTCAAAGAAGCCGTAGGTGGTGGGGGCGGCCCCATCGGGTTGGGGGCGAACCCAAGAGAAAGGGAAGATCATGTTGAGACCCCACGGAGTCGTTTCGGTGGTGACATCCCGCGGACGGGCGTTGGCTTTGCGCGGGCCGTGCGAGAAGCCGTAGGTGGCGAGTGTCACGCCGTGATTGGCCATGAGGGTGGTGGACGTGGTAAGGAAGGCCGGGTCGAACCACTCGCGGGTGGCGAGGAAGGCGTGCCATTCGTCTTGGGAGACGGGATGGGAGGAGGCGGCCGTGAGGTATTGCGCGACGGTGAGCTGGGGGCTGCGTCCGTAGGTTTTGCAGAAAGCTGCGGTGTCGCGCCCGGAGGAAAGTTTTTCGCCGAGGTGGGCTTTGTATTTCCAGATGAGGGAGAACTCGGTGACGGCGAGGGGTTTTTTCGGGATGTGGCGGCGGATGTGAGCGAGGGAGGCGGCGAACTGTTCGTAGCTTTCCTGGTGGAGGTGGAAATTGACGCCGAAGATGAGCGGCGATTCGGAGAGCCAGTGCATGAAAGAGGTGAGCACGGCGTTTTTCTGCATCCGACTTTGGTCGAGGCGGGTGAAGCCGCCGGCGTAGAGCGGGAGCAGCGTGCCGTCGCGGGCGAGGTGTTTTTCGGCGGTGAGGTGGGCGGCGAGGCGTTGGAGGAACCGGATCATCGGCGCGACGCCGTCGCGGCCGGCCTGAAGGTCGGCGGGGTCGGTGTCGACGGTGAGTTCGTTGACGAGTTCGAGGCCGGAGACGTGGCCCTCGAAGGTGCGAAGGAGCTGGCTGGCGAAGCTGAACCAGCGTTTTTCCTCGGCCGAGTCAGGCGGCGGCACGCGTCGGGAAGAGGTGTTGCCGTAGTCGTGCTTGAGGTCCCACTTGATGGTGAGGAACAAGTGGTAACCGAGATCGCCGAGTTTCTTGAAGGCGGCGATCTGCGGGTCGCTGGCGAGGTTGGTCTTGCCGTCGAGAAAGTGGGATGCGGGGAAGAAGGCTCGAACCCACGTGGTCTGCGTGCGCTCGAGCAGCAAGGGATCGAGGTGGGTGGGGGACTCGTTGCTGTTGGCTCCGAGGATTAACGGCTGGCCGGCGGCGAGCGCAGTGCCTGAAAAAGCCGCGATCAACAGGCAGACGAGATGCAGCCGAGTGAGCTTCACGATAGGGGGCGGGGCTAACGTGAAATAAAGGTGGCCGAGAATTTCGTCGCGGAGGTGGGCGTAAAGAGAATGCGGGCTGTTTTGGCTGGAAGGGTCAACTCGGTGACGGTGGCGCCGGCGAGCGGATCGAAGTAGGGCTGTGCGAGGGTGAACGTCGCCGCGCCCGTATCGGCCGGATTGACGAGCACGAGGCCGTTTGCGAAGCGGCGTTGGAAAACGGTTGTGCCCGGCAGGCGGTATCCGGCGAAGTCGGCGGAGAGGCGCGTCTCGCTCGGGCGGCCGATGTCCCATTGGAACCACGGGGGAAGCTCGATGCGGCGCTCGGCACCGGACTTCGGGCCGACGAAGGGGGTGAAGCCGATCATGCTGAAGATGCGGTCGTCAGGTTCGATTTTCACCGCGAGGAGATACGAGCAGTAACCGTAGAGGAGGACCTGGTGGCGGAAGGATGCGGGCTCGGCGGCGAAATTGTTGTTGTCCTGTCCGCCGTCGAGCATGAGGGGTCGGGCGGAGACCTTGAGTTCAGCGAGAAACATCAATGAACGAAGGGTGAGCTGCCATTCGTCGAAGGATTTCCAGCTCCACTCCTTGCCGGAATTCCCGCCGGTGCCGTAGCCGCCGTAACAATTTTCGAGCGCGAAGCCGTCGAGCGGACGGGGCTTTTCGGGTGTTGAAAGGAGGAGACCAAGGCGCCCGGGGCTCGCGCGATCGAGTGCAACGGGGTGCATGAGATTGTTGCCCCAGATGATCGGGTAGACTCCGTGGTTCGCGCGAAATCCCTCCTGCATGAGCGTGGTGCCGATTTCCGCGGCGCGATCCCAGTCGGCCTCGGAATATCCGCGCTGGGTGCGGAAATCCCAGCGACGGTTCATGGGGATGGGCATGCCGTTCATGGTGTTCACGGACAAATTGCCGGTGATGATGTCGATCCAGATGCCGCCACTGTGCGAGGCGTGGTCTGCTTCGGCAGCGGCGAGGAGCGATTCCCAGCGCAGGGGCACCGCCGGGTCATGGCGGTAACGGAGCGACGTGCGGGTGGGCGGGGTGGCGTAGACGGGCGCGAGCACGGGTGTGCCGGCGGCGTGGACGGCGGCGGTGGTGCCGGCGAAGCCGCGGGTGACGATGACGGTGGCGCCGTTGACCGACTCGATGCGGAGAAACTCCCGGCCGACGAGAAGCCAGGTAACGTAGCGGAAACCGACCATGGTTTCGCCGCTCACGGAGACGCCCGGTGCGGCTGTGCTGGGGAGTAGCACGCCGAGCAGGTCGGAGATTTCGAGAGTGGTCGCGGCGGACGAGATGTCGGCTTTGAGATTTCCGGCGCGGTAGTAGAGCACGTCGCGGCGGTGGCTCTGCTCATAGGTCGCGGTGTCGCGAATGGCCCAGGTGCCTTTGTAGTTCACGACTTGAAACGTCGGCTTGATGGCGCGGAGCTGGTTCACCTGTTCGGCCGTAAACGCAGGGTTGCCATAGAAGGCGTCGAAGTTTTCCGCGAGAAGCTGCAACCGCGGCGGCGTCCATTCGGGGCTCTCGCCAAATTTTCCCGCGTAGAGTGGGTAAGGCGTGGCATCGGATTGGTATCGCGGGATGAATTGGTCCGGGGCGGGCTGTGCGCGCAGGAAAACGGCGAGTGCGAGGGATGCGATCAGGGCTGACGCGAGGCGGGGGAGTTTCATGCAAGGAGCGGGCGGACGCCGGCCGAATCAAACGTGGCCGCGAGGGGGAGCATCAGAAGGTTAAACTCGAGCTGAGCGCGTAGCTGCGCGGCTCGAGGACGCGGAAGATGACGGCTCGGCCGACGCCAGTGCCGTCGCGGGGGTCGACGATGCGCTGAGCCTTGAGCCCGCCCTCTTCGAAGAGATTGGTGACGTTGAGTTGAAGGTGCCAATCGACGCGACGGAAGAGGCGGCGGTGGTAGGAGACGATGGCGCCGTAGTCTTGCGTGGCGGAGGTGGTGTAGGGGCGCGTGGGATCGAGGACGCCGGCGATTTCCGCGAAGCCGACGGTGGCGGGGCCGCGGAGGCGGGCGGTGGCACCGACGCCCCAGCCGCGGAGGCGTGACTCAGGGGAGAAGTCGTATTTGGAAACCAAGTTCAGCGTCCACTTCGCGGTGAGGAGGCTGTCGGAGGGGAGGACGGAGAGGGCGTTGAAGTTGGCGAGGGAGTTTTCGATCTGGCTCACGATTTGGCCGACGGTCTTGGAGGAGTCGTTGGCGGAGGGAGCGGCCATCCAGGCGGAGTTGGCGCGCCACTGCGGGACCCATTCGGCGAGATATTGACGGATGTAGGTGCCGCGCTCGATCGTGCGTCCGTCTCCGCGACGACTGCCGTTAACCATGAGGCGCCAGGAGCGCGTGGGGTTGGTGACGACGCTGAATTCGTAGCCGTCGGAGTAGCCCGTGTTGATGTCGGCCCATTGGAACAGGCCGGTGGCATAGGGCGGTGAGTTGTATTTGGGGTCGCCAGTGAGGCCGTTGACCGTGGCCCAGACGTTGTTGATGTCGCCCTGGAGATTGCCGTGCACGCCGGAGCGCACCGAATTGTCGGCGCGATTGTTGGAGAAGTTTTTGTAGTAGGAAATGTCGCCGCGGATTTTTCCATCGAAGGCGCTGAACTTGACACCGTAGTCGCGACCTTCGCCCTCGGGGTTGGGGAGGAGCGCGCCGTAGATATTCCGGGCGGTGTCGTTGGGCTGAAAGTTGTTCGACTGGTTGTAATAGAGGCTCAGCCACGGGAGCACGTGGGCGGTGAGACCGCGGGTAAACGTGTCGCCCTCGCGGTCGCGGCGGGAATTGGGTGCGTCGCGGCGGGCGTCGAAGCCGGCGGGGTTGGGAAAGAGACCGTTGGCGTCGCCGGTGCCTGGGCCGAAGCGATAATTGGTCTGGCGATCATTGCGCCAGCCGAAGGTCGCGACGAGGCGGCGGTCGAGGAAAGAGCTTTGGAGCGCGAGGGCGCGCGTGATGAGACGGGTGTTGGTGGCGGTGCCACCGTTGCCGATGTGGGCGAACACGGGAGTGACGCCGTTGGCATTGGCGGCGGGAATCGGATCGCCGGCATAGAGGGTAGGGTAGAGGGAGGTGAGATCGCGGCCGGCGGTGGTCGCGCCCGTGGCGGGATCGAGGTAGTAGCGCGCCCAGACGCGGTTGTTGTTGTTCGAAATCGACGCGGGGAACGCAGCGGCTCCGGTGAGCCCGAGGCGCGTGTTCAGCAGCAAAGGTGAGGCATTTTGCGTCCGGAGATTCCCGAGATCCCAATCTTCGCTGACGCCGCTTTCGAAAAACGCGGCGGCCTGGTGGCGACCGAGGAGTTTGACCCACCGAGGGGATTTTTTCGTGAAGTCGAGGCTGTAGGAAAGCGTGGCGCGCTTGGTAAGGCTCTCGCTCTTGGTTGGGATGATGGTGCCGAAAGATTCGACGTAGGGTTTGCCGACGTTGGGGTTGGGGGTGCCGTTGGGGAGCTGGCGGTTTACGTCGATATAGAGCCGGTCGAAATTACCGACGAAGGAATTGTTGGTGAGCGAACGGTCGCGTGCGCCGTGGAGCGCACCTTCGAAAAACAGATCGGTGGCAAGCTGCTGTTCGAGATAGACGGTCCACACCGTGAAGTTCGCGGTGCGACTGGAGCCGGCGCCATCGACGTTGGCTTCGAAGGGGAAAAGGTTGCGGTCGGTGATGGATTTGAGGCCGGAGACATTGGGCACGGAGGGGAACGCGGGATTGGCGCTGCGGCCCATGTTGCGCCAACTCATCGGATCGACCTTGGTGCCGGCAGGGCTGAAGTCGGTGAGGACGAGCGTGGGGTTTGCACCGACGTTTTGGATACCGGCGCCATTGGTGGCGGCGGTGGGAGTCGCGAGCAGCGGAGAGCCGGCGAGAAGCCAAGGCGTGATGCCATCGTAAACGGGCCACGGGCGAACGGCGAGGCGTTGATGCCTGCCGTTTTCGATTTCGAAGCGGACGGAGGTCTTTAGGAACGGTGTGTAGGTGACGGTGCCGAACTGGCGGCGCTGCAGGCCGTCACTGGGGTCGCGGAAGCCGGCGCTGTTTTCGAAGAGGCCGGCGTAACGAAGGGCGAGTTTGCCGGGGACGAGGACCTGGTTGAGGTCGACGGTGCCGCGCACGCTACCGTAATTGTCGGTGCGATATTCGGCGGAGTAGCGATCTTTGAAACGGGCTCGCTTCGTCGAGGACGTGAAGGCGCCGGCGGGGTTGCCGAGGCCAAAGAGAATGGCGTTGGGGCCGCGGGTGAAGGTGAAGTTCTCGGCGTTGTAGCGGTCGGGGGGAACGATGGTGCCGAAGAAGTTTTGGCCGACGACGTTCGTGGTGCCGCCGCGCGTGACGTATTGGACGGAGTTGTTCAGAAAATCGTTGCCGTTCCCGACGGTGTCGTTCTGCGAGCCAATGTAGGGATCGGTGTTGGGCGCGAAGGCGAGAATCTCGTTGAGGTTATTGGCACCGAGGTCGCGCATGAGTTCCTCGGTGAAAATGGTCATCGGCGCGCCGATGTCTTTCAGCGAGGCGTTGATGCGGGTGCCGTTGAGCGTCTCCGTGGCGATGTAGCCTTTTTCCGAGTCGGTGCTGACGACGAACGGGGAGAGGGTGACCGTTTCTTCGGCGGGTGGAGTGGAGGCAAACGTCGCGGGCGCAGATGGTGCGGATTGGGCGAGGGCGGCGGAGGCGGCAAACGCGAAGCAGACGAAGGGGAGGGGCGGAGGCACGGAGGTCATGGTGGGGTGCCAACAGCAGACGCCCGAGGGAAGCGCGTGGGCAAACCGACGCGCGTGCGACCGTTCAACGCCGGCGCGGGCCTACTCGATCGTCACGCGGCCGACGTCACCGCGCTGGACCAAAATGAACTCGTCGAGGGTTTTCAGCTGCTGGCCACCGACGCGGATGTTTTGGAGTTTAATGTCGTCGATGCGGCCGCCGGTGGCGTTGAGATAGTTGAAGTATTTGATGCGGCCGGTGACCTCGATGTTGCGGAGGGTGATATTCGAGATCGAACCAGACTCGCCGATGTGGAGACCGAGAACGCGGTAGATGTCGCCTTCGATGCGGAGGTTTTCGAAAACAAAATCGCTGATCGCGGCGCCCTTGTTGAGGCGGGCGTTCACGACGGCGCGGTTGCCCATGAGCTCGCGGTCGCTCGTGACCTCGCTGGCCATGATGATGCAGTC
>Ga0075163_10014309_pt1 | contig 10239 bp, 9 predicted proteins | sample JI1023141ADNA_FD_71478 | JGI IMG/M metagenome (GOLD analysis project Ga0075163, IMG submission 71478) | Wastewater effluent complex algal communities from Wisconsin, to seasonally profile nutrient transformation and Carbon sequestration -... | ecosystem: Engineered > WWTP > Effluent > Algae... | reverse complement strand
CGATCCGCTCGCACTTCTCAGTCGCGGCGACTCGCTCCTGGTGGCGTCGGCATCCAGCGCGACCCTGGCCGAGGTGGGCACCGCGCCCGGGAAGGTGGCCATGGCGCAGGTTCGGCTCCCACGCGATCCGCGTGCGCTCGTCGCCACCGACGACGGCGCGTTGCGAGTTGCCCATGCCACCGGCAGTACCCTGACCACCGTCGCGCCCGACGGCACCATCGACGGCCTCAACATGGATCTCGGCGAGACCTGCACCGAGGCCATGGTCGACGAGTGCATGACCACGGTGAAGCCGCCATCGCTTCAGTCGTACGCGGTGGCGACCTTCGGAAAGTTCGTGCTGGTACCCAGCGTTTCGAGTCTCACCGACGGTCCCTTTCCGGTGGTAGTCACCAAGCCCGCGCCCCGGGCAGACGTCGGTGATCCGTTTGCCCGGGTCGCGCAGGGGAACGCGCTTTCGCAGCAGGCCTCGGCGCCGCCGGTTCCGTCTCCCTTCGGTTTCGACGCCGACCCCGCTGCCGGAGGCTACGGCGGAGGCAACGTCGCCGTCCCCATCACCTTCCGCATCGACACGCTGGGCCCCACCAAGGCGCCGTTTCGCCTGGCCAACACCGCCCCCGATGGGCGCTTCGGCGTGCACGACTGCACGCTGCCGCGCGGCATGGCGGTGGACGCCGAGGGTGGCCAGCTCTGGGTCGCGTGTCTCGGCGAAGGCAAGATCACCCGTCACTTGGTGAAGGAGACGGCCCGCGCGCTCGACGTTCGCGCCAAGGACTCGGTGGACGTTCCTGGCGTGACAGCCGTCGCGTTCGATGCACCCGCCTCGACGCTGGTGGCCTATGCGCCGTTCGCTCGGAAGCTCTCCTTCTTCGCGCTCGACAAGGGCAAGGCCGGCGCCCCGCGCACCGTCGACCTCCCGGCGCTCGCCGGCGAACGCGCCATCTCCGAGGAGCTGCGCCGCGGACGCGAGCTCTTCTTCACCACCGATCGCCGCATTTCCATGGGCAAGAAGGCCTGCGCGAGCTGTCATCCGGATGGCGGCGACGACGGCCTCGCCTGGCCCACGCCGGAAGGCAAGCGTCGCACCCTCGGGCTGGCTGGGCGCCTCGGGGACGAGGGCTTCGGCTGGCGCGGCGCGCACGGCAAGCTCGAGACGCACATCAAGAACACCATCACCATCAACCTGCGCGGCAAGGGATTGCCCGACGCCGATCTGGCCGCGCTCTCGGCCTACGTGCGATCCATGAAGGCGCCCGCGGCGCGCCCGCTGGGCACCGAAGCTGCGCGCGGGAAGGTGGTGTTCTCCGGCGCCACCGCCGACTGCGCCAGCTGTCACGTGCCCTCGCGCATGTTCTCCGACGGGCTTCCACACGACGTGGGCGGCGGCGCGTTCCGCACACCTTCGCTCATCGGCATCGCCGGCCGAGGTCGCTTCTTCCACGATGGTCGCTATCGCTCCCTCGACGAGCTGCTCACCGGCACCAACGGCAAGATGGGTCAAACCGCTGCGCTGAGCCTCGCCGATCGCGCCGCCCTCAAAGCCTACGTGGAGACGCTGTAGCTCGATTATGTCGCCGTGGCGCCTCGGCCCGGCCCGTGCCCCAAGGCCCCGTGATGCGTGCAGGGTGCACGGTTCGGCAGGCGCACTCGGTCACTGGGTGAACCGACGATCCAGGTGCGCGATCCGGTCCGGCCCCGGTGAAACGGCGACGATCCAGGGGTTTTCTGCAGGTTTTTGCCCGTGCCCGCCAGCCGAGCCGGTTGGTACGCCCGCTGCAACTACATGTGGGACAGCCATGACGAACCGAGAAATCGAGCTCCTGGAAGAAACCGTACAACTCACCGGCGCGGAGCTCGACGAGCTGTTTCGCAGCCAGGGCGACTGCCTCGACACCCGCGAGCGCGCGACCCTCGCCACCATCGGCACCATCGTCGACGCGCCCTGCATTCGCTATATCTGACTCACTCGGGATGCTGGACCTCGACGGCGCGCTGCGCGAGGTAGATGCTGCCGGTGGGGCCGTCCATGCGAACCACGATATCGACGGTGCCTTGCCCCGGCCAATCGGGACCGCCGCGAGCCATCCGCACCATGCTGCCCTTCGGCGCCCACTGCCCCTCGTCCGAGAGGCCGGAGAGCCAGACCTCCGAACCGCGGACCACGAACAATCTCGACAGCGTCAGGTTGGCCGGCATCGGCGACTTGTCGACGGTGCTCACCGTCACCGACGCGAGCACACCCGGCGAATCTGCGCCGGGCATGCTGTCTCTCCATACGGTGCCGTCGAGCATCAGCTTCGTGCTCGCAATGGTGGCGGTCGTGGGCGCACCTTGAATCGCGTCTCGCTCGGGAACCTGGGCAAGCGGGACGGGCGTAGCCGCATCGCCCCCTGAGCAGCCGCTGGCTGCGACACCCGAGAACGAGACGGCGGCGACGAGGAGAGTCCGTTGGAGGTGCATGGGATGCGTTTCAGCAAGCCACGCGCCAGGGCGATGGCGTCGTGTTCGTCCGGGGAAACACGATGTCGGAACCAGCGAGCGCATGATCGCCGTGTCGCGCGGCCGTCCGACGCTACCGGTACGGTGACGTTGCGAGCAGCCGCTGCACCGTGCCGTCGATGACACCGGACTTGGCGGCGGAGAAGGCGATGTGCGGAGACCGCGTACGGAGCGCTTTCGCCTCGGCGCTCGCGTCGTAGCTGGGAATGCTTCGCAGATAGGAGGCCGCGCGGGCGGTCGAAGGGACGCCGAGCGGGACGTGCATGCCGTCGTCGCCCTGGGCCCCGAAGCTCACGAAGAGCTCGATGCGTGGCCCGTCGGGCAGTGGGCTCGCCGACACGTAGGCCACGTCGCGCCACGGGTGCTCACGCGTGAGGCGCCCCTTGGATGTGGAGAAGATGCACGTATCGGCGGCGTCCACGCCGTCCGCGTCGCCGGCACGAAGCGCCTCGAGCGTCCGCTGCAGATTCTCGCGTGCACGAAGCTCCCAGCGGGCGTGGAGCGCAGGGCGCTTGTAGATGAACGGGCGCCCGATGAAGCTCTCGAGGACCTTGGTGCGGCCGAGCACGAAGGCGCTCTCCAGCGGCACCCAGTCGTACTCCTTGCGCACGTCGCGCTCGAACCGGGCGAACGTGTACGGGTCCGCGGCCAGGATCGACAAGTCCACGTCCTGCAGCGTCTCCAGATCCGGATCGTCGTTCCATGCCACGTCGGCCGGCAGCTCGTGGGTCTTGGTGGCGAGGATGAGCGAGCGTGCGCGCTCACCCAGAGCTTCCGCGATACCCATGGCGCGGAACGCTTCCATCGCCATCCTGGCGCTCTCGGCCTCGTTGGAGGCGAGCGGGTTCTGCGCGTACACCGCGTCGTGAAACCAGTACGCCAGGTTCACCAGCGCCGGATTCACCAGTGATCCACGGAGCGCCTCGAGCTCGCCGAGCCCATGCTCGATGTGCGTCATCGTGTGGTACGCACGATGCGGCTCGTCGTAGGCGGTGATGAGCCGGGCGCACCACGCTGCTTCGTCTCGCGTCGCCCCGAGGGCTCGGGCATCGCGCAAGAAGGCTGCTTGAAGCTCGGTGCGGCTCATCCCTTTATCGCACCATAGGTCCGATCGGCAGCCTCTTCCATCAGCAAAGCTCCGATGACCCCTCCTGCAATCCCGCCGATCACTGCGCAGGCCGGGGCGCCCGGGCCGCAAACGAGCGCACCACCCGCCGCACCCAGTTTGGCTCCGACCCAGAATCCGGCGAAGCCGGCCGCTTGTTTGCCAGCTTCGCGCAGCGGGTCGTCGGCCGTCGCTACCTGATAGAACGCAATGGCGATGGCGACAGCCATGAGAGCCTTCGACATCTTGGGCGCCAGTCGGCTTCCGACGTTCACCGCCTCGTTGGTGGCGCCCGACTTCTGAGCGATCTTCAACGCAATCGCTCCGCGTTCTGCTTGTGTCAGGTCGGCTGGAGCTTTGCCGTACATCTTGAGCGCATAGCGCTCGAAAAGCACCGGAAGGGATGCCCCTTCGGCCTTCAGGAAGGACGACAGCGCTTTGCCCGCCGGGCTCAGACCGGCGCGCGTCAGATTCATCGACTGATTCCGGAACGTGCTCGCGAGATATGCGGCCTCACCTTCGGTGATCTTCCCCTCTTCGAACAGCTTGAGTATGTGTTCGGAGTACTCCTTGGCCTCGTGAAGGTACTGCGATCGAAGCGGGGCGTCGTGCGCCAACTGTGCGGCCACGTTCTGAGCAGCCTGCATGCCCTCGCCAACGCCTTTCGACACGCGCGCGTACGCCGCTGGCGACGGGCTCTGGATGGGCGCCTCTTGCCGGCCGGCCAGTATCTGTTCGTACCGGAGCTTGAGTCTCTCCACCGTCACGTCATCGGGCATGCCGGTGGGCGTCAGGCCTTCCGAAGACTGAAACTGCGCGAGTCGAGCGCGCGCGGCGTCGTCCCAGGTGTCGCCCCCGCGCAGCGGCGTCCCGGAAAGCTCCGAGAGCATCGCTCGCAGCTCTTGGGGGTGCAGCTCATTCGAAGTGCGCGTGCTTTCCTCCTCGCGCCTGGAGGAGGAACGAGCGCGGGAGACCTCTGATCGAGAAGATACGTCCATGGCGCCCCATCGACCGCGCCTTCTCGATGTTGCGTACGCTACGCTCCGTCGAGGACGCGGCCCAGACGTTCGAGGGCGCCGTCGAGGTCCGCTTCGTCGAGCGTCCAGGCCAGGCGAAAGCCTTGGGGATCGGCGAAGAAACGGCCCGGCACCACCACCACGTCGTGCCGGGCGATGCCGGCGTCGATGCGGTCGCCGAGGCCTTTGATGCCCGGCGCGCGCACGAAGCCGAAGAGCCCTTCGCGGGGGGCCGACCACGCCAGCCCTCGCGCGCGTACCCAAGCATCCACGCGCTCGCGCTTGGTGCCCCGGCGGGCGAGGGCGTGATTGCGCAGCTGCGGGAGCTGCTCGAAGGCGCGCACGCCGATGTTGGCGAGATCGAAGGCGAGGATGCCCACGTTGGCGGTGAGCTGGGCCTCGAGCGTTTCACGAAGCTCGGGCGGCGCCAGCACCCAGCCGATACGGGTGGGGCCGAGGCCGAAGGTCTTGGTGAGGCTCGAGACGGCGATGACGTTGGCGCCGAGTCGCCGCGCGCTGCTCCGGTAGATGCCCGCGTCGTCGGTGAGCGCGTCGAAGGAGCCGTACACCTCGTCCACCAGCAGGTACGCGCCCTGGGCCCCGGCGATGGTCGCGAGCTCCCGCAGCACGTCGTCGGGGGTGCGCGCGCCGCTCGGATTGTGCAGGTTGGTCACCGCCACCACGCGCGTGCGCGGCGTCATGAGCGCCGCCAGCTCTGCGGGATCGATGGCGTAGTTGCGGTGCGCCGGCCGCGGCAGGGCGATCACGCGCGCGCCCAGGCCTTCGGGCACCCGCAACAAGGGCTCGTAGGTGGGAGTCTCCACGATGGCGTCGTCGCCCGCCGTGAGCAGCGCCGCGAACGCCAGAAAGAGCCCGTGCGAAGCGCCCAGCGCAAGATGGCACTCCTCCGGAGAGACCTGATTGTGCCGCGCCACCGCGTCGATCAAGTGCGCCGGACCCGCCGCCACCGTCACGTCGATGCCGGTCAAGTCCAGCCGCTGGGTGGGCTCACCGCTCGAGCCCAGGTTGTAGCGCACGCCCTCGAAGTGCGTGCGAGCCCAGCGGAGGTAGCTCGTATCGGCGAACAAGCTACTTGGTCTTGAGGTTGAAGGTACCGCTCCGCAGCACGTTTCCCTGGCCCAGCGACACCTTGAAGTTGCCGTCGACGCCGGTCTTGCTGGTCTCGCCCAGGATGGAGCCGGTGAACCCGCCGTCCTTCTCCTTGCGGAAGATGGTGCCGGTGAGCATGCCGTCCTTGAAGAAGCCGCTGACGAGGAACGCGCCGAGGGAGCCGTCGCCGGTGCCCTCCACGCGGCCGCTGGGGTCCACCTTCAGCTTCATGGTGCCGGGGCCGATGCCCGCCTCCGCCTCGTCGCCGCGAAAGCGGAAGCCCTTGTAGATCTTGTCTTCCGGCACGTAGAGGCTGCTCGCGGCGGACTTGTAGTCGCCCTCGTAGGCGGCGGCTGCGCCCGGTGCAGCCACGTTGGCGGGCGCGGTTCCGGCGGTCGATGCCGATGCCGATGCCGCGGCGCTGCTGGCGACCGCTGCGGTCGTCGTTGCGCTGGTTGCGGCGGTGGAGGCGGCCGGTGCGGGCTCGGGCTTGTTCTCGGTCTTCGAGCAAGCGAGAAGGGTGCAAGTTACAAGTACAAAATGGATTGCGCGCACGACGTGCTCCTTGGAAGTCCGAGTTTTTACCACGCTTCCCCGGGCGCCCCAAATTCGCCGCGCTAGCCCGGATTATTCATGGGCCGGAAGGCGAATGGCACGAGGCGCGGGAAAGATGGGCGCACGCCGGATCGCAGACCCGAGACGGACTGTTGCTCCTTCGCAGGGTCGAGAACCGCCGTACGCCCGAGATTTCCCGATGCATCGTGACATGCAGCCCCGGAACCATGAATAATCCGGGCTAGCTCCCGCTCTGCAGCTTCTCCAGGATGCGCACGCCGATCTCGCCGTCGATCTGCACGAGCTCCCCGCGGGCCACCTCGACCCCGGAAACCCGCAGCGAAACCGTGGATCCTACGCGCCGTCCGGTGGTGATGGCGTCACCCGGCCGAAGGCCTGCCCAGGCGGCCGCGCTCATCTCGACGCTGCCGATCTCCACGCGCGCCACCACCGGTACGTCTTCTGCCACTTCCTTCATGGATTTCTCCCCATCGCCCGCTTCAGCTTGCTCTTCGTTGCTCGGGTCGGCGTCCGCGGTCCAGCTGCGCATTTCCTGGCCGCGGTAGATCCACCGGCCCTGATTGTCGACGTCGACCGCGAGCCCGTGCTCGCCGCGCTCGGCCCCCAGCCACAGGGCGCCGGTGAAGACGCCCCGCTGGGGATCGTAGCCGAGCCCCTCGGGCAGCAGCACGTCGCCCACCTCGAGGGTCGCCAGGTCGCCCTGCGAAAGCGTGGTGAAGGCCGCGGTGACCTGGAGCCGGAGCGGCAGGATGCCCAGGTCCGCGAGGGCCCAGCTCGCCTCCCGACCCGTCGACGCCGGTCCCGAAGCTCCGGTGGAGAACGCCGCAGCGTAGGCCTGGTGCCCGAGCAGCACCGTCACCTGGGTGGTGGCGAGCTCGCCCCGGGAGCGGAGTAAATCGTTGTAGAGCGCATGTGATGGGCCCGCCGCCAGCACCCGCACCGCTTCACCACGGGCCTTGCGCGCGGCAGCGAGCACCACGGCTCCCAGGGCGCCGGCGATGCGCGCGGTGGGCACCTTGGCGGGATCCACCACCGTGGGCGCCGGCTGACGGAGGGCTCCGGCCACCAGCGCCACCGCCAGTGGCGCTTCGCATTCGAGCAGGCAGGCGCGGTCGAGGCCGTCTCCGGCATCCACCAGGAGCACCCCCACGTCGGCGCTGGCCCCCCGCGGAGCCCGCTGAAAGCGCGTCTTGCGCGGGCGAATCTCCAGCGGCTGTTGCGCCATGTCTTCCAGCGTTCGCCGGAGGAGATCCAGGTCGAGCCCTTCGAGCGTCTCGCGTACGGCCTTGGAAGCTTCGATTTCCCCCTTCGTGAGGGGGTCCAGGCTCGTCCACGGGAACGCCGAGATCACAGCCGTCGAACCGCCAGAGTCCAGTGGCGATCGCTGGTGAGCGTCACCGCTTCGGGATCGACGCCCAGCTCGGTCACCAGGGCGCGAACCTCTTCCAGCGTCAGCGCGGCGTGCAGCGAGTCGCGGAAGAGCTTCCGCTGATGGGTCGACCGCGCGCGCGTCTGATCGTCGGTGCCGGTCTCCGGCGCGTAGCGATCGACGATGCCCTCGAGGGTCTTCACGTCGGCGGGCCGCGCCAGATCGCGCACGAAGATGACGCCGCCCGGCGACACGCGCTCGCAGATGGCGGCGAGCACCGACTTGGGCTCGGCGATGTGGTGGACGATGCTGTTGGAGACCACGGCGTCGAAGGTCTCGGTGAACTTCGGGTCCTTGGCGTCGGCCAGCCGGAGCTCGATGCGATCCGAGAGGTCGGCGGCGCGGACGTTCTGCCGGGCCTTGGCCAGCATCGACGCTGCGAGATCGAGGGCCACCACCGTGCACTGCGGGAAGCGCTTGCACAGCTCGATGGGAATCTGCGCGGTGCCGGTGCCTACGTCGAGGAGCCGGGGCGCGTCGCCCATGTTCAGGACCTTCGCGAGATCCTCGCAGAATTGCGCGTTGACGGCGCTGTGATCCATCGTGTCGTAGTCCGAGGCATCTTCCTCGGTGTCCATCAACTCTGCTTCGAGCGTACGAGGTATCACCCCCGTGTTCTTTCACGCCCGAGGGGCTCGGCTCAAGCGGTTTCCCCCTGTCCCCCCAATACCGTGCACAAATTGGCACACTCGATTCGTGACGAAATCGGCGTCTGGCCCCAAGAACCTGTGATCCGGCGCAGGTTTTCCTGCAACCTAGAGCGGAACGGATCCTGCTTTCCTGCCCCTTTCCGCCGCGTACGTCGCGCGCGCGAGCACTCCCCCGTCGTCGAGGCCTTCCCATGAAGCGCATTTCCGCTACCCGCCTTCCCTTGCTCTTGCCCGTTCTGCTCCCGGTGGTGATGCTCGCCTCGCCGCTGGCCGCCTGCGGGGGCGCCATCGCACCCGGCTCCAATTCCGGGGCCGACGCAGGGGTGGTGGACGCGACGCTCACCGATCAGTCGGTGAAGCCGCCGGTGCGGCCCGACGCAACGCCGCCCGAGGGCGACGCCGGTGGACCTGCGCCGTTCGATGGCGGGCCAGAACAGCCGCTTTCGGTGGTGGACCTGGGAACCGTGATGCCCGGCACGCCCGTGACCTTCGAGATTCCCGTGGGCACCCTCGGTTTTCACATCACCGCCGAGAGCAAGAGCGGCGACGAGGCGCTGTCGGTGAAGGACGTGCGCGCCCCGAGCGGCGAGCTCGTGCACCGAGACGCGACCCCGGTCAACGGGGTGCACGCCACCAGCGAGACCTTCTTCGGGTTCTTCGCCGCGGCCCAGGTGCCGCAGAGCAACCACCCGGACGCCATGCCGACGGTGACGCCGGGTACCTGGACGGTGGTCTTCGGAGGCAGCCAGCCGGTGCACGGGCTGGTGCAGATCCAGTCGACGCCCGACGGCGCGTTCCACGGCGGGAACCTCGACCTCCACGTGTACATCCCCCGGGGCATGGTCATCGGCCCGGCGGCGCAGACCATCGCCGCCGGTGGCGCATGGAGCAACTCCGAGATGCGCGGTCGCATCGAAGCGTTCTTCTCCGCCACCGAGGATCTCTACGGCCTGCACAACGGCACCGTGCAATTTCACGACATTCCTGCAAAGTACACGGAAGTGTCGGACGCCGAGCTGGCCGACGTGTTCAAGGAGAGCAAGGTGGCGGGGCCGGGTCAGGCGCTCCACGTCTTCTTCGGCAACGCCGCGCCCGACTCCGAGTGGTGGGGGATCGCCAGCGGCATTCCCGGTGCGGCCAACGCTCCCGGCAGCGACGAAGCGGGCATCGCCATCGCCATGATCGAAGAAGCCGACGCCGAGATGGAAGGCTTCGTGCTCGCCCACGAGGCGGGCCACTACTTCGGTCTCAACCACACCACCGAGTTCTCTCGCGGCCTGCACGATCCGCTCGAAGACACGCCCCAGTGCGACGGCATCAATCCGAACGATCCGCGAACCCTGCAGAACTGCCCGGATTTTGCCAACATCATGTTCCCGGCGGGGGCGGTGACGCCGCCGGTGCTCGTGTCTCCGATGCAGCAGCGGGTCATGGCCGGCTCGCCCATCTACAAGGCCTTCACCACCGGACCGGTGTTCTCGCCCAAGGCCATGTGGCGCCCCAAGGCCGGGTCCCTCGACTACGGGCGCCTCTTCGGCCACGCCGGCGTCGCGCCTTCGGCCGCCGAGCAGCTGGTGCTCCTGGCCTCGTGCCGTCATCCTTCGCACCCGAAGCCGGTGCTGCGGGCGCAAGATCGCGCGGAGCTCCTACGGCTCGCACGCGCGCCCGGCGCCTCGCGCCGCATTCGCACCATCGCCGCCCGTCTCGCCGCCGCGCCCTGAGCCCAGCTGCCTCGGTGGAGGACGTTCACCCACCCACGCATCCGCGCACCCGCGCGCGAACGTTGACCAGTGGCACGTGCGCGGTGCGCGCGGTACCTTGCAGAGATGCGTCCTGAAGGCGAAAGCAGCAGCA
>Ga0075163_10014308_pt1 | contig 10239 bp, 8 predicted proteins | sample JI1023141ADNA_FD_71478 | JGI IMG/M metagenome (GOLD analysis project Ga0075163, IMG submission 71478) | Wastewater effluent complex algal communities from Wisconsin, to seasonally profile nutrient transformation and Carbon sequestration -... | ecosystem: Engineered > WWTP > Effluent > Algae... | reverse complement strand
AAATTATCCTGCGACAGTGCACCTATTGATGATGCAACAAATACAAACGCGGTAAGGGCGATCAATACCATCGCAACCGGCGTGTCTTTTAATGCAGGGGATAAACGAAGAATCATAAAGGGTGCTATCTTAACCATTGTTGATGAATGCAGCAAAGCGCTTACCGGTGTGGGTGCAACCATAGCACCAAGCAACCATTTATTGAATGGCATCTGTGCTCCTTTAACAAGAGCTGCCATACTTAACAATGCAAGCGGTATCAATATACCGGCTGATTTACCATTGGCCAGCAGGTTACTGAAAGTTGCCGCACCATATCCGTTATATACCATGATTAAAATTGCAACCAGTATGACTAACCCACCAACCTGGTTCATCCAGAGTGCAGTTATTGCATTTCTAACAGACTCGGGATCTTTTCTGAATCCAATAAACAGGAATGAGGCCAGTGTGGTGAGTTCAAAAAACAGGTAAAAATATTCCAGGTCATCGGCGGAAACAACCATATTCATCACTGCAATGAAAAAGAACATGATGGTAAGAAAATATTTTTTCCTGAACGTGCTGCAGTCTTCTTCATCTATATACCTGGTAGAATAAACCGCTATGATACCACTGATGATGTTAATGAGCAGGAACATAAAAACGCCCAGTTTATCAACCATGAACTGCATCACGTGGCTGGATGGAATCACCTTTAGTAAATAAAACAAGAGGGCCAGTTGTATCATGCTTAGTAATCCAACTTTCCAGTTCTTTAATCTTATGGCTATCCATCCAAAATAGACCAATAAAAGGATATCAATACCTGCAACTACTTTATTAAGGTATTGTGGAACACTGAAATAATAAGGCTGATCAAAATTAATAAACAGGTAAACGGAAATAGCTGATAATAACAAAGCAGTAGTGATAACAATAAACTTTGTTTTTTTCCAGGGTAAGAACATTATCAAACTTCCTGCAATAACCGGAATGATGAATAAACTGAAGATGACCGGAATCATTTACCTGAATTTATAATATTACCAAGCGGTAACAATATTAAACTGAAATATAAAGACATGAAATGATGGACATCACAACAAAACATGATATAACTTATGTAAGCTTATGTATCATATTCAGATAAAAATGTTTATGACTAAATTTAAACAACATAAACCCGGTGAAGTGCAGGTAAGAACTCATTCATAAAAAAATGAAAGGATGATTCCAGGTTAGTTGCGGCTTCTTTGCTGATATTTGTACCTAAACCCCAGTTATATCCTGATATTGCGATCGTATAACCCTCCGGTTTTTTTTGATACAATTCACCAGCCAGGTATAAAATAGTTTCAGGCGATTGAGCGTGTGATGAAAAAAAATAATGGCTTGCAGGCAGGCATGGTTTTATTTCAAATCCATGCTGCAATTCAGTATGTGTTGCATCTGCAAATAAAACGATATCAAAATTGCTTATTAAAAGGGCATCTTCCACCTGCAACTGGTAGCGGTATTCCAGGTCTATATTATCCGGGCCATTGCTATTAAACATATCAACAAATTGCCAACCCAGCCCGTCGTCATTGCGGCCGCAGTTTCCGATACCCAATAACAGAATTGACTGTTTGTTAGTTTTTAAATTTTTCATTGATCAGATCGCCATGATAGTTATACAATTCCGCTTTCAGTGACATTTTACCCATTGCCTGTGTGGCACAACTGAGGCAGGGATCATAAGCCCTGATGGCAACTTCCACCTGGTTGAGCATACCATCTGTAATGGTACCGCTTCTGCTGATCACATTATTGGCAACCCATTTCACGGCTGCATTCATGGCATCATTGTTATGTGTTGTGGAAACTATCAGGTTACAGCGGGTGATCATTCCTTTTTCATTCACTTCATAATGGTGGGTTAAAGTACCACGGGGCGCTTCAATGATTCCGATGCCTTTTAACCGTGGCGTTCCGCTACGCACCAGGTCGTTGCCAAGCAGTTCAGGATCATTGAGTAATATTTTCATCTCTTCTGCACAATGTAATACTTCTATCAGCCTGGCCCAGTGCGAATACATGGTACTGTTATTTACCTTATTGCCGGTAAATGCAATAAATTCCTGCCGTTCCTTTTCAGCCAGCGGAGAAGTAATAAAATCACACATATTGATCCTGGCAAGTGGTCCAACTCGGTTCCAGCCTTTTTCCCTGCCAACTTTTTTCAGGTAAGGGAATTTCATATATGACCATTGTGCTACAGCTTCTGAAAAATATTCTTCATACAAGTCTGTTGAGATATCATCTAATGTTCTATTTCCTTCGCTGTCAATTGCCCGGAGTTTACCATCATACAGGTCCAGACCTCCGGCATCATTTACCATACCCAGGTGGCCGGATGGAAAAGCTGCAAATTCATCCAGTAATTTCCTGTTTTTTTCATGGTAATCTTTCATGAATTTGATGATAGCCATCGACCATTCGATCATGGTATCTATGTTCTCAATATTCTTCCCGTCTAAAAAATAGTCCCGTTCTTCTTGAGTAAATGTTTTATGAACACCGCCCGGTACAGCCAGTATACCATGTATCCTTTTCCCGGCAACTGCTTTAATGATCTCCTGCCCGAATTTTCGCATGGTTATCCCTTTCACAGCAAGATCCCTGTTTTCAACAGCTACAGCAACCACATTTCGTTTTTCTACAGGTGCGTCCATGCCAAACAGTAAGTCGGGTGATGCCAGGTAAAAGAAATGAAGTGCATGTGATTGAAACACCTGTCCGTAATGCATTAATCTGCGGAGTTTTGTTGCTGTTGGTGAAAGATCAACGGGATCAACGCCTACAATCTGGTCAATCGCTTTGGCTGCTGCCAGGTGGTGGCTTACCGGGCAGATACCACAAAGCCTTTGTACCAGCACCGGGGCTTCCCAGTATGGATGTCCCTGGATGAATCTTTCAAAACCCCTGAATTCAACAATGTGAAAAAAAGAGTCTTTTACCTGCCCATATTCATCCAGGTGAATAGTAACCCTGCCATGGCCTTCTACTCTTGTTACCGGATCAATCGTTATTTTCCTGGTCATAATAATTAATATTAATCATATTTAAATTCGGAATAAAGAATAGAATATTCTTCACCCCATAACAGGTTCTTTACGGCTTTCCAGATGTGATTGGCATCGGGCGGACAACCGGGTATATAATAATCAATCTTCACTATTTCATTGCATGCATATACCCTGTCAAGTATCTTAGGAAGGTCTTCATGATAAGGGATGATGTGATTACCCGGTTCATTTGTAACTGAATTGAGATAGGCTTCCTCCAGGCATTCACTCAAGGGTATTGTATTGCGTAAAGTGGGTAAGCCACCCCAAACCGAACATTCACCCAATGCTACCAGTATATCACAATGTTCCCTGAAATACCGGAGTGTTTCTACATTCTCAGAGTTACAACAGCCACCTTCAATGATTCCCAGGTGGCAACGGGTTGAAAACTTTTTAATATCAGTAAGCGGTGATTTATCAAATGTTACCAATTCTACCATATCTAAAATTTCTGTATCAATATCCAGCAAAGACATGTGACACCCAAAACATCCGGCTAAAGAAACAGTTGCAATCTTTTTCTTACCCATTTCAGACTGATGGTGCTTTGTTACTTTTTCCTTTGCATTATAATTTTTTTGTTCAGAAACAAGGTCAAATTTCCGGTCTCCAAAAGGCTCCGGCATGTTGGCAGCTTTTACAATAATTGCACCGGTAGGGCAAATCCTCATGGCATTAACAGCCTGCTCTTCTGTTAACCTCGCTTCCTGATCATAGTCAATTCCTACATCGGTTTCATTCCCCCTGTTCTGGTAATTAAAAACCCTTTTACCGTCACTGGTTTTAACATCCACCACACAACGCATGCATTTAATGCAACGGTTGTGTTCCATAACCATCCTGGTTGGTTTAAAATCAATCAGGCGGTCTTTGAACAAATGCTGAAAACGGGTTGAAGAAACACCCAGTTCATAGCCCATGTGCTGGAGGTCGCAGGTGCCGCTTTTTTCACATGCCGGGCAGATATGATTGCCTTCCGCAAACATCATTTCAACCAAGGCTTTTCGTGTATCCTTTAACGTTGCAGTATCAACTTCTACGGAAAGGCCTTCAGAAACCCTTTCTGTGCAAGCCGGGCCGAATTTTCCATTTATTTTACAGGTGCAGACCCTGCAGGTTCCCAATGGCGGTTCTATGTGTTCATAATAACAAAGAGATGGGATAAAAATGCCATTTTCCTTTGCCACCGCTACCAGGTTTCTGCCTTCTTCAGCCTGGATATTTTTGCCGTCTATTATTATATTAACAAGTTTAGGCATGATGCATCAAATTTTATATTGCTCATAATCTTTCGTTGCCGCTTCCATATCAAACTTCAGGTTAAGGCCGTTATATTCCTTATCAAGTTTACTAGTAAAGAAGTCGTGGAATTTATCCATAGCTAGTATCAAACTGGAAGTAGCGGTCTTTCCCAGTCCGCAACGGCTTGTATCTCTCATAATAGTTCCCCAGTTTTTTATTTCTTCCAGGTCATTTTCGTTTGCCAGGCCATTGTTAAGCCTTTCCAGTTTACGCTGGATGATAAAGCTGCCTGCTCTGCAAGGAGTGCATATACCGCAGGATTCCTTTTTAAAGAACTCTGAAAAATTCAGTAAAATTTTAACAAGGTCACGTTGTTTGTTAAAAATCATGAATGAACCTCCACAACGGATATCTTTCCTGGCTAGCAGGTCGAGCATAGAGATACGCCTGTATTTTTCCTTCATGGATATACATTCACCGGAAGGACCACTCACCTGTATGAAAAAAGGGTCTTCTGCTTCGCAGCTTTCAAGCAATTCAGCTACCGTGATTCCCCATTCAATTTCGTAAATGCCCGGCAGTTTGCAATCTCCCGATACGCTGATCAGTTTTGTTCCCGGTGAACCCGGAATACCCAGTTGCAAATATTCATCTGAGCCCATTTCTATAATACGTGCAGCAGCACAGAAAGTTTCTACGTTGTTGATCACCGTTGGTTGCTGCAGGTAACCTCTTTCAACCGGGAAAAACCATTTGGTCCGAGGCTCTCCGCGTTTGCCTTCCAAAGATTCAAGTAAGGCTGTTTCTTCTCCGCATACATAAGAACCGGCGCCAACCTGTATCCGTATTTCAAAATCAAATCCTTTAATACCACAGCAGTCTTTTCCCAATAAACCGGTTGACCTGTATTCGATGATAGCATCATCCAGTTTAGGTTTCAGCCACCTGTATTCTGCACGCAGGTAAATGATACCGGTACTAGCACCGATGGTAAATCCACAGATCATCATACCTTCAATAAGTGACCGGGCCTGTGTATTCATCAGTACCCTGTCTTTAAATGTACCAGGCTCACCTTCATCTGCATTACAGATCACATATTTAGGTGCAGCGGGCTGTACCATGGCTGAATTCCATTTTTTCCAGGTTGGGAAATTTGCTCCTCCCCTGCCGGCCAGCTGGGCTTTTTTTAATTCTTCTATCACACCTGAAGCACCTAGCTTTGCTGCCCCGGTAATTGCTGTACCGGAAGTGAAATTTTTAAAGAAAACAGATTTATTGTCAAGAGGCGTGTAGCGTATATGGTCGTCCGGCATATCACAGATTGATTCTGGTAATGCGCCGTTTCTGAGTGAATTAATGATGTCTTTTACTTTGATGGCATTCAGGTTGGTGAACGGATAAAAATTAATCAATGCTGCAGGCTCCTGGTCACTTAACCCGATACAGGGCGTAAGAAAAAGTGCAAAAGTACCTGTGCGGTCTGTATTACCAAATGTTGTTCCTGTTTCCCTTTCAAATGATTCTTTTATACGGCTGAAGCCTTTTATGTCAGAAACAATACTGTTATTCAGATATATCACAAACCTGGCAGTAGGCTTCCGGTGAAAAAAGTGATAGAAGGAAACTACGCCCTCCACTTCAATTTCAGAAATATCAAATTGTGTTGCCAGTTTACAGATATCTTCATCATGGATAAACCCTTTACTATCCTGTAACTCCCACAATTTATCCAGCATTTGAACCCTCAAAGGTTCTGTAGATTTTGGCAGGTTATCACCTGCATATATAGATGACATGGATGTAGCAATTAATCAAAGCAATTTCAAACTTAAAGCAATGAAATAAAATGACCATTGTCATAATATGCGCTGACTTAACTTATATCAGAAACATTGAATTAATTATAATATTGCCTATCTTAAAACTTATAATAAATGAAAAGAAAAGTTCCATTCCTCATCCTGTCAGGTATAGTACCATTATTGTGTATGGCACATCCCGGGCATGGTGAAACAGGTGGCTTTACCATCACCCATTATATTGTTGAACCTGTACATGTATTTACGGGTATCTTCCTTTTGTCTTTATCAGTTGCAGTATTTAGCTATATTAAAAGAAAAGCGAAACTGGCAAAGTAAAATGAATGTATAATAAACCAACCAATTTATTAAAATCAATTTTTTAAACTCATACTATGTGTGCTACCTGCGGATGCGACAGCAATGAAAAAATCTTCTTTCATGAACATGGTAACCATGCAGATCATGAACATACACATAACGGTCATACACATACGCACGAAAAGACTGTTGTTGAAGTAGAACAGGATATTCTTTATCAGAATAACCTGCTGGCGGCAAGAAACCGCGGTTTCCTGGAAGCGAAGAATATATTTGCCATCAATTTGGTTAGTTCGCCCGGTTCAGGAAAAACAACACTGCTGGAGAAAACATTGATTGCACTTAAAGATAAAATTGAATTTGCTGTTATAGAAGGCGATCAGCAAACCAATCTCGATGCCGACCGGATACATGCAACTGGAACTAAAGTTGTACAGATCAATACGGGTAAAGGATGCCACCTGGATGCACATATGGTATTGCATGCATTGAAAGGCATGCAGCTTAAAGAACATTCCGTGTTGTTCATTGAAAATGTTGGAAATCTTGTATGTCCTGCCATGTTCGATCTCGGTGAAAATGAAAGAGTAGTGATCATGAGTGTAACAGAAGGAGAAGACAAACCCTTGAAATATCCGGAAATGTTCCATTCTTCTACAGTCTGCATTATTAACAAAACCGACCTGCTGCCCTATGTTCCATTCAATATTGAAAAAGCAAAGGAATATGCAAAAAGGGTAAATCACAAACTACATATCATAGAATTAAGTTGCATAACCGGTGAAGGCATGCAGGAATGGTACAACTGGTTGTATGCTAAAACAACCGTTCAGGAAAATGCCTGATACACCCTCATGAAAACCTACCATATACATATTAAAGGGCTTGTTCAGGGCGTAGGTTTCAGGCCACATGTATATCGATTAGCTGAAAACGCCGGTATGCATGGTTGGGTTAGTAATACAAAAGATGGTGTGCATATTGAATTCAATGCTGAAGAAATAAATGCACAGGATTTTTACAGGGAAATCATCCGTTCAACTCCACCGAATGCCATCATTACTTCCCATTCTATCAGGGAAGTAACAGAGAAAATATTTAACTCCTTTAAAATTACTACCGGTAACGGTAACATGCAATCTGACTTATTGCTAACCCCGGATTTTGCTATTTGCGATATATGCAAAAAGGAAATATTGAACAGCAAAGACCGGCGCTATCATTATCCTTTTACCACATGCCTCCATTGCGGACCGAGGTATTCCATTATCAAAGAACTTCCTTATGAAAGAATAAATACGACTATGTCTGAAATGGCTATGTGTAATAACTGTTTAAACGAATATCATAATATTCACAACAGGCGCCATTACAGCCAGACCAATTCATGCAACAACTGTTCAATCCAAATGCATTTGTATGAATCAAATGGTACACAGATCAGTCATGATAAAGCCGATATACTCATACAAGTTAATAAAGCATTAACCAAAGGTGCAGTTGTAGCTGTTAAAGGAATTGGCGGTTACCTGTTGTTATGCGATGCAACCAATGAAGATACCATTTTCACATTAAGGCGCAGGAAACAACGCCCTGCCAAACCATTTGCCATATTATTTGCTGATATAGAATCTGCGAATACTGCTGTTTATATTTCAGCATCAGAAGAAAAGTTATTGCAAGATAAATCTGCACCCATCGTTTTATGCAGGTTAAAGCAAGATCAGCAAACCGGGATATGTATTGAAGCCATTGCTCCAGGACTTGATAAAATAGGCCTGATGCTGCCCTGTTCCCCGTTGCTCGTGCTGATCATATCAGCATTTAAAAAGCCATTGATTGCCACCAGTGCCAATGTAAGCGGGTCGCCTGTAATATATAAAGATGAAGATGCACTGGAATTATTGCCTGCCATTGCTGACCTGATTTTAAGTTACGACAGGGATATCGTTGTTCCTGAAGATGACAGTGTATTGCAGGTAAACGAAACAGGTATAAAGATAATTTTACGAAGAAGCAAAGGGCTGGCCCCAAACTATTTCCCCAACTCATTTACTAACATAAAGGAATGCACGCTGGCAATGGGAGCTGAACTGAAAAGCGCATTTGCCATTCATTCTCCTGAAAATCTTTATATAAGCCAGTACCTGGGCAACCAGGAAAACATGGAATCTCAACTTGCATTTACACAAACTGCCGGGCACCTGTTGAAATTACTCCAGGTGAAACCGGCTTTGATTCTGGCTGACAAACACCCCGGATATTTTGTTACACAAAGGGCAAGAGAAATTGCAGTTGAACTAAACATACCACTTATAGAAGTGCAACACCACAAAGCACATTTTGCGGCGGTGCTGGCAGAAAATGGATTGCTTGGTTCCACAGAACCGGTATTGGGTGTTACCTGGGATGGTGCAGGATATGGTGATGACAGGCAGGTATGGGGTGGTGAATTCTTTGTTTTTGAAAACAACGATATTCAAAGGCTGGCGCACATTGATTACTATCCTCAGTTGCTGGGAGATAAGATGAACAGGGAACCCAGGCTATCTGCATTGAGCCTTCTAAAAAATTCCCCTTTAAAGCATGCTGTTCTACGAACACATTTTTCAGATAAAGAATGGAAGTTTTACAGCCAATTAATTGAACAAACACCGGTATTGCTTACCAGCAGTATTGGAAGATTGATAGACGCCATTGCTTCCTTAACAGGTGTCTGCCAAATCAATACTTTTGAAGGTGAAGCTGCCATGAAACTGGAGGCCACAGCCAGGTCCTGTGAACTTCCTGTACATGATTACTACCCGGTATTGCAGAAAAACAACCGGCTGGATTTATCGATGCTGTTGCAAGAGATTTTAAATGATATTGACAATCATGCTGACAAGAATTTCATTGCAAAAAAGTTCTTTTTCTCACTTGCCATTTTAATTGGACAGGTAAGTGATCATTTTGCTATTGATCTTATAGCTTTTAGCGGGGGCGTTTTCCAGAATGCCTTATTAACAGATATGGTAAATGAACTTTATAAACACAAAAAGAAATTGTTTTGGCACAGGCAACTCAGCCCAAATGATGAATGCATCGGATTTGGACAACTGGCTGTATATCATATTTTAAAACAAAACGGGAATTTAACGAGCCTTCAAACGGATTCATTAAAATTACCGGAAACAAATATTAATCTTTAAATTGTAAATATGTGTTTAGCCATTCCCGGTAAAATAATTTCAATAAGTAATGGGGCAGATAAATTGTTCCGCACAGGAAAGGTATCCTTTGGAGGAATTACCAAAGACATCAACCTGGGAATGGTCAGTGATGCAGAAACAGATGACTATGTATTGGTACATGCAGGTGTGGCTATCAGTAAAATAGATGAAGCAGAAGCCAGGCTTACACTGGCATACCTGCAGCAGATCGGGGGAATGGATGACCTGGAAAACAATCCCGTTTAACAGCATTGATCATTAAAATATCAGTAACCAGTACATGAAGTACCTTTCAGAATACAGGGATCCGGAGCAGGCACGACTCTATTTAAAAGAGATACACCGGGTTACCACACAGCCATGGAAACTGATGGAGATCTGCGGTGGACAGACACATAGCCTTGTAAAAAACGGAATCCCGGCCCTTTTACCTGAATATATAACCATGCTGCACGGCCCCGGATGCCCTGTTTGTGTTACCAGTATCAGCATCATTGATGAAGCCATCTGGCTGGCACAACAGGAGCAGATTATCTTTTGTTCTTTTGGTGATATGCTGCGTGTACCCGG
>Ga0075163_10014307_pt1 | contig 10239 bp, 10 predicted proteins | sample JI1023141ADNA_FD_71478 | JGI IMG/M metagenome (GOLD analysis project Ga0075163, IMG submission 71478) | Wastewater effluent complex algal communities from Wisconsin, to seasonally profile nutrient transformation and Carbon sequestration -... | ecosystem: Engineered > WWTP > Effluent > Algae... | reverse complement strand
AACAAATTCGTGAAGGCATAAGTTTCGCGAAAGCGCTGGAAGCGCACCCGAGCATCTTTCCCCCGCTTTATATCAACATGGTGCGCGCGGGCGAGGCCTCCGGTATGCTTCGGGAGGTCTTGGAGCGCGTCACGACGTTCCTTGAATCGCAAGCAAAACTAAAATCGAAGGTCACGAGCGCGCTCGCGTATCCGATTTTAATGGCGATCCTAGGCGTTTCTCTCGTCAGCGTGCTGATGGTCGCCGTCGTGCCCAACGTGACGTCGATTTTCGCGTCGATGGATCAGGCGCTACCTTGGTATACGGCCGTGCTTATCGGCACGAGCGATTTTTTGAGCAATTATTGGTGGGTCGTCCTTTTGCTCTTGTCCGGCGGCATTTGGTCGTTTCGGCGTTGGGTTCGTACGCCGGCTGGGCGGCTCAAATGGCATTCGATGGTCCTGCGGATGCCCATCGTCGGCAAACTCGTGCTGATGATCGCTATTGCGCGTTTTTCCCGTACGCTCTCCACGTTGCTTGGCGCCGGCGTGGCGCTTTTGGGGGCGATGGATATTGTGAAAAATGTGCTCGGGAATGCGGTGCTTGAGAAAGTCGTTGCGGACGCCATCGGCTCCATCCGCGAAGGACAAAGCATCGCGGAGCCTTTGAAACGAAGCGGAAAATTCCCCCCGATCGTCACGCACATGATTACCATTGGTGAGAAGAGCGGCCAGCTCGAGGAGATGCTGGAGAACGTCTCCAACGCCTATGATTTGGAGGTCGAGATGCGCGTCACCGTGCTGACCAGCTTGCTTGAGCCTCTGATGATTGTGTTTATGGGTGGCGCGGTCGGATTTATCGCGTTCTCGATCCTGATGCCGCTCATTCAAATGTCGAGCTTCGCAGGCTAGGGGATGGTCTATGGCTCGACGTAGGCAGCGCGATCAGACGATTTTTTTCCCCTGGGAGCGGGGCGGCGGCATTTTGCGTGGACGCGGTATGGCGCGGGCCAAGCTCGCGGCTGCTGCGCTCGGAATGGCGCTCTTTCTTTTGCTGCTTGGCGTCCGCGAGCGTAAAAAGACGGGTGTCCGTCAGACGATCGCGACCATCGCGGTCGTTCGCAGCGGCGTCGATGCGTATCGCGCCGATCACGAGCGAAAATGCCCTCCTTCGTTGGAGGGTTTGAAGAGCGAGGGATATCTTGTGACCGATCCAATGGACGCTTGGGGCAGGCCACTTCGGCTCGATTGCCCTGGGAAAAAAGATCCAGAAGGGTACGATCTCACGAGCGACGGACCAGATGGCGAGGTAGGCGGTCTCGACCGCGTGGAGTGATAGAGCAATGATGCCGAAGATCAATCGAATCCAGAGAATGAAACGTGCGGCCAAAAGGGGCGTGACGCTCGTTGAGGTCCTTATCGTGCTCGCGATCATGGCGATTATCGCTGGTGGCGCGGTGACGCTCGTGTTTCCGCGCCTCAAAGAGAGCCGCATCAAGCAAGCCGTGCTGAGCGCGGGCGTCATCAAAACAGCGGCGCAAGCGTTTCAGCAGCTCGACAATGCAGGCAGCGACGCCTGTCCGACCCTCAAAGAGCTTGTCGATGCCAAGCAAATTGACGGCAAAAAGACGGACGATCCTTGGGGTCAGCCGTTTAAGATTCATTGCGACGGTGATGAACTCACGGTCGTTAGCGCGGGCGCTGATAAAAAAGAGGGCACGCCGGACGACGTGAAGGACGATTTCAAAGAGGCGGACATCAAGCGCGTGGCGGGGCTCTGAACGGAAGCGTATGGTCGTAGCAATCTCCACGTATTCGGCGAAAGGCCGCGTTTTCCGCGATAAAAGGCGGCAGCGTGGTCTTTCGCTCGTGGAGGTGTTGATAACGCTTGCGATTATGACGCTCGTCACGGGAACGGCTGTGATGGGGCTCGGGCAGCTCCGAAAGGCGCGGCTGCGGCAATCTGCGGTGATGATCGCGAGTGCTATGCGCGTGGCGTATTCTCACGCGAGCGCGATTGGGAAGCCAGTCCGGCTCGTGTTTGATTTTGAGCAGCGAATGGTGAGCCTCGAAGAGGGCGCAAGAAAACTTGCCATCGACCGAAAGAGCAAGACAGGCGGCGCAGAAGCCTCAACGGACGCCGAGCGCGAAAAAGACCTGGAAGAGGCGAAGAGTGATCGAATCGGCGAGCAGGGCCTGAGACCAGCGAAGCCCGCATTCCAGCCGACAAAAGCGTTCGGTTTTGACGGCGGCAAGGACAAACCTGGCAAAGTACTCGCTGACGGGATTCGTTTTGTGCAAGTGGACACGCTGGGACGAGAGGGCGGGGCCATTGAAGACGGGCGTGCGTATCTGTATTTTTTCCCGGGCGGGCAAACCGAGCGAGCCATCATTCAAATTGTGCTCGGCAACCCTGCCGAGGCGGATGTTGATTCGGATTTCATGTCAATCCTTATCTCACCGCTGACTGGCAAACCGACGATACGAAAGGGCCGCGTGGAATTAAAACGACCCAACGACGACGACGAGGAATCGGAGCGCGAGGACAGCGGTTTCTAACAACATGGTGGTTCGCTCATGAGGCAGAAAAGAGGGTTCACGCTGCTCGAGGTCATGATCGCTGTCGCGATTCTTGGCCTTGGTTTGACCGCGATCCTCTCGGCCCAAGCTGGTGCGTTCTCGATGTCGGGGCACGCGCGCAACCTTGGCGTCGCGACTGGCCTGGCGCGCTGCAAAATGGGCGAACTCGAGGAACAATTGTCAAAGCCGGACGGGTTCCAGGAGCTTGACGTCGTAGAGAGCGGCCAGTGCTGTGAAGACGACGATACGCCGAACGTAACCTGCACGTGGAAAATCGAAAAACCCGTATTCCCTGAGCCGGTTTATGGCGAAATGGAACTGGACACAAGCCTCAACCTCAATGGTCCAAGCAGCACCGGTTTGCCCGTGCCAGGCGGCAATTCTATTCCAACCAGCCTCGACGGTGGACTAGATAACCCTCAAGAATTATTGAATGGTTTGGTCAAAGAGGGAATGAAAAATGCATATCCTACACTGAAAAACATTTTTGAGAATAGCTCACGACGCATTACCGTCACCGTCACCTGGAAAGAGGGCATTCGCGAGCATTCATTTGACGTTATCCAATGGTTCACGCGACTGCCCACACAGGGTTTGGACCCAGACGCGCTCGACGGAGGTCCTAACGGATGAAGCGCACGCGTTACGGCAAGGAGCGCGGGCTAACGCTCATTGAGGCTCTCGTGGCGATCGGCGTGCTCGCCCTCGTCGGCTCGCTCATTTATGGAGCGTTCGACGGTATGGCGCGCTCACGCAAGACCATATCAGGCCTTAATGAACGATACCATCAGGGCAGAGCCGCAATTGCGCGTATCAGCCGCGACGTGCAGGCCTCGTTCGTCTCTCTGCATCAACCTCTCGTCAGCTCGCAGTCCGTCCGTAATACGGGCTTTGTTGGAAAAGATGGCGGAGATCGGGACCGACTCGATTTCACGGCGTTCGCGCATCAGAACGTCGAGAAGGACGCGCATGAGTCGGACCAATGCGAGGTCGGTTTCTTCACGGTCCGCAATCCCGACACCGGTGGAATGGATCTTGTGCGCCGTGAGGCCAAGAATATAGACCTTGAAATCACAAAGGGCGGCGTGATCAATGTCCTCGCCGAAGGCGTTGAGCAGTTCGACATCGAATACCTCGATCCATTGACCGGCGAGTGGGTATCGTCCTGGGATAGCACGCAGGCTGCGGGACAATATCAGCGTTTACCGCTTCAGATCCGCGTTAAGATTGCCCTTTCTGGCGGCACGCATGACCGACCGATTCGCTTCCATACACGCGTGTCGTTACCTGCTCAAAACCCGATTGCGTTCGGCATTCCGAGGTAACCCATGATCTCCTCGCCGCGCCCAACGAGAAAAGGTAGAAAACCTCGACGAAAGGACGAACGTGGCGTCGCTTTGTTGCTGGTACTCGGTGCGATCACGGTGCTCACCGTCTTTCTTACGGAGCTACAGCAAGAAACAACCGCCGAGCTTGCGTCTGCAATATCGGATCGCGACTCGCTGAAAGCAGAATATCTTGCGAAGAGCGCGATCAATCTCTCGCGGCTGCTTATCGCGAGCGAGGAAGCCGTGCGGCCCATGATTGTCCAGGGGCAGATCGGTTTGATGCTCCAGTTCCTGACGAAGGGTCCACCCGGGCAAATGCCCATTTGGGAGAACGCAAATGAGCTGCTAGGGCTCTTCAATGACCATACAGGCGCGGAGGAGTTTGTCGCGGCATCTGGTATGGACATCTCCTCGGGCAAGAACCTAGGCGTCTCGGGCGGCCATTTTGAATTCAAAATCATCGACGAAGAGGGAAAGCTCAACATCAATGTGAGCGCAAGTGGCAGCGCTGGCGCAGAGGTGCAAATGGTCAACCAGCTCTCTGCGCTCCTCGCGACGAAGCCTGCGCTGTTTGAGCAGCTCGACCCCGACGGCCAGCAATCGGATCTGCGCTCGGTCTGCGGGGCGATCATCGATTGGGCGGATCCGAATGAGCAGGCCGTCGTCTGCGATCCGCTGCTTTCGGGGCCGTCTGGCACAGCACCCGAAGACAACTATTACCAAATGATTGGCCTGCCCTACCGGCGTAAAAATGCGGCCTTTGATTCACTGGATGAGCTTCGAATGGTGCGCGGCGTGGGCGATGCATTCTGGGAAAACCTTATCGAGCCGGACCCCGAGCGCCCCGAGAATCGTAATGTCACTGTCTGGGGCCAAGGAAAAGTCAATGTAAACAGCGCAAATGCGGATGTCCTGCTATCTACCATTTGCGCATATGCATTGCCCGAAAAGACGCCGATGTGCAACATGCAAGACCCCACAAGCAGTCTCCACCGGATGGGCTTCATCAACGCCGTCTCATTTGTGCGGAGCATAGTTCACGGCGTTCCGTTCTTCAGCAAGCCAGCAACTTTTCGACAGATCATTCAGGGCGCACCCCCTCTCGGCCAAATGCTGACGGAGATGATTGGGCCCGTCGTATTCAAGAGTGATGCCCTGTTTGATCGTGCTATCACAACGTCAACCAAGGTCCTCAGCATCTACGCCGAGGGCATCGTGCCTGGCCAAAAGCGTACGACGCGCGTCCGCATACACGCGGTGATCGACACCCGTCAGCCTCCGCAACCGTCACAACCTGGCAACAGCGGAAACCAACCCTCGCCTTTCAGCAATCCCGCTGGTAACATTGTCCATTATCGGATTGATTAACGAGTCCGCAGGTAGAGCGATTCAATATGTCAAAAATCCTAGGAATCGACATTGGTAAGACGGTGGTGAGGGCGGCTCTGCTCAACTTATCCTACCGCAAGGTGACGCTCGAAGCGCTCGGCGAAGCGGCCGTAACGACGACGGTCGTGGATGCCATTCGTGAGGCCGTGGGTGGGCATAAGGCCGACGCGATCGCTGTTGCGCTCTCAGGTGAGAAATCCCTGTATCGAACGGTCGATTTGCCGACCTCAGCGCTCAAGGAGATTGATAACGTCTTGCCTTTTGAGCTGGAGGCGCAGCTCCCGTTTGAGATTACGGAAGCTGTTTACGATTATCGCATCGACAGGCGCTCTGCGGCGGCTGAAACGACGCCTATTTTTGCAGCTGTCGCAAAAACGGACGATGTAAAAGATACCATCGCGTTTGTCCGTGAGGCGCTCGGCGTGGAGCCTGAGCGCGTCGGCACGGGCGCGCTGCCGCTCGCCAATCTCTCCGTCGTCATGCCTGAAATTGAGAAACCTTTTGGCAAAGACACAGCGGCGGGCGAGGTTTTGCTTCCGGTCGCCATTCTCGATCTCGGCGAGTCGACGAGCGATATTGTTCTTCTTCACGGTGGCGAGCCTATTTTTGCCCGCACGCTCTCACGCGGCACCATTGGCCTTCCGGGCAGCGCGCCGGCGCTTTCGCGTGAATTGCGACAAACCTTTGCGGCGTACCGAGCATCGGGCGGAGGCGCGCTCGCGGGCATGTATCTCGTGGGCGGTGGCGCGAGCGCGCAAGGCGCGGATGTGTTTCTTTCGACCGAGCTTGGCATTACGATCCTTCCATTGCCCAAGCCGCGTTTGGAAGGCGTCACGCCTGAGCAAGAGGCGATGCTGCCGCGGTTCGCGAAATCGATTGGCCTCGCGATGGGGCTCGCGGGCAAGACGCGCGGCTTGAATCTTCGGCAAGGCGCACTGGAAGCCCAGCGCAGTTATCCCTTTTTGCGGGAAAAGATTCCGCTGCTCGCGGGCCTCGTCGCTGTCGTCGTCGTGAGTTTTGGTTTTAGCTTGCTCGCGCAAAAGCAGAGCTTGGGGGCGGAAAAGGATTTGTTGTTATCGCGCCTCGAAGCTGCGACGGGGGAGGTTTTTTCCGAAGAGACCAACGATCCCGAAAAAGCCCGTGCAATGCTCGATAAAGGGCCGGGAGCGGCCGACGAAGATCCATTGCCGCGCGCCGATGCGTTTGATGTCATGGTCAAGCTTTCGGAGGCTGTGCCGAAGGAAATCACGCATGATGTCGTCGAGCTGGATGTCAATCGCGGAAAGGCCTCCATTCAAGGCACCGTGCCGAGCATCCCCGACGCGCAGGGTATCGCGGACAAAATGAAGGAGCAGAAATGCTTCAAAGACGTTAAGATCGCCCGAACGGCGCAATTCACGGAGGGCAAACAAAAATATGTCCTCGAATTTGAGGTGAAATGCGTCGAAGACAAAAAGAAAACAAAAAAACCTTCGGGCGATACGCCGGATACTTCGTCGCCTGCGCCTGGTAAAGACGGAAAGGAGGAGGGCAAGTGACTCTCTCCGAACGACTTGAAAAATTAGAGCCTCGCGAGCGCCGTTTGCTTAGCGTGCTCGCGGGTCTCGTGGCGTTTTTGCTCGTGCTCGCTGTCCCCGTTTGGGCGTATAGCTCGGTCCGCACGGCGAAGATTGAGAACGACGAGATTCGGGACCTCATCAGCGATATCTACAAAGCGCGGCTCTCTGTCGGCGAACGCAAGGCGAAACAAGACGCGCTCTTGGCTCGTTATGGAAAACCTGCTCCGCAACTCGCTGGTTTTATTGAAGAGGCGGCCAAGGCCAATGGCATTACGATCGCCGACTCGCAGGACAAACCCGAGGCTCCTCACGGCAAACGTTATACAGAGCGCCTGACTGTCGTCAAATTGCATAAGGTCGGCATGCTGGCGCTCGTGAAGATGCTGGAGCGTATTGAGCAATCAGGCCACGCCATTTCCATATCTCGGCTCAACATTCGTCCTCGCGCGGGCGAGCCCGATTCGTATGAGGTTGAGCTTGGCGTCAGCGCCTATGATCGCAAGCCGGATCCGAAAGACAAAGAAAAAGAGCAGAAGGATCCTGCCGAAGGGGAGAAAGCGCCGTGAACCGTTTCGTGCGTGTCCTGAAGTTCCTCGCCTTTCCGGCGTTTTACCTCGCTTGCCTCGGCTTCTTTTTCTATTTGGCCTTCCCTTGGGATCGCCTGAAGGACCGCCTCATTGCGGAGTTCCAGGCCGCGCAAAAAGGCAAAGACGCGGGTAGAAGGCTCGAGATTGACGAGTTAGACTCGTATTGGTTCACAGGTGTCGAGGCCAAAGGCGTACGCTTGTATTTACCGCCCTCGGACGACGCAGCAGCCTCCGCAGCTGGGCCGTTTGGCGCAGGCGCGGACAAGGACAAGCCGGCGCCCAAAGAATCGGTGATTCAGGTCGACGATATTTCTGCTCGCTTTCAGCTCTTGCCGCTTTTCCTTTGGCGGTTTCGGGTCAAATTCTCTGCCCATGCCTTCAATGGCAATATCAAGGGCACGGTCCCCATTGGTGGCGCGAGCGGGCCCGTGGAGCTTGAGCTAGACGAGGTCGATCTCTCCGCGATCGATATCATCAAAGACACGATTGGCGTTCCCGTGAAGGGCATCGCCAAAGGCTCTTTGGAGTTGGCGGCCGAGGGCGGCAAATTCAGCAAGTCCAACGGAAGCATGGAACTCACCGTCGCCGGTGTTGCGGTGGGGGACGGAAAATCCAAGATAAAAGGTCAAATCGCGTTGCCCGAGGCGAAGCTTGGGGATCTCGTGATTGCGGCAGAGGCCAAAGACGGCATTCTCAAAATAACAAAACTCGAAGCCAATGGCACCGATATTGAGCTTGCGGGTGACGGGAAAATCAACGTCAAGGAAAACATCAATACCTCGACGGCTGATCTTTACGTGCGATTCAAATTCACCGACGCGTATCGAACCAAGAGCGACCTCACGAAATCGCTTCTCGGCGCACCGGGCTCAAACGTGCCTTCGCTTTTTGAGATGGCCGATCCACGTATTAAAAAGAGCAAACGCACGGACGGCTTTTATGGCTGGCATGCGCATGGCGGCCTCTCGCGATTGAAGTTTGATCCCTCCGCGACCGACGGTCCCGCGGCAGGAAGAGGGCGCGGCAAAGGCGATTCGCCATTCACGTCGAAGAAGTCGTCCTTGCCGCTCGGCGGCTCCACGGCGAAGGACAAAGACGACGAATCTGCGGCGGAAAAACCGGCAGCGAAGGATGCTCCCCCGCCCTCCGAGCCCCCGCGTGCGCCTCCGCCCCAGCCTGAGAAGGAAATCAAAGAAGCGCCCGTCGAAGAAGCCGCCCCGCCCCCGCCTGCAGGCCGGCCTGTCCCCGATAGCCAATAATCCTCAATTCATCGGCATCGTGCCAGCAGGCATATCGCCCTTGCCCATTTCGTGGGTCTTCGGGTCATATTTCGAGCTGCATTTCGCCATGACCTGCGTCGCCTCAAACTCGGTCGGGCTGTTCAATCGGCCTTCGACTGTCACCTGAACGCCGCCGCCGGGTGCGTCGCGGAACGTGTCCGGCACAATGCATTGCGGATATCGGACGCTTAGAATTTCGCCGTCCTTCGCCTCCCCGTGGAGCTTAAATCGGTATTCGCAGGGTTTGTCGCGTTTCTCAAGCGATCCTGGAACAAGCTCGCCTTGCACGCGACCCTTTCGCCCCATCCGCGCTTCTTTCTCAGCGAGAAGTTTATCGACGGTGAGGGCGTACATCGCCGAGTTATTAAATCCGTAAAGAACCGCGCCCACCATCACCCCGCCGACGACGAGCAACGTCACGAGCAACCCGACGTTGTTTTTTTGAGGTGTCTCTCTTCGTCGCTCTCGCGGAAGCGTCATCGCTGGCGCTTCTGCCCGCGCCTCGCCAGCCGATTCACCTTCGGATTGCCCGATTCCCGCCGCTTGCGCGAGTTCTTCGTCTAGCTTTTTGCTCATGCGATCCTGCCTCGTTGCCGAATCGTAGCGAATGGATCCCCGCCCGTCGAGGGTCTCGGCGTGAGATCGCAACGCCGGGCTATCAACTCGTACAAGACCTCCCCTCCATTTCGCGATAGGGTGAGGCCGACCGTGGCCCGTACCGCCTCCCCTCTGCTTCAAAATGTCCACGAAATCTTGGGCAAATGCCTTGCCCCGGCGCTCGCGTCTCTTCTCGCTTGCTCGGGCGGCGGGGCTTCGACCAGCCCGAGGCTGAGCCGCCTTGTGCCGAAAGCTGCTGCGGCTCCTCTCCAAAACAATTCGGTCGACAAGGAAACTTCGCTTCGCCTTCCGCTCGGAGATGCGCCGATCGCGGGTTTGCCCGCGGCCTTGTACCCGGTCGCTGGCGAGCCTGCTGTTGTGGTGGTCGCCCAAGCATCGAGCGAGCGTGAAGTTTTTTTGCGGTTTGTGGACGAATCCGGCGGAACAGGCCCGACAATAACGCTCGTTGACGAGTTTTTCCTGTCCGCATTCCGCACCAAAGCCGGTGACCGGGGGATTCTTACCCAGAAAGGCGAAACCACCTGCGTCATTCGGTTTGTCGGGGCCACGGAGACGATTGCAGCGCGCGGCTGCGAGCGGCTCAACGCGAAGACGTTTGCGTTTGTCGACGATCGAATTGCGTTCTTCTTTTTGGCGAGGCCCGCCGAGACGCCCAAAGCGGAGCCGGCGAAGGCCGAATCGACGCCAAAACCAAAGCCAAAACCCGCGCCCGCAAAACCAAAACAAAAACCCAAGACGTCAAAAACGCGCAGGCCTGCCGACACAAAACAAAAATCGAAAAAGATCGTAGCGCGGGCGCCTTCGGAGGTGGTTTTGCGTTGGGCTTCTGTCGATGGCGTGTTTGGGCCGGAGATCTCGACAACGCTCTCATTTGTGATGCCTTTGGATGGGATGGGCTTGATTGACGCCGCGCCGTCTGC
>Ga0075163_10014306_pt1 | contig 10241 bp, 14 predicted proteins | sample JI1023141ADNA_FD_71478 | JGI IMG/M metagenome (GOLD analysis project Ga0075163, IMG submission 71478) | Wastewater effluent complex algal communities from Wisconsin, to seasonally profile nutrient transformation and Carbon sequestration -... | ecosystem: Engineered > WWTP > Effluent > Algae... | reverse complement strand
ACATCCTCCATAAACAGCGCCGCGTCCGCGCCTTCTTCGATTGCTTGCCACCCACAAGCGACAGAAGATGTTTTCTCGCCAATCACACTGCGGAGCAGTATGGCGTGTAACTCGGTAAGGAGTGTTTGCAGGGTCGCTTCTTCTACCTTAGAGCTCCAGGCAGCCCGAATCTTTTTGAACAACGGCGCAGAAACCATCTCAACAATTTCTTCCAGGCGTCTCGCTTCTTCAGGGATCAAATGCATAGTCATCATCTTTCCCCCTAAGCCATCGCTCGCGCTGGTGATGGTGTCCTGAGCCAGGTCACAATCAACGTTACATTCTTCGGGTCCAGCTTCTCATGCAAGGTACGGGCAATGTTTGCACCGCCCCGTTCAGCAAGAGTGACACCCGCCTCAAATGCATTGAAAAAGTCTTGGTTCCACATCGCCCGACTCAACAGCGCTGCAGACTCCATCTGATCCACCACGCCATAAAGCTCTTCTTCGTGCGATAAGCAATCGCAAAGTAGCGTCCGGGCTTGCGTAGCTTGGTCGAATTGCCCCTGGATGATGTGGCAAACGAACATCCGGGCATACACCGAATACAAAGCATCATGTCCATGTCGTTGTAGCGAGTGTTTGATACGCTCAAATTCCGTTTGTAGAGATTGTAAAGTGAGCTCTGTGAGCAGATCTCGGACCGTAGACAGGTCAGTCATTGGGTTCCTCCTCGTAGCAATAAAGAGGATAACTCCAAGAGTTTTTTCTGTCAAATGATTTTGTTCGAAATTGTTTCTATGATTTATATTTTGATGACATTTTAAGATGATAAGAAACATTTTGATGCGAAATTTTGAGTTCTGCGGCAATGGCGCGTAAGGAATATCCTTGCGCTCGCAATTGAACGATCGCATCGGATAAATGACTGTAACGGGTTCCGTGGCGGTTCCCTGGTCCGCGATAGATTTTATAGTTATGGGCGACACGCGTAATCGTAGCAATTGTCGTGCCCATTTGATGCGCAATATCTTTGTAACGTTTGCCAGATTGTAGGAGTATTTCGACTTCTTTTTGCTGCTCTGAGGACAAGCTGCTTCTTCGGCCAACGCCACGGCCAAGATCGTTGTTCCGTGCAACTCTTCCAACAAGGGAGATTCCAAGCTTGAATTCGTTTGCGATCTCTTGGTAAGTTTTGCCATTTCGAAGCGCAGCCAAAATGGCTCCGTTGCGAGTCTTGCGTTCCTCTGTAGTAAGAATACGGAGTTGAATGCTCTTCTTTCTAGGCATTGGTAGGATACTATCCCACATCTAGAGGTGCACCAAACAAAAAAATCTGGCTTCCTCAAAAAATTTGAGCTATACGATCTCTTGGTCATTTGGGTTTCCTCGTAGCAGATGAAAAACGTGACCTGGCGGGTGCGCTCTATCGTGGGGAGCACCCGCTATTTTTTTGTCTTGAGCGCAAACATTTCCTGCTGAGCTCAGCTTGGTCGCGATTTGAATAAAGGATTGTTCAGGGTTGTCACAGACTTCTTGTGTGAGAGTACGTAACAAATCGATCGGAATTTTCTCTTGTTTTAGTAACTTGGTCAAAGCTCCCTGAAAGAGAAAGACGGCCGTTGATGGCCCATGCGAGCCCACATTTGACCCACATTTTGAGGTAAGTGTTTGAGTTTGCTCGTTGGGCCCCAAGCTTCCCAAGCTAAAGGTCGCGGGTTCGAATCCCGTCTCCCGCTTCATCGCTGCGAGCCGCTTTGTAAAATTCGGCGTGGGCCAGATGTGGACCAAGGCTTTTGGCCCACGATTCGTGGTCATTGCGTTTTTGTGCAAGTGCTCGGGGCACAGATGAGCATAACGCTGGGTAATTGCAATCGAGCTATGCCCTACGTAATCACATGCCTCTTTTAGGCTCCAAACACGGCCCCAGCTACCCATAAGTAGATGCGAAACACAGGTGTGGCGGAAATCATGGAATCGCACATGACCCAGGCCTAAGGCCTCTCGATAATACTTTGCCCATCCACCATCAAATTGTTTGGCATACATATCTCCATCCGGGGATGGAAAAACCAATCTGTTGGAGTAAGGAAACAGCCTTTTTAAGGTGCGGAGTACCTGTTCTGCTCCTGGAAGTAGGGTCATGCTATAGACTTTATCACTTTTTGTTGTGCCATTGTAGCTTCTTCGAATGGTTAGACGAATGTGATCGGGAAAAAACTCTACATCTTCCCAGTGAAGACCCCATATTTCTCCCTGCCTGAGTCCGGAATAAATGGCGAATTGAAAAACAAGGCGTTTTTTGAGGGGAATAGAGGGTGCAGAGAGGACGGTTTCAATTTGTTCTATCGATAAGAAGGATTCTACACGTGTTTTTAAAATTGTGTTTTTTAAGACGCGTAACCCTACTGCAGGGTTTTTCTCGATAAGGTCTTCATCGTGGGCATCGTTCAGGATGCGACGAAGCAAGTTGAGAACATGCTGCTGGGTCTGGCGACTCAAGCAATGAGTCGCTTCTTTTTTCTTATTTCCTGCGGTAAAAACCAATGCCTTCTTTTGGCCGAGTGCTTGCAAAAATTGTTTCACCTCACTACGCGTGATTTTGTGTAAAGGTGTTTTGGCCAACAAAGAGTTTTCCAGGTGAGTACGCCAAAAAGATCGATCTGTTTCAATGCTTTTGTGGGTTTTACCCTCTAGCCATTGATTTCCGAAGGTCCTTAAGACCAATGCTTTAGAACTGCTCATTTTCTGTGCGTTGACAGAGAGAAACAACTCTAGCATATGTTCACACTCCTCATAGGAGATGAAAGGCTCGGAACTGATTCGTTTGCCATCCGTAAGACGAAGTCTATACCGATATCTTCCAGACGCCAATTTCTCGATATTTCCCGTACCAGGAGTACGCTGCTCTTTCCGCATTTATGCCTTAAACTCCAACCCAACGCGAGCAAACATTCTCTCTAGGTGTTCCTTCTCGCGATCGTTCAACTGAGCGGGCGGGTTCTTTGGTTGCATTTGTACCAAGCGGCGCTTTATGGGCCCCTTGTCCAGAGGTGGCTTTTTGAAAGGATGGGGCTCTTCTTTGCCCATAATTTTTTGGAGGGCGTTATAGAGCACATCGCCGAGGGCGTACTTTATCTCTTGTTGTTTTGAGTTCTCATTTGTTGATGACATACTGCCTTATCTCTTGCTCCATTCGTAAGCCAAAGCGAAAGCGATGTCAAGCGTAAATACTTATCGTAACAATTCGTTTTTGTTTTTGTTTTTGGTAATCAAAACAACCACATTTGCTCCAATGTAGGTCAATGTACCCTAATCTAACACCTTTGGTAACCGCATGCTTGACACCGGAATGAGTGTGTGTTTTGACGGAAGTGGAGGAGCAAGTAGGAAATGGCTGAGAATATAAAAACTGAGTATCCCTTTGGTAACATAGGTGACGAGTGGAGCCATGAAGACGCAATTAAGTTTTTGATGGCCAAGATATTCACCCTAACAGCACTTTGTCACCAGCTGACTGGTGAGAAAGTCTCCCAAAAACAATTCATAGAACTAATCCATTCCCTTCAACGGGATTCAATAGAAATGGCAAGCAATTTCATGACCAAAGAAGAAATGGTAGCGATTTTTGATTGGGTAGCGGAAAGATTGGACCAGAAAGCGGAAAAAAGGAAATCAGATATTCCGAAATCGGAAAAGAAGAAAGATGCTTTCATCCTTTTAGATGGAAATTCATGAAAGGGAGCCATATTCCTGGGGCTGCTCATTCGGTGTCAAAACCTAGCTCTCATTTATACCTTGCAGTAACAGCAATAAAATTGTAAGGGTTATCCCAAGCAAAGGAATATATGGACATGTGTGCTACTTATCACAGCGGCGCAAGCCTAGTTACCGATTTGCAACAGATTGCTTGGATTGAAAGAAAAACCAGCCTTCCGTTCAACCCTTATGTTGCGCAATACAAACTTCGTTGGCGAGGTTCCAATAAGACTTCAAGCGGTTGGATTGACAAAGATGATCTTCTTGTTCAGTTGTCACTTGACACCACGCATAACGGAGTAAGCCGATGCGCTTTTGGATATCAGAGCTTTAATGTATTCGTTTTGCTGCCAAAATACGAAGAAGCAAAAAACTTACTTTTCATTCTTTGACAAAGACATACATGAATTTTTTATCTTGCGCGCCGTAGGTTCTGCCTCCAAGCCGCTGAAACCCTTCCCTCAAGATAGTGCCAATGAAGGATGATTGCTCGTACCGATGAAGCCGTAGCATGTTAAAAGCAGACTTGTGTGTTCCGGAGTCCACAATTACATGGGTTTCAATGGTGTATGTGTTGGGGATAGGAGACGTGGTAGATCCTTTGGCATGCAGCACATGCTTAAATGAAGGAGACCCCCACTCTTCGCGATACCGTTTCAACGTACTTAATAGCCAATTGTTCGTGAGATTTTGGAAAACACCTTGACTGGACATGCGGGGATCCTCAATCTTTATAGCAACTGGGTCATCCACTGGTGCAAACCCCAACACCACATCCGGAATGAACAAGTCTCCCGGCTTCAAGGCCGCTGATAGACTGTCTCGTACAAAACGTAGTTCATTGTCCAGATTACCCAAAGTCCCGCCAAACATGCACCCCACGCGAAGAACCTGCTCATTCTCTTCGCTGTCGAACAAATCAGAAAGGTTCGACAACCGGCAGAAGTCTCCCTGGTGTTCGAACACTTCGACACGCCCTGAGTCTTCGAAAATGTCATTGAGGTGGTTGTGGGCAGCGACCAGCAAAGGGTTGCTTTTGTCAAGCAAGTGGCAACGTACCTGAAGATCAGGACACAAATCGAGGATGCCCTGGATTAATTTCCCTTCTTTTTTTCCGTCCCCGCTGCCAATCCCAATAAGATCGATCCGGTTTTTACGAAACTTGGTGTCAAATAGGTGGTCTTTAATCAAATCAGCCACCCAATCAAAAGAATAAGATTCAAATGTTGCAACATAGTCTTGTTGATTACAAATGTCAGCCCAGCCTGCTGCGGAGCTTCCTTCAAAATATAGATAAGATTGCTCTATAGAGCTTCCTCGATTTGTGTTACAAGCACGCGCCAATTCTTTTGACATTTGAATGGGACTGACCTCGGGTTCAAAACGGCTGTGAAAGCTCATATGTATCTTGCCTTTTCTTCATCAACAACAAAGAAGATGATCTTAGAGTTGGGAAACGTCTTTTTAAAACGAAAATAGAAGAAAAGTAAAGATCAGAACTAGACTCTAAATAAGAAGGGTATAAAAATTAACAGGCACTGGGAAAGACTAACTCACTACTTGGTTGCGTCCCTGATTTTTGGCAGTGAGCATTTTGTGATTGGCTACGCGGACAAATGCATCAATGTCCATGCCTGCCTCGTACTCCGCTACTCCAATCGAGACCGTAACGGTGACTGGGCCAATGCCTTCCAAATGAAAAGGACGTTCCCCAATTTGGGCACGGATCGTCTCGGCAATGGCGGCGGCTTCTTGCAAGTTGGTTTCTGGCAGATACACCGCAAACTCTTCGCCACCCCAACGCGCTACAATGTCTGTGTTGCGCACCCTGGATTTCATACGTTCCACGACACCACGCAACACTTCATCTCCTGTGAGATGGTCGTACTTTTTGTTGAAGAGCCCAAAATGATCAATGTCCAGTTGCATAATCGACATAGCGTCTGTGCTGGCTGTGACAGAATGTTTCTTTCGACGCGATGGTATTACGGGTTGAACGCGTTTACGCCGGCTGATTTCCCACTGCAATACGCTGTACAGGTACCCTCGGTTGTACGCCTGTGTGACAATGTCGCTTTGACGAGCTTTTTCGTTTTCCTCAAAAAACGCAAACTTGATGCCTTTGCTAGAAGAGAACTCAAATGCGAATTCTCCTATTTCAATCATGCTACCGTCCGTGACTGCAAACTTCTTGACGGAAACTTTGTTTACCAGAAGAATCCCTGAATTGTTGTGGTCGCATACATACCAAGCATTGCCTTTTCGAGACACTTCAATGTGGCACGGAGCGGGCCAAGCGAGGCCCACAGGGATGTCTGCATCAGGATGGTTGCCCAAATGAATCACGTCCGTAGAGATTTGAAACCGGCGGCCCAAATGCAGAGTAGCCGCTTTGTCTGTTTTGACCACAACCAAATAGTATTTGATGGGTTCTTGGGGATTGGGAGGATTTTCAGCCGCCATGGTTTTTGTCTCCTATTATATACGCTCTTTATTGTAAATAACGTGAATCTGATGAGGGAAAGAGAAGAAAGTTGAAAAAGAAAGCCGTAGCTGCGGCATGAGTCAAAAAAATATGAAAAATCTGATTTCTCAATCAATTCTTCTCATTGGTTTCTTCTTCATTCCACTTCTTGACATGTTGCCCACAAAGCTCTGCAGTATCTCTGATGATTTCTTTTACTCTTTCTTGCCCAAGAATAAGATGAGCTGCAGCAGCGGCTTTTCCAGCTGCACTTTTTGCAAATTCAGCCACATCTTCTTGGCTTGGTAGAGACCGTGTCATGTAAGCGATGGAGACAATTTGAGCAAAAAGGAAGCCAACGGTTCTTTCGGTTAGTGGTTCATCCTTGTCCATTTTCAAACCTCTCCCTTCGCCATTTTTCTGCTGATTTCAAGAACGACACACTCGTGCATGTCGTTTGCCTCATGAATTTTGTCGGGTTCTTCGATCTCCCACGGAGAGTCAAAATGGACCTTTTTGGTTACATCGGCTTCCCAGCAGTCCCTACCACTTATGCAGTCTCGTTTTGATGCATAAAAAGCCTTCGTCTCATAATACCGAGCAGGACCGATCTTGCCAATTTTACCAGTATCCCTGACCATTTCGCCAACAGTAGAGATGATGATTCGTTTGTTGTCCATGGTGAGCAATGTGTTTCTGCGGAACCAGCAGGCTTCTGCACTGCAAAAGTGACCAGGCCAGCCTTGTTCTTCTCGATGAACGACAGTTGTTTCTTCTCCTCCTGAACCACATCTATGAGTTCTAGCTGCGTTCGTTGAAGCATTCGGGTCAGATGGATAACTTCTTCCAATTCCTGCAAGTTTTAATAATAGGGATTCTTCATGCATGACTCCGGCGGAGGGATTCGAACCCCCGACCCGGTGGTTAACAGCCACCTGCTCTGCCCCTGAGCTACACCGGAAAATATTCACTGTTCACTGCTTTCGACATTTTCTCTTGCACACGTAAAATAGGGGTGTTCGTTATTCTTCATGCTGCCCCCCGGATGTCGCAGGAACATACTTTTGCAATATGTATATCGACCCATGAAACTTACTTTTCAGTTCTTTCATCTTCTCCTCGCACCACTCTTTATTGGGATGTGTGTAAAAACCAATAAATCCGCCATCCTTTTGGAAAACATACAGCACCCAGAATTCCGGGAAAGCTGAAAATTTTGATGATGGCTCAACAGTTAAATCATCTATGGTTCTGGTTGGCGGCGACATTGGGGGATTAAGCATTATCATGCTGGCTCCTCGATCTCGCACCAGTGGGTGATTACGTCATTATTGTCAGATTCGTAATCCCCTCTGCTGGTTATGTAATACTTTCGCCATGTTTCATCAAAAATAACACAAACCTCAAAGAAGCCGGTAAATCTGGCTCTCATCTTTTCTAGAAACCAACTGCCATTATGTTTGGCGATGCCACATCTGGTTTCAAATCCTTTGAACCATAACTTCCGCTGCACCCAAATGAGGACTTCCTCGTTTTCAGGTGGCAGTTCATCCTGTGGTCGTTTCCAGTTCATTTTTTGTCTTTTCCATGAAGCACAGCCCACAACTCATTCCGTAGCTCCCATTTGATACGTTCTCGATTGTCGTAATCCTCGTGTGTGCATTCCGTAGGTACAACTTTGTGTACGTACCTCATCATCTCAATCGATTGCTTCATTCTTTCTGCGTATTCTTCGCTAACGTCTTTTTCCAGCAAGACTACGAAGCTTTTTACATAACTCATGGCTTCTCCGGCTTGCTCGTAACCACATTATTGTGCACACTAATGATGCCTCGATCGTGAAAAACGTCATCTCCTACCCAACGCATCTCACCGTTCAGCATGTAGCCCCACGGTTTCAAGAAGTGCTCAATGATGAACTCTATCCATTCAATGTAGTTACGAAATTTTTCTCTTACAGAGTCATGCTCAATGCCAAGCGAGTCTTTTGTGGGAATCCAATCGCACCACAAAGAAGGAACCCCATCTGGTTGGCTGCTGTAATCAATGACTGAAGGGTCTTCGTCATGTCTAAAGTCTGCCGTTGTTCCGGTAAAGTACATTCCTTGAGAACCAATTGGTAACCCCACGGCCTCACGTATTGGGTCGGGAAACTTCCCTGCAATTTCTGCATCTCGTTTCGTGTGTCGCACGTCCGCGAAACGTTGTAAGTAAGTGGCGTGCGCATCGGTGAGTTTTTTATCGAGGTCAAATCTGCCTCGAAATTGTGTGTCATATCCCATGATTGTTCTCCATTCATTTTGTTACATTTGCATGATCTTTCCTCTGCGTCAGAATGCTCTCTTTGACGATAGGGTCGCCATGGTATGCGCGCAAAAGACTCATGCTTTAGCTCTTGTCACAAACCCATTCTGGTATCAAGAAATTTTGGTTGATGATGTTACTTGTAGGTAGGGGGCTGGAAAAGAGCCTGAGAGGTCGACTATGCGTATAGACGCTGTAGTGTAAGCTCTTTCGTTACAGTCAAAGTCTATTACCACTTCCCAAAATTCTATTAACGCTTCATTTCTGTTACATTTTGAAACCCGATTTGACTTGACTTCTGAGAAAACGATCTCTAGCGTTCGGGGGTATGAAACGCCTTCTCCTTCGTTTCCAGCCCCTTGGTTTGTTTCTCGGGTTGCTGATGGCCTCGGTGGTTGCATATGCCGATGCGCCCTCGTTGCCCTTTGACCCAAAGACAGCTCATGTAGGCCTGCCTACGGGTCATCAGCCCGTGTGGACCCTTTGGCTCTTGCGGCAGGGTCAGTCGCAGCCCAAACGGGGCACGGTCATTCTGATGCGCAACCCCACCGAGCTTCTCGCTTTTGACGATTCATTTCTTGGCTTGTTCCCGCCAATCACCCGCGCGTTCTTGTCTCATCCCACCGCGGGTCTCTATGACCTGGGTCCTTTGAATCGAGGCGTTCCTTTGTCTACTTTTCCAGCGCTCGCGACTGGCCACTACATCGATTTTGGAGACGGAGACCCACACAGAGCCGATATAATCCGTAGCATCCTGCAAATGGCCAAAGCGTACAGAAACAGGCTGGCCCAGCAAGCCAAAGACTTACTTACCCAAAAAGACTACATCGCCGCATCGGAACTCTTTACCGCGCTCCTCCAAGACAGCGAGACCGCCGTGGTCGCCAAGATCCTTTTGCAGAACCTGAGCTTTGCAGACCTCTCTGCCATTGCCACCGACAAAAACGGTCGCTTGTTTCTGGATTTGCTGTACTACGGCCTGGTTACCAAGGTCGATGACGATGCCTTGGGCATTGATGGCCAATTTCTCAAGCGTACCATTTTAGCGGCCAAGGCCCAGGCCCTACACACCCCTGAGGCGTTTGCCCAGCGTATACGCGCCGGTGGGCTCAAGATCTTTCCCATCAAACACCAGAAGATGATTAGTCTTGGGAGGGCTACCCCCACGCTGCTTCGGGCCCGCCTTAACTGGAACGGCACCGTCCACGTATCCTACGAGGAGAGAATGGATGTAGCTTATTTTTCCAGTGGAGGAAATAACCCACGTTTGGCTCCCATTAAGACGCCCACGCCTTGCGAGAACGCCTTCTACCACGAGGATACCAAAACCCTTCCAGTAGACGCCTGCACTGACAAAGGCATCGATCTGCCAGAAGACGAGGTCATTTGGGTCCGCTTGTATGACCGCCAGGGCGAGGCGGTGCCCACGCATCCGTTGGAGCTCATCCAACTGTCTGAGACCTTACTCAAGAGCCCCGACAAAGCCAACTTGGATATGCTGTGGCTCACCCTCACGGTCGGGTCCCTGACTCTTCCAGGCGTAGGGGAGGCCGCTGCGGCCACGGTGCTGCCAAACCTAGGGTCGCGCATGGCATCGGTGCTGCTGTGGACCGACCGCGCGGCCCTGGCTGTGGGTGCCCTCACACTCGTGGCCAACGACCAGCGCGGGTACATCGAGAGCCGCTTTGGGGTACGGGGCCAGAAGTTTATATATACGCTCGACGTACTCAATGGCG
>Ga0075163_10014305_pt1 | contig 10241 bp, 7 predicted proteins | sample JI1023141ADNA_FD_71478 | JGI IMG/M metagenome (GOLD analysis project Ga0075163, IMG submission 71478) | Wastewater effluent complex algal communities from Wisconsin, to seasonally profile nutrient transformation and Carbon sequestration -... | ecosystem: Engineered > WWTP > Effluent > Algae... | reverse complement strand
TGCCGTGGCAAGTTGTTTATAATGTTCAAACAATCCCTGTTGTGAAGGCTTATTGTAAAAAGGACTTGCACTCAGCACCGCAACTGCTTTTTCCAGCGGATAAGTTTGCAGGTCTTCAACCAGTGAACTGGTATCATTTCCACCGATACCAACGACTACGGGTACCCGATCATTCACCTTTTCATAGGTGTATTGAATAATGTCTTTTTTTTCCGCTTTGTCGAGCACCGGGGTTTCACCGGTTGTACCCAATGTAACTATATAATCAACCCCGTTGCCGATGATGTGATCGATCAATTTGCCCAGTGCAGGAAAATCTACCTGCTGATCGGTTGTAAATGGGGTGATGATCGCAACACCTGTACCTCCTAGTGTATCCCTTAATGTCATTCCAATAATTTTGGTGAAGTTAATAAATCGCTGCGAAGATTGTTCGCAGGGTTTATGGCAAAAAAATGTCCCCACCGGATCGCTCGGGAGGGGACTAGGTTTTTTAATAAGATCTTGAAAAGCGCTATTTAGCTGTTCAGTATTTTAGAACGGCGCAGGTAATTTTTATTTTCACTGAATATAAAAAGGCATGTGCCGTTTTTTATTTTGTCGATGATGGGCCTGGTCAGTTTTTCAGGTACCGCAGGGCATCCCCAGCTCCTGCCAATGTAACCCTGGCTACGGATAAGGCTTTCGCTTACATAAGGTGCACCGTGCATTACGATCGCCCTTTGATCTGCCTTATCGTTGATCCCTTTTTCCAAACCGGTCAGGTGCATAGAATATCCGTTCTTGCCCTGGTAGGTTTCGGATGTTTCATAAAAACCGAGGCTGCTCTGGAAACTTTCCGGTGCATTGGAAAACCGGTTGGCAAACTCTTTCCCGGAATTCTGACCATGCGCTACATAGGTATTGAATAATAACTGGTGATGCTCAAGGTCTATTACATATAATCTTTTTTGAGCAGATGACTTAGTGAAATCTACAATCGAGATCAGGTCGTCATTAATGATAGCTCCCTGTTCTTTCAGTTTAACCAGCCCGTCTATTGCATATTGATAAGCTTTTTGCGATAATCCCAACATGTTCAGCTTTAAACTGTCATACAGGACTGCTGCAGAAAATGCAAAGGAGCGGTTTTTGGCTTCCTCCACAACGGGTGATTTAAGTAACAGGTTCTTTTCTTCGGTAGATTTTGATTTCGCAAAAGTTACCGGCAGGTGAATCATGAAGATCAGCAGCGATGAAAAGAAAAGGTATACTTTTCTACAAGACATACTTTTCATACGTGAATAGGTTTTTAATAGGCCAACGATGTAATTAGGTAGATATCAGGCTATAGTGTAGCGGTTGTGTGTTTTTTAATGGGGTTTCTGTATTGGATTTCATAACAAAGGTACCGAAACAAAGACCCTTTTTTGTCACAGAAATGTTAAGGATTTTGAAATGTTTCTTTCCTATGTTTTCTATGTCAACAAAAAGGATTCGTATTGCTATTGAATCGTTTTTTTTCTGAATATATTGTGTTGTATGACCACAAATATTTCAATGTCCGGTCTGACCACGGACATATGATAATAAAAAAACGAGAATAATTTATTTTAAGGAGTTCACTAACGAAACATATTCCTGCATGGCCACCTCATTGGTTTTCCCTTTAAGTGAAGACCATGCATCATGCTTGGCCTTATTTACAAAATCGAACATATTGGCAGGAGGATCTGTGTTTACATCTCCTTCTGTGGCTTGCTTATAGAGAGAGTATAATTGAAGCAATATTTCATTAGATGGTTTTGCCGCTAATTGTTTACTATCGGCTACTGCTTTTTCAAAAGTTTCTTTCAATTCCATGATGTTTGATTTATAGACTTTTTTCCTGCTTAAATGATTAACGACTGACTACAAAGGTACGGTCTGTACAGATAATACTAGTCATGCACCGGTCAGGATAATGTCATAAGATATTCTTTAAGAGATTGAAACGATGCCGGCATCTGAACAGCTACTTTGGGCAGGTTTATCAAACGGGCTACAGGTTCGGGTAGTCCGATTGACTTGCCGATCAATGGTTCCACTACATCATAGAATTTAACCGGGTGGGCCGTTTCGAGGAAGATGCCCTGAGATAGATTTTCCTGCTGCAGGTATTTTTGAAGCGACAGGTACCCGACAGCGCCGTGCGGATCCAGCAGGTATCCGTAATCGTTATATACATCACAGATGGCCTTTTTCGTTTCCTCATCACTGATCGTGTAGGATGATAAAGCCCTTTTCAGTTCACCGATGTTATTATTAAACATTTCCAGGATCCGTACAAAATTGCTGGGATCTCCCACATCCATCGCATTGGAGATGGTAGCCACCGATTGTTGTGGTTGATATTGCCCGCTTTTCATAAAAGATGGTACCACATCATTGGCATTGCAGGCGGCGATAAAATGTTTGATGGGCAAACCAGATTTCCTTGCCAGTAAACCGGCACATATATTTCCAACATTGCCACTGGGCACACTGATAACAGGAGCCTCTTCATTTCCAGCCCATTGCTTTGCCGCAAAAAAATAAAAGAATTGTTGTGGTAACCACCTGGCCACGTTGATGGAATTGGCCGAGGTTAAAAACAATTGCTGCGATATTGTTTGATCCATGAATGCCTGTTTCACCATCTGCTGGCAATCATCAAAACTACCGGCGACTTCCACCGCATGAATATTTTTACCCAGCGTGGTCAATTGCTTTTCCTGAACCATACTCACCTTGCCGGAAGGATATAAGATCACTACATCAACGGCGTCCACTCCATAAAAGCCATCCGCCACAGCACCCCCGGTATCGCCGGATGTTGCAACCAGTACGGTAACCTTTTTGGAATGGTCTTTTACAAAATAACCCAGGCACCTACTCATAAAACGTGCCCCGATATCTTTAAAGGCCAGTGTATTTCCATGAAATAATTCAAGGGAAGAGGCCCATTCGTTTACGCGTACCAGTGGTATGGGAAAATTCACCGTCTCGGAAACGATCTGAAGTAAAATTTCTTCGGGTATTGTTTTACCCACATAAGGCTGAATCACCCGGAAGGCGATCTCTTCATTGGAAAGCCGGGCTAAGTTCTTCACAAAATCAGCTTCCAATGTCGGAATGTACTCCGGGAAATACAATCCTTTATCGGGCGCCTGTCCTTTGATCGTGGCCTCTTTAAAATTGACCTCCGGTGATTGCCTGTTTATACTGTAATATTTCATTTTTAAAAATTGAATGGGGTGAATAACAGTTAACCTTTACTGTTATGATCTATTAACGATTTTCACACCGCTATCATTGATCGTGGTCACATAGGTTTTGTTTTCAATGCCGCGTTTATCAAATTCATTTTTCATAATCGATGCTACCTGATCAGCAGTTTCTCTTTTTTCACTGAGCATGAATAAAGATGGTCCACTCCCGGAAATACCTCCTCCCAATGCACCGGCTTCGAGACATTGCTTTTTAACTTCATCAAATCCCGGGATGAGTTTGCTTCGCACAGGTTCAATGATGATATCCTGCAACGACCGACCGATCAAAGCATAATCCTGTTGCAAAAAACCAGTCACCAATCCAGCTACATTGGCCCATTGCACTACGGCACTTTTCAATGGGATCTCTGTTGGAAGGATCTTCCTGGCATAAGACGTTTTAATTTCGATCTGCGGATGTACAATGCTGATGTACAATGGAGGTGTTTGTAAAGAAATAATGTCCAGCGTAGGCGTATCCCTGATCAATACCAATCCGCCATAAATACAGGGCGCCAGGTTATCAGCATGGCGGGCACCGCTTGCGATCACTTCTCCATCCATGGCGAAGTTGACCAGTTCCTTTTTGGTAAACCGATTGCCCAACAGTGCATTGGCTGCCACCACAATTCCGGCAGCACTGGCTGCACTGGAACCAATGCCACTGCCCGGCTTGATCTGCTTTTCAATTACTATTTCAAAGCCGCCCGTATAACCAACTGCGTCTATCATTGACTGTAAGGCTACTCCAGCAATATTTTCTGTTGGCGAAACCGGCAGGTTATATTGATCGGTATGACGGATCACTATACCGGGTTGTTCTGTTTCGGTCAGTTGCATAATATCATAGGGCTCATCGATGGCCAGGCCCAGGATGTCGAACCCACAACAAAGATTGGAAACAGTTGCGGGGGAATGAACAGTTATACTTCTCATGTCAATGATTTAAATTTTTGCGGCACGAATAATATCGGCGAATACGCCACTGGCCGTAACATCAGCGCCGGCACCGGCACCTTTCACTACGAGTGGCTGATCTTTATAACGATCTGTAAAAAACAATACCACGTTGTCTTTTCCATACAAGTGATAGAGGTCGTGTTTTGGATCAATGTGTTGCAATCCTACCGAGGCTTTACCCTGGTTAAAAGTTGCAACAAATTTTAATTTATTGCCTGTGGCTTTTGCTGCTTCAAACAATGCTGCAAAATGTGCCTCCTCCTGTTCCATGGCTGCATAAAAATTAGTTACATCTCCCTCCATACAATTGGCAGGCATAAAAGAATTATTTACGATGTCTTCCATCTCCAGTTTTTCACCGGCTTCCCTGGCCAGGATCATGATCTTGCGCATCACATCAGTTCCGCCGAGGTCGAGCCTTGGATCGGGTTCGGTATAACCTTCTGCCTGTGCCTGTCGAACCACATCTGCAAATTTTCTTGTGCCATCATAATGATTGAACACAAAATTCAATGTTCCGCTTAACACCGCTTCGATGCGGTTTACCCGATCGCCGCTGCGCATGAGATCGTTCAACGTTCCTATAACGGGAAGGCCTGCCCCCACATTTGTTTCAAACAGAAATTGTGCATTGTATTCCCTGGCCAGGTCTTTTAGTTTCCGGTATTGACCATACGAAGAAGAAGCTGCTACTTTATTACATGCTACTACCGAAATACTTTTTTGAAGTAATTGATCATAAACTCCTGCAACATCTGCATTGGCAGTAATATCTACAAAAACAGCATTGCGAAGGTTACGCCCGATGATCTCATCTACAAATTGCTGCAGGTTGGCTGCAGGGGCGGCATCCAGGCTTTCACGCCAGCTATTTAAATTGATACCTTCTTCATTAATCAGCATTTTTCGACTGTTGAGAACTCCCACCAACCTCGGTTGCAGTTGCAACTGATCCTGTAAAAATGTTAATTGGTTTGACAACTGTTCCAGTAACTTATTTCCCACATTACCAGTTCCCGCCAGGAATATATTCACCTGTTTGAATGTTGTTTCAAAGAATTCTTCGTGCAATACATTGATCGCCTTACGTACATCTGTAGTCGCAATAACAGAGGAAATATTTTTTTCTGATGATCCTTGTGCAATAGCCCGTATATTAACGCCGTTTCTGCCCATGGCGCTGAACATGCGACCACTCACCCCTGTATGATTTCTCATATTCTCTCCTACCAATGCAACAATCGAAAGCCCGGATTCTACTTTCAATGGTTCAACTTTCTGCAGGGCAATTTCGTTGGCAAAAGCAGCATCAACAGCCTGGCAGGCTTTGTGTACCATGCTGCCGTCAATGGCCACACTGATCGAATGTTCAGAAGAACTTTGTGTGATCAGGATCACATTGATCTGTTCATTGCTCAATGCTTCAAATAATCTTTTGGAAAAACCCGGTATGCCTACCATGCCACTTCCTTCGAGACTGATCAATTGAATATTATTAATGCTGGAAATTCCCCTGACGATATTTCCCGGTTCGGCTTCATGGGTCATTTGCGGGTTGGCAATGACGGTACCATGATCGCCAGGTGCAAAAGTATTCTTGATCCACACCGGGATATTCATGTTCATCACCGGTTGTATCGTAGGAGGATAGATCACTTTGGCGCCGAAATGCGACAGCTCCATGGCTTCCTGGTAAGAGATCTGTGGTATGATCCTGGCATTGCTCGTAAGCCTTGGATCGGCAGTCATCATGCCACTTACATCAGTCCATATCTCCAGGCTGCCTGCGTTCAAAGCAGCTGCTATGATGGCGGCAGTATAATCCGATCCACCGCGGCCAAGCGTAGTCGTTATGCCATTGCGGTCGGCCGCAATGAAACCCGGTACGAAAAATAATTTCGACTGTTCACTGGAAAAATAATACTGTATTTTCCCGTTGCTGCTGGCGAAGTCTACCACAGCAGCGCTGTAAGCAGAATTGGTGAGGATAAGCTCCCTGGCATCTTTCCAGGTGGCACCACCATATTGTTCGTTATATGCTGCTGTGATGATCTGCGAAGAAAGCCATTCCCCATAATGACTGATGCGATCTTTCGAGCGGGCCGTTAATTCACCCAATAAAAATAAACCACTGCACAGGCCATCTATTTCCTGGAAGGATTGTTGCAACAGTAACAACAGTGCTTCCTTGTCAGCTCCTTTCATCAATTGCTGCACACAGGTAACATGACGTTCATAAGCGATGCCCAGTTTTTCCTTATAGGATTCTTTTCCTTCAGCCGCCAGCAAGGCTGCATCCAGTAAAAGATCCGTAACGCCACCCAGGGCAGAAACGACTACGATGGTTTTATCTTTATCGACCGCATCATGAACAATGGCGATCACTTTATTGATGTTTGCTGCGTTGGCAACAGACGTGCCACCGAATTTTAATACCTGCATGAAAATGATTTGAATGTTTGGAAAGATGCTGAAACGCTCAGGTGTTTACCTGTTATCAGCTTATGCCCGTTGGTTAATATGGTAAAGTACAACCCTGGCGGGTTGTAGTAGTCGTAGTTGTTGTAAACTCGATCAGGATCGTATGCGCAGTTCTTTGATTCATTGTTGATACTAAAATAAGGATAAAGAACGAAAAAACAATAAGAATAGCCTGATATCCTTGTTTCAATCTTCACAATTGCAACGGGTATTCGGTCGTTCCGGCGGAAATGACTTTAAATATTATCTTTGCAGAGGATTCTCATCCACTGTAAAAACGAATGGTTGCCCTTTATGCCAATTAAACAAAACGTAGCATGATTAAAAATGTATTGATCATCGGAGCTGGCGGATTCATCGGAACCATTTTACGTTACGGGACCACCCTATTTTTCACCAAACACTTTCCTGCCTTATCATTTCCCCTGGGAACCTGGGTGGTGAATATCATTGGATGTTTATTGATCGGTATTGTATTCGGACTTTCTCAACAATTCCAGTTTCACGATTCTCCCTGGCGAATGTTCTTAACCATTGGTATCTGTGGCGGATACACGACATTTTCAGCTTTTGCTTATGAGAACATCCTGCTATTGCAACAATCCAATTATACAACCTTCGCCTTATATGCACTCAGCAGTTTTGTATTGTGTTTATTAGCTGTATGGATCGGGCTATCACTGGCCCGGATGTTTTAACTGGTAATAAAAAAGAAGATTTTAAACAGCCATTTTATATAAGGATCATTCAGATGGCTTCACTGCACGCCCGGCAGTTAATTTAAAATAAATAAATCCCGACAAACCTGCTACCACAGAAGACAACAGGATGGCTGTTTTTGATGCGATTACCGTAGCTCCCTCGGTATAGGCAAGTAGCGTGATGAATACCGACATAGTGAAACCAATACCACCAAGGATACCCGCAGTAAACAAGTGACTCCAACGAATATCCTCTGCCAGGCTGCTGATCTTCAGCTTTACCGCTGCAAATGCAAATAACATCACCCCTATCGGTTTTCCCATCAGCAAACCCAGCATAATACCCAGGCTGTTTGGTGAAATTAATTGCTTGTACCAACCATCTTCAAATACAATACAGGTGTTGGCCAAAGCAAAAAGAGGAAGTATTAAAAAAGCTACCGGCTTGTGAAGGGCGTGCTGCCATCGGTAAGAGATCGAATTTTCGTCACCTTTTCCAAAGGGTAATGCAAAAGCCAGCATAACGCCGCTGATCGTTGCGTGTACGCCTGACTGTAACATACAATACCACATGATGATACCAGGCAAAATATATGCGATCGAATGATTTATTTTCAACCGGTTAAACAGGAACATTAGTCCAAACAATGCCATTGCCAACCCGAAATACAAAAATGAAAAATGATCTGTATAAAAAAGGGCAATGATGATGATGGCGCCCAGGTCATCGATGATAGCAAATGCAGTCAGGAAAACTTTTAAAGATAGTGGCACCCCTTTTCCCAGCAATGATAAAACGCCCAATGCAAAAGCAATATCAGTTGCCATAGGAATACCAAAACCCGATTGGGTTGCTAAGCCCTGGTTAAATGCAAAGTGTATGACTGCAGGAGCGACCATGCCTCCCAGCGCTGCAAACAACGGAAGTGAAGCATTTTTAAAAGTTGACAGCTCACCGATATACAATTCCCTTTCGATCTCCAGCCCAACCAGCAGGAAGAAAATAGTCATCAATCCATCATTGATCCAGTATTCCAGTGAATGATTGAGATGAATGCTGCCGAGGTCAAAACCAATGGACATATGCCAGAAATCAAGATATCCTGCCCCCATTCCACTGTTGGTAACCAGGATGGAAACTACGGTGCAAAAGATCAGGATAAAGCCCCCGGCTTTTTCGCTGTTGAAAAAATCATTGAACAACCTGGTAATGACTGGCTTCAAATTGAATATTTTTTATGGGGATTGATTCCGTTTCTTTTTTATGTATGCAAACCATACCAGAACATCTATGAAGATATATATTTACAGGGAATTTATCTCCTATACATGAAAAAGCAAACAGCCATACTGACGGGTTTTATCATATTGAAATTCGTCTTATCATATATATTGGTCAATCCGCATTACGACCTGCAACGGGATGAATACCTTCATCTCGACCAGGCCAATCACCTGGCATGGGGATATATATCAGTACCCCCGATGAGTTCATGGATCGCGTGGGTGATCAAATTACTTGGCAACGGCGTTTTCTGGGTGAAATTTTTTCCTGCTCTTTTTGGCGCAGCAACCCTTTACATCACCTGGAAAATGATGGAAGCATTGGATGCCGGTTTACCCGCATTGATATTGGGTGCTACCGCAATATTGGTTTCGGCCATACTGCGTATCAATATCCTGTTTCAGCCGAATTCACTCGATATCTTCTGGTGGACCTTCTTATATTATTGTGTGATCAGGTATATTCAAACAAACTATCCCCGATGGATATACGCAGCTGCCATTGCCTGCGCTTTCGGTTTTTTAAGTAAATACAATATCGCTTTTGCCATCCTTGGCCTTGCACCTGCGTTCCTGCTTACCCCACATAGAAAAATCTTTGCCAATAAACATCTTTATTTAGCCGCAGGACTGGCCCTGCTAATCATCAGCCCAAACCTGTTTTGGCAATACCAACACAACTTTCCAACTTATTATCAATTGAAAGAACTCAGCAATACGCAACTGGTGAACGTAGAACGAAGCGGGTTCCTCAAAGAACAGATCTTATTTTTCCTAGGATCTTTGTTTGTGATCATTGCAGGTTTGCTTTCGTTTTTTACCTATCGTCCCCATAAACCTTTCAGGTTATTTTGCTGGAGCTTTTTTATTTCCCTCTTCTTATTTATGTATTTTAAAGCGAAAGGCTATTATGCCATCGGGTTATATCCTGTACTTGTTGCATTTGGTGCAGTATATCTTTCAGCACTTTGCGACAGGTATCAAAAAAAATATCTCATGCCCATTTTTGTTTCGATCGTATTGATCATTTCCATTCCCATCATCATGATAGCCTTTCCCATCAGAACACCCGATCAAACTAAACTTCGCCTGGCCAAATACAAGGATATAGGCATATTGAGATGGGAAGATGGTAAGAACCATGACTTACCACAAGACTTTGCCGACATGCTTGGATGGAGAGAACTTGCAACAAAAATTGACAGTGCGTATGCAAAGCTAACAGACAAAGAACACACACTTGTGTATTGCGATAATTATGGACAGGCCGGTGCCATCAATTATTATTCTTCCTTTAAAAACATCCGGGCAGTTTCTTTAAATGCAGATTACATTTACTGGATACCATTGCACAAACCCATTAAACATGTGATTCGTGTGAAAGACATCTACGACAAGGAAACTGATCGATCAGATGAAAAAAAAATGTTTGAAAAGGTTTATCTCTTCGGTAAAATTGAGAACGAATTTGCCAGGGAAAAAGGCACATCCATTTATGTTTTCGAAAATGCACGAATCAATGTGAATGCCATCATTCAGAAAGACA